>JADMIO011121697.1_pt1 | contig 27638 bp, 25 predicted proteins | sample 8958161 | NCBI WGS metagenome assembly JADMIO01 (sample SAMN16585339, study PRJNA669376) | soil metagenome | isolation source: Crop rotation soil | place: USA: Cullars Rotation, Alabama | collected 2011
GCCGCGACTTCAAGTCACGTGAATTCCAAGCTTCGGATCCCACTGTGCTGGAAAGATCCCGATCTCGGCGCCGATGGCGAGCAGGCCGGTGACGAGCTCATCCAGCGAGACCGAGGCATCGGTAATGTCGACGAGCATGTCCATGAGGAACTGGCCGCGCACGACGCGCTGCTCGATGTCCTCGATGTTGATATCGCGCTCGGCGAGGTACGTGCTGATGCGCGCGACGACTCCCTTCTGGTCGCGACCGAGGACACTGACGATGGCGAGTATGCGCACGTGGTTCTCCCAACGCCCTGAGGAGCGCTCATGGTTGAGCGTAGGACAGCTGGCGAGCGGGGGTCGATGGGGCCTTTCCCAGACCGCCCCATCTGCCGATCGTAGAGATCAGGGAGGGCGACCTGCCGAGAGCCCGCTAGACCCATACGCATGCCGCGTGCCGCGTGCAACGCGGGGAAGTGCCATAAACAGCGCGGATGGGATCAAGATGCGATATGGGTAAACCCTTGTTGACATTGCCGGGCCGGGCAAGCGAACTTACCGTCCGGTAATCGAATGAGGAGGGAACCTGAAGCGATGACCAAAGCCCGATGGAGGCTGCTCTGCGGCCTGCTCGCTCTCTTCGGCGTCATGGCGATTGCCGTGGCCTGCGGAGACGACGACGACAACACGTCTGGCACCACGGGCGGTGGCGCAAGCCCGGGCGCGAGCAGTTCGGCCGGCAACGTCGACCTCGCGGATGACCAAAGCCTCACGCTCAACCTTGCGGGCGAGCCGGACTCGCTGGACCCCTCGAAGGCTTCGTTCTCAACAGAGCTCACGATCATCACGCAGCTCTTCACCGGCCCCTTCAAGTTCGATAAGGACCTCAAGCTGGTGGCAGACATGGCCCAGCAGGTCCCGACGAAAGACAACGGCGGCATCTCCGCCGATGGCCTCAGCTATACCTACAAGCTGAAGCCCGGCCTCAAGTGGAGTGATGGCAAGGCGATCACCTCCGCCGACGTGGCGTACGCTGTGCGCCGGGCCGCCGATCCGCGCTTCGGCGGTGACTATCAGAGCTTCGTACAGGAGCTCAAGGGTGGCGCCGACATCGCGAAGATGAAGCCGGATGATCCCGGGCTCGATGCCGCAATGCAGAAGCTCGGGGTTGAGACGCCCGACGAGCTCACCGTCAAGCTCACGCTCGATAAGGCGAATGCCGAGTTCATCAACTACCTGGCGCTCTGGTTCACCTTCCCGCTGCCTCAAGACGTGATCAAGGCCAAGGGCAACGATTGGATCCAGCCAGAGAACATCGTTTCCTCGGGCCCCTTCATCATGAAAGAGTGGGCGCACAAGGACCACATCACGCTCGCACCGAACCCCAACTGGTACGGCGAGAAGGTCACGCTGAAGAACGTCAAGTTCCTGATGATCACGGACCCTCAGCAGGCCTACAACGCGTACCAGAGCGGACAGCTCGACCAGGTGAGTGTGCCGACGGCACTCGTCCAGCAAACGAAGGCGGACCCAACCCTCGGCAAGGAGCTGATCACACTCGACCGGCTCTCTACCTTCCGCCTCGGCCTGGTGAACACCAAAGCGCCGTTCGACAACAAGAAGGTCCGCCAGGCGATCGCGTACGCGATTGACCGGAAAGCGTTGGTCGACGTCGGCCTCAAGGGCGTGGGCAAGCCGGCGACGAGCTTCATCCCGCCGGGCATCGCCGGCTACGACGCGAACGCGCAGCCGCAGTTTGACGCCAACAAGGCCAAGCAGCTGCTGAAGGACGCAGGGTTCGAAAACGGCAACGGCCTGCCAAAGATCGTCCTGTCGTATTCGAACACCGGGAACAACCAGCCGGTCGCCACGTTCCTTCAGCAGGCGCTGAAGAACGTGTTGAACATGAACGTCGACCTCGACCCGCTGGACCCCAAGGACTTCACGGCGAAGTTCAAGGCGGGCGACATCCAGATGACGTTCGTCGGGTGGGGGGCGGACTACCCGGATCCGGGGAACTTCATGGGCCCGAACCTGACAACGGGTGCCGGCAACAACAAGTCGGGCTACTCGAACCCGCAGTTCGACGACCTCGTCCACAAGGCGCAGATCGAAACGGACCGGGCGAAGGCCGCGGACCTGCTAAAGCAGGCCCAGACCATGATGCAGGACGACGCTCCTGACGTCTTCCTGTTCTACGCGCAGCGCTTCGAGCTCCGGAAGCCGTGGGTGAAAGGCATCTCCAACACCGGCATGGACTACCAGGTCCTCGGCGACCGGGGACTCTACCTGGGCAGCATCGCGAAGCATTAAGCTCCGCGGCGAACGAACGCGAGCGGCGGCCCGGCTACCGGGCCGCCCCTCTCAATTCCCTCCCACCGGGAACGCGCATGTTTGGCTACGCCATCCGCCGCATCCTCTGGATCATCCCCGTCCTTTGGTTCGTGGCGACGGTCACGTTCTTCCTCATGCATTTCGTCCCCGGCGGCCCGTTCGATGACGAGACCACCCGCTCGGCATCGACCACCAGGAATCTCGAGAACAAATACGGGCTCGATAAACCGGTACTCGAGCAGTACGGCATCTTCCTGAAAAACCTGGTCCAGGGCGACCTCGGGATCTCGTTCCAGTTCCAGGACCGGCCGGTGACCGAGGTTCTTGGGGAGGGGATGGGGACGACGGTGGTCCTGGGGCTTCTCGCCACGGCGTACGCGATCATCATCGGGGTGGTCCTCGGGGTGCTGGCGGCGCTCAAACAGAATGGCCCGGTCGATTATGTGAGCGTCGGTTTCGCGACCATTGGCGCGAGCGTGCCGAACTTCGTGCTCGGCATTTTCCTGGTCACAATCTTCTCCATCAAGCTCGGGTGGCTGCCAGTAATCGGCTGGGGCGAGCCGAAGCAGGCGATCCTGCCCATGATCACGCTCGGTTCGCTCTCCGCCTCCTACATTGCGCGGGTCACGCGCGCGAGCATGGTCGAGGTGATGCGGCAAGACTTCATCAGGACAGCTCGTTCGAAGGGCCTCTCGGAGCAGATGGTGGTGTACCGCCACATCATCCGGAACGCGCTCATCCCGGTTATCACGCTCATCGGGCCGATCATGGCGACGCTGGTGACCGGATCATTCATCGTCGAGCAGTTCTTTGCCATCCCGGGGATCGGACGCGCCTTCGTACAGGCTGTCTTCGCGCGCGACTACGGCATGATCATGGGCGCCACGCTCTTCTACGCGGCGATCGTCGCGTTCGCCAATCTCATCGTGGACCTGCTTTACGGCGTGATCGACCCACGGATCCGGTACTCGTGAGAGGCATCAACCGTGGCTGAGGCGAGCGCAGACGTCCTGCCGCTGTTCACGCCAGTGACGAAGCAGCGCAACCTCTGGGCGCAGGCCGGCCAGCGGTTGATCCGCAACCGGCTGGCGATGGTCGCGGTGGTCGTCATCGTCGGGATGGTGGTGGTCGCGGTCTTCGCTCCGCTTATTGCACCCCACGAACCGGAGGAACAGCTCTACATCAGCGAGGGCTCGGACGTCTGCAACCACTACGGCCCGTCGTCCGACCACCCGTTCGGCATCGACCAGTTCTGCCGGGACACGCTCTCACGGATCGTGTACGGGGCGCGCATCTCGTTGACCGTCGGCATCTTCACCCAGGCGATCGTCCTCGCCATTGGCGTGGTCATCGGCGGAATCGCCGGGTTGGGCGGCCGCTGGCTGGACAACATCATGATGCGGTTCACGGACGCGACCTATGCCTTCCCGGACCTGCTCCTCATCATCCTCTTCGCCTCGGTCTTCCGTGAGACATTCCTCGGGAGCTGGAATGGCGGCATCTTCGCCATCTTCCTGGCGATCGGCGTGGCCGGCTGGGTGACAATCGCCCGGCTGATCCGGGGCCAGATCCTCTCGCTCAAGGAGCGCGAGTTCGTGCAGGCCGCACGCAGCCTCGGCGCCTCCGAAACTCAGGTGTTCTTCCGCCATCTCCTGCCGAACTGCCTCGGCCCGGTAATCGTCGCCATTACCTTCGGCATCCCGACGGCCATCTTCACGGAGGCGGCGCTGAGCTTCATTGGCGTGGGCATCAAGCCGCCGACGCCTTCGTGGGGGACGATGGTGAACGAGGGCTACGGCGTCATCCTCGTGTCGTACTGGCAGGTGCTCATCCCTGCGGGCGCAATCGCGCTGACGATGCTCTCGTTCACGTTCCTCGGCGACGGCCTGCGCGATGCACTGGACCCGCGCACGCGTCGCTAGAGCCGCAGCCGGTTTGCCGCCGATCAGAGGCGGCTGGTACGATCCGGTTCGGTCGGGGCTGTAGCTCAATCGGGAGAGCGCAACACTGGCAGTGTTGAGGTAAGGGGTTCGAATCCCCTCAGCTCCACCACCCCCTTCCCAGGAGCGAATCGCTCACGCGAGCTCGCGCAGCGCGGCTCCGATCAGCACCAGCCCGATCACGAAACAAAGCAGCGACATGATGATCGTGGAGTTCCGTGCCATCCAACGTTTGACCCTGGCGAGCAGCTCATCCGAGCGATCTCCCGCGGCGAGGTGAATGGCAAGCGGGACGAACACCCCGAGCGTCCCAATCGCCGCGAAGACGGAGTAGGCGATTGCATTGGCGGGAGTGGAACCGCCCGCTCCAGCGATGACGCCGATCCCGCCGGCCACGAGCAACAGGTTCTTCGGGCTCGCCGCCGCCAGCGTGGTGCCTGCACCGAGCGACCGGACCGGCGTGAATCGCTCGAGTGCTCCGGTCCAACGAGGGAGTGAGGGCTCGACATCGGCGGGCGCCGGGCTGCGTCGCGCGAACTGCCAGACGCCTACAGCGGCCAGCAGGACTCCCAGCATGAGCTTCGCCCAGCTCACCCACTCGGCAGTGGCACCCGACGGAGTGTTCGGGTCTTCGGGCCCGGCGATCGCGAGCACGGCCGCACCCACCAGGCCGAGCCCCGCCAGCCAACCAACCACGAACATCGTCCCGTTCGCCCGTGCCTTCGGGGTCGCGAGGACGATGGTGGCCGCGATGATCGGCAGCGGGCTCAGCGCGATCGCCAGCGCCATAGGCAGGGATTGGCCGATTGCACTCACCATCTCGAAAGCGCGGTCACGCGCCGTTCGCGGCCGGCGCCGCACCGGCGCAGGCCCGACATGCTCACTTTGTCGGACACGACTCTGGCCCGCGATGCCGTTTCCTTACCGCACACGTGCCTAGAACTGGGTGCCGGCGGGATGGTTGTGGAGCTCTTCCGCGATGAATGGCCTGCCGTATTTGCCCCGGCTTCGGCGATTGGTGATGCGCTGAATAGTCGGAGATAAACTTCTGAATTCAGATATGAGAATCGATGACTACCGATACCTAAGATGGGCGACATTCTCCCGCCGGTCGCAAATGTATGCTCGGGTCATGTCAGCACCGCTATAAGCCGAACCCTTGCGATAGCGGCGCGAGTCATGAAAAGGAGACGCAAATGGACGACATGGCCCAGGATGTCCTCGTGGCATCGTTCCCCACCGAAGAAGGTGGAAAGCAGGCGCTCGAAAAGCTGCAACAGGCGAAGAAGGACGGCGTGGTGGAGTTCCGCGACGCTGCCATCCTGAAGCGCGACGCCTCCAGCAACAAGCTCATGATTGCCGAGACGGCGGACAAAGGCTTCGGCAAGGGAGCGGCCATCGGCGGCGTTGCCGGCGCGGCCGTTGGGATCCTCGCCGGACCCGTGGGCTGGGCGGCACTCGGCGGGGCGGCCGTCGGCGGTCTCGCCGCCAGGCTGAAGGACGGCGGCTTCAAGGACGACCGGCTGAAACAGCTCGGCGAGCGCATCCCGCCAGGCTCGTCAGCCATGCTGGCTGTCGTCGAGCACGGACACACAATGGAGCTCGAGGGCATCCTCAAGCAGTCCGGGGCCCAGGTCGTCAAGGAGATGGTCGCCGAGGACATGGCGAAGGCTTTGGATGCCGAAGCCGCGCAACACCAGGGTGTCCAGGGCTCGTAATGGCGGAACGGGGCGGCACCCGTGCGCGGGTGCCGCCCCAACATCACGAGTTTTCGCAATTGAGCTGCTCGCGGCAGCGCGCGACCCTCATAACGCCCGGAATTGCCGGGTGCACGCGAGTGTGGCGCCGGCACTTCCGCGACGGGACGCAGTCTGAGGAGGTGTCGCCATGACCGATCCCCGTCCCTCGAACGAACCCGGATACACGCCGGACCCGGGAGAGATCCGCGCCGGCGCGCAAACGGCCGAACAGCGGGCGGCCACCGGTGTGCGCCCGGAAGACGCACGCGCCTACGCCGAGTACAGCGAAGTCTCGGACGCCGAGCTTCCCGCCGGCAGCGGCAAGCCGGCCTCGCCGGGCTGGGCCATCGGGTTCATCGCCCTCGGCGCTTCGCTGCTGATCATGGCCGGGGTGTTCCAGTTCATCTCGGGGCTGACGGCGGTCCTCGATGACGAGTTCTTCGTGCGGACGCAGAATTACACCTTCCGCATCGATACCACGACGTGGGGCTGGATCCACATGGGCATCGGCATCGTGATGGGTCTCGCAGGCCTCGGCCTGTTCACAGGCAATATCGTCGCTCGCGTTGTCGGCGTAATTGTCGCCCTGGCGAGCGCAGTCTCGAACTTCTTCTTCATCCCCTACTACCCGGTCTGGTCAATCCTCATCATCGCCATCGACGTGACGGTCATGTGGGCCATCATCGTCCACGGCGGAGCGCTTAAGCAGCCCCGCCAGGCGGAGATGGATTACCGCTACCAGTGACCGGCCGGACACGGCTACGGCGTGGTCGCCGCAGCCGTGTCCGAATAGGGGCCGTTCACGATCCCCTCGTAGGCGCGCACGCGATAGGTGTAGGTCGTGTGCGCGCTGAGGTTAACGTTTGTGTAGGTCACGGTGTTCTTGGGGAGGGTGGCCACCGAGCTCCACGTCAGCCCCCCATCGAGCGACCGCTCCACGCGGTAGCCCTGCTCGGTGGTGGCGTTGTCGATCCAGGTGAGCGTGATCGCACCCGCCGACTTCACCTTCGCCACCAGGTTCGTGGGGGCGGCTGGCGGTGGCAGCGTGGTTGCGCTGACCACAGAGGAGTAGCCGGAGTTGATGCTGCCATCGTAGGCGCGCAGGCGGTACTGGTAGGTCACGGACGCGCCGAGGTTCGAGTTCGTCCACGTCACGACATTCGCACCGACGGTGCCCACCTGCGACCAGTTCGCGCCACCATCGGCGGACCGCTCGATCTTGAATCCCTGCTCCGTGGTGGAGTTGTCGGTCCAGGTCAGCCGTATGGAGCTCGGGGTGAGCGCGACCGCGACTGGCTCCGAAGGCGCCGCGGGCGGCGGAAATGTCATGGCGTCGGCCGGCGCCGATGGGGGCGAAAGGAGCTGGCCGTCGTACGCCCGGACCCGGTAGCCGTAGCTGGTGGCCGGGGTCAGTGAGGAGTTGGTCCAGGTGGTCGTGTTCGCGGGCAGGGCCGCGATCTGCGACCAGGTGGCACCGCCGTTGAGCGAGCGTTCGACCTTGAACCCCTGCTCGGTAGCAGACGCATCGGCCCACGTAAGCCGGATGCTCGACGAACTGAGCGTCGTAGCCACGAGGCTTGCCGGCGCCGATGGCGGCGGGAACGTTATGGCGACGGCTTCATTCGAGTTGGCGGAGTTCGCCGATCCGTCATAGGCGCGGACATGGAAGTGGTAGATCGTGTCCGGGTCGAGGTTGGTTTGGGTCGTGGCCGTGGCGTTCGCGGTGAGCGTGGCAGACTTGAGCCACGTGGCGCCATCAGTGGACCGCTCCACCACGAATCCCTTTTCGTTGGTCGCGTTGTCGGTCCAGGTGAGGCGAATGGTGGTCCCCGTGAGCGCTGTTGCGGCCAGGTTCGAAGGCGCCGCCGGCGGATCGAGGGTCGCCGCGGAGGCAACGTTGGAATACCCCGACAGGAGCTGGTTGAACGCCCGCACGCGATAGAAGTAGGTGGTGGAGGCGATGAGGTTCGAGTTGGTCCACGAGGTGGCGTTGGCGCTTGCCGATCCGACCTGCGAGAAGGCCAGGCCGTCGGCGGAGCGCTCGATGCGGAAACCCTGCTCATCGCTGGATGCATCGAGCCAGGTGAGTTTGATACTGGTCGCGCTGGCACCCGAGGCAACGAGGTTCTGGGGCGCGTCCGGGCGTGCCGATGGGACAGGCGGCGGCGGCTCGATGTCTGGTGGCGGTCCGGCGTGCAGGGCCGTGACCGCCGCCGCCGCGTCGACGATGCCATTGCCGAACGACGCGTCCCAGCCCGGAGCTCCGCCGTCGCGGGCCGTGGTCTCCAGGTAGAAGCGGACCTGGTTCGGGTTCAGCCCGGGTGATTCACCGAGCAGCAGCGCGGCGATGCCGGCCGCGTGCGGCGAGGCCATTGATGTACCGGAGAGCTGCATGTCGCAGAACTGCGTGTAGTCGCCCGTGAGCAAAAGGGTCAACGAGTCGAGGCAGAAGGTCTCCTGCACAACGCCGTCGGGGATGCCGTTGCCGTCCTGATCCACGTTCGGGTCGCCGCCCGGGGCAACCAGGTCGAGATTGTCGCCGGTGTTCGAGTAGAACGTAACCGTGCCGTCGTATCGCACCGCACCGACAGCTATGGCGGCGTGGTAGGCCGCCGGGCACGACACCACCCCCGCGCTGTCGTTGCCCGATGCCGCGAGGATGGTCACGCCATGTCCAGCCGCGTAATCCATCGCCTGGTTCAGGCCCGGGATATCGCTGCATACCTCTCCGTCGGCGTCCGGTGTGCCCGAATTTGAATAGCCGAGGCTCATGTTGATGATGCGGGCCCCGTTATCAGCGGCGTAATAGATGGCCTCCACAATGTCGGCGGTGGAGCCGGAACCGGCGTAGTTCAGCACCTTCAGGGGCATGAGGCTGGCGTTGGCGGCAATCCCGGCGCCGGACACGCCGTCGCCGGTGGCCTGGAGGATCGTCGAAGCGACGTGGGTGCCGTGACCGTTGTCATCGTTGGCGTGGGCGTCGTCGTTGACGAAGTCCCAGGGCGCGACGATCGGGGCGTCGAGCTGCGGGGAGCGAGCGAAGTGCTGCGGGAAGATGGACACCGAGGCCTCGGCGTCCTCGTATGCGGCGCCGGTGTCGATCACCGCGACGATGACGCCGGCTCCCCGGGCAGGGGCGAGGTCGAGCGCGGCGGGAAGGTTGATGCCGCCCGGAGTCGCCTGCAGGTGCCATTGGCCAGCGAAGGCCGGGTCGTCCGGCACTTCGAAGGCGTGGGCGACGGGGTCGCGCTCCGCGAGGTCGACCAGGCCGCTGGCGAGGAGCTGGGCACGCACCTGGTCCAGGTCGACCGTGGCGGGCAGATCGAGCGTGATCAGCCCCGAACGCGGCCGCAGCCGCTGTCCGCGGACCCCGATGCGCGCGAGCAGGGCCGTCACCTGGCCGGGAGGCGCCCCCGCTCGAAGGCGGATGACCAGGCGCCCCGCAGCGGTTTCAAGAGCCGGGCGCGGAGCGCCGGCGACGGGGCCGCCGGCTGGCGCGGCCAACGCCCCTGGGCCACCCGGGAGCACGGCGGCCACGATTGCAACGACGAAGAGCGAAGCGAGCGCCAGCCGCATCGAGGATCCCCCGGCGAAGAATGACGCAACTGTATGACTCGCGCCGGTGAGGATTCGCTGGACGAACGGTGGCGTTTTGGTGGGATTTCGGAGGCTCGCCGCCGCTCCTAGTTCCTGCCGACGGTGATCGTCACGGCCGTCTTGCCGCTGCCGTCGTCGCCGACGATGACGGTGCCGCCAGGCCCGCTGGAGTCGTCATCGCCGAAGTACCAGGTGTGAGCGTCGCCCGAGTCGAACGTGCCCTGGACCTTCACGCCGAGGGTCTTCACCTTGTTGTCATAGAAGTCCTTGAGGCTGTCGACCGAGTCCGTGGACTCGTAGGTAACGAGCAGGCCGTCGTCCGTCGAGTACTTGGCGATCTGCTTCGAGTGAGGAGGGACCAGCTTGTCCGCGAGTTGGCCAAGGTCGTTGGAGCTGCTCGAGTTGCCGTTGTTGCCGCCGGAGTCGCCGCTGGTGTTGTCGTTGTTGCCGCTGGTCGCCTGCGCGGCCGGCGTGTCGCCCGTGTCTCCGCTAGAGGCCTTGGTCGCTGTGGCCTTGCTGGAGGAGGTGGTTGCCTTCGACGAGTTGTCGTCGTCACCGCCACATGCAGTGAGGGCCAGGAGGGACACCGACAGCAGCAAGCTCAGGCCGACGAGGACGCCAAAACGGGTGCGGAGAGCGGACACGTAACATCTCCCATGCGTTGCAAACGCGGTCGAAAGTGTATCATGCGCGTGACATATCGGCGCGCGGGGAAACCCTGAACCCAATCAGACCCCAACGCCCAGGGCGCCGGCGATCATGGCAAGCGCGTGTTGGGCGATCTGCTCCATCACCTGCACGCGGGTCCCCGGAAATACCAGCTCCTCGGCCTTCGTCCCTTCGGGCCCGGCGAGCGCGAAGGCGACCGAGCCCACCGGCTTCGGCGAACGGCGGCTGCCCTGCGGCCCGGCGATGCCACTTTCGGCGATCGCCCAGGCGCAGCCCATCGCTCGCCGAAGGCCTTCCGCGGTGGCGGTCACCCACTCCGGGCTGACCGCGCCATGGACGCGCGCGACTTCCCGGTCCAGCCCAAGCTGTTCCCACCGATGCGCGCCCGCGTAGGGCACGATGCCGCCATCGAACCAGCGAGACGCGCCCGGGACGCTGAGCATGCGCGCGCAAATCAGGCCGCCGGCGGTCGTTTCGGACACGGCGACCTTTTCGCCACGGGCGACGAGGGCTTCGCCGATCGCGTGGGCAAGCGCGTCGTCTTCGAGCAGCATGGGCGGCATCCTACGGTCGCGCTCCCGTGAGCGCACGAGGCCCGGTCCGGGTGAGAATGGCACCGTGACGGGCGACGCGTTCGCGACCAGCTACGACGAGGTGCCGTACGACGGCGGCGCCCTCCCGCACACGCACGTGGCGCGGCTCGAGGCGATCGGCCGGCTCTTCGGGGCACACCCGGCGCCCGCGCGCGAGTGCCGCGTGCTCGAGGTGGCGTGCGGGATTGGCTCGAACCTGAACACGATGGCGTACACGCTCCCCGGGAGCTCGTTCGTGGGTATCGACCTCTCCGGGCGGCAGGTGGAACTTGCACGCCAGGCAGCCACGGACCTCGGGTTGGCGAACATCGAGTACCGGCAGCTCGACATCATGGACGCCGGCCCGGACCTCGGGCAGTTCGATTATGTCATCGCCTACGGCGTGTACTCGTGGGTGCCGCCAGCAGTGCAGGCGCGCATCCTGGACCTGTGCCGCGAGCGGCTGCGGCCCGATGGACTGGCGTTCGTCAGTTACAACGTCTACCCGGGCTGGCACTTCCGCGGCGCCGTGCGCGAGATGCTCCTCTACCACACCCGGCGCTTCGTCGAGACCGTCGAGCGGGCGGAGCAGGCACGGGCATTCCTCGAGTTCATGGCCACGAGCGTGGGCGCCATGACCGAAACGCGGCCGCACGTCGCCCCGCTGGCGGCGGCGCTCGCGTACGAGCAACGGGTAGTCACCGAACGGCCGGACTTCTACCTGGTGCATGAGCACCTGGAGGACAACAACGAGCCACTCTACTTCCGGGAGTTCGCGCGGCGCGTGGGTGCGGCCGGGATGCAGTATCTGGGCGATGCACACGTCACGACGATGCTCGCCAGCGGTCTGCCCGCGGACATCACCCGCGTGATGGGTACCGTGCCCATGGGCGAGGAATTCGAACAGTACCGGGACTTCCTCGTGAACCGCGCTTTTCGCGAGTCGATTCTCTGTCACACGGATGTCCCGGTGCGGCGCGCACTCGAGCCGGACGGCCTGGCGGGCCTCTTCATCCGCACCGAGAGCCAGCTCGTTGAGCCGGGCGACGACCGCTTCGACGAGGGCGTGGCGAAGGTGCGCACACCGAACGGATCTGTGCTCACGCTCGAGGCGCCGGAAGCTATGGCGGCGATGGCGCTGATGATGGCGAGGGCGCCACACGGCGTTGCCTACGAGGAGCTTGTCGCGGCCGCCACCGAAGCCGCGCCTCAGGACCCCACCGCAGCGGCCGCGGCCGTCGCCAGGACGATGCTCCTCAGCTACGGACTGGACGCGGTCGAGACCTGGTCCATCGAGCCCGACTTTCCGGTGGAGGCAGGCACGCGACCGGTTGGCTTCGGGCCGGCGAGGCGGGAAGCTTCGTCGTCGGGCAGCGTCACGAACGCGTGGCATGAGCGCGTCCAGCTCGATGTGCCGGCGCGTGCCGTCCTGATAGCCCTGGATGGCACGCGAAGCCGGACGGAGCTGCGGGCTATCCTGGAGCAAGCCATGAAGGCGGACCCGGCGCGTGCCAAGCTCCCTCCCCCAGACATCGAGGCGTCGCTCGAGTCCACGCTGGGTGCACTCGGCCGGGCGAGCCTTCTCGAACAGTCGTGAGTGATGACAGCGGGCAAAGATCCAGTTCGAGGCGATAAGCTACGTCGCCGGCCGCCCTTCCAGGGCACCGGGGAGGGACGATGGCCGACCGCAAGCTCATGGACGAATACGAGGCCATCGCCCGGTTCGTCGACGATGGCGACAGCGTGTATGTCGGCTACACATGCGCGGCCTACGGCCTCTGCCGCGAGGTGGTACGCCAGCGCAAACGCGGGCTCGAAGCCATCGGCGGCTCCGTCGGGCCGCAGGGGACGATGCTCATCATGGGCGGCTGTGCTGACCGAGTACGCACGGGCTACATCGCGGCGGCGCTGCGGCCTGGCGCGGTGCAGGACATGATGTCCAACGGCGATCTCCGCTACGAGGACTACAGCAACCAGGCGATCGCCCTCATGCTCATGGCCGGCGCACTCGGCATTCCGTTCATCCCCACGCGGTCGTTCCTGGGCACGGACTACCTGGACCCTGCGAACATCGAGCACCCGGGCGCCTATCTGCGCGAGCAGAAGTGGCGCCTCATGGAGTCGCCGTTCGATGGCCAGCAGTTCGTCGCGCTGCCGGCGCTGCGGCCCGATGTGGCGCTGCTGCACGCCCAGCGGGCGGACGAATTCGGCAACGTCCAGGCCTGGGGCCACCAGGGCGACGCGCGATGGGCGTACTGGGCAGCGAAGAAGGTCATCGTCTCGGTGGAGGAGGTCGTGCCCCATGAGGTCATCCTCGCCGACCCGGGGCGCACCATCGTCCCTGGGTTTCGCGTCGCGGCGGTCGTCCACATGCCCTACGGCGCTCACCCCAGCGGCCAGGCCGGATACTACGATTTCGATTACGGCTTCCAGGGCGCGAGCGGCATGAGCCGGATCACCCGCGGTGAGGCGGACTGGCGCGCGTTCGCCGATGAGTGGGTCTATGGCACGGGAAGCCAGGACGGATACCTCGCTCACTATCGCGAACGCTTCGGCGAGGAGGCGCTCGCCTCGATCGCCGCGGACGCCGGCCCCGAGCCCGTGGCGGCGGTGCACTACGGCTACGCGAGGGAGCTCGTCTTCCGGAGGGAGGCGCGCTCATGAGCGAGGACTACACCCTGGCCGAGCTCATGTGCGTCGAGGCCGCCCGCCAGATGCCCCACGATGGCGTCGTCATGCTCGGCATGGGACTGCCGGTCATCGCCGGTACCCTGGCGCGCATGCTCCACGCCCCCGGGCTGCACATTTGCACTGAAGTCGGCGCCTTCGATTGGGAGCCCCAGCCGGGGCTGCCGCGCGCCTCGATCGGCATTCACGACCTCCTGCTCAACGACGGGTCCGTCATGGTGAGCGACATGGTGGACGCCCTCGGCACCTTGCTCATGGGCGGGGGCGTGGACGTCGGCGTGCTCGGGGCTGCCCAGGTCGACCGCTATGGCAACCTGAACACGCTGGTGATGGGTGACTACCGGGCACCGGAGCGGCGACTCGGCGGCACCGGCGGCAACACGGAGATTGCCTGCCTCGCGAAGCGAATCGTGACGCTCATGCCCCAGGAGCGCCGCCGCTTCGTGGACCGGGTCGACTTCAACACCAGCCCGGGCTACATCCGCGGCCCGGGTGCGCGGCGCGCCGCCGGGCTTGAACCCCAGGGGCCGAACGTCGTCGTCTCGACGTTTGGCGTCTTCGGCTTCGACACCGCTGATGGGGGCGAGAGCGGCAGCTGCGAGATGGTGCTGGAGGCCGTCTTCCCGAACATGGAGCCGGAGATTGTGCAGATCGAGACCGGCTGGGATTTGCGGGTGGCCGAACACGTCCGCCAGGTCGAGCCGCCAACCCGTGAAGAGCTCGACCTGCTTCGCCGGCTGGACCCATACCAGTTCTACCTGACCCCCGGGCGCTACTAAGCTTTCCGGGAACAGCGAGGTGAGCCATGGAACGCGTGGGCGCGATTACCGCCATTGCCCGCTATCCGGTGAAGTCGATGGGGGGAGAAACGCTGGACCGCACGCGGGTCAGCTTCCAGGGCATCCCCGGCGACCGGATGTGGGCGTTCGTGCAGGCCGAAGACCGCGGCGTCTTCCCCTGGCTGACCGGCCGCGAAATGCCGGCCATGTTCGCCTACCGGGCGAAACTGGTGGGCGGACGCCCACCGTCGGTGGCGATCACTGCACCAGACGGCACCGATCTCGCGGTTGACTCGGACGAACTTCGTGAGGCGCTCCAGGAGGGGTCCGGCCGGTCCGTCCGGCTGCTCGCGAACTATCGCGGGACCTTCGACGTGGCCGCCGTCTCGATGATCTCGGAGGCGACCGTGCACGAGATCGCACGCCGGAGCGGCACGGCGCGCGACCCCGAGCGGTTCCGCATGACCTTCCGCGTGGACACCGTCGAGGGCAAGCCGTTCGGTGAAGACGCCTGGGTCGGGAGAGTAGTCCGCCTGGGCGCGGCGTGCCGTGTCGCATTCCAGGAGCGCGACCGGCGCTGCGTGATGACGACGCTCGACCCGTCGGGCGGTGGCGAGAGCTCGCCGAGCGTGCTGCGCGCCATCGCCGAGGCGAACGACGCCTACGCCGGCATCTATGGGGCGGTACTCACCGAGGGCGACGTGGCGGTCGGCGACGAGGTGTGTCTGGAGTAATCGGCAGGGCAACCGCAATCGCGCCGCTCGTGAAGGCACGAGGCGTCGCCAGTAGAATCGCGCCGCGATGACACTGCCAGTGCTGGCGCTGGGCTGGCTGCTCGGGATGGCCGCGGTTGCCACCTGGGGCGCGCCCGTGTGGATGGCCGGCGCCTGGCTCGCCCTCCTGGCGCCGGTTGGATACGCCGTCGCCGGCCGCCGGGGTGCGGTCGTGTTGGCCGCAGCCGCCGTGCTCGCGGTGCTTGGAGCGGCACGCTTCGAAGGCTGGCGCGACCGCGATCCGCCGGCCCTGGCGGCGCTCGTCGGGAGCGAGCAGACGGTCGAAGGCACGGTCGGCTCCGAGCCGGACCCGGGTTTGACCACCGTCCGTTACCGGCTCGATGTCGAACGTGTGGCGGACGTTGGCGGCTGGCGTGATACCGCCGGATCGGTGCTCGTTTCACTTCACCAGTACACAGAGCTGCTCCCCGGCGACCACCTGCGGCTCACCGGCAAGCTGGAAGCGCCGCCGGCCTTCGAGGGCTTCGACTACCGGGCGTACCTCGCCCGGCAAGACGTCGTCGCGACCATGCTCTTCCCGGAGATCGATGCGGTGATACCCGGCGGGTGGTCGCCCGGAAGGACGGCGGTCGAGTGGCGGCTCGACCTCGAGCGGGGGCTCCAACGCTCGTTGCCGGAGCCGGAGGCCTCCCTCGGAGCAGGCATCCTGCTCGGCCGCGACGGCGACTTGCCGGACGAGCTCGCGGACGACTTCCGCGTCTCCGGCCTGGCGCACATCGTGGCGGTGTCCGGCTCGAACGTCGCCCTGGTGGCCGCGCTCGTGTTCCTCGCCGCCACCGTCGTCGTGCGACGCGGCATTGCCGCCCTCCTCGCAGGAGCGGCGATCGTGCTCTATGTCGCGCTCGCCGGCCTCTCGGGCAGCGTCGAGCGCGCCGCCATCATGGCGGGGATCTTCCTCGCCGGCGAGGCCATCGGCCGGCAGCAGGCCGGTCTCGCGGCCCTCGGTGGCGCCGCTATCGCAATGACAGTCCTCTCGCCCGCGACCGCACTGGACGTCGGATTTCAGTTGTCATTGACCGCGACCGCCGGCCTCATCGTCTTCGCGCCGTGGGTGCGGTACGGGATCGAGTGGGCACTGGCGCGCCTTCGCATCCATGGAGTCGTCCCGGGAGTTGCCGTGCAGGCGGCGGCGTTCACGGTCGCGGCCACCGTCGCGACGCTACCGGTGACGTGGGTGAACTTCGGCCGCGTATCGCTGATCGGGCCGCTGGCGAACATCCTCGTCGAGCCGCTCTTCGTGTTGGCCTTCGCGCTCAGCGGGCTGACCGCGGTGGCGTCGGTCACGTGGACGCCGCTCGGGTGGTGGATCGGCGCGGCGGCGTACTACCCGCTGGCGGCGATCGACCTGATCGCAAAGACGCTCGCGGACGTGCCCGGCCGAGGCCGGAGCGGCGAGCGCCGTCGCCGCGTACGCGATCCTCGCGGTTCTTGGCTGGCCGGCGTACCGGTTCCTGGTGCCGGTCGAGGAGTCCGCTGAGCGGCCGCGATGGTCGCGTCCGGCGCGGCTTGTTGCCGCCGGGGCGGCGGCGGGCGGCCTGGTAGTCGCCGTGCTGCCCGTCTCCGTGCTTCCGGCAATGGGGCCGAGCGACTTCGAGATGGTGGTGCTCGATGTCGGCCAGGGCGACGCCATCCTGCTCACAACGCCCGGCGGTCACCACGTCCTGGTCGATGGCGGGCCGAGCGGGATCGGGCTCGCCCGCGAGTTGGGCGCGGAGCTGCCGCACTGGGAACGCCAGCTCGACGCCGTCATCCTCACGCACCCGGACGAGGATCACGTCGCCGGGCTCCCGGAGGTGCTCGCTCGCTATGGGGTGGGCCTCGAGCACGACACTGGCGTGACGAAGGACACGCACGCCTACGCCGTCTACCGCCAGCGCGCTGGAGAACGGGACGAGGTCCGGCGCGGCGATTCCTGGGAGCTCGATGGCGTCCGCTTCGAAGTCCTTTGGCCGCCTGACGGTTACTCCGACGAGGCAACCAACGAGACGTCGATCGTATTGCGCGTGACCTACGGAGACGTGCACTTCCTCCTGACCGGGGACTTCGAGGCGGGCGCGCAGCACGCCCTCATGGCACTCGACGATGTGAGCGCGGACGTGCTCAAGGTCCCTCACCACGGCTCAAAGACAACGGCAGCGGACTTCCTCGACGCGGTTGGGGCGCAGGTCGCGATTATCTCGGTTGGGGCGGAAAACCGGTTCGGCCACCCCAGTGCAGAGGTGCTGGAGGAGCTCACCGGGACGACAATGTTGCGCACGGACCTCGATGGCCGCGTGACGGTGAAGACCGACGGTCACGCGATCGAGTATTCGGCGGCGCGTTGAAGTCGGTCGCCTGTGAATGCAGTAAGTGGGAAGAGGGCGAGGGGGAGTTCCTGGCACGTTACCGCGACAACACGGCCGCCACGGTCGATATCCAGCCCCTTGGGACCGCCCTCGGCGGGGTTCGAGTGCCCGCGCGTAAACGTCTCGGCATCCAGCACGGCGACGGCGCGGGCGGGCTCGCGGGTCCCGCGCCAGTCGCCCTCGGACTCGTACACGAAGACGTGCGGGCTCCCGGCGTCGGCAACGAGGACGTGGCGCCCATTCGGTGTGAAACGGAGGCCGTGGGGGTAGTTGGCGTTTCGAAGCACGCCTGCCGGCCTCGTCCAGCGGTTCAGCCACCCCTGGGCATCGTAGAGCTTCACGTCGTGGTGGCGGTGGCTGCTGACGGCGATCCAGCGACCGTCGGGGCTCACGGCGACGCCGTCGGGGATGTTGAGACCGCGCTGGAGCGGGACCAGGTTCCGGCGGACCCGGAAGTCGCCGCCGGCCGTGAGCAGATGGCGGGTGAGGCGGCGGCGGTAGTTGTTGCAGACAAGGAGCTCCACCCGGCCCTTCGACCGCGGGACGGCCGCGACCGACCCGGGGGTTCGCACCGGGATGAGGCGGCTGCCACGTATGTAGCGGATGGGCGCCACTTCGCACCGCCGGCCGCGAAGGGCGCCACGCGGAATCGGGACGATCGCCACAAGGCCGTCGCGGTTCGCGACCGCCAGCGTGTGCTCGTCGATGAAGTCGAGCCCGTGGATGCGGCTGATGGCCGGCGAGATCAGTTCGACGAAATCCGTCGCGGTGATTCGCGGGCCGGCCGGCCCGGCGTCCACGGCCACGTCCAGGACAAGGCAAACGCCTCGCCCGTAGCCGGCGATAGCCAGGCGCCGGTTGCCGGGAGAGAAACGGAGATCTTCCGTGCGCCCGAGGGCGGCGAGGGCCTCGGCGACCGCAGGCGTGGGACAGAAGTCGGCTTGCGGGGTCAGGCTCGTCTCCTCGGCCGGCAGTTGGGGGTGTCACGCCGAGATTACACCGCCGGCCTTTTTGCGCGTGGCTTCGGACGGGCGGTACGGTACAGGCGAGACGCCGAGGGCGCGGCGCCAGGAGCTCCCGTGGCACAACGCATCGATGGCCGCGGGCCGGATGAACTCCGGCCCGTCAAGATCACGACTGGCGTGCTGGACTACGCCGAAGGCAGCTGCATCGTCGAGTTCGGGCGCACCCGCGTCCTCTGCGCCGCGAGCGTCGAGGATCGGCAGCCGCCGTTCCTGCGCGGCACCCAGAGCGGGTGGGTCACGGGCGAGTACTCCATGCTTCCGCGGGCGACCCACACGCGCAGCCAGCGCGAGGTCGAGCGGGGGCGGCCCGGCGGGCGCACCCAGGAGATCCAGCGCCTCATCGGCAGATCACTGCGTGGCGTGGCGGACCTCGAGCTCCTCGGCCCGCGCACCATCACCGTCGACTGCGACGTCATCCAGGCCGATGGTGGCACGAGGACCGCGTCGATTACGGGTGGTTATGTCGCGCTCGCACTCGCCTTGAAGACGCTCAAGGGCGTGCCGGACGGCGTGCTCCAGTCGCAGGTGGCGGCGGTGTCCGTGGGCATCATTCGTGGCGTGCCGATGCTCGACCTCTGCTACGAGGAGGACTCGACGGCGGAGGTCGACTTCAATGTGGTCATGACGGGCGAGGACGCGTTCGTCGAGGTGCAGGGGACGGCCGAGCACCGGCCGTTCAGTCGCGCCGGGATGGACGACCTGATCGACCTCGGGCGCGACGGGATCACGCGGCTGTTCGCGCTCCAGCGTGAGGCGCTCGCGGCTCAGCCGACGTAGTGGCCGAGGAACGTCCCGCCGATGATGTGGAGGTGCCCGTGCTCCTGGCTCTGCATCGCGTCGTAGCCGAAGTTCGAGAGCAGTCGGAATCCTCCGGGGCACAGTTTCTGACCGATCTCAGAGGCGACCCGGCCAACATGTCCGAGGTCGCGCCAGAGCTCGGCCTGCGTGGAGTGGCGCTTGGTCATCGCCAGCAGCATGACCGGCACCCAACGAAGCACGTTCTGGATCACGATAATTTCGTCGTCTTCGTACACGACGTTGGCGGGCTCTTCGCCGGCGACGATGTTGCAGAAGACGCAGTACGACCGCATGGGAATCCAGCGATGATAGGTTCGAGGCCGGCACCGGACAATCTGGCGGGGGACGCCTGTCGGCGCCGGGAGGCGGCCTGATGGCGCGGCTCCTTCCGTTCCGCGGCCTCCGCTACACGGCCGCCGCGGGCGACCTGTCAGACCTCCTCGCGCCTCCCTACGACGTCATTTCGCCGGCGGAGCAGCGCGCGCTTGCCACCCGGAACGAGCATAACGCCGTCCACCTCGAGCTGGCCGAGGGTGGCGAGGAGCGCTACGCGAACGTCGCCGAACTGGTGCGCCAGTGGGAGGCGTCTGGCGCCCTCGCCCGGGATGACACCCCGATGCTCTATGTCTACGAGCAGCGCTTCTCCGAGGGCGGCCAGGAGTACATTCGCCGCGCACTCATCGCGGAAGTCGAGGCCCAGCCGTGGGAGGAGGGGGCGGTCAAGGCGCACGAGCACACCATGTCCGGTCCCAAGGAAGACCGCTTGAAACTGCTCGAAGCGACGGGCATTCAGTTCTCGCCGGTGTTCATGGTCGCCCGTGACCGCGCCGGGCAGCTGCGGCAATTCATCGAGACCACCATCGCAGAGCGTCCCGCCGATCTCGAAGCGCATACGCCCGATGACGACCACCACCGGCTGTGGCTCATCGAAGCCGGCCGCTACGAGATGCGCCGGCTCGCGCCGCTGCTCTCGGAGAGCTTCTACATCGCCGACGGGCACCACCGCTATGAGACACAGGTCGCGTACAAGCGGCTCATGCTCGAGCGCCACCCCGACCTGCCGGATCCCCATCCTTCGCGATTCGCCATGGCGGCGATCGTCGCGGCCGACGACCCCGGGCTCGTGATCCGTCCTATCCACCGCATCCTGGCGCGGCCGGCACCGGATGACTGGCGCGAGCGATTGGGCGAGTGGTTCGAGATCCTCGACATCGGACCGGCGGGCGACGTCCCGGCGGCGGAGCGCGTGCTTGCGCAGTCTCGTGACGCCATCCTCGCACTGAACCTCGACCCCGGCCGCGCGACGAGTCTCATGGCTCGCGACGCCGGAGTCTTCGAACGGCTCGCACCACCGGGGCACGGCGAGGAGTGGGCGAGTATCCCACCGAACCTCCTTCGCTACGGCGTGCTGGCGCCGCTCTGGGAGATTGGCGACGAGGAGCTCCGCGCCGGTGTTGTGGAGTACACGCACGAGGCCACCGAAGTCGCGGCCCGGGCCACCGGCGACACGTGTGGCTTCCTCCTCAACCCGGTCGGCATCGATTCGGTCATCTCGCTGGCCGACCGCGGGGAGCGCATGCCACAGAAGTCCACGTTCTTCCACCCGAAGCTGGGGACGGGCCTTGTCTTCCACGTTGTCAGCGGCGACGGCTGACCGGAGCGGGCGGCGAGCCCGACGTTAGCCCCGATCGGTGGTACGCTCGCGGCTCAGCATGCACTCCAGGGAGATTCGATGGCCCGCAAGAAGGTGACGATTGTTGGCGCCGGCGCGACCGGCGGGGCGATGGCGCAACGGTTGGTCGAGCGCGACATCTGCGACGTCGTCCTCCAGGACGACCCGCAGTTCGCGGGCACCATGCACTTCGGCAAGGCGATGGATGAGGGCCAGGCGGCCGCCTGGGAAGGTTTCAGCTCGAAGATCACCGCGACGGACGGCTGGGACGAGACACGCGACTCTGACCTCGTCATCTGCACGGCCGGCGCACCGCGCAAGCCCGGCATGACGCGTGAAGAGCTCCTCAACGGCAATGCCGCCATCGTCCGTGCCAAGATCTCGGACGCCGCGAAGGCCTCACCGAACGCGGTCATCATCATCTTCGCGAACCCGATGGACGCGATGTGCCAGGTGGCGCTGAAGGCCGCCGGCTTCCCGCGCGAGCGGGTGATCGGCCAGGGCGGCGCGCTCGATAGCGCCCGTTACCGGTACTTCGTTGCACAGGCCGTGGGCGTGTCGCCGGTCGACGTGCACGGGTTCGTGATCGGCGGGCACACGGACACCACGATGGTCCCGGTTGTTTCCCAGACGCGGATCGGCGGTGTGCCGCTGACCGATCTCCTCCCCGCCGACCAGGTGCAGGCGATTGTCGCGCGGGCGATGCGCGGCGGCGCCGAAATCGGTGAGCTCCTGAAGGTGAGCAGCGCCTACTACGCGCCGTCCGCTGCCACCATCGCCATGGCCGAGAGCGTCCTCCTCGACCAGAAGCGCCTCATCCCCTGCTCCGTCTTCCACCAGGGCGAATATGGCATCCGCGACGTGTTTTCCGGCACCGTCTGCCAGCTGGGCGCGGGCGGCATCGAGCGCACCTTCGAGCTCCCGCTGACCGACGACGAGCGTCAGCGTGTGGTCGCCGCCGCCGAGGCGACGAAGGAGCTCGTGCGGCTGATCACGGACTAGCCGCCATGGCCGAGCCCGAGGGCCTGCATGACATTGTGGTCCGGAACGCCGAGGCGGTGGTGGCGGGCAACTTCGCCCAGATCATGGCGGACATCACGCCGGAAGCGCTCGCCCAGATGATGCAGATGGCCCCAGCGGACGGCAGCTTCTCGCTGGCCAACATGCCCGGCATCACCGGCTACGAACTCGCCTTCATCGGCGAGGAGGGAGATGCCTGCATGTATCACGTGACGTTCGAATCCGAGCCCGGCCGGGCGACGCTTGGCGTGACCTGGAAGTCGCTCATGGGACAGTGGAAGATCACGGCCGTCTCGGTCGTCGGGGTTGAGCCAGGGGAATCGGGCGCATGAGCACGCAGCTCTGCCTGGTCCGCCATGGGCCGGCGGGAGTGCGGGGGCCGCGCTGGCCGGATGACTCCCGGCGGCCCCTGACGCGGGTCGGCAAGCGGAAGATGCGCGCTGCCGCCCGCGGTCTCTGCGAGCTGTTCGAACCCGAGATCATCTTCACGAGCCCGCTCGTGCGGGCGAAACAGACCGCGGAGATCATCGCGGCCGCCGTCGGCAGAGCAGAAGTGCGGATCACGGCTTTGCTGGCCTCGGGCGACGAAGAGGCCCTCCTGCGGGAGCTCCAGCGCAGCGGCGTTCGCCGAGTACTGGCCGTTGGGCACGAGCCGTCAATCTCGGATGCCCTCGCGTTCGCTCTGACAGGCCGTGCCGACGGACTGGCGGTCCCCTTCAAGAAGGGCGCCGCGGCGTTGATAGAGTCGGACGAGGCCCTGGAAGACGGGCGGGCGCGGCTGGTGTGGTTGCTCCAGCCGGCGGCGCTGCGCGCCATGGGCCGCTGTTCAGGCTGACGGACGCTCTGTGAGCGAGATCCTGAGCCCGAGGGCACCCTCCGCGCGCTTCACCTGGCGCGAGAGGGCAAGGACTTCAGCCTCGCCCCCCGTGTTCGGTATCCCAATGACGAGTTCACCGCCGTCCAGGCGCACATCGAACGGGGCGGGGAGGTCCCCACGCCTGTGGAGCGCGACCGCCAGCCCGAGCAGCGCGCTGAGCGTGGTCGCCGCCTCGACGTCCCCGGGCTGGAAGATGTCCCGGTAGGACGTCAGGTCCGGCGTCCCGGAGGTGGCGCAGCGGACGACCGAACCGAGGAGCGCGATCTCGCGGTGGCTGAATCCATGGAGGTCGCCGCTGTGGACAAGGTACTCGGCGTGCCGCTCGCGGTTGTAGTAGTCCACGTTCAGGCCGATGTCCACGATCCTGGCAGCTGCCCCGAGAAGTCCGCGCTCGAAGGCGCGCAGGCCATGGGCGGCCGCCGTGGCATCGAAGAGGCTTACGGCGGTGACGGACCGGGCGCTCGCCACCCTGGGGTTGACACCGTTCACCATCGCCAGCCAGGTGATGGAGGACTCGCGGACATCGGAGAGGGGTTCCGGCCCGCGGATCAAGTTCCAGGCGAGGCCCTCGCGCAGTCCCTGGCCGGAGACACGCAGCGAACTGGCGCCCACCACCTCCATGGCCTCATCGATCACCACTGCCGCGGCGGGGAGGATGTCGACCCGGGACGGGCTGACGCCAGGGATCCGCCGTCGCGCCGCTGGCGAAGACGAGACCAGCCCGGCCGCGACCCGGTGGACTTCTCGCCGGGAGAGTTCGAGCCCGTGGAGCCGCCGCAGCGGATAGCCGCGCCGCGCGCGGATAATGCGCGCGATGTTCCGGACGGCACCGCCGACCCCGTAGAGCTCGTCTGCCGGCACCACGGCACCGAGTTCCGAGCGCACGGCCTTGCGGAGGGCGCGAACCTCCCGGCGCGACGGTGAACCGCCGGAGAAGTACCGCTCGGTGGCGTAGATGGCGCCGAGCGATGCCGAACAGGCGGACGTCATGCGACGGTCCTCCACCTGGATGAGCTCCAGCGAGCCCCCGCCGAGGTCCACGATATGGCCCGATTCGAGCGCGGTACTGTTGGCCACCCCGAGGAAGCTGGCGAAGGCCTCCTCTTCAGCCGAAAGGATGCGGATCTCGACACCGGCCCGGGCCCGCGCGACAGCTGTGAAGGTGCCCGCGTTCGGCGCGCGGCGCAGCGCTTCCGTGCCGACGGCCGTCAGCGCCCGCGGGTGGTGCGCCGCCGCCACCTGGGCGAGCGCGACCAGTCCTTCGATCCCGCGTGCGATGCCCTCGTCGGAGAGTGTGCCGTCCCGCGCCTGGCCGGCCGCGAGGCGGGCATCGAAGCGTTCCTCGTCGATGACGGCGAAGGCGTCATCCGAAAGCTCGCGGACAACCAGCAGGCGCACCGAATTCGAGCCAACATCGAGCACGGCGACGACGGGCGAACTCACCGCCGAAGCGTAGCAGCGAGCGGGGTCAGCGCGAGCCGCGGAGGCGCGGGTCGAGCACGTCGCGCAGGGCGTCGCCGAGCATGTTGAAGCCGAACACCGCGAGGAAGATGGCTATGCCTGGCGCGAGCGCGAGGTAGAGGTGGCTTTCGGCGTGGAGGCGCGTCTGGCCGGACAGCATCTGTCCCCATGTCGGGAAGTTCGTGACGCCGACGCCAAGGAAGCTGATGGTCGCTTCGGCGAGGATGGCGACCGCCAGCTGGACGGTCGCGAGGACGATGACGATCGGCATGATGTTGGGGAGGATGTGGCGCAGGACAATGCGCGTGTTGGAGGCGCCGAGGACGACGGCGGCCTCAACGTAGGCGTTCGCGCGCGTCGCCAGGACGGTGCTCCGGATCACGCGGGACGTCCCCCCGGCGAGCACAAGCCCCAGCGAGAGGATGACGATGGTCGTCCGGGGGAAGGTGTTCCAGAACCAGGGCCCGCCATTGGGGTCGGGGCCTATGTCCGGCCCGCGGCCCAGCCCGAAGAGCCCTTCGCCGCTCGTGGTCTTGAGCACGGCGATCAGGGTGAGGATCAGGAAAATCGCGGGGAAGCTGAGCCAGATGTCCACCAGCCGCTGGATGGTGAAGTCCGTCTTCCCGCCGAAATAGCCGCTGACGAGCCCGACGGCCAGCGCCATGCTGATGACGACGAGGACGGTGCCGATCCCCACCATCGCGGTCACCTGGGCGCCGAAGACGATACGCGAGTAGATGTCGCGGCCGTTCTCATCCGTCCCGAACCAGTGGTCGGCGCTGGGACCGGTCAGGGCGTCGCGGAGGACCGCCTGGTCGGCGGGGTAGTTGGCGATCCACGGCGAGAAGGCGCCGACGACGATGACGGCGATGAGCACCAGCGCTCCGAACGCGCCGAGCGGCTTATTGCGCACGAAGCGGAGGACCACGAGCAGCGGCGTCAGCGGGGTGGCGCGCGGCTGCTGGAAGCTGAACGTTCGCTCTGGGACGGACTCGATGGCAGTCATGCGAGCTTCACCCGCGGGTCGAGAATGGCGTAGCTGACGTCCACGGCCACGTTGATGAGGACGATCGTGGCGGCGACGATCATGTTGACGCCGATGATCGCCGGGAAGTCGCGGCTGAAGATCGAGAGGAAGAGATACTGGGCCACGCCCGGGATCCCGAAGATCGTCTCCAGTACGAGCGAGCCACCGACGATCACGGGGATGTTCAGCCCGATCACGGTGATGATCGGGATGAACGCGTTGCGGACCGCGTGTCCGATGACGACGCGGTGGCCGGCGAGGCCCTTGGCCCGGGCGGTGCGAATGTAGTCCTGGCGAAGGACTTCGAGCATCTGGGCGCGGGTCAGCCGCAGCAGTGTCCCTGAGAGGCCGATTCCGAGAATGATCGCGGGGATCACGACGAGCTCCAGGTTCTGCGCCGGGTCATCCCAGATGTCCTTGTAGAACACCGGGAACGAGTAGTTCCACCACCTGGAGCTGAGCGCGATTACGAGCGTCGCGAGGAAGAACGACGGGACCGCTATCATCCCGATGGCGAAGCTGCGCAGGATGTAATCCGGCCAGCCGTCCTGCTTGACGGCCGATAGCACGCCCAGCGGCAGCGCCACCACAATCGACACGAAGAGCGCGATAAGTCCCAGTTCGAGGCTCACCGGGATGCGGCGTCCGAGCTCATCGTTGACCTTGACGCTCCCCAGCAGCGAGGTGCCGAGGTCGCCTCGCACGGCGTCGCCCAGCCAGCTCCCCCACTGCTCGATGAAGTTCTTGTCCAGTCCCAGCTTCTCCCTGATCCCATCCTTGAAGGCGTTCCGGGAGACTGTGTTCAGCGCCTCGGTGCGCTGCGGGTCGGTGGCCTTGGCGGGGTCAATACCTTCGTTGCGAAGCTCGGCATCGATGAACGTCTTCTGCGCGCGGGCCCGGTCGATCGCCCCGACGGTGGCAGGGTCCTTGCCATCGTCCCTGAGCTTTTGATCGACGAGTGCCTTGAACGATTCGCCACCGCCCTGGATCTCGGCCCCCGCGGTGAGGACGTCGACGGCATCAGCCGGAAGGAGCTGCAGCATGCCGGTGACGAGCAGCGACACACCCAGCAGCGTGGGAATGACGAGGAGAAGGCGGCGGGTGATGTAGGTCGCCACTGCGCACCTCCCTGGGCCGGGCAGGATACAGCCGAGGCGGGTCGTGTTGCAGGACGACCCGCCTCGACGACGTGCGAGAGCCTAGCCCTTCTTCACGCGGTCCGCGGTGAAGTTCCCCTTCTGGGTGGCGTCGGCAATGTTGCCGTACGAAGACTTGTAATAGAAGTTCTCGAACGCCGGGTTCGCATACGCCCACGCAGCGGGCGCCTGGGTGGGGATGACGAGGAACGACTTCGCCATCGTCGCCTGCAGGTCCTGGACGAACTTGAGCCGCTCGTTCGTGTCCAGGATCGTCCGCTGCTTTTCGAATGCGGCGTCCAGTTCCGCCATCTCCGGGATGGGCGTGCCACCCCAGTTGTGGCGGGCCGACTTCGACCAGTAGCAGCGCATGAGCATGTCGTCGGGGTCGCGGGCGACGGCGATCAGTGGCCCGACCGCGCAGCCCTCCGGGATCTTTCCGAGGTAGATGCTCTGCGTGTAGACCGTCGCGTAGTCCACGTAGGTGAGCTCGGCCTGGAAGCCGGACTCCTGGATCGTGGAGGCGAACGCTTCCCAGCGCTGCTGGAAGGCCGCCCCGTAGGCGTTGACGTTCGCGTAGAGCTTGAACTTCAGCGTGTCCGAGCCCGTCGCCGCCTGGAGGAGCTGCTTGGCGGACTTGGGGTCGTACTTGAAGAACTTGGCGTTGTCGCCATAGGCCTCCGGCTTGTCACGCGGGGAGACGTAGAACGGGGCCACGTTCGGGGCGAGGAAGGAGCTCCAGTTGCCCTTGCCCGTGCCGTCCTGCGTCTTCAGGTAGCCGTCGCGGTCCAACGCCATCGAAAGGGCCTGGCGGACGCGCACGTCGTTGAACGGCTTGTTGTCGAAGTTGAAGTAGAACGACGTCTGGTTGGAGTCGTTCGGGTAGATGTCGAAGCCCTTCGAGTCGAGCTTCGGGCGGGACTCCTTGTACAGGCTGCCGCTCAACAGGCTCCAGTCGAAGTCGCCCGACTGTAGCGCGGCGATGATGCGTTGCGGGTCACCGAAAAGGGCCGCCTCAACCTTGTCGAAGTTGGGCAGCGGGGCATCGTAGTAGAGCTCGTTCTTGTGCCCGGTGATGGCCACGCCCGAGTCGTACGAGTCGAAGACGAACGGGCCGGTGCCGACGGGCTTTCCAGCACATTGGGATCCTAAGCTTAGAATTCCACGTGGACAAGTTGTCGCG
>JADMIO010842023.1_pt1 | contig 27623 bp, 23 predicted proteins | sample 8958161 | NCBI WGS metagenome assembly JADMIO01 (sample SAMN16585339, study PRJNA669376) | soil metagenome | isolation source: Crop rotation soil | place: USA: Cullars Rotation, Alabama | collected 2011
TAAAGCAGGTGGTGTCGCTAGTTTTCCGTCGGGCCTGCTGGTAGCGAGAAATTGAAACTCCACGCTGCTAAAGCAGGTGGTGTCTTATCGCCCGCTTGACGTTTCTAGTCCTGAAAGCTATCTAGTCTCTTTCAGCCATGATGCTTCGCGTTACCGAAATCTTCCGTTCCATTCAAGGTGAGTCCACGCACGCGGGTAGGCCTTGTACCTTCGTCCGTTTGACTGGCTGTCCGATGCGTTGCGTGTGGTGCGACAGCGAATACACGTTCACGGGTGGCGATCACATGTCTCTCGAAGAGGTGCTGACTCGCGTACGTGAATTCGGTTGCCAACTGGTGGAAATTACTGGCGGTGAGCCCCTCGCACAGAAATCCGCATTCGAGCTGACCAGGAAACTGTGTGACGAGAATTATGAGGTACTCATTGAAACCGGCGGCTACGTTTCTACCGCGGAGGTAGATCCCCGAGCGAAGATTATTCTTGATGTAAAGTGTCCCGCATCCGGTGAAGAACCGCGAAACGAGTGGTCAAATCTGAGCCGTCTACGATCCGATAAAGACGAAGTAAAATTTGTAATTGCAGATCAAAATGACTGGGAATACGCCCTGAAGATCGTTTCCGAATATGAGCTTGAGAAACGGGCGAAGGCGATTCTGATCTCTCCCGCATGGGAACAGATAGATTTGAAACATCTGGCGAACCTGGTTGCGGCCAGCGGATTGAATGTTCGTATGCAACTGCAACTGCATAAATATATCTGGGGTCCTGACGTGCATGGTGTGTGATGGGTGGCTCTGAAGAACTGGTCGAAACTGAAATCGTTTCTGACGAAGTCGAAGGAACGAGTCTGGCGGTTTGCCTCGTTTCAGGCGGCATGGATTCGTGCGTTACAGCAGCAATCGCCAATGACGAAAATGATGAGCTAGCTTTCCTTCATGTGTCTTACGGACAACGAACAGAAAAGCGCGAGCGCGACAGCTTTGAGCGGATAGCCGATCACTATTTAGTCAAACCTCGTCTCGTCGTATCACTTGAGCAGTTCGCAAAGATCGGTGGTTCTTCACTGACTGACCTCCACATTCCAGTCAGTATTCCAAACCTGGCAACGCAAGCTATTCCTTCGAGCTACGTTCCATTCAGGAACGCGCACTTGTTATCGACCGCAGTCAGCTGGTCTGAGGTTATTGGCGCCAATCGGATTTATATAGGAGCAGTGGAAGAAGATTCATCAGGTTATCCAGACTGCCGTCCAGTTTTTTATGAGGCATTTCAAGAAGTGATTGAGCTTGGAACCAGACCCGATACGCATATTCGCATCCGTACGCCCGTCATCGGCATGAAGAAATCACAGATCGTGCAAAGAGGTATTGACTTAAAGGCCCCATTGGAACTTACCTGGTCGTGTTATCTGGAGTCCGAACGAGCCTGCGGAAATTGTGATTCATGTGCACTGCGACTGCGTGCTTTTCGTGAGGCTGGCGTACCAGATCCCATACCCTATCTGCTTGACAGTAGTCGTTTGGCTTATTAAGTTTAGGGTGCTTCTCAGTTGATTAATTTACAACCACACCAGCAGAAGCGCGCATCGTAGGGTGGCTCTTCGGAGTACTCGTGCGCAAGATAAAATTGGAGGCATTGTCCGATGATTTCCAGATACTTTTTCACAGTTTTCGCTGTCGCTGTTTTAGTTGCATCAGTCGCCGTCACAACCTCTGCACAAGTAGGCGAGCTGCGCGGTCACGTTTTCATGCAACAGGCTGATGGTCAAAAGGTGCCTCTTGCCGACGCTGTCATCGACGTTTTTCGCACCGATGTGGCGGCGAAGTACAACACAAAAACAAATAAGAAGGGCGAATTCGTCTTTGCCGGCCTGCCCTTCGTTGGAACCTACACAATTGCGGCTAGTCATCCCACTGCCTCGCCGAACTTTGTGGCTGGCTTTAAAGTTGGCCGAGACATCCCGTGTGAGTTAGTTGTGACTCCCGGCGACGGCAAACGACTTACTGCTGAAGAACTCAAGGGCGCCACCGCGCCCACAGGAGGATCTTCCTCTGGCGGTGGAAGCGAAAGTGCCGCCGATAAAGCCAAGCGCGAGGAAGCGATGCGCAAGAACAAGGAGATTGAAGACGCCAATAAGAAGATCACGGCCGCAAATGACGTGATTGCTCGCACGTTCAAAACGGGGAACGAAGCCTTGACCGCAGGCAACGTCGCCTCAAAGGCTGGCAATTCGAACGAAGCAGTTCAGAAGTATACGGAAGCGGTGACTCAATACGACGAGGGCCTGGCAGCGGATGCCGACCAACCGGCCATTCTTACTAACAAAGCAGTAGCCCTGAAGGCGCGTGGTGTTGAGCGCTTCAACTCGGCAATCAAAACAACGACCATGGACGACGCGGCTAAAGCCGCTGCATTGCAAACGGCGAAGGATGACTTCAAGGCAGCCGCCGACGCATCCGGCAAGGCTGTGTCATTGGTTAAGGCCCAGACCGTTCCTACCGAACCCGCGGAACTTCAGAGATATAACGCTAACAAGTACGCGGCGATGATTACGAATGCGGAAGCCTATCGCCTTTTTGTGAGCAAAGCTGACCCAACTCAGGCAGATGCGGGACTAGCAGCATTTAAGGATTACATTGCTGTCGAGACCGATCCAGCCAAGAAGTCGAAAGCTCAACTCGACGCGGCGCAGATGCTACTCGACTCCGGCGCGGGCGATAAGGCTTTGGAGGAATTCAAAGCAGTGCTCGCCACCAGTCCCGACAGTCCCGAAGCCAACCTCGGTGCCGGACTCTCGGTCTACGCAACAGGCGATAAGACAAAGTTTCAGGAAGCCGCGAACTACCTGCAGCATTTCGTGGATGTCGCACCTGACTCAAATCCCATGAAGGCTGATGCAAAAGCAATTCTCACGGAGCTGAAGAACACCGAGAATGTGACTCCTGAGAAAACAGCGCCCAGGAACCGGAAGCGACCATAACAACCGCCTGTCTGAGCCACAGATTGACCCGCAAATGCCGGTAAAATCTGTGGCTCATTTCGTTAGATTCCCCACCAAATCCTGTGGAAATCCTACCTTGACACTCTAAGTGTTCAAACTGTACTATGAGTGCACAACGGTGTTAACCACATCGTTGTATTAGAGAAGTAGTCATGCCTCGCGCCGTATCGGGCGCCTCCAATTCACCCAGAGAGTCGGGGAATCACTCCCTCCCGGAGCCTTCAGAGCACACACATGTCAGCCAAACTCGGCGAAATTCTCGTACGCGAAAATCTCATCAGCCCCCAAAACCTGAGAGAAGCTCTCGATTATCAGCGTGAACACGGCGGTCGTCTCGGCTTCAACCTTGTTAAGCTGGGACTCGTCAGTGACGACATGATCACCGCCGTACTCTCTCGCCAGTACGGCATTCCATCCGTCAATCTCGAACTCTTTCAGATCGATGATTCGGTCCTGCGGCTTATTCCTCAGGAAGTCGCTCAAAAACATTCTGTCCTCCCCCTTTCTCGTGTCGGCGCAACGCTGACGTTGGCAATGGTCGATCCGACGAATGTCTTCGCAATGGACGACGTCAAGTTTATGACGGGCCTCAACGTCGAACCTGTCGTCGTTGCTGAAGCGAGTATTCAACAGGCCATAGCAAAGTATTACGGTACGTCGCGAGAAATTGAACTGGCCAACGTCGCCAATGAAGAACCGGTCTACGAGGCGGCCGGTAAGAACGGCAACGGCAACGGAAGCATTACTCATGCCGATCTTGTTTCACTTGACAGTATCGATTTTGAAACTGGGCATGCCGACGAAGACGTTGAAGTTCTTGAAGACAATGAGGAGATCGATCTTTCGACTCTCTCCCGTCTCAGCGAAGATGCGCCGGTTGTTCGTTTGGTTAACGTGCTTCTGGTTGATGCACTACGACGTGGTGCGTCTGACATTCACGTCGAGCCTTACGAAAAAGAGTTGCGCATTCGATTCCGCATTGACGGCGTGCTCTACGACGTCATGCATCCTCCACTCAAGCTTCGCGATGCGCTTATCTCACGCGTAAAGATTATGTCGAAGCTCGACATCTCAGAAAAACGTCTACCTCAGGACGGCCGCATCAAGATCAAAGTAAAAGTCGATTCGCGTTCACGCGAACTCGATTTTCGTGTTTCCACTCTTCCAACTCTGTTCGGCGAAAAAGTGGTGCTTCGTCTTTTGGACAAACAGAACCTGATGCTCGATATGACCAAGTTGGGTTTCGAGCCAGACTCATTGACGAAGTTTCAACGGAATATTTCCAAACCTTACGGAATGGTGCTGGTAACCGGACCAACGGGAAGTGGTAAGACGAACACTCTGTATTCAGCTTTGCAGTCGTTGAATACAGTGGAAACAAACATCATGACCGCAGAAGATCCGGTTGAATTTAACCTCATGGGTATCAACCAGGTTCAAATGAAAGAGCAGATCGGCTTGAACTTCGCAGCTGCTCTCCGGTCTTTCCTTCGCCAGGATCCGAACATTATTCTCGTCGGTGAAATCCGAGACTTTGAAACTGCAGAAATTGCAATCAAAGCTGCGCTCACAGGCCACCTCGTTCTCTCCACCCTCCACACAAACGATGCCCCCTCGACCATATCCCGCCTAATGAATATGGGTATCGAGCCATTCCTCGTTGCCACCAGTGTCAACCTCATCCAGGCTCAACGACTGATTCGGCGCGTCTGTAAAGATTGCAAGATGGAACACCCAACCCCTTCCGAAGCTTTGATCGAAGTAGGTTTCACACCGGAAGAGGCAAAGACAATGAAGACGTACAAAGGCAAGGGCTGTTCGACGTGCAACAACACAGGCTACAAAGGGAGAATTGGTCTTTATGAGGTGATGGAAGTGACCGATGACATTCGGGAGCTGATCTTGATCGGCGCCTCCGCACTCGAACTGAGAAAAAAGGCAATCGACGACGGCATGATTACGCTCCGCGAATCCGGCTTACACAAGATTCGTAGTGGCGTGACAACGATTGAAGAAGTCGTGCGCGAGACGGTTGCCTGATCGAGGAGAACTGAAATGCTAAGAACAATCGCAATCGCTTTGATACTGTTGATTTCAGTCGGAGTGATGTTGCCTTTCGCCAACTCCGCGCACGGTATCCGACAGAGTGCTCAAGTTTCGGTGCGTCACCATCGATATCACTCAAGGGCGTGGTGGCGCAGGTATCGCGCTCGTTTACGTAAGAAGCGTGCCGCCGCGGCGCTGGCCCATCGCAATATGTCGCTTGGCCAGCCTCAGAGTATTCCTATCGGCAATTTGTCGAATCTTGATCTACGGACGCTGACCTTTCCATCGATTTCAAACCCGGAATCAAACGTCACATTGCCCGACGCTCCAAAGATGGAGGCCCAGTCGCTAGTTCCGGCGCAAGAGACCAACATCGTGCTGCCTAAAGCGACGAGTAACATAACTTTCCAGCGCGATGCAGGACGGATGAAACTTCCAACTCAATCTTTCAAGACAACGGTTGAAGGCCCGCCTTCACCGATGATGCTTCGGAAGGCACCTGCTTACTTCACCGGGTCGGCCTTGCCAGTCAATCCGGCAAAGACGAGCGTAAAGGCTGCGGCAAAGAGCACCGCGGCGGCTTCGATTCTGCCCGGCCAGATGAATTTGTCTGTTGTAGCGTTTAGCCGCCCGAATCCAGCCTTCCTGACACCACGTGAAGAAAAGCAGATGTTAGCTGGGACCTCCGTGTCGGATCTGCGCCGAATTGTGATCGATAAGATGATCGTATCTGGCGGATGGGTCACGAATGATTTTGTCCGGGATGTTAATGGATCTCGCGTGTTCGTTGTCACCGCACGCACACCGAAGGATAGGAACACCCCTGAAAAAGCATGGACGTTCTATTTCACTGAGGCTGATGGTCGAATCTATGGATTGACCACTGATGCACCACTTGATTCGGCTGATCGCATGTCAACCGAAGCTGAGCGGTTCATCAACAAGCTGCATTCAAACTCGCAACCCAACGATCGCTAATCTCGAGGAGCTTAAATGCGACTGACCGAAAATGTTCCGCAGATCTCTCTTTCCGAACTGCTGAGGAAACTCTCCGAACTCGGCGGTTCGGACCTTCACATTACTACTGGTTCTCCGCCGCAAGTCAGAGTCGACGGACATCTACGCCCGCTTGAATCGTATCGAGTATTAACTTCCGCAGATACGAAACAACTCGCTTACTCCGTTTTGACCGATGCGCAAAAGCATCGATTCGAAGAGAACCTCGAACTCGATTTCTCTTTCGGCGTTAAAGGCCTTTCACGCTTTCGCGCAAATCTTTTCAACCAACGTGGAGCTGTCGGCGCAGTCTTCCGCGCCATTCCTTACGAGATTAAGGCTTTTGAGGAATTAGGACTGCCCATCGTCGTAAAACAACTCTGCGAAAAACCGCGCGGTTTGATTCTGGTAACAGGACCAACCGGTTCCGGAAAATCTACGACACTCGCTGCCATGATCGACAAGATCAATCGCGATCGTCACGAGCACATTCTCACGATCGAAGATCCGATTGAGTTTCTCCACAATCACAAGGGATGTTTGATCAACCAGCGCGAAGTGAATGCCGATACTCACGGCTTTGCGGCTGCGCTGCGCACCGCCTTACGTCAGGACCCAGATATCGTTCTGGTTGGTGAAATGCGCGACCTCGAAACGATTGAATCGGCCTTACGTATTGCTGAAACAGGCCACCTTACGCTCGCAACACTCCACACCAACTCAGCGGCCTCTACCATCAACCGTATCATTGACGTATTTCCTTCGGACCAACAGGCACAGGTTCGCGCGCAATTGTCTCTGGTCCTCGAAGGCATCCTCTGTCAGGCCCTGCTGCCGCGATCAGAAGGAGCAGGTCGTGCGATGGCGTTGGAGATTCTGGTTCCAAACAGCGCTATTCGTAACTTGATTCGTGAAGACAAAGTTCACCAAATCTACTCAATGATGCAAACTGGTCAGGACAAATACGGAATGCAGACGTTTAATCAGGCCCTGGCAACGCTGTACCACAAACGTCAGATCACTTTGGATACGGCATTACAACGCTCATCAAATGTCGATGAGTTGCGTGAACTGATCGATCGCGGCGCTGGTCTTAACAACACCGGCCCACTAGCCAATAAGCAACACCCAAGTCCATATGCCCAGCCCCGCCCGGTGGGTGCCCGCCCATCGGTGCAAAGATAGATCTAGTTCCTGGAGCTCACCTTTATGCCTACGTATGTTTTCAAGGGCCGCAACCGATTGAACGAAATCGTTGTCGGCGAGCGCGTCGCAGATAATCGCGAAGCCCTTCGCCAGATTCTGCGCAAAGAGCAGGTCACACTCACGTCCGTCAAAGAAAAGGGTCGCGAGATAGGCATTCCAAAAATCGGCGGTAGAAAGAAAGTCAAAGCAAAAGAACTCTCAGTTTTCACTCGACAGTTCTCAGTGATGATCGATGCCGGTTTGCCATTGGTGCAGTGTCTCGAGATCCTCGCTCAGCAACAGGAGAACCGGTACTTCCAACAAATCCTGATGCAAGTGCGGCAGGATGTCGAAGAAGGATCAACTCTGGCGGGAGCCATGTCACGTCATCCGCGCGTTTTCGATCAACTCTACTCAAACATGGTAGAGGCTGGGGAGACGGGTGGTATTCTCGATCTTATTCTTCAGCGTCTATCTACGTTCATTGAGAAGCTGGTAAAACTGAAACGCGATATTATCTCGGCAATGATTTATCCGTCGGCAGTTGTGGTCCTTGCAGTGGTGGCGGTTGCAGTCATCATGATTGTGGTGATACCTCAGTTTCAGAACATCTTCATGGGTCTTCTTGGTCCGGGTGAACAGTTACCGTTGCCAACACGCATCGTTGTCGCCATTAGTAATTTCCTTGCTGGGTGGGGCGGTCTTGGGATTCTGGTTGTAATTATTGCTACCGTATTGGCGGTTCGCTTTTACTACAAAACGCCAGGTGGTCATAAGAACATCGACCGCCTGTTGCTGAAGATTCCAATTCTCGGCGAGATAATGCGAAAGATAGCCGTGGCGCGATTCTCAAGAACGCTGTCAACGCTTTTGTCGTCAGGTGTTCCCATTCTCCAGTCGTTGGACATCACGGCACGAACGTCTGGCAACGTGATCATTGAAGAAGCGATCGGCAAGGTACGTGCTGGAGTTGAACGCGGCGAGAGTTTCGTCGATCCACTCAAGGCAACTGAGGTTTTCCCGCACATGGTTGCGCAGATGATTGGTATTGGTGAACAAACCGGGGCGCTCGATTCGATGTTGGGCAAGATCGCTGATTTCTATGAACAGGAAGTAGACGCAGCGATTGCCAACCTGCTGACGCTGATTGAACCATTGTTGATCGGTTTCTTAGGCGTGACGATAGGTTCGATTGTTATTGCGATGTACTTGCCACTATTCACGCTGATCGGCAAGCTGTCGCAAGGACATTAAACAAAACTCACAACCTTGCACTTGGAAGCCTGGTGCAAACCAGGCTTCTTTTGATCGTGCGGCAGGTAACTGACTGTCGTACATTTTCGAGTTTCGGACATCCCTCAATGTGATACGCTTCAATTAGATGAATTTTCCTGATGAAACCAACGAAACCAGCAAGCGCGCGGAAAACAAACTTGGGTGGTTGATCGTAGGCAGGTTGTTCACAGCGCTTCTTCTTTTCGTCTTCAGCTTAATCTGGAATCGTGCGGGGGATCCCCAACAAGTACTCGCGCGGAGTATTAAACTGTTGCTGATCGTGGCTGCTTTCACGATCGTCTATGCCGTTATTTTTCGTCTCTCTCGCAACACTCTTCTCCAGGCAAAGCTACAGCTTACGGTTGATATTCTGACGGTCACCTGGCTCGTTTGGCATTCAGGTGTCATTCAATCTCCTTACGTCGCACTCTATATCGTCATCATTGCGATCTCGAGTTTGTTCTTTATTGCACGGGATGCTGTCGTAACTTCTGTTGCCTGCGCAGCCGCGTTCACGGGTTCCGCACTCTTGCTGGTGGACCATACTTCGTCTCCAGCTAATGGCTCTCTACAACAGACGATTCAGGCCATCGGAATGTTTGATATTGCGTTTTTTGTCGTGGGACTACTCTCGGCAAGACTCGCAGAACGACAATCACGATCCGATGTTCGTCTACGGGCTGCAACGAAATCACTGGCTAATCTAAGAGAACTACACGAACGAATCGTGGAGTCGATCCGCTCAGGCGTGGTCACTACGGATCTTGAAGGACGTATCTTTACTTTTAATCAGGCGGCTGTAGAAATTACGGGTTACGACGAGAAGGCAGTACGAGGTCAGGATGCGTCGATACTCTTCCGCGACTTGCAAGAGCGGATAACTGAGTCACTCAAGACGATCAATTCCGCCGAAGGCAGCCCGCGGTTTGAAACGGATTGTCTCACTCCGGAGGGACTACGCCTGCGTCTCGGGTACAGCATTTCGCCGTTGTTTTCTGAAACTAACGAAACAACCGGAATGGTAATTACTTTCCAGGATCTCACGCAGGTTCGCACGCTGGAGGAAACCTCTCGACGTCAGGATCGTCTGGCTGCGATTGGCAGAATGGCGGCATCGATTGCACATGAAATCCGAAATCCACTTGCTGCTATGCGCGGCTCTATTCAAATGTTGCGGTCGGAGATGGACACTGACTCCCATCAGACGGAACTGATGGAGATCATTCTGCGCGAGTCCGATCGCCTCAATCGAATCATTACTGATTTTCTGAGTTACGCACGACCACGCTCGCTGGTGCAATCGAAAGTGAATGTGAGTGATCTGCTGCACCAGACCTTCGCGCTCTTGCGGCACAGCCCCGAAATACTTAAAACTCAATCAATAGTCGAAGAACTGCCTGACGAGCCTTTGATGGCTGACGCAGATGAAGGTCAACTCAAGCAAGTCTTTTGGAACCTGGCTCGAAATGCTCTACAGGCCATGCCACAAGGCGGTACGCTAAAAGCTCAACTGGAAAAGAATTCCCACAATCGGCTGCGAATTTCGTTCACTGACACCGGTCGGGGCATGAGTGCGGATCAGGTCGAACATCTCTTTGAGCCGTTTTCGTCTACAACCGGGGGCACCGGCCTGGGACTATCGATTGTCTATCAGATCATTCGGGATCACGGTGGTACAATCAACGTGCGCAGTCGGGAAGGTCAAGGAACCACCATCAGTATCGAACTCCCGGCGGCAACTTCAGTCGAAGTTCCGGATACTAGCCAAACGTCACAAGTAGCAATGAAGTAGTCCTTCACTATGGCAAACCTGCTAATCGCCGATGATGAATTAGGAATGCGTCAGTTTCTTACGCACTTGCTCCAACGTGAAGGACATTTGGTTCGCGTTGCCGGCAATGGTAATGAAGCGATGGCACTGTTGCGTGAAGAGAAGGCTGACGTATTGTTGTCAGACGTTAGAATGCCCGACATGGGCGGTATTGATTTGTTGAGGGCCGCGCGCGAGTTGTCGCCCGATGTTGAAGTCATCATGATGACGGCATTCGCCAACGTTGATACTGCTCGCGAGGCCTTCCTTCTCGGCGCGTTCGATTTTGTTCAAAAGCCATTTGATAACGATCTATTGAAAGAGACTGTCGCGCGCGCTCTCGCGAAAGTTGCGCTGGTCCGTGAAAAGGAAGCTTTACTCGAAGAGAACAAGGCGCTTATTCAGGGACAACGGACCCGAGGAAAGCTTGGCAATATTATTGGACGTAGCGCGCGGATGTTGTCGCTTTATCAAATGATTGAAACCGTAGCTCAAGTTCAATCTACCGTTTTGGTCACCGGCGAATCAGGCACCGGAAAAGAATTGGTTGCGCGCGCCATACACGATACAAGTCCACGTGCAGAGAAACCTTTCGTTTCGGTTAACTGCGGCGCTTTCACAGAAACTCTGCTGGAATCGGAACTCTTCGGTTACGTAAAAGGATCGTTTACCGGAGCGAATGCAAATCGGAAGGGTCTGTTTGAGGCGGCCAATAGTGGCACAATCTTTCTCGATGAAATTGGCGAGATGTCGTCAGCTATGCAAGTGAAACTCCTTCGCGTTTTGCAGGAACGAAAAGTTCGACCGGTTGGTGCAACGGAAGAGACCTATGTCGATACGAGAGTTATCGCTGCAACAAACCGCGACCTGGCGAGCATGGTTTCCGCCGGGACGTTTCGCGAGGATCTCTATTATCGTATTTCGGTCATTCCCATTGAACTGCCGCCACTCCGTGAACGCTCAGAAGATATATCGGACCTGGCTAATCATTTCGTGGAGAAGTTCTGCGCGCCGACTGGACGAAAACTCGGAATCAGCGAAACCGCCATGCGCTTGCTTGAGCGATACTCATGGCCTGGCAACGTTCGCGAACTAGAGCATACGATCGAGCGGGCAGTGGCTTTAGAACACACCCCTGTGATCGAACCCGAACGCCTTCCTGAGAAGATCACCAACTACAATCCATATCGAGTTGCCGAGGCTATGGAATTTCCAGAGGAAGGTATCAACATCATTGCGCATCTCGATCAATTGGAAAAGTCTTACCTGGTTGAAGCACTCAAACGAACAAGTGGAAATCAAACCAATGCTGCGGAACTCTTACAACTCTCCGTGAGGTCGTTGCGACACTTGCTGGACAAACATGGAATCCGTGGATTGACCGCACAGATGCGCGACGAGCGGCGCGGCGCGGATTCAACACCAAGACGCCGAATCAGCGATCCAACTCCGCGCAGGAGAGTAGATGATGAGGAGTTCGCGGCCGGCGCAGGCGAGAGCTGATAACACCGGTGGTTCTTCACTTTCACAGCTACTGGAAACCACTGATTGTCTCCCGGACACCGGCGTTAGCCGGTGGTCCTGTGCCTTCAGCTAACTCATGAGGCACATGGTCCAACCGGTCATGAATACTGAAATGTCATCTGCCACAAACCGTCATTTCGCACCTGCCGCAAAATGTCAGGAACCTTACTAACTCAATTCCAGTTTTCAAAACCCTCGTAAAACCGCCCATTTTCGACCTTTTTGACGTGAGATTCGTCTTGGCACAGTGGTTGTTGTAGACACCCCCGACACTTCGCGCACTGCGCGGCATCACCAAGTGAAGTAAGCCGTTGGCGCGAGAAAATAGAAACCTACTTCTCTGAAGGAGCACGAGACAGAATGAATACCAAACGCCAAGAAGGCTTTTCGTTAATCGAACTTTTGATCGTTGTTGCGATCATCGGCATCATCGCCGCCATCGCTATCCCCAATCTTTTAGCTTCACGACGTGCTGCGAACGAAGGTTCAGCACAAGCCACGATGCGAACACTGACGGGTGCGGAAGCAACTTACCAAGCCACCGCAGGCGCCGGCAATTTTGCTGACCTTCCAGGTCTACAGGCCCAGGGTCTGGTCGATAGTGTTTTAGGTGGTGGTCAAAAGAGCGGTTACGCCTTTGTCGCTACCCCGACTGACTACGACACAACCACCAACACCCCCGCATCGTACGTTACCACCGCCTCAACCCTGGTTGATACAGGTATTTCGGCGACTGGCACACGCAATTTCTATTCGGATGACACCGGAGTCATTTCATACGCCGCGGCGAGCACGACAGCTATGGCTAGTAGTGGCACACCTATTGGTGACCACTAAGACGCTCATTGGGTCTTACGAACCTTTCTACCCTTCAGGCACAGCGCTGCACTCCTGAGAGTGCCCGCTGTGCCTTTAGTTTTTTCTCAATTGCGCGCGTGGATCTAGTGACAGAAAGCGGCAGTTGGACATGCCGGGCGGTGTCATTGAAGGGATCAAAACTGTACAAAAGTGGAGCTTAACTGGAGCTTCAAACTTCTACCGCGACTGGCATAGTGCTTGTAAGTATGAATGCAGTACGCCAGGTCTACCTTTTCAAGGCGCTGGCAATTTAGAGGCAAGCTTATGATCGCAATGAGCAACAGACCGAGATTAACAACAACGACCGCCGCCCGAATGAGCGCCGGCTTCTCATTAATCGAACTATTAATCACTGTCGCTATCATCGGAATCATTGCAGCCATCGCGGTGCCCAATCTCCTCGCTTCAAGGAGAGCAGCAAACGAAGGATCTGCCCAGTATTCGTTGCGGACCATCCATAGTTGCGAAATAACCTATTTCGCAACGATTGGTGTAGGAACGTATGGCGACATTCCCACCCTGCGAGTGCAGCTGCTGACTGATGAGGTACTGGGCACGGGCACGAAAAGTGGATACGCTTTCGTGGCTATCCCTACAAATCCGGGTAATGCGCCGGCCACTTATTACGCGACTGCAGTTCCAGTTAATACGAGTGGAGCTGGAAAGACAGGGACGCGACGTTTCGGCGTAACAGAAGACGGCGCCATTCATGGTGATACCGTTTCGCTGACTCCATACGTTGATGGAGACGACGTCAGAGCAGCGCCAGGCACCGGTAACAACTGATCGGCGTGGGTCCATCGCCAGCAACCGCGGATTCTTACGCGGTTCCCAAATTTACTACGGGTGGCAACCAGGGCCACCCCTTCGCATTTCCAGGACTCCTTTCCAACTTAAGTTACTGACAGAGACTATGCGGCGGTGTATATTTCAATGACCACGTTGGGTGGACGTGTTGAAGAACACTCACAGGGTTTTTCGAGATATAGCACTCTTGCATGGTCTGATCCGCACGTCCTTTCAACAACGTCAATCAACAACTCAGGTCCGAGCGAACAGTCAGATCGTCTTGTTTTGTTCTTCATTGCGCATATGACGAAAAGGAAGAACGGGCAGTCCAAAACGCCGAAATCACCGACCACTCAATCGAGGCGCGATTACCTTGAAGCGCCGGAATCAGCGATAAAGCTGACGGAGGGTCGTGCCTTGTTTCTCGTCATAGCCGCTACGGTTTTGGTCTATGCCAACTCGCTGAATGGTTCATTTGTCTTTGATGACCTGAAACAGATCGTAGCCAACCCTCAACTGCACTCGCTCCAGAATGTTTTTCATGCTTTCACAAGCGACGTGTGGGATTTCCAACGCGCCCAGTTAACAAAAGATATTCCCCCACCATACTACCGGCCTCTTTTTACAGCTTACTTAACACTCAATTACCAGCTGTTCGGATTGTGGGAGCCCGGCTGGCACCTGATGAATCTATTCACTCATGTGCTGGCGACCGTTGCTGTGTACTTCCTCGTAAAAAAGCTGTCCGGGAATCGGCTGATTGCAACCCTAACGAGTCTGCTCTTTGGATTACATCCCGCGCACGTTGAATCTGTCTCCTGGATCAGTGGCATTCCAGACCCGCTTTCAGCATTGTTCTATGTTCCCAGTTTCCTCTTGTACCTTTGGTATCGCGAGACAGGTGAACGAAAATATCTTGCGGCCTCTCTCGCTGCATATTTTCTATCTGCTCTCTGTAAGGAAACACCTTTGTCCCTTCCATTGGCACTCTGCATCTGGGAATTAAGTAATTTCGAAGTTAAGCAGGAGTTGGGCAGACGACTGAAAGACTTAAGTTTCAGGATGATTCCGTACGCGTTGACCGCATTCCTCTATCTCGGTCTTCGTTATTCGGTGCTCGGTCGGATCAGCTGGAAGCATCCATTCATGGCCCACACTCCCGATTCGGCCATCTGGATGACGGTTCCCTTCGTCCTGGTAAATTACCTTTTTCATTTAGTCGCGCCGTTTTACCTGAGTTTGATTTACGGCACGTCTTTCGTTAGCGGCTCGAGTGACCCGAGATTTCTGGTAGCACTGGTGATCCTTGTTGGCATTGGTTCGATCCTCTGGATTTATCGAGCACGACTAAGCAAACAAGTGTGGGTAGCCCTTGGATTGATTATCTCCCCTCTCCTACCGGTTCTTAATTTGAAGGTCTTTCACTTCGAATACATCATTCAGGATCGATATCTCTATTTGCCCTCGATTGGATTTTGTTATCTCGTTGCTATTCTGATTCATAAACTATGGCAAAAACAGCCTACCTTTGGAATCACAGTTACAGCCGTCGTTCTGATCGCATTTGGTGCTAGCACGATCATGCAGAATCGCGTTTGGCATGACTCAGCAGCATTATGGCAACGCGCAATTTTCTACGCGCCAACTTCATGGTCGAGTCACTACAATCTCGGGCGAGCTTACCTGGAGTTAGGTCAAAACCAGGCCGCCAAAGATCAACTGTCAGAGGCGAAGCGATTAAACCCGCGCGAAGCTAATGTCCTTAACAATCTCGCCCTTACAAAGGCGAACCTTGGAGATATAGGCGGCGCCATTTCAGATTTACGAGCAGCTCTACTTGTCGATCCAACAATGCTGGAAGCGCATAACAATTTAGGCGCGTTTTTGTATGAACAAGGAGCATTCGCAGACGCTCAACATGAATTCTCCATTGTGTTAGCCACTGATCCATCGTCTACATCGGCGCGGTTCAATATGGCACGTACTCTTGCTGCGATAGGAAACTACGAAGCTGCAATCCGTGAATTTGAGAGTGTGCTAAAGATGGATCCGAACGACGTTCCGGCTCGTTATGAATTGGCGATGACTTATGCGTCCTACGGTCATCAGCAGGAAGCGATGGGTGAATTCAACCGTGCCACACAACTCGATGGTAATCCAAACCGACAATCTGACATGAAGAAGAAGCTCGAGGAACTCACAAAAGGCACTCACCGATAAAAATAAGGTATGCAAACATGAATGCTCGAATTGATGCGCAAAATTCAAGCATAAAGTGGGTACTCCTACCGACGATAGCGATGGTGCTGTTCGCTCTGTATCCGCAGATCAATCTCTGGTTAGGACGCGGAAGCTCGTGGCAAGGCTCTTACGTTGTGGTCCAGGGAGACGAGAGCGCTTATTCCGCATATATCAATAGCCTTATCAATGGCCGGCCCCGTCGGAGCGATCCGCATAGTGGTCGTGATGACGCATCCGGATCGCCGCAACCCGAATCGCTTTTTTCGATTCAGTTTATTCCTGCTTACGCAATCGCATTGCCTGCCAAGGCGTTCCATCTTTCGGCGGCCGCTGCTTTCATCATCTTAATGGGTGTCGCGGCCACCGCATCGTCATTATCAATATTCTGGTTACTTGACCAGTTAACGGAAGACAAGCGAATCGCTGCAACTGGAGTTGTAGTTGTTTTATGTCTCGGGACTTTGGTCGCTACACAGGGAGAGATCCGCAGCTTTTTCGGTTCCCCACCTACATACAGCTTCTTTCCATTTCTGCGCCGGTATCAACCAGCACTCCCATTCCCCTTGTTCTTCGTGTTTTGTGTCTTCGTGTGGCGCGCTCTAAACGCGAAATCGCATCGTATTGCCTGTGCCTGGGCCATAGCAGGAGGGGCGGTGGTTTCGGTTTTGATATTTTCCTACTTCTATCTTTGGACGGCGGCGATTGCGTGGATTGTCGGATGCACTCTCATATGGCTCATCTGGCGACGAGCTGAGCAAGCCCGAATCGCGTTGGTGTGCGGAATCGTTCTTTCGTTCGCCGGTGTAGCCCTGGCGCCCTACGCCATCCTTCTTTCTCACCGAGACCCGAATATGGACAAAGTGCAATTACTCACTCTGACTCATATGCCTGATCTATTTCGCGTATCAGAGATTATCTGCGCAGTGACCATCATTGGATTGATTCTGGGAGTACGGCGTGGTCTGGTGTCGAACGACAAAGTGCTTCTTTTCGTTGTGTCGCTCGCGCTAATGCCATTGAGTGTTTTCAACCAGCAGATCATTACAGGTCGTTCGATGCAACCATTGCATTATGAACTCTTCATTGCCAATTATGTCTCACTCCTGGCACTTGTGTTGGCGGGTTCGATGCTGGTTCGAGGAAAGGCAAGAACAGGCACAAAGATTCCGATGCGCGCTCTTGCTTTGATATCCCTGTTAGCAGTTGGTTGGGGATTTGTCGAAGCCACGGGAGCAACGAAACGAGACGTAGACCAGGCGAAGTTGCGCGAAGATGCGATGCCAGCTAGTCAGAGACTCTCTGCGCTCGCAAGTACTGATAGTTCGAACTTGCCGCTGACCACTCGCGATCCACGGCCGGTGGTGTTTTGTTCGTCACTTGCAGTTGCTGATTATTTGCCAACGGTGGTTCCGGAAGCGTCACTGTGGGCCTTGCATATGGATGCATTTCCAGGCGCAAGTATTGCTGAGCGCAAAGAACGCTTCTATCAGTACATGTATTATTCAGGTGTAACCGACAAGGACCTTGAGAAAGCAATTCTCGAGGGCCGTTTTGCAATTCTGACCGCGCTGTTCGGAGTCGAACGCGTGATACCTGGATTGGTACCTGGCGCGCAACCTCTAAGCCGAGAGGAAATGCGACGTGAGTGGTTGGGATATACCGAATACATAAAAGCGTTCTCTCGTGAGCGCGCCGCGAATCCAACGTTATCCTATGTCATTGTTCCAACAGAGGAATCTCCTGATCTCTCAAATCTGGACCGCTGGTATGAACGCGGGTCAGCTGAGCGCGCCGGTTTGTTTACTATCTATTCGTTAAAATTACGTCCCTAAACGACGCATTCGTTTCGTATTGAAGTCGGCAATCTGATGATCAGCAAGCTGTTGATAGGATGAAGCTGTAGTGGAATTTCAAGCTCAACAAGCTGGGGCCTCTATGGTCACGAAGAGGTCGATCTCGCCTGCCGCATCGCCGTACAGTCGAAGCGCGACCATAGCTCGTAATACGTTCCGCGAGGCAGTACGCGATCGTGTTCTCTACAACCTGGTTCTGTTTGTTCTTCTTTTGATTGGCGGGGCGATTTTCCTGGGAGAATTGTCTGGTGGACAAGAACGGAAGATCATCGTTGATCTCGGACTCGGCACAATGCTTGTGTTCGGAGTCTTTATTTCAATCTTTGTTGGCGTGGGACTGGTCTATAAAGAGATCGAACGTAGAACTGTTTACGCCATTTTTGCCAAGCCTGTAAGTCGTAGTGAATTTCTAATCGGGAAATATCTTGGACTCTGTCTAACGCTGCTCGTAAACGTCGGGATTATGGGTACCGGTCTTTCCCTGGCCCTTATATACGTCGGACACGGCTGGGATCCGATCGTGCTCAAGATCTGGCCTGCAATTGGTCTTATCTATTTTGAGCTGATGATTATCACTGCGGTCGCGCTTCTCTTCTCGTCCTTTTCATCACCGGCACTCTCCGCACTTCTGACCTTCTTCGTTTTCGTGATCGGACACTTCAGTGGCGATCTAAAGGAGCTCGCAACATCGATGAAGAGCGGCATCGCAAGATCGGTCTTTGTAGTCTTGTATTACCTCGTGCCGAATTTGAACAACTACAGTTTTATCACTCCGGCAGCACATGGACAGGTACCGACCACTTCGAATTTGCTCCTGGCCGCCGCTTATGCGGCTTTATACATTGTCGTTGTCATATCCGTCGCAACATTGGTCTTGAGCAAACGCAATTTCAAATAGAATGAGACGTCGAGACATAACGCTGATTGCTGTCGTGGTTCTGGGCTTTACAGGTACCGTGCTCTTATCGCGTGTTCTTGATTCCCGGCGACCCCCTGTGGATCCCGCTTTTGACGAAGAGAGTCTTTATTTGAATGCAAGCACCGCCAAAAGAATGTCGCTGGGTTTTAACGGCCTCATCGCTGACTGGTACTGGATGAGATCATTGCAGTATGTCGGTCGGAAGGTACTCAGTCGTCCAGAGCGCTCCATGCTGGATAATCTCGGAAACCTGGATCTGAAACAGTTGCCTTCTTTGCTGGATATGGCTACTACCATCGATCCGGCATTCATCGAGCCGTACGAATATGCAGCGATCGTTCTCCCCGAAATTGATCCAGATGCAGCAATCCGGATAACCAGGAAAGGCATTGCGGCTAATCCCACGTCGTGGAGACTCTACCATCAGCTTGGATACATTTACTGGCAGAGGGGTGACTATGCCATGGCCTCAGAGACCTACAGCGCCGGCGCTCAGGTTGCTGATTCCCCTCCCTGGATGAAAGCGATGAAGGCAAAGATGTCGCTTGACGGTGGGAGCCGCGCCACTGCCCGGGAAATTTATTCCAGAATGCAGGAGGAATCTAACGCTCCCAACGTTCGCGATATGGCTGCGTTCAGGTTGAAACAACTTGATTCGTTGGACCAGCGCGACCTGATCCGTAAGGTCCTCATTAGCTTTAGAACAAAGCGTAATCAGTGCCCCGGTTCCTGGTTAGAGATCGCCCAGGTCTTGCAAACACTGCGATTTTCACTCGACAGACAAGGCGCGCCGTTGGATCCGGAAGGTTTTCCATATCATTTCTCGAAAGACAATTGTGATGTTGAACTTGATTCACGATCTCCATTACTTCAAAAGTGAGGTGTAGAGCGCATCGCGGCCAATTCATCACGAGGTCCGAACTCTGTTCCCTTGAGCGCAGGCTAATCGAGCTCGTATTTCACGATGAACAGATAAACCCATGTCAGTAGTCGAAATCGAAAACCTGAGCAAGGACTATGAACTCGGATTTTGGCGTAAACGCAAAGTTCGAGCACTCGACAAGTTGTCATTAACAGTCGAGCAAGGCGAGATCTTCGGCTTCCTTGGCGCGAATGGAGCGGGCAAGACAACGACGCTGAAGTTGTTGATGCGGCTTACCTTTCCCACAGAAGGCAATGCACGCATTCTCGGTGCAGACATCGATGACGTCTCCATGCATCAACATATTGGTTACCTTCCGGAAAATCCATACTTCTTTGACTATCTAACTGCACGTGAGTTCCTTGAATACTGCGCCGAACTCTTTGGCTATCCTGCCGCAGTGCGTCGTCAACGAGCAGCGGATTTGCTACAACGGGTCCAGCTTGATGAAAAACGGTGGAACACACAGCTACGGAAGTTCTCTAAAGGCATGCTCCAGCGGGTTGGGTTGGCCCAGGCACTCATCAATGATCCGGAAGTAGTCTTCCTTGATGAACCGATGAGTGGGCTCGATCCGATTGGCCGTCGAGAAGTGCGCGACCTTATCTCTTCCCTTCAGAGTGGAGGCAAAACTGTCTTCATGTGTTCGCACATTTTGTCGGATATTGAAGTCCTTTGTGATCGCGTGGCGATATTAAAGAAAGGCAAACTCGCTCATAGCGGCAGGTTAAATGATCTGCGTAGTCTCACAGGGAAAGCGAATAACGTTGAGATCATTGTCAGCGGCACAAACGGTCAATCGCTTTCAAATGAACTCTCAGACCACGATCAATTTCTGATTAGTGAAACAGCGGACGGAGTGCGTGTTGAAGTACCCGAGGAAAAGGACGTCGATGCAGTTATCGCAGCGATCCGCAAAAGCAACGGAAAGCTGGTTTCGGTACAGGCGGTGAAACAGTCGCTGGAGGAATTGTTCGTTGATTGATGACTCTGCGTATAGGACTTATCTGACCTATAGGACCTATTCTCTTACTCTTTAATCTTAAACCCGGTAACTTCCATCTTTATGTTCGCCCGATCATCGGTGTCGCTCATTCCCTCGAGCATCACCTGGACCTTCATTGTCTTGTTGGGTTCCAATTCGGGTTGTCGGGTGGGAACGAAAACTACCGTTTTTTCCTTTACCGACTTTCCCTGATGATCAACAACCACTGCCCGTACTTCGAGACCATTCAGAGTCTTCCCGGTCAGATTGCGTACGGTCGTGTGCAAACTCATAACAGTGTCACCCAAAGCTCGCTTTGCTTCTTCGGCCTCAGCTTCGTCGAGCTTGATATTCTGAATATACGAATCCCATTGCGGTGAACCGGGTCTAATCGCCCCCTGCAAAGTAGGCTCACTGCCAGGTTTTTCACTGGCCGACCTAAAGAGCAGCAGGACAAACAGACCAACTACAATCGCAGCACCAATTGCCACAATAATAATTATCGTGTTTCGCGACTCCTCAGGGGCGTCGCGCCGCTTTTCATTTGTTGACATTGTGCCGGGAATTGTAGGGATGGAAAAATCCTTTTGCAATGCGCTCATTCACCTCCGTGGCTTTCTGGAGGTGATTAGACGCCACGGTAGACCTGGAGTTCCTCGATAATTCATAGCTCCAGCAGTCTCACTATTAGTTCTTCCAGTTCGGCAAAGTCAATGGGTTTTGTTATGTAGCAATTGCAGCCCGCTGCAAGGGCCTCTGCCTTAAAGTCATTGGTGTCATGGGCTGAAACCGCAACAATGGGCGTATCGGCAAATTCAGGAATTTGACGCAACAACCTGGTTGCAGCAAGGCCGTCAAGTACAGGTAAACTGAGGTCCATCAGGATCAACTGGGGTTTTTCAGCCTGCGCTACAGCGACTGCTTCCTGCCCATTCCGCGCCTCGACAACGACATAGCCGTCCATCTCCAGAAGTCTGCGCATCATGAAGCGATTGTCTTCCGTGTCTTCAACGAGCAGGATCTTTGCTTCGCCTGATTTACTGTCCATGTGAACCTTTCGGCCGGGTTAAGTCATCAACAGAGGGTCTTGAGTCTCTGCAAGTGGTTGATTTTACTGTATCACTAGAATACGTTCGGTTTTTTTGTTAACATCGCGCACCGAAATACGACACATCGGAACGAGGGTCTAGAATTTTATTCATACACCTTCGACCGATTACCGGCGGGATCCCCAACCCGGCGCTGGCCCCCACGACTTAAGTGAGATGGATGTTTCATGAAGCCTTTATCGAGGATCGATGATGGAAGTACGCTCCAGGAACTCGGGAAAGCCTCGATTCAGATCGTCCACGATCTCAAGAACCAGCTTAATGGTCTCAAACTTTATGCCACGTTTCTTAGGAAACGGATTGAGAAAAGTCAACGGCCCGAAGATGAGCAACAGACCGTCATGAAATTAATTGCGGGCCTGGATCGGGCGGCAAATGATCTTTCACTGATTGTCCAGTATGCACGACCGATCGAATTGAAGAAGCAACCTGGGTTTGACATTCAAAAAGCGATGAGATCGATTTGTTCACGGCTGAATCAAAACTCATCACCGATTGTTTGTGATTCGAATGTCGAATCGCTACCCGGCAACTTGGATCCGACAAGGCTTATTGACGCGTTCAACTGGATTTCAGCGGGAGCCGTCAAATTTCGCCTGGATGGGGATTCTGATACTCCCGTAAGGGTGTCTGTTATACGTGAAGGCAGTGATCAGGCCAAAATTGAATGGTCTGGCTTTGCGACAATTGATCATGACCCATTCAGGTCATTCGCCGGCAGCGACGAGATCAAAATGTCGTTAGCAGCAAAAATAATTGAAGCGCATGGCGGTTCTGTAGAACACGATCACAATCGCTTTCTTGCGACTTTACCACTTTCGAGTAAAGCAAAGGCGCAATAACTTTTGAAGGAGTATGAGCAACGATGGGCCCTCAAAGTGCGGCGATAACCAGGGAGGACAAGAAGGTGGAGAACAAAGAAGTAAGGATTCTGGTAGTAGACGACGAGCCAATGATGGCCGATTCTCTGCGTCAGAATTTCATGGAAGAGGGCTACTCGGTTGATATAGCTGCTACGGGCGCGGCAGCAATAGAACTATTTGACCAGGGTGGTCATCACCTGGCCATTTGCGATCTGCAATTGCCTGACATGGACGGTCTCGAAGTGATGCGTCATATGAAAGATGCACGACCAACAACCGAAGTGATTGTCGTCACCGGTTATGGCACAGTCCAGAAGGCAGTCGAAGCCACTAAAGCCGGCGCATTTTATTTTGTTGAGAAGCCGTTTGATTTTGAAGAACTGCAACCATTGGTCGAAAAGGCATTGGAGCGAAGAGAGCTTGTCGCAGAAACTGCAAATATGCGTCGTCAACTCTCAACGCGCGCTGAATACTTCAACATCATCGGGGCTTCAAAGGCTATGCAAACGATCTACGAAACGATCGAGTCGGTTGCGAAGTCAGATGCAAACGTTTTGATCGTGGGCGAGTCTGGAACCGGCAAGGAGCTGATCGCCAATGCGATTCATTACAATTCTCTTCGCTCTAAGAAACCATTCATCAAAGTCAATTGCGCAGCGTTACCAAAGGAATTAATTGAATCGGAACTCTTTGGCCACACCAAAGGTGCGTTCACGGGAGCACATGCAGATAAAGAGGGTTTGGTACAGCATGCGGCCGGCGGGTCCTTGATGTTGGACGAGATTGCCGAAATGCCTATTGAACTTCAACCAAAGCTCCTACGAGTTCTGCAGGAGCGAAGTTACCGGAAGATCGGATCTGAGAAGACTTATGCTGTTGATTTTCGTTTGATCTGTTCTACGAATCGGCCCCCCGCAGATGCAATTCGCGACGGACTCTTGCGCGACGACCTGTTCTATAGGATCTCAACAATCACCATTCATGTTCCACCTCTGCGCGAGAGAAACGAAGACATCCAGCTCCTGACTGAACATTTCCTCCAGATGTACTCGCATAAGTATGAGCGAAGCATTTCAGGAGTTTCGCAAGCCGCTTATCAACGACTCTTTGGACACAGTTGGCCTGGTAATGTTCGCGAATTGCAGAACGTTTTAGAACGTGCTGTATTGCTGGCGAAAGAGGCGAAAATTGAACCGATTGACCTGCCTTTCGATAACGGCACCGTTCCGGAAGGCTCATCTCCGAGTACCGATTGGGACGTACCGCCCAACATGACGCTCGAGGATATTGAGCGCCTGGTAATCGAGCGCACACTTCAACGGACCGGTGGCAACAAGCAGGCGGCTGCTAACTTACTCGGAATCTATCGGCCCCGTCTCTATAGCAAGATTCGGAAATACAATATCGACGTCTCAGCTCGCGCTGCTGCTCAGTAAACACATCTCATCTCTGTATAGGTCCTATGCTCGAATAGGTCCTATACAGAGACTTCACAACTCCCTAATGAAAGATCTCCAATCGACGAGACTACGCAGTATTGATGCCCTGCGAGGAATTGCCGCACTCGGCGTGGTCCTCTATCACGCGATCGATCAAAGCGAAAAAGTCATACCCTCAAATCTGCTCCGCTATCCGATGAGACTCATTCAATTCGGCAGCTCGTTTGGGTACATTGGCGTGTTCCTCTTTTTTGTGATTTCGGGCTTCTGCATTCATCTGAAATGGTGTCGCTCGCAATCAAACAATGATGAATCGTCAATTGCGTTCGGAAAGTTTTGGAAGCGAAGGCTCCGAAGACTGTATCCGCCATACATTATCGCGCTGGTGCTGTTTCTCTCATTGACTGCACTAAGCGCCGGAATCAGCGTTACGCGATTATTTGCTTACGACGTAGTCATGCACATCTTGATGCTCCACAATTTCGATCCACGCACTTGTTACAGCATCAACGGCGTCTTTTGGACTCTCGCGATCGAGGAGCAACTGTATCTCGCTTACTTCCTTCTGCTATTTTTACGTAAACGTTGGGGCTGGCCCATCACATTGACGATCTGTTTACTCGCTCGCGCAGCGTGGATGACATTTAGTCACCTTGTTTGGGTGAAGACCGGCATCGGCGTGCCTGTTCCCGAAGCAGCCGCATCTCATTGGTTCACGTGGGCCCTGGGCGCGATTGCGGTAGAAGCATGGTTCGGGTTGGTAAAACTTCCACGCTGGGCTCGAGATCTAAGAATAGCTACGCTGTTGGTCGCATCTGCATCAGGCATGGCCTACTTTGGCTCTGCAATACCGAAAGACACCTTCTGGCACATTAGCAGCTGGTTTTTCCTGCACCCAATGTGGGGCGTTGGCTTTTTCATCATGCTGAATCGCGCGGTATTCGCGGAAGACAGTTGGATGCGGCAACTGAAGTTGCCATGGCTTATATCGGTTTTTGCTACGCTCGGTGTGTTCTCATATTCGATTTACCTGACTCATGAATTGACGATCATGCAATCGTGGCGTTGGACAAATCCGGCAGCCTGGCAAATGCAGAACGTATTCCTGATCACGATTCCAGCGACGATTGTTTTCGCCTGGTTGTTCTTCTGGTTTTGTGAGCGGCCATTTATGAACCGGAAGAAGGCCGAAGTGAAAATCGATAGCGAAGACACTCTGGGGCTAATAATGGCCGAACCTGTGGAGCGGGCGACAGCATAGAGCCTTGGCGCTGGAATCGCATTTGCCCGCTTTGCCGGGTCACTGACTTGGTCTCCTTGTTGCCGAGAGGCGAACGAGCGAGAGGGCGAATGGGCGAGAAGCGGAATGAGAGACCGATGACGGTTCGTTCACTCGCCCCGCCCGGTGGCTTTGCCGGCTGGTGACGTTCGTTAACATTTCCATTCTCTCGTTCGTCAATTACAATTAAGCGTCTCAACAAACTGGGTAGGCTCATGAGACTCGCTTCCAGAATCGACCTGGAGGCTTCAATCCAACTTTCTGGGTACCGCCATGATAATTCGCAGAACCCGAACTATCGCGAGTTTCGTGATCGGTGTGCATCTGTGTGCGGCTTCGACGATCGTTGCTCTTTCAATCGATCCAGTTTTTCAGAAGACCTTCTCTCAGAAGTTCGACGCCATCGCCATCGAAAATACGAGCGGACGAACAGAAGTTCAGACGTGGAATAGCAATCGAGTTCGCGTTACAGCGTCTCAAGAATCCGGTAAGACGTCATCAGCAAATCTGGACGCGAGAATTAGGTTTCAGATTCAAGACTCAGTCTTAAGGATCATCGTAGGAAGCGGAAGGTCTGATGAAGGTATTGACCTGCTGATCTTTGTTCCCCGACAGGTTAGCGTCGGCATAAAAGGTGATAACGACTCGATCGCAGTCAAAGGCATCCCGAACGCCCTGACCGTCGAGACTGAATCTGGTGCTATCTCACTCTATGTGCCAAGAGCTGCCAACACCGATCTTTCGCTGCGATCAGTTGAAGGAAAAGTAACCTCACAACTTGAAATGCGAGTGTTCGGCCCCGTTAACGAACATACTCTCGACGGGCAAACTGGACGTGGGGGAACGCCGATCATCCTGCGTAGCCTGCGTGGATCGGTTTCTCTGCTGACGGACGAGCCGGGCCGTATCGCGCGCGCGAACGCCTTAGTCGCCAACGACTTAAACGCAAATTCCATTGGATCTCCTTTTTTAGAGAGCACGGCCCAATCAACGGAGGCTCGGGCCCAAGCTGGTTTGGAAAAGACAGCCATTAACAGCGCCGACTCAAATGATCCTCCCGTAGCAGATGTCATCAAAATTGACAGTCGTCTCGTTAATCTCAATGTTCGAGTGACTGACCAAACTGGCAAACTCATACCGGATTTAATCAAAAGTGATTTTCAAGTCTTCGAGGACAATGTCGAACAAGAGGTTGCGCGCTTTGAGCCGGTTACGTCTCCTGTCAACGTTGTCATTCTTCTTGATGCCAGCAGTAGTACTCGCGAGCGATGGACAGTAATTAAGAAGTCTGCGAAGAAGTTTATTGACACCCTGAATGCGAGCACACCGATTGCCGTGGCGGCGTTCACAAGGCGCTTTATGCTGATTTGTGACTTCACTTGTGATCGCAAAAAAACCAAACAACGAATCGACGACAGCAGAAACCTGCAGTCTGGAACTGCCTTTTACGATGCAACATGGTCAGCGCTTGATTTATTTAAGGACGTCAAAGATCACCGCAAAGCCATCGTCGTTTTGACGGACGGAGTCGACAATTCCCTATATTCGGAAGAATTCGAACCTCGTCATCCTTTCGACGAACTACTCGCTCGAATTAGCAAAGAGGAAGTAACCATCTACCCAATCTATTTTGATACTGAGTTTCAAGTGACGGTGATGGATGGCGTTGACACTCACGAATCCTATGTCACGGCGCGTCAACAACTGAATAAGATCGCAGACGAGACGGGTGGCACACTGTTCAAAGCCGACCGCGCAGAAGATCTGGACGGTGCTTACCAACGAGTCGCTTCCGAATTACAGACTCTGTACAGCGTCTCGTATAACCCGGCTGACAAGAACTACAACGGCAACTGGCGAAACGTCGGCATCAAGATCAAGAGAGAACAAGCATTGGCGAGAACAAAGCGCGGGTTCTACGCTCGTTAAGGTAATTTGAGTGTCCGATGTGTTTTAGCCTGTCGTAAGGTGATTGTCGGGTGCCTTAATTTCAACGTGGGCCTTAAGAATCACGTCACGACAAGCTAAAGCATATCGGACACCTGATAGGTGGCCACACTCGTAGGCGTTTCGAAACAACGGACTTTGTAAATCTGAACACGATCGTCATTGATCTGTCCGGCGATTCTCTCTAAGACATACTTTGCAAGGTTTTCAGCGGAGGGTTGCAGCTGATCGAATGGTGGAAGTTCGTTGATATTGCGGTGATCCAAATACTGCACGACCTCATCAGCAGCGGCTTTCAAATCAACAAAATCGACCAGCAGACCGATGTTATCGAGCTCACGACCTCGTGCATAGATTTCTACCTTGTAGTTGTGGCCATGCAAATTCTCGCATTTACCTTTGTATCCGCGCAGTTGATGCGCGCTTGAGAAATTACGCTCAATCATGACTTCAAATTGTCCTGGCATGCGAACAGATTACACAGTGCACGCACGGGAAAGCAAAACGAGAGCTTTGTGCTTCGTGCTTTGGTTCTTTCGTGTGGAGGTTCCAAACTAGGGGGGTTCACTCGCTACGGGAAAG
>JADMIO010144963.1_pt1 | contig 27620 bp, 23 predicted proteins | sample 8958161 | NCBI WGS metagenome assembly JADMIO01 (sample SAMN16585339, study PRJNA669376) | soil metagenome | isolation source: Crop rotation soil | place: USA: Cullars Rotation, Alabama | collected 2011
CGCGACAACTTGTCCACGTGGAATTCTAAGCTTAGGATCCCAATGTGCTGGAAAGAATATTTTAAATACTTTTTCAACCGAACTGTTTTACCATTACAACCGCAGTGATAGATCAAACGGTGTGGGTGTAAATCTTGTGTACGGAGGATTTTATCCTTTTATTAATGGTGGAATTGAAAACACCTTCGATCAGCCTGTGACCATCAACAGTACTTCTTTTGAAATTGATAAACTGGAAGCAAGGATCGGGTTAAGTCTTCCTTTTGATTTTACAAACGGGCTCACGATAAAAAATCTGAACATCGGTACAAATTACGTCTACGAGTTGCAAAATTTTAAAAGAGGTGATTCACTCGATAACCATTTTAGTTACCTGCATCACTATCTTTCCTGGAGTCATTACACGCCCCAGGCAATGCAGCATATTTACCCACGACTAGGATATAGCGTCTCGATGAATTACCGGTATGCGATCAATTTGTATGATAGTTACCAGTTTATTACCAATGCTTTTATATATCTACCCGGCTTTTTCCCAACGCACAGTATTGTTCTGAATGGTTCTTTTCAACAGAGGGATACCACTAACATTATATTTAGCAATAGTTTTGTCAATTCAAGGGGATACGATAATTATTACCTGAGTCGCATGTGGAGGGCGAGTGTAAACTATCATTTCCCGATCGTGTATCCCGACTGGGGCTTTGGTAATATCCTGTATTTCCAACGCATTCGGGGCAATGCATTTTATGATTTTGAGAAGGTTTATTCAAAAGACAAGCTTGCCAAGGAAGATCTGCGTAGTGTGGGCGGAGAAATTTACCTGGACACAAAATGGTGGAATGAATACCCCCTGACCTTTGGTTTTCGCCTGAGTCATTTGCTCGACAGTGAAGTGACCGGATCGAACCAAAAAACCGTGTTTGAAATTTTAATTCCTATTGTGATCCCACAATGAATTGCCGGGGGCTTAAGCCCCCGGCAATTCATTTAATTTAAACTCTCGAGACTCTCTTTAATCGCTTTGATCTTTGCTTCCGCATCCGCTTTTTTCTTTCTTTCGACATCCACCACTTCTGGCTTTGCATTTTGAACAAACCGCTCGTTGCCCAGTTTTTTTTCTACGGAGGCCAGGAAGCCTTCAAAATAATTGAGGTCCTTTTGTAGTTGTTCTTTTTGAGAAGAGGTATCGGCCTGGTTTTCCGTTTCAATAAAAAATTTGTCTTTCTGTACAACTACATTGATAGAATTTGATACTGCCTCCACTACATAACCAACATATTCAGCATTCACTTGTTTTTGTAAAATACCTTCGATGTTTTTGTAAACGGAAGTATTGGCAGTTTGAATATGAAGTTTGACCGGGTCCTTTGGCTTCAATTGAGCTTTATTTCTTGCGTCACGAATAGCCGTGATAACTTCTTTTAATAATTCACCCTGGTTTAAAGATTGTGCGTTCTGCCTTCTGTATTCTTCCATTCTTTTTATAGTCAGGTCATCGCCGTTCTTTCTTTCTTTTAACTGGTGATAGATCTCTTCAGTTACAAACGGCATGAAGGGATGAAGCAGCTGTATTAGTTCTTCAAAAAACTCAACAGTTTTATTATAAACATTGATATCAATTGGTTCTTCAAACCCTGGCTCGTCCGCCGAAGCTTTGGCGTATGCGGGCTTAACCCACTCTAAATACCAGCTACAGAAATCATCCCAGATCAAAGAGTAAATTGTTTTCAGAATTTCACTCAACCGGAAATCCTTGTATGATCCTTCTATCTCTTCTTTAACCTGGTTTAACCTATTCTCAAACCAATCAACAGCAAAATGATTTGAGGACTGCAGATTGCCAACTACCGACTGCTGACTCTGAACTCTTGACTCCCAACTTCTGACGAGCTTCAACGCGTTCCACATTTTATTGATAAAAAAGCTTCCCTGTTTCAGCGTGCTTTCTTCTTTTACATCAAACAAAAGATCATTACCGGCAGGGGAGGAGATCATGATCCCAAACCTCACCGCATCGGCTCCATATTTGTCAATGAGTCCAAGAAGATCGGGAGAGTTACCCAATTGCTTGCTCATTTTTCTTCCCAGCTCATCGCGGACAATTCCTGTGAAATAAACATCGCTGAAAGGTTTTTCTTTCATGTATTCAAATCCGGACATGATCATTCTTGCCACCCAAAAGAAAATGATTTCAGGAGCAGTCACCAATGTTTGAGTGGGATAGTAGTAATTTATATCAGCATTACCGGGATCGTTATAACCTTTGAAAACTTCAAATGGCCAAAGCCAGGAGGAGAACCAGGTATCGAGGACGTCTTCGTCCTGGTGAATGGTGAGTGGTGAATTGTGAATGGAAGAACCCTTCGATTGCCGATTGTCAATTGCCAATTGCCGTGCTTCTTCTTCCGTCTTCGCGACAAATACGTTTCCTTCCTCATCATACCAGGCAGGGATGCGATGTCCCCACCAAAGTTGACGGCTGATGCACCAGTCCCTGATGTTTTCCATCCAATTCCGGTAGAGATTCCTGAACTTGGCGGGATAAAACTTTATCTCTTCATCGATCACTGCTTCCAATGCCGGCTTATAAAGCTTTTTCATATTCACCCACCATTGCAAAGAAAGTCGGTCTTCCACTACTACGTCTGTCCTTTCACTGAAGCCGATCTGGTTGGTATAATCTTCAACTTTTACCAAATGACCTTGTGCTTCTAATTCCTTTACAATTTTCTTTCGTACTTCAAACCTGTCTTCACCAATGTATAACTGTGCATCCATGCTCATGGTTCCATCATCGTTCATGGTGTCAATGATCTCGAGTCCATGCTTTTCCCCGATCTGGTAATCATTCTTGTCGTGTGCCGGCGTAATCTTTAATGCTCCTGTTCCAAAATCCATTTCGACATATTCATCAGTGATGATCGGGATGCGCCGGTTGATCAGTGGAACAAAAGCAAATTTTCCATGAAGATGTTTATATCGTTCATCGTTTGGATTGACGGCGATCGCTGTATCTCCTAAAATGGTTTCAGGGCGAACAGTTGCGATGTTGATGAAATCGTGAGTCGTGAGTCGTGAGTCGTCAGTGGTGAGTGGTGAGTGAGTAGGACTCGATTCACCTTTCACGTTTAACGTTTTACGATCAAGGAAATATTTTACGTAATACAACTTACTCTTCACCTCTTTTCTTATCACTTCTTCGTCACTCAACGCAGTTTTTGCTTTTGGATCCCAGTTGATCATTCTTTTACCGCGATAGATATAACCTTTCGTGTGGAGGTCGATGAATACACTGATGACGGCATCATAATAAACCGGGTCCATGGTAAAAGTAGTGCGATCCCAATCGGCACTGCATCCCAGTTTTCTTAATTGCTGTAAAATGATCCCACCATATTGCTCTTTCCATTCCCACGCATATTTCAAAAATTCATCGCGGGAGAGGGAAGATTTATTGATGCCTTTTTCCCGAAGCATCTGAACCACCTTTGCTTCCGTGGCGATCGAAGCATGATCTGTACCGGGAACCCAGCAGGCATTTTTACCCTGCATCCTGGCCCGGCGGATCAAAATATCCTGGATTGTATTATTAAGACAATGACCCATGTGCAAAATGCCGGTTACATTTGGCGGAGGCATCACAATGGCGTATGGTTCACGTTCATCGGGAGCGCTGTTGAAGTATTTTTTTCCCAGCCAGTGATCGTACCACTTCCGTTCAGCCGAACTATGATCAAAGTTTTTCGTCAATTCCATTTGCGTAAAATATAGCGAGCCGCAAATTTACCGGCTTTTGCCTTCACAAAGAAGAGGAGATGATCGATAGAATATTCAATAAAAGAAAAAAGGCACTTCATCAGTGCCCCGCCTCTTTGCGTGGATGGTCTTAGTCAGATTGCTAGTATGTTGTTGGGTAGTATTTTTTTTTGCGGCACAAAACTAAGTGGAATGCATGCCTGTTTTATTTTTCTTCGCTCAACAGGCAATATTTGGCGGTGAATTTGTACGAGTAAGATCAAATACCTCTTCCATTGCTTAAATTGCGGCACTCTTATGCGACCAACAGAAGATACATATCGCCATAAAGGTCTGCGAAAAAAACTGGCAGAAGGTATTCGTGAAAAGGGAATTACCGACGAACGTGTGTTAAATGCAATTGACAATATCCCAAGACATTATTTTCTTGACTCTGCGTTTGACGAACTGGCCTATGCTGATCGTGCCTTTCCAATTGGCGAGGGCCAAACCATTTCGCAACCTTATACGGTGGCCTATCAAAGTCAGTTACTCGAAATAAAACCCTTTGATAAGGTCCTGGAAATCGGTACCGGGAGCGCTTACCAGGCCGTCGCGCTGGCACTGATGGGAGCCCAGGTATACACTATTGAGCGACAAAAAAAATTGTTTGACTTGAATAAAAAATTCGAGTATTTAAAAAAATTCCCCGGTATAAAATTTTTTTATGGAGATGGTTTTGAGGGTTTGCCAACGTATGCGCCATTTGATAAGATCCTTATTACCGCTGCCGCTCCGGAAGTTCCTCCAAAATTGATCAAACAACTAAAACCCGGAGGCATGATGGTGTTGCCTTTGGGCGCAGGCGAGGTTCAGCGTATGATGCGTGTTACGAAGCTTGAGAATGATGGATTAAAGGAAGAAGTTTTTGATCAGTTCTCTTTTGTGCCGATGCTGGAAGGAAAAAAATGACAAAGCTTATTTCGTTTCCGATCGTTGTTCGGTATACAGTTGTTCGAGGTAGGCGGTCACGTTTTTTTCTTCGGCTATTACATAGTTAAAGTTTAGCGAGATTGCTATTGCCTGGGCAAGTTGCCCAAATTTACCTATCATTAAAAACAAACCTTTCCAATTATTTTCTAACGTGTGATCGGAATATGTTTGTAATATTTCTCTATACAGTTCTGGAGTCAAAAAACTTTTCATAAACTTTCCCCCTTTTCCAACGGAAACCGAAAAGTTCGTTTGGATACCAATATACCAGGCAATAACATCCATGAACATGGGTCTCACCACTGTCTCAAGCATTTCTTTCGAATAAATTATCTCGTCTCGCACAAGACCCTTTGCTACGTACGTGCATACCCACCAAAATTCATTGCAGGTATCCTGGAACTGTTTTTCCGTTGGCGCTTTCACCAGGTAATCTGAGTCACCGGGCAAACCGATATTCGAAAACATATTGTCTTTATCGACCCAGACAGTTGTTAGACTATCGGGTTTATAATTTTCATCAATCTCTTTTTTAGGCAACAGTGTAAGATCGATGCGGTTCCCGTCTGCGAATAGCATGAGCAGAGAAAATCTCCTACCTCTTTCAGGGTCTTTCTGGCCAACAACCATTTCATCGGGTAGTTGCCAGATCAATTTCTCGCCAAACGCACTTGTCCAGCCCTTGTCTGAAATAAGACTTTCAATATTGTCTACAATGTAGACGATATCGAAGTCCTGGTATTTATCGGGAGATATTTTGTTATTGGCTCTTGAGCCATTGAGCAAAACGGCCCTGATCCTATCGTCCTTCTTTGCAACATCAACAATTAGTCTTTTTATTTCTTCACTACTTCGCATATACAGGCCTTTGCCGACAAGTTAGTTTATAAACAAAAAACCGTCCCGATGGATCGGGGCGGTTTCAAACATTTTTTCTGTTGCTTGATACGGGTTATCTGTATGGTTTAATTGAAAATAATAAGTAGAGAGACTAACCCCGTAACCAGAAATACAGTTGCGATAATAACCGCAGCTTGTACATTCTCATTCTGGAATGCTGTGTAAATTTTTTTCATTCACAAAGTTTTTGTTTAAAAAATAGTGTCGGGATTCCACGGGAATACGGAAGAGACTATTAAAATCTTTGTGATTTTTGCAGAGGGATAGGAGAGAATGCACAAACATACACAATTATTCCACTTTTTTTCAATAATAGAAGCAAATTGTTTTTTGATGGCAAGTGCTGACAAATAAGGTACAATTCGTTCCTGTAACTCAATTTGTTAGAGAGACATCGTTCGGAATTGAAGCAGAGCTCGATGTCGTTTCTTTTTGCATCATCGCTTTATTCCAGCCCTTTTCAATTGCAGCAAGACGATCAAGTCTGCCGGGGTGAGTTTTTGAAGAAGCGAGATTAGAAATGTAATACATGGCCAACTGCGATTGTTGAAGTGTTGCGCCCATTTTGCAAAGGACGAAACCCGCGAACTGGTCGGCTTCCAGCTCAATGGCCGGGCAACTTTTCAGGCCGGCTTCCGTGTGACCGTCAAGGTGATGACCTACCTCGTGGGCTAAAATAAAAATGCTAGCCCATTTACTCTTCGTCACTTCATTCACCTTACTTACAAATCCTGGGTTATACAAGATATAGCGTTCGTGGTGTTTCATGGCGGCCTCAACATTAGGAACATTGGCTACTTTGATCTTGAACCTGGAATCTAATCCCATTGCATCCATGATACCTGAAACTATTTGTTCCGCGTCCGCAGGCGAAGAAAAAAATGGCAGACTGGTTGAACTGGTACTGAGATCGCTTGTCGTTGAATCGTTGATTATCGTTTGCTTGCTGGTAAGATTTTGCGACCAGGTTATGGTACACAAACATAGAAAACTGAAGAGGAGAATGGCTGGCTTTTTCATTGGCAATATGGGGCTTTTTAGTTCACTAAAATTAAAGCTTATATTGATCCGGGAGTGATAATGAAATGTAAAAATCGGCGAAGCCGGGTGGTATTAAAACCGGATTTTATGTCGTTGCTTTAGACCTTATTTTATATTTCGGTGAATTATTGATTTGCATAGCTGAATCTTATTTTTTTACAAATTAATTGGACGGACATATCTTAATTTTTACAGTTTGTCCTTCATTTTCGGCAATTGATCCGTTATTTAAAATTCTTTTCCCAATGCATTAGCCAAATTTGTTCAAAGCCTTTCATATGGCATATAAGAATAAAGTAATACTCAATCCCATAGTTGGTCAGAACATTAAATTTTTGCAAACTGCAAATGATACCGGTGGAAAGCTGCTCGAAATGGAGGCTTCTTACCGGCCCTTTTCAAAAGAACCGCGACCGCATTATCATCCTTTCCAGGAGGAGGATTTCACGATCATAAAGGGCCAAATGACCGTAAGACTTGAAGGCAAGATCTTACTCCTGAATGAAAATGACACTCTGCATATTCCGGCAAATACTATTCATTCCATGTGGAATAATTCCGGCCGTGCCGCCGTCATTAACTGGAAGATCCAACCAGCCCTGAACACTGAACAATTTTTTGAGAATGCTTCAGGCCTTGCCTCAGATAAAAAACGCAGTAGGAGAATGCGGTCCCTTCTGCAGAGATCATTGCTGGCTAACAGATATTCAAATGTTTTCAGACTTTCCAAACCACCTTTTTTTATTCAGAAGATCCTTTTTATAGTGCTTACACCATTTGCCTGGTTGGTGGGTTATCGTGCTTCTTACAAACGATATCTTGATTAGCACTAAGTTGTTTAAGAACTTGTTCATCATTTCTCGCTAACTTTCTATTCTAAACGTTTGAGAACATAAGAGTTTGATAGGCGTTGCTTACACTTAAGGTTTAAGACATGTTCAAATCGCTTGTGGAGAAATACTTTTCAGGGCTTACAAAAAATTCGATCTTACTTGCATTTGCTTCTCTTTTTTCTGATATCTCAACCGAGATGCTGTATCCGATTTTACCGGTTTACCTGACGCAATACCTAAAGGCGAACGGAAGCATTGTTGGAATTATCGAGGGCATCGCACAAGCTGCACAAAACATCATACAGGGATTTTCCGGATGGTTGTCTGATAAGCTGCAGCAGAGAAAACCGATCGCTCTGGTTGGATATTTTCTTTCTGCTGTTTCCAAACCCTTTATTGGTTTAGCAAATTCATGGCAAATGGTTTTGGCGGCGAGATTTTCAGACAGGGTAGGAGCGGGAAGTCGCTCCGCGCCTCGGGATGCATTGCTTGCTGAGTCAGTTGAGCCCCAACACAGTGGAAAAGCTTTCGGACTCGAAGGAATCGGGGATAATCTTGGAGCTTTTTTAGGGCCACTGATCACAGTGCTTTTATTTTTTTCACTTCAGTTCGATATCCATACGATTTTTTATCTCGCGATTATCCCCGGTCTCCTGGCTTTTATAATGGTGCTGCTTGTCAAAGAAAAGAAAGCTGATATAGATGCTAGATCGAAAATAGATCTGCGCATGTGGCAATTTCCAAAAAAGTACTGGAGATACTTGTTTGCAACTTGTCTTTTTGGGATCGGTAACTCAAGTAATGCGTTTCTCATTCTTGAGATCAGGGAAAAAGGTCTTTCCTTACTCAATACCATATTTGTTTATGCCTTTTATAATTTAGTAGCTGCGCTGGTATCTTATCCTGCCGGCTCACTTTCTGATAAGTTTGGAAGAAAACCTTTGCTACTCGTCTCGTTTATTGTCTTTCTTGTCACCTACCTGGGTTTCGCTTTTAGCTCCAACATTTTTTTTACCGGATTCCTTTTTATTTTTTATGGTTTGTTTCAGGGAATATTCAGGGCATCCGGAAAATCATATGCTGCTGATTTTGTTCCTGGTCAATTGCGGGCCAGTGGCATTGGCTGGTATTCGACGGTTGTAGGACTATCCGGACTCGTCGCAAGTATTATTGCCGGGAGATTATGGGACAAAGTGAGTCACACTTCTGTCTTTGTATATGGCTCCGTCGTTTCATTCATCGGAATTATGTTTTTGATCATTCTGGTGCCGAATAATTTGAAAAATGCAAATTAATTAGAGGCTTAATTTTTTTTCAAATGAATGACCATTCCACCACCCGCTGCCAGATCAATATTTAAAATGTCTTTTTTGCTAACAACCTTTTTTTCTGTTTTCAGGTGATTGGGTTCTTTATGTACATCTTCAGCATCTGAAAAAATTTCAGCGGTAAATTCACCATCCTCTAAAAAAGAAAGGGGAACTGCGACGGTTCTTGCTGAATGATTATTGATGGAACCAACAAACCAGTCATTGTCTTTTCTTCTTGCGATAACAACATACTCTGAAAGTTTTGCATCGATCACTTTTGTTTCATCCCAGTTTGTCGGGACATTTTTTATGAATTCAAAACCTGGCTGGCCCTCGTAAGCAGCCGGGTAGTCACAAACCATTCCCAGCGGATTTTGCAATACAACATACATGGCCAGCATATGACAGCGTGTGCCCAACATCAGGGGTCTTGTATACTGAACTTTAAAGAGTGAGTCAGGAACTGCACGGAAGCCTCCAAGATGATAGTCGGTCGACCCCGCAAGGGCACGCGTAAAGGCAATATTGAGATCATGATCAGGAGTAATTCGTTTATCCCATTTATTTACTTCATAGTTCAATGTGCCTTCTCTTGTGAATTCGTTGGGATACGTTCTTGACTCTCCCGTTGGTTTATAAGCACCATGAAATTGAATATGCAAATGATGTTGTGCCGCTTTTTGCAGCATCTCGGTTTGTATGTTTACCATTTCCTGGTCATCACGATCCATGAAATCGACCATCATTCCTGTTAATCCCCATTTCTCAAATAAGGCAAAGGCCGTATCAAGTTTGGGATACAACGCGGCCCAATGTACCCACACACGAACATTAACACCATGTGCTTTTGCATAGTCACAAATTTCTTTCATATCTAACCCGGGAACAGGAGTCGTTACATCGGCATGAGGCCCTGGTTGAAAATTCACGCCATCATCCGTATACCACTGGTGCAAACCGTATTCGACCACGGAATGATACTCCAAACCGTTGCGTGCACAGAAGTCGATATAATATTGATTGGTAACAAAATTGTTTCCCGGCGCATTTAATGTGTCAGGCACTACATTTCCGTTCCACCACGGAAAGGTTGTTTTACCCGGTTTTATCCATGATACATCTTTTATCTTACATGGCTCATTCAGGCTTGTCAATAGATTTGATTCTATTAAAGCACCGATCCTGTCACTGATCATTACTACACGCCAGGGAGTTTTATGCGGCAGGTTTGCTTTTACCTTTATTTCCGTTTGACCGGGTAAGGGAGATAATTTACATGTTAAAACATTTTTTTCCTTCGCCAGGTACATCCCGGCATAATCTGCCAGTGCTGCTTCGGTGACGGCCATATACACAGAACCCGGAAATTCAAATAAGGCGGGCATATCCATCAACGTATCTTCTTTCAATTGGCTAAAAAATAAATGGCTGTATTCGCCTTCATGCGAAGTGGTATAATTAGGAAGAAGCAAAGCGAGTAGTTTGGGATCTCCTGCGAGATTAAAAGTAGTATGTTCGTCGGCTAAGGAAAATTGGGACCAGTTTTGTTGCTGCGGGAATTCATATCTGAAAGCGATACCATCGTTAAATGCACGTACGACAAGATCGATCTTTCTGAAAGGAGATCCGGTTTCTTCCAATGGAATAAGCACTTCACTAAATGCGTCATGCACCAATCTTGTTTTTCCAACGATCAATTCATAGTCTTCGGTTCCATTACGAAAAATGGCCTTGCCCGGTTTTAGATTTTTCTTGAATTCACCTGTTCCAATGAAATCGAGACTGATCGAAGAATTATTTATGATGGGTTTGCTTTTGAAAGATATATTATACAATGCACCCTCTTCACTGACGTGAAATGAAAAAGACAATTGTTTATTGGGTGAGCTAAGTTTAATATTTTTTTGAGCAACAAGATTCAACGAAAACGACAGGGTAATCAATAATCCGCACAATTTCATTTTAGAAAATTTATGCGATGCTACTAAATAATTTTGTGAAACTAAATGAAATAAAAAAGCTACCTGGCATTTTGATATCGCTGACATTTTATTATACGATACTAAATGGATGGCTTAAGAAAGGCCAGTATGGCCGGTACTTTGATAAGCCTTAAAATACGCTGGGTTTTAAAGCCCCATCGGGGCGATATTTTAGATCGCACTAATTACAAAAACTTCAAAAAGATATTTTTCTAATATCGCCCTTACTGGCCTTGTCTTAAAAACGTAGTTTTTTGATTTTACCAAAGGGTTGCCCCGATGGGTCACGACGCACTATTCAGATAATGGTTGCTGAACGGATACAAAATCCGAACAAAAGAAATTTGTAAATTTACTTTGATTATTCATTAATATTTTTTGTATGAATAGCATTAGTTGTGAGCAGCTGCTTGAGCAATACCGGCCAGGATGGAGCCTGGAGCAACCATTTTATACGGATCCGGGGATCTTTGACCTGGAGTGGAAACACATCTGGAAGAAATACTGGTTGTTTGCCGGTACGACCGCCGAGATCCCGAAGCCCGGTGACTATTTTATTTATACTGCAAATAATGATTCCATCATTATCATCCGGGGTAACGACGGGGAGGTGTATGCTCATTATAATACCTGTCGTCACAGGGGCTCTTTAATTTGTCTCGAAGAAAAAGGAAATGCTCCCAAACTTATTTGTCCTTATCATCAGTGGGTGTATGATAAGGATGGTTCCTTGCTGAAATCACGCCTTATGCCGGATGATTTCGACAGGTCATCATTTGGGTTGCACCCTGTTCATGTACGATCAGCAGATGGATTTATTTTTATTTCATTAGCCGAAAATCCTCCCGACTTTTCTAAGGTGATGGAGGATTATCACCCTTTTTTGAAAACTTATAAGATCGGCAAGGCGAAGGTTGCTTTTCAGAAACGATACGAGCTTCGGACCAATTGGAAACTTATCGCTGAGAATTTCAGAGAATGTTACCATTGCGGACCTGCTCACCCGGAATATTGCAGCGCAGTGATAGGTGCTAATTTGAGAGAGTCAGTCGATGATGTACTAGCTGAACGCAGAATAGCCTGGCAGCAAAAAGGACTAGCGATTCACAATATCGATTTTGAAAATGATTCATTTCATTTTGCTATCCGTTATCCGCTGCGGCCAGGTGTAACGAGTTATAGTCTTGATGGAAAAGAGATCGCGGTTCCAATGGGTGATCACCAGGATTATGACGCTGGTGTACTCGGGCTCGTTGTATATCCGAATTTCTGGATGGATGCGGTGAGTGATTATATGTGGACCATGCGGCTTACTGCTACCAGTCCTTCATCCACTATTCTTGACCTGGCGTGGCTGGTTGATGGCAATGCTAAAGAAGGTGTTGATTACAACCTTGAAAGACTCATCGAATTTTGGAAAATTACCGGTGAACAGGATTGGAAATTATGTGAGAATAATTTCAAAGGAGTAGAATCGAGTCAATACCAGCCGGGTCCTTACGCCCCGGTAGAATTAGACGTGGCCAGGTTCGTCGACTGGTATATAGAACGCATGCGGGAAGGAGTTAACGAAACGATAGCAGCCGATTTATAAACGACAACTTTGTCCACGTGTACTACTTCGCCTATGTCGTGACCTATTTTCTGGTCACAAAGATCACTATGAAATACAACGGACATTAAATTTAATGGGATGACTCCGTGCTTTTCTGGTGCCCTCCCTGTCTACCGGTCTCCGGCGGCCATAGCCTTTGGCGACGGCGCGCAGGCAGGCGTTTCTCTGTGGTAAAAAAAAGACGGAGGCACAGAGATCACAAAGATTCACAGAGAATACATGAGGACCACAAAAGACGCTAAGGATGAATCGATATGCTATGTTTTAGGCGTCACAACTTCCACTGAGTTTGTTTTTTGTCGTTTCATGACCAGTAAAATGAATAGTCCTACGGCAGCAACGATGAACGCATTTAACAAAAAGATCTCCGACACTTTCATTTTTGTATCCGATAAATACCCGGTCCAGAAGTTACCTGCTATCACTCCGGCGCCATAATAGGCAGCATATAAAAGAGATTGACCGGTTACCCGCCAGTCTTCGCGAACGAGTTTATTGACGTATTCAACACAAACCACCCAAAACAAAGACCAGGATATACCGTGTAGCATTTCAATGGGAATGGCCGCTTTTGGATTTTTTACTATACTATAAAGTAATAATCGTACTACCGTGGCAAAAACTGTTATTAGCAAGGTTGTTTTAATACCAAACTTCGCGATGATCCTCGCAGAAAAATAAAACAAGGGCAATTCACATAACCCCTGGAATGAAAGGCCATAACCTACCAGGGATGCTGAAGCTCCATTTTCCTTCATGTAAATGGAATAGAAATACCAGATAGTGGATGCGCCTGCAGAAATGAGAAATACACATGTCAATAGAAAAAGCAGGGTTCTGTTTTTGAAAATCTCTTTTATGTTTTGGAATGACTGGCTGGTTTCAGCAATGGTTTCTTTTTTATCATCCTTAAGCGAAAGTGTAAAAATGAAAGTCAGAAATAAGCTGATGGCTGAGATCAAAAAAATAACTGTTGTATTGATCGCATCGATCAATTGCCCGGTTATGATACCTGTAAACGCCCAGCCTGCAGCGCCTGCAATGCGCAGCGTGCCGTAAGAAAATTTGGGATTGTCTTGTGCTAACTTGAGTGAAAGACTATCCAGGATCGGTTGAATAGCGTTATAAAAAACGGACATGAAAATTGTGACAAAAACTATCCACGTAAAACTGGCATCAACGAGATATAATGCATAGCTAACCGAGGCAAGTCCTGAAGATAAGAGCAGGCATTTTCTGTATCCCAGGCGATCAGCCAGCATACCGTAAAAAGGCTGTATCAAAAACATCAAAACAGGAGTGATCGCTAAAACGAGGCCGATCTTTATTCCGGACAGTCCATGACCTTTGAGGTAATCTGCGAAAATAGGCAGCCATGCTGCGGTGCAGCAAAACACGAGAAAATAAAGGATGCGTAGCCTGTTTGCCTCGCTTAATCTCATCAGGAAATAATTGCGTCGTTGGTTTGAATTATTCTAAATTCGGCAATTGTAAAAATAGAGATTTACAAAAGAACGGCTTCATGAACAAAATAATAACGACTGTCTTTCTAATGATAAGCACATCCATTCTTTCTGCACAACAAGTGGTACCCTTGTATGATAGTGAGGTTCCCAACGCGAAACCATGCAATGAGAAAGACCATGAATTCACCGATACATCCTGGATGAAGTCAGGCATTCTTATCGTTGATCATATTACCAGGCCAACGCTTACGATCTATGAGCCCTCGACGGAAAAGAGAACCGGGACGGCTGTTATAATTTGCCCTGGTGGTGGCTATAGTGCACTCGCTGCAGGTCACGAAGGATCAGATGTCGCAAAAGTTTTCAATGATGCAGGTGTAACGGCTTTTGTACTTCGATATCGGTTGCCAAAGGATGAGTGCATGAACCATAAAGAATATGTTCCATTAATGGATGCCCAACAGGCAATGTATTTTGTCCGGAATCATGCGTTGCAATATCACATTGATCCAAACAAGATCGGTATCATGGGTTTTTCTGCAGGTGGTCATTTGGCTTCCACTGCGGGAACGCATTTGGATCCCGTACGTAAGGAACTGTCCAATGCAAATGTCCGCCCTGATTTTATGATCCTGATCTATCCCGTAGTTAGTTTTAATGAGGAAATTGGTCACCTAGGTTCCAGGGATAATTTACTCGGAAAAAGTCCCGACAAAAAATTAGTGCATCTATTTTCCAATGATGAACAGGTAACCTCGCGAACGCCTCCAACATTCCTGGTTCACGCTTCTGATGATGATGGCGTAAATCCTGAGAACTCCATACGTTTCTACCAGGCGTTGTTAAAAAACAAGGTGCCGGCAGAGTTACATCTTTATGAACATGGTGGTCATGGCTTCGGTCTTCACAATACTACTACAACCGAAGATTGGTTTAAGAACTGTATTGATTGGATGAAAGCAAATAAGCTGCTACCCTGATGGCGCCTGGCTTTCGGTGTTGGTTTGTGAATTTTCAAAATAACTCAGTGCCCCACTTGGGCATTTTTTTACCTGCTCAACGATCCGTTCCGAAGTATCACCATTCATATTTATCCAGGGCTTCTTTTGCGGATCAAATACATTCATCAGGCCCTTCCAACACCTGGCCGAATGTTGACAAACTTCCGGCTTCCAGGTAACCGTGATCTCTCCATTGCTGTAGTTTTTCAGCGTCATGATCGGTCATTTGAAACGAAGTTACTATTATAAGTATTGGCATTTAACTTGAAGACGGATATTGTCGATCATGTATTTTTGGAACTTCAATTTTAGCATATGGGAAGAATTACTGCAGTTTTGTTCTTTTTGTTTTTATCTCTGCCCTGTTTCTCACAGTTCAACGATACCACCCACCATTATTTTAAATTTAATTCCACCGGGGTGATCAATAGGACCAACGACGCCAAGTCGTATGTATTTGCCAATCGAATAGCGTACAGCACTAAGCACAACACGATCGCGACAAACACAGGGGCTACATGGCTTTATGGTTTGCAAGATGATGAACTTACCAACAATGATTTTTCGGCTCACAGCGATGTTGAGTTTGGCAAAGGGGTACATAAACTTTATTACTGGGCCCTCGTGAATTATGATAAGAGTTTTTCTTTAAAGATCACTGATCGTGTGCAGGCCGGAGCAGGTATTGGCTATGATTTTATTGACAGCCCTTATTTGAAGATAAACCTGAGCGAAGGAGTATTGTACGAATATGCGAATCTTAAGGAACCGCATACCGTTTATAACACGGCGCGTAACTCCCTTCGTCTTATGTATCATTGGTCGCTGCACGATAAGTTGATCATTGATGGTGTGCATTTCTATCAGCCATCATTTCGTGATTTCAGCGATTACATTATTACATCAACCAGTAATGTCGCAGTGAAACTTAATAAATGGCTGGGCATTACCGGAGCGTTTATCTATAACAAGGTGAGCCGTACAAAAAGAGAAAATGTGCTCATGACCTATGGGATTCTTATTGAGAGATATTTTTAAAAAGATTTGATATACTTTCAGCGAGTCTTACACTCAGAAACACACACACATATGCCGCAGTTTACAAAAGATGATATCTCCCTTGCTGAATGGGCCCTGGTTGAAGAGATCCGGGCCGGCAAATGGAAAAATTTGGATTTTCCCCGCATAGCCCGTGAAGATTTCAACCTGGATGGAATTGAATTTGTTAATACCCTTTTTGAGTCCCCGACAGAAACTTATCTGAAAAAATTAAAGCAAAATGCAAATGACCATGGCGTGACGATGGTGTTGATCATGGTGGACGAGGAAGGTGATGGATGCGCCAATACAAAAGAGGAAAGAAAACAATTTGAGATCAATCACCGGAAATGGGTTGACATTGCACATTATCTCGGTTGCCATGCTATACGTACCAATTGTCGCGGTCCTGAAGATGTTGATAAAAATGAAGCTCTGAAATGGGCAGCTGAATCTTACAATATGTTGTTAGCGTACGCAAAGCCGGCAAATATCAATATCGTGATAGAGAATCATGGTGGCGTATCGAACGATCCTGACTGGATGATCTCCCTGATAAAAAAAATTAATGATCCCTCTTTTGGCTCCTTCCCGGATTGGAGAAACCCATCTGATGAATTTGACAACCTTACTTATTTAAAGAAAACTGCATCGTATGCCAAAGGGATGTCATATAGAAATCAACCCACCGAAGAATTAACTGCGAAGATGATAGGACTTAGCCATGATTCCGGCTATCGCGGATGGTATGGCATTGAATCAAAGGGAAGAGAAGAAGTGAAGAAAGGGATCGGGTTGCTCAGAAAATATTTGTTGAAGCAATGAAGAAAAAGTTAGGTTTCACGCAAAGGCGCAAGGAACGCAAAGAAATACATTTGTCGAATGTACTTTGCGCCATTGCGGAACTTAGCGACTTTACGTGAGACAAGGAATTAAGCTATCTCCATCCCATAAGTTCTTCTCATAAACCGCGATGGATTCTAGCCCACGCAAAAGAATAATGATCGTTCGCAAGTGAAGAACTCCTTTAACGGCCTCATTAGAAGTCAATTCGATCATGACACCATAATTTTTCTCAGTAGAATTACCAAAATGTTTTTTGGTTTATTGCGGTGATTACTATTGCAGGTATTTGTTCCAGTTTTTAATTTTCCGGTTTCGATATTTTATGAAAAAACTATTGTCTGCCTATTGTTGTGTTCTTTGCTTTCATTCGTTCAGGGCCATTCCAACTGAACAAACAAATTCTTCTTTCAAAACATCGGGAGAAAGAGTGCTGGTGAAAGCTTTATCCGCATTAGTGAACCGGGAAGGAAATCAAAAGGTCCGCTCCAGGCGAATTGATCTTTCTTCGTCTGAATCACCCGAGATCTGATATTTCATAGTGTAACCGCCTGTTGTTTAATATTCTCTTCCTCTTTCGTAGGAATGGTTAATTGCTGCAATGGATCGATGATCAACCAAAGGAGGCAACCGATCAGCAACACAACAAAGACCACAAAAAGTGGATAGTTGAGATTATGTGTTACGTCTGCAATTTTTCCAAAAACGATGGCCAAAAAAAATGCGCCCATTTGACCAGAGAAGTTCATGGCGCCCGTAACTGTTCCTGAATTGTTGCGACCAATATCCGAGCAAACCCCAAAACAGGACATAACACTGAGACCATAAAACCCATTTGCTGCAATGAGAAAAAAAGCGGCCAGATTATTTTGCCGTGTGATGGCTGTCGCAAGGATCAACAGACCGCACATTCCCATACCGGTCATTGCTACAGCGCGTCTGCCAAATCTGAGTCCTTTTTTCTTTACCAGCCAGTCGGAAATAAAACCACCTGCCAATAAGCCAATGATCGCCGCAACGAACAGTGAGAAAATGATCGGTGTTGTTTCAGCTTCTGAAAAATGTCGTTCGTCCTGGAGATAGACAGGCATCCACGCGATGAAGAAATAATTCGCCCATTGAAAACAAAAATACATCAGCATTAAGGCCCAGAGTGTACGGTTTCTGAAGATGAATTTCAATGGGATCGAGTGTTGTTGTTTGCGGTGCCGGCAGCCGGATTCTATTTTCTGTTTCTCATTTTCTGAAATGTTCTTCATTTGGGATGGGAAATCCTTAAACCATAAATAACAGACCAGTACCCATACTACACCTATTGCTGCATTTACAAAAAATGGCATGCGCCAGCCATAGACAACAGCCAGGGGAACAATGATAAGTGGGGCGATCGCGGAACCGACCTGCTGACCAATGCCTACACCTATCAGCGCACGCCCGGTTTCATTTGCAGGGAACCAACGTGAGACGACAACTAACGCATTGGGATACGTGCCCGACTCTCCAACACCAAACAAAAAACGAATAACAATTAATGATATCAAACCTGTTGCGAAGCCGGTCAATGCAGTAAACAACGACCAAAATAAAACGATACGAATAAAAACCGCACGTGGACCGATTCGATCTCCCAACATGCCGGATGGAATTTCAAACAAGGCATAAGCTAAGGCGAATGAGGCAAGCACCCAACCGAATTGTTCATTATCCAGTTGAAACTCCGATATTATTCTTTTACCAACGATCGAAATGCAGATCCTGTCGAGATAGGTGAGTGTCGTTAATGAGCAAAGGAATACAAGAACGCGATAACGGTATGGAATGATTCGCAGCATTGATTATATCAGCAATGATAATTCTCATAAGGTATGAAAAAATAGTCTATACAGAACTTCAGACTTTAGATAAATCAATTCTGCAGATAAATTTTAGCCACTACGTTCTTCGTCTTTGCTTGTAGCTTCAGAATATATAAGCCCGAAGACAGGCCTTTACTGATCGTGAGATCATTTATGTTGCCGTTGTAATTCACCGTTCCTTCCTGCATAATTTTTCCTTGCTGGTCGATAAGAATATAGGTCTGGAATTTCAGATCAGATCTTATGTACAATTTATTCGTCACTACAGGATTTGGAAATATTCGGATCGTATTATCCGGTTGGATATTGGTGACGGGTGTACTAAGGTTGGTGGCTGTAGCAGTCACCGTGAAAGTATAATCATTGTCAATACCATTCGAATAGGGGATAGATATATTAATAACCTTGACGCCTTCCGAGGAAGGGGAGAAGACCAATTTAAATTTGAGTGAGTCATTTTTATTGATCGTCGAAGAACTATTCGTAAATGACGGATGAAATTCGGCCGCATTCGTGCCTGATATCAAAACTTTATTTGCATCTAATAAAGAAACAGAACCGGCAGATGGATTGCTGATGACAAATTCCTCTTCGAGGCTACTTCCAACATTTGCGGATTGCGAAAGGCCTACTGTCTCAATTAAATTCGATACTTTCTGGTTTGTTGTGTTATCATAAAGGATCACAGAACTGTTTTTGAAGACACCAATATTTTGGATCTGGTCATTTTCAATACGTAGGTACCTGATAGGTTCACCAGACACTACTACGCGATCATTGGCATCAATGGTTACGTTCTTAATATCATAATACAATTGAACAGGATTGAAAGAAGAATCAATAGACAAATCCGGTTTAAAGTGCATCACGAAAAAAATTGAATCGAGCTGACCGGTAAGGATCTGCCCGGTTACCAAAAGATTACTGTCGGGTAATATGGTAAAGTCGCTGATCAAATAATTGTCTGGTAATAGCTGTGCTGAGGAATCAAGCTGGCCATCCTGTTTGAGTCGAATAATGGTTCGCTTGAAATGATTAGGGTTTGCTTCTTGCATTAAGTCGCCTAACCAATAAATCGTATTATTTGATCCCTGTCTCACTTTTTTCCCGATCGACCATCCAAGTTGTGGCGTCTGGAAGCTGTTATCAGGAGAGCCATCGCTCAATAACCTAAAGAGCCGCAGGGGAGTGTCGTAATTCCTGGTGGTTTGATCAGAGCTTTCTGCCGCGATAACTTTTCCGTCAGCAATTGTAATAATCGAAGCAGGCGCATACACAGGCGACGACACTGTATTAAATGAAACATCAACCGACCCATCCATTAATAAACGCACGATCCCCTGGTGTGGAATGTTATTGAAAGAAGAAAATGAACCGCCCAAATAGATGTACTGGTTGTTTTGAATGTGGAGACAATATAAGCCTGTCGCATCGTTGGGACCAGTGCCCGGATCAAAGTTGGCATCAAGACTGCCATCCGGTAAAAAACGTGCGAGCGATTTTTTTGAAACAGAACCGACAGATGTAAAATTTCCTAACCCGAGCACTTTACCATCATCCTGCAAGGCCATTGCAAAAATGGGTCCGTTCACATCGATATTTGCAAAGCTATGATCGAGCTTTCCATCAGGCAACAGGCGGGCAATATATGTCCTGGGGTTGGCGTAGTTCGTATCGTATTGACCAAAGTTTCCATTTACGAGATACTTTCCGTCCGGCTGAACGATCGTTTCATATACCAAACCCTTTTCAAGGAAAGAATTTTCAAACGTTGGATCCAGGTGTAACAAAGGCGTGTATAAGGAAATGTTGTTTACAAAAATGCTGTCGTAGTAACCAGCATAATCACCAATGCCTAAAAATGAACCATCCGGTCTCGGAAAAATAAAGCTTATCCCTCCCGCGGTAAATGTCCTGTTATTATCAGGGCCACTCATGATAGCGTTTGCATCTAAAGAGCCATCAGCATTTAAAAGGAAAGCGTCCTTGTAAACCTGGTTGAGAACATCAGGTACGTAAAAGTGGCCGCCGACAATGATCTTATTTTGTGATGTAACTGAAAGGGATTGTACAATGAAGTTGCTATTCACATTGAACTTCGGGTCCATGTGGAAGCTGTTGTCAATAGTTCCGTTTGCCGTTAATTTTACAAGGCCAGGTGAAAGAGTATTGTTATAGTAAATAAAGTTGCCGCCAACCAGGAGACTGTAATCCGGCAGCTCTTTCACACTTAAAACGCCGACGGAATTACCTGTAAAATAGGGATGGAGGCCTGTTCCGGTCAGCTGGAATCCCGCATCTACAGAGCCGCTCGAGTTTAATCGTACGATACCAGTATATGCTGTACCATTCCAGGAAGTGAAATAACCGCCAACAATTATCTTTCCATCATGCAATATTGTAATTGTATTGATCACCCCAAGAGCATCCAGCAATCCCTGCATCGAAAACGTATTATCAATAGTGCCATTGCTATTTAATCTTATTATACCCATGGAGGCATCATTCCGCGTGTTGATCCCTGTCCCCGCCAACAGGATCTTCCCGTCTGGCTGCAATGCGGAGGCGGTAAGTCCATTATAATTGTAAAGCGGTCTATACGGGTTAAAACTATTGTCAAGAGTACCATCAATGTTAGCTCTCACAAGACTAGTTGACACGGGTTGCTGTTGATAACTGCTAAAAACTCCCCCTAAAATTATCTTCCCGTCACTTTGTACCTGTATCTGTTGAACGGTTCCATTAGTTCCAACATGAAATGTAAAACTCTGATCCTTCGTTCCATCTGGCAACAGCCTGGCAACATTTGTTGACGGGGCACCTTCGGAGAAACTAAAATCGCCGGCCACAATTATTTTTCCGTCGGGTTGTGCTGCAGCTGTAGTGATCAGATCCGCATTGTTATTGATAAAAAATCCTTTTGTTTGAAAAGCGCTGTCCTGGGAGAAAGATGTTGTATAAAGAAACAATAGTAATACTGATAAAAGCAGTTTGGAGTAATGGCGGTTATTCATGGATGCCAAAATACATTAGTTGCAATTAAAAAGCAACCACGTGGAAAACGGTTTTGAATTCCTAAGCAATATTTCTTAGTATTATTCCAGTTCCCATTGATCTCAATAGACAGATTGATGATAAGAAATTCTCCTGCTGATTCCAATATTTTCTTCTCCACATTTAACCTGTTTTTGTGAATAAATGCTTGTTAGCCAAATCCTCTTTCTGAAGGGCGTTCCCTATATTCGCCGCTAATAAAACCTGTACACTGTGCGATTAAAAAGTTTAGAGATCAAGGGTTTTAAAAGCTTTGCCGATAAAACCATTGTGAATTTTGATGAAAACATTACCGGCATCGTAGGACCCAACGGATGCGGTAAATCCAATATCGTCGACAGTATTCGCTGGGTGATCGGCGAGCAAAAGATCAGTCACCTCCGCAGCGAAAATCTCGAAAGTCTTGTGTTCAATGGCTCTAAAACCCGCTCTGCCAGTGGCCTTGCCGAGGTAACGCTGACATTTGAAAATACAAGGAACCTGCTGCCGATCGAATTTAATACCGTTACCATTACCCGCAAATTTTATAAGAGTGGTGAGAGTGAATATCGCCTGAATGATGTGCAATGCAGATTGAAAGATATTCAGAATCTTTTTATGGACACGGGCATCAGCACTGATAGCTATGCGATCATTGAATTGGGAATGGTAGATGATCTCATCAAAGACAAAGAGGGTAGTCGTCGTCGTATGCTGGAACAGGCCGCCGGAATTTCGATTTATAAAACCCGGAAGAGGGAAGCAAGATTAAAACTAGATGCTACCGAACAGGACCTTGCAAGAATTGAAGACCTCTTGTTTGAAATAAATAACCAGTTAAAAACTTTAGAAAGCCAGGCAAAAAAAGCGGAAAAATATTACGAGATCAAAAAAGATTATCGGGAAATAAGTATTGAACTGGCAAAGGCTGCCCTTGAAGGATTTAATCTTACTTACAAAGAATTAAATGAACAGCACGAGGCGGAGACAGATAAGAAAATAAAGATTGATGCAGCGATAGCCGGTGACGAGGCAGGGTTGGAACAGGAAAAACTTGGATTTATTGAAAAGGAAAAAGAGTTGCAGACCATGCAGCATTCTTTTAACGACCTGGTTCAATCCGTAAGAAGTAAGGAGAATGAAAAAAATCTTGCTGTACAGCGATTGGAATATTTAAAGGAGAAAGAAACCAATCTCAAAGATTTTTTGCAGAAAGCAGAAGGGCAGATAAAAGGAATAGAAGAAAGCATTGAGTTTACGCAATTACAAATTCAGGACGAAGAGAAGAACCTGACCGGACTCTATACGCAACTGGAACATCTGAGAAGCGAGGTAGATAGAAAAAGAGCGATACTGGACGAAAAGCGCTCTGTTTTGAATGTTCTGAGGACGGACTTTCAGCAGGTACAACGCAGCCAGTTTGAAGCTGAGAAAAAAGTAGCTGTGGCTGATACCTCTATTCAAAATTTACAAAGGGCCATTCAGCAGGTGGAAGATGAAAAATCGCAGCGTGATTTCCAGCGTAAGCAGCTTGCCGATGAACTTTTTCTAAAAGAAAAAGAATTGAAGATCAAGCAAACTGACCTGGTGCAACTGCAACAACATAATGAATATACCAAGGACCAGATATTACAAACACAAGCTATTCTTGATGAATTGAGAAACCAGTTGGGTGAAGAAGGTCGAAAACTGGATGCAAGGAAAAATGAACACGACCTGCTTAAGAGCCTGATAGATTCGATGGAAGGATATCCTGACAGTGTCAAGTTTTTGCACAATAATACAGGATGGAGTCATACTTCGCCCATCCTTTCTGACATCATCTATGTAAAAGAAGAATACAGGACGGCCCTTGAAAATGTCCTGGAGCCTTACCTGAATTATTATGTGGTAAATGATCTGCAGGAAGGTTTGCAGGCTGTTCATTTGCTCGATGAAAATAAAAAGGGAAAGGCGAATTTCTTTCTGTTGGACAAAATCCAGGATCACGATTTTAGCGATCAGGAGGTAACCGGGGAGGGTCATAAACCTGAGGGAGCTATTCATGCCCTCAGTGTAATTGATGTCGAGGAAAAATACAGGAAACTTGCAGAGCACTTATTAGGGAACGTATTCATCGCCGATAATGAAGAAGCATTGCGGAACAGCAATGGGTTTGTGGTGATCGAAAAAAATGGAAAATATGTAAAGGGAAAATATTCTCTCACCGGCGGCAGTATCGGATTGTTTGAAGGAAAAAAGATCGGCCGCAGAAAGAACCTGGAAAAGCTACAGGAAGAAATTTCTTCTCAAAACTATGTCGTTGAAAAATTAAAAGAGCAGATACAGGCGAGGCATAATGAAGTGATCGCTTTTAATGAGGACCTCAGGGAGAGTGCGATCAGCGATACAGAATTCGAGATCCAGCAGCTCACGAACCAGGTATTTTCATTGCATAACAAATTGGAGAACCTGCATGCCATGCAAAGCCAGGGCCAGCATCGTATTGAAGAGTTGAGCCTTCAACTGCAGCAGACGCAAGGATCAGTAGAAGGAGTGAGGATCGATCTGCAACATTTAAACGAAGAACTCCAGTTGAATGCAAATCGTTTAAAGGATGCCGAAGAGACATTTAAAACAGAGGAAAATAATTACAGCGAGGCGAACAGTCAATACAATGAATTTAACCTGCAGGTAACTAAACAACAGAGCAAGATCAGTGCCTTGAGACAGGAGCTGGAATTTAAAAATAACCAGCTAAAAGATCTGCAGGTCCAGATCGAGACCAATATTGCTTCCCTTTCTGAAACAGCGGAAAATATTCTGAATTCAGAAGAATCATTAAAAGAGACGGAGGAAGTCCTGATCGGTCTCATGAAGAACAAGGAAGAAGAAGAGAGAAAACTAAATGATGCAGACCAGGCTTATTATAATCTCCGAAATCAATTAAATGAAAAAGAAAGCGAAGTCAGGCATAAAATAAAGGAAAGGGAACAAGTAGAACACCTGCTCGGAGAGATAAAAGACAAGCTAAACGATCTGAAATTGCAATTGGCGGGAACAAGGGAAAGATTGAATGTCGAATTCAGAATTCAATTGGAAGATATTTTGGATCAGCCGCGCACTGGGGATGCGAGTGCAGAGGAGTTGCAGGAAAAAGCTGATCGCATGAAAAAGCGATTGGAAAACCTGGGTGAAGTAAATCCGACAGCTATTGAAGCGTTCCAGGAAATGAAAAAGCGCTACGAATTCATTCTGGAACAAAAGAATGACCTTGTTACGGCAAAGGATAGCTTGTTACAGACAATACAGGAAGTAGAAGCGACCGCCAATCAAAAGTTTTTGGAAACGTTTAATTTGGTGCGCGATAATTTCCAAAGAGTCTTTAAAACCCTGTTCACCGATGACGATCAGTGTGATCTTGTTCTCGAAAATCCTGAAAACCTTGCTGAGAGTGGAATTGATGTAGTGGCGAAACCGAAAGGAAAACGCCCGACTTCATTAACACAATTAAGCGGAGGAGAAAGGACACTGACAGCAACAGCACTATTGTTTGCCATCTACCTGATCAAGCCCGCCCCATTCTGTATTTTGGATGAAGTGGATGCTCCCCTCGATGACGCCAACGTGGGCAAATTCACCAATATGATCCGGCAGTTCAGCGAGAACTCACAATTCATCATTGTTACCCATAATAAAATGACCATGAGTACCGTGGATGTGATTTATGGAGTAACGATGCAGGAGCCTGGAGTAAGCAAACTCGTAAGCGTTGACTTTCGAAGCCTGGCGACAGCGGAAAATTAATTGAAGTTCGTGCAAACATGAAATAGCCGGTACAGGCGCCAGTCAATCTTCTTCCTCTTCCTCGATGATCTTGTACCTGGGTCTTCCTCGCTTTATAAGGTCGGATTTTACCTTATGGATGTAGGCGCTGCCAAGAAACAAAAGGCCAATGATAAAACCGGCGATCGAAGCGCCTCCCCATACCATCCATTCTTCACGGGGACGATAATAGATCGGGTAAATGATGGCCGCAATTCCGGCTGCAATAAAAAGGAAACCCAGGGGCATTTTAAGCAACCATCTTTTGAAGTGTTTATTTGCCATGTGCAAGCGTTGTGAAAGTTGTAAATATAAAGAAAAGAAGATTTTGTTAATACCCTGCCACCCGATTTGAATGGAACTCTTGAATTTTTATTTTTGATATATAATTCAACTCATGATAAAATTTCTATCTGCCCTGTTATTGATAAGTGTGTTGCAATCGCAGGCACAGGAAAAACCCGAGGGCTTATTCATTAATTCCAAGGCTCCCGACTTTAAGGGAAAAGATCAGAATGGTAATGAAGTAGTGCTGAAAGATCTCCGTAAAAAAGGCCCAGTGGTGATCATATTTTATCGCGGTTATTGGTGCCCCTATTGTAATAAAGAATTACAAAAACTGGAGGATTCTTTGCAATTGATAAAGGAAAAGGGTGCGCAATTAATTGCCATTACTCCCGAAAAACAGGAGGGGATCGCAAAGACCATTGAAAAGACAAAGGCCAGTTATCCCATTATTACCGATGAAGATTTGAAAATTATGAAAGCCTATGATGTGGCATACCAGGTAGACACCAAAACGATCGATCGCTATAAAATGGCAAGCATTGACCTGGCTGCCAACAATGGTCAGAAGCCGGACGCTGTTTATCTCCCGGTGCCTGCCGTATATATAATCGGGAAAGACGGCGAAATTAAATACCGGTTTTTTGAAGAAGATTATAAGAAGCAAGCGGCAGTGAAAGACATTTTAAATAACCTGTTAGGATTAAAATGATCTATTTGGCTGATTTCATGTCATTATTCATTCCATCTTAGTTTGGCAACTCTTCCATTACTTCCCGCTAAAAAAATGCTTGGGCCATATTTAGCGATCCTGCAAACATGAAAACCTTCTTTGCTTATCCAGGTAAAAGTTTTGCCTCCATCAAGTGAATAGTCAACCCCGTTCAGTCCACATGTCAGGATATCTCTTTTTGATAAATATTCTACACAGCTCCTGTAACCATGGGGTGGAATTTTTGGTGCGGTCCAGGTTTTGCCTCCATTATCGGTGAAAAAACAATTTTTTTGATAAGAGGAGTCCGCGGCGAAGTCACCGCCTACCACGATCATGCGTTTTCCCCCATTTCCCCTGTAAGCATTATAAACAGCAATTGAGTTGGCACCTGTTGATTCCTTTCCTTGCACGATGGGCAGATCGATGGCCGATCTTGCCGTAAATACTCTTGATCTTTTTCCCCCGCTTACGAAAACAGTTTTATTGGCATCTAACGCTCTGATGTTAGTGCCGCTGGACGCGAAGCAGGCCTCGCCACTATCAGCAACGGGACAATTTTCCAAAGGCTCATCCTGCCATGAATTGCCGCCATCAGAACTCCGGGTTATGAAAAACCTTCCGTTAACAGGATCACCCACCACCGTACCAGTTTTTTCATCCCAAAACTCCATTGCATCCAGGAACATTCCTTTTGTTTTATTTTCATACACCACCTTCCAGCTTTCACCCCCATCGCTTGTCTTTAGAATATAGCCGGGTTCATCCACTGCAACGATCAGCGCCGTGGTGGCATCAAACGCTTCTATATCCCTGAATTCTTTTTTCTCAAAACCTTTTACAGTATACCATTTCCAGTTCTTTCCGCCACTGGTTGTTTTGCCAACAGTACCGTTGCTTCCACTTACCCAGACAACATTATCGTTTACGACACTTAAACCACGCAAACTCGTAGCGGTGCCTGACGTGAGCATCTCGACAACAGGCAGCGCTTTTTGCGCGCATACCCATTCTGCAGCCAACAAGAGCATCATAAAAAAAAATCCCTTTGGGTTTCTCATACTATAAAAGTTTTCAAAAAGCAAGATAATAAAGCATTATAATGAATGCTTTATTACTTTCCAGCACAGTGGGATCCGAAGCTTGGAATTCACGTGACTTGAAGTCGCG
>JADMIO011116483.1_pt1 | contig 27614 bp, 16 predicted proteins | sample 8958161 | NCBI WGS metagenome assembly JADMIO01 (sample SAMN16585339, study PRJNA669376) | soil metagenome | isolation source: Crop rotation soil | place: USA: Cullars Rotation, Alabama | collected 2011
ACGCTACCGGCGGCAACGCTACCGGCGGCAACGCTACCGGCGGCAACGCTACCGGGCGTGGGGCCTGGGCCGTGTCCTGCGCGCTCTCTGGTGCGCCGGCCTGGGGCTGCTGGGTTGCCGGTGCCTCGCTTGGCGCTGCGATTAGCGGCTGGGCCGGAGGCGACACCGCCATGAACGTCGCGGTGACCGCCTCAGCGTCCGCGTTCGTGACCGGCTCCGCAACCGCCTCCGCAACCGCGTTAGCGACCGGCTCCGCGCTCTGGGGCGCGGGCGGGAGCAGGGCGCGTTGCAGGGCGTCGGCCAGATTCTTCACCAGGTGGAAGCGGCGACGGGGATCGCGGGCCAGGGCTCGGGCCAGCACGGCATCGATCTCCTGGCCCAGTTCGGGGCGCAGCGTGCTGGCGCGCGGCGGTTGCGCGGTGCGGTGCTGATAGAGAATGGCCTCGGCATCGGCGCCGTCGAAAAGCGTGCGGCCGGTGAGCAGCTCGAAGGCCAGCACCCCCAGCGCGTAAATGTCGCTTTGCACGTTGGGGGCGTCACCGGAGGCCTGTTCGGGCGTCAGGTAGCGCGCCGCGACACGATCCGGCCTGAGGTCGGGCGGCAGTTGCTCCAACGCGGCGCGGCAACGACCAAAGTCGTCAATCGCCACGCGCCCGTCGTCGTTGAAGCGGATGCGGCGCGGATTGAGACCGCCATGCGCCCCGTCCTGCGCGTGCCAGCCGCCCAGCACCGCCGCGATGCCTACAATGAGCGCCACGGTGCGCTCCACCGCCCAGGGCGCCGGCTCGCGTTGGAGCGCTGCCTCTAAAGATTGTCCGGCGAAGGGCGTGAAGTTCACGGGCGTGAAGCTCACGGGCGTGGCAACGGTGTCGTTCATGGCAGTTTTGATGGCAGTCTTCGACCCATTTTGGGTCAGGATTTAGTCGCGGTCGCCCGTTTGTGGAGCAGGTGGGGAAACACATAATTGAAGCGCTCGCGCAGGGCGAGCACGGCCAGCGAAAAATAGAAAAATACGATGCTGTGCAAGAGCAGCACCAGCGCGCCCGTGAGCGGTGGGCTTTGGATGCTGGCGCTGGGCAGCGTGATGCCATAGTCGGCCAGAAACTGCGGCAGCCCTTGCAGGCTCATCAAAGTGCCAAACGCCCAGTAACTGGGCGTGAGATGGCAGAGACGCCCGAACCACGGATTGCCTTCCGGCACGCCAAAGCCACCTGAGAAAACGAAAAGCGGCAGCAGCGTGACCGGCACCAGGGTGATGGCCTGATCGTTGTTGCCGGCGAGCGCCGACACGGCCAGGCCCAGAATCGTGGCGCAAATGCAGGCCAGGGTGAGGAACAGCCAGATCGGCAGCGCCGTCGCCGCATCGAGGGCCACGCCGGGCGTGACGCCGGGTAGCCCGTGCGTGACGACGAAGAGCAGCGTCAAGCTCTGCACCGCGCACAGGCCCGACAGCAGCACGGCTTTGGAGGCCAGATAGGGCGCCAGGCCCAGATTCACGGCGCGCTCGCGCAAAAAAATGCTGCGCTCCTTGGTCAGCTCTTTAGCGGCGTTGGTCAGGCCCAGCAGCATCGCTACGATAATGAGCCAGAACAAAAACAACGGCGCTTTGGCGATTTCGGGTGAGGCGTCGCCGGCCCACACCACCTTTTGCATGGTGGAGGGCTTGAACACGAAGGTCAGCAGCAGCGCGATGATGAGAGGTTGCGCCAGCAAAAACCCCAGGTTGAAACGGTCGGCCCGCAGGGTGTCCCAGTAGCGCTGGGTGAGCGTTTGCCACTGTCTGAAAGTGCTGGTGTTCTGCTCGCCGGCGCCCAGGGCGGAGAGCACGTCGCGCGCCTTGTCCGGCTCCGGGCCGCCCGCCGCGACGCGCACGTGGCGGCGCGGGCCGTGCCGCTCACACAAGGCGGACGCTTTGAACTTGTCCTCCCAGTAGACCGGGTCGTGGGTGTTGTTGATGAGGCGCAGCACCTGCGCGAAGTCTTTCACGCCAAAGTAGGCGCGCGCCTCGTCCGGCGTGCCGGCAAAAGCCAGACGTCCGCCCTGCGCCAACAGCACGATGCGGTCGCAGGCTTCGATGCAGCGTTCGGCGTGGGTCGCCATGACCATGGTGTGACCGCGCGCGCTCAGCTCGCGCAGCAAACGCACGAACTCGACCTCGAAGTCCGGGCTGAGACCGGTGGTGGGTTCGTCGAGAAAGATCAGGCCCGGACGGTTGATCAGCTCCACGGCGACGTTGACGCGCTTGCGCTCGCCGCCCGAAAGGGTGCTCACGCGGGCGTATTTGCGATGGGCCAAACGCAAATCTTGCAGCACCTGATCCACCCGCTCGGCAATCTCCGCGGCGTCCGTGTCGGAGGGCAGCCGCAACTGCGCCGCATAGCGCAACACCGCCTCCACCGTCAAATCGGCGTGCACGATGTCGTCTTGCGGCACGTAACCGACCGCCGTCTTGAACCAGTCGAGATTGGCATACAAATCCACGCCGTTCAGGAACAGGTGGCCGCTCGTGGCGGGACGAAAGCAGGTGAGCGCCTTGAGCAGGGTGGATTTCCCGGCGCCGCTGCCGCCGATCAGGGCCACCACCTCGTTGGGTTCGATGCGGCAGTTGATGCCGCGCAGGATGGCTTTGACTTCCCCGCTGCCGCGCAGCCAGGGCGGCAGCCAGGCCGGCAGCAGGCAGCTCAACGCCCCGGCGTGCTGCGTGACGTCCACCACGTCGAGGTGCACCTTGCCGGCGGCGTAGTGCGTCAGGCGTCCGCCATAAAAAACGAAGCGGCTCAGGCCGACCTGGAATTCATCGTGATCGTCCAACAACTGGGGCGCGGTGAGCCGCGCGCCCTGGTAGAACGTGCCGTTCTGGCCATGGTTGCGCAGCACATAGCCCGCCGGAGTGCGCTCGATCACGCAGTGCAAACGTGATACATGCGGATAGTCCAGCACGATCTTGCAGCTTTTGTCGCGCCCGATGGTGATGCGCTCGGCCAGGGTGAAGCTACGCGATTCCGTTGAAGTCATGGAGTCAACACTTGAAGAGTCAACACTTGAAGAGTCAACACTGGAACGTTGCCACCCGCAGCCAGTGGTTCAACCGTGGCCCAATAAAACACGTCGCTTTGGCGACGACAGGCTAACGGTCTTCATTTTATTATCCCTGTCTGTAGCACTCTGCTGCAAGCACTGGTTCGATGGCACGCCCGAGCTCCCGCGTCAGCAGATAGGCAAGCTGCGGTTGGCCGGCGTAGTGCGTGCGCTGCACGCCAGCTAGTGATTATACCGCTGGCTGCGGTCTTTGCCGCTATTGCCCATTGGCCGTTGCCACGCCAGACTAAACGGCATGGAGCAGAGCATCAAGCACAGCATGGAGCGCGTGCGACGGGTCAGTTGGCCGCATCTGGGGTTGGGCCTCATCGGACTGGCGGTTTCGAGCTATGCCTTTGTGCTGCACCTGCGCGTCAAGGCGGGCGGGTCGGCGTGCGGGGTGAGCGAAACCATCAACTGCGACAAGGTGCTGACCAGCCGCTATGGCGAGATTTTCGGTGTCCCGCTGGGGCTGTATGGCGTGGTCTTTTTCCTGATCGTGCTGACCACTGCCGTCACCACCGAGCCGCCTGCACGCGACCGTGCCGTCGCGCTCCAACGGCTGTTGGTGGCCGGCGTCGGCTTCGCGTCTTCGGTGCTGCTGACCTTCATCTCCTGGACGCAGTTGCACGCCCTCTGCCTGGTCTGCCTGGGCACCCACGCCACCACGCTGACGCTGTTCATAGTCTCGCTCGTTGGCTACCTCCAAATTCACCGCCAACACGCCAAGAGACGCCAGGAGCGCCAGGCGGAATTTTAGAGCCGCTTGCCCAGGCTCACGACGTCATCGACCGTGAAGCCGAGGCGCTGGTAGAATTCGATCACTTCCCGGTTCGAGGCGCGCACCTGGAGGTTGATTTTGGGACAGCCCAGCTTTTGCAGCTCCGTCGTGGCGGCTTCGACCAGGCGGCGACCGAGGCCCTGGCGTTGGTGGGCCGGGGCGACGGCCAAGTAGTTGAGCCAGCCACGATGGCCTTCGTAGCCGGCCATGACGGTGGCGGCGACCTGGCCGTCCAGCAGGCCGACCAGGAAAAGCTCCGGTTGGAATTGCCGCTTCAGCGCAATGTCGCGGTGCGGGTCGTTCCAGGGCACGACGAGCTGGCAGGCGTGCCACAGCGCGACGACGGCGGCCTCGTCGGCGGGTTGGTAGGGACGAATGGTGAGTTCCATAGCGCATCAATCGGGTTGAATGTGCAATTCGGGGTGCTGCCAGAGCGCGGCGTGTTGCGGCGTGCGCGGCACCCAGATGGCGCCGTCGGTGTCGAGATAGACCAGCGCCCACTTGGGATTGGCGTTCAGATAGGGCGCCAGCCTGGGCCACGAGCCGCCCTCGAAGGGGCTGCGCAACGCCACGTAATCGATGCCGCCTCCATCCAGCAAAGCGCGACCTTGCGGCGTGGCGGCTTCGATGGCCTGGTAGGCCAGCGTCAGTTTGTCGGGATAGGCGTTGAGCGTGTCGATAAAGAGCGGCAAACGCGCGCCAAAGTGCCAGTGCAGGTAGCAAGAGTTGCTGAAATCGTTGAAGATGTGCGGCCCCGGCTCATGACGCTCGATGAACCGCACCATACCGTAGGGCATCTTGGGGCCGATGGCATGGAGCGGGAAGAAGTCGTTCGGCACCGCGATCAGCAGCGAAACGGCCAGCGCCACCACGGCCAGGGTGCGCGCCAGCAAGCGCCAACGGGGTGGCATAGCGCGGGGTTCCGACCGGGCCGCGCGACGCCGCAGGGCTTGCCACAGCCGGTTGGTATCGAGTGGGGCGGCGTTGGCGGCCAGCACGGCCAGGCAGACCAGGGCCAGCAGCCACATCTGGCGGCGCGCGTGCAGGAATGAGGCGCCCAGCACCAGCAGCCATAGCAGGTGCGCCCAGCGCCGCTGCGGGTTCATCGCCCACGCCGCCAGCGCCAACACCCACAGCACGGCGACCTCCAACACGAATTCCAGCGGCAGCACTGGGACGACCCAGAACGGCTTCCACTCGGTGGTGGCCGCGAACGTCGCCGAATTGACCTGGCGGAGCGCCTGCCAGTAGCGCGGGCCGTAGGGCGTCAGGCACGCCGCCGCCAGGCACAGCAGACCTAACGCCGCCAACCGCCGGGTGCGTGGATTCCAACCGTCTTGCAGCAGGTCGCAGATAATCGTCACGCCCAGAATCATCAGCCCATTGGCGACGGCGCCGTGGGTGTTGGCCCACAGCGTGAACAGGACGACGAGGCCCGCCTCCGGCAGCAGACGCCGCCAAAGCTGGTTACTGGCTCTTGGCTCCGTCTCCGTTGACGCTGCATTGCCTGGCACCGCATCGGATCGGCTGGTCAGAAAAGAGAGCAAACACGCCAGAAACAGGCCGCTGAAGAGTTCGGGCCGCACCTCGAAACGCTCGCGCGCGCACTGGATACCCAGCGAGAATAGGAACGGCGTCAACACGGTGAGGCGGGCGTGGCGCGCCCACAGCCGCCACAGCAGGGCAAACGACGCGGCGATCAGGACGGCGGCCAGCAGCAGCGCCAGATATGGCCCCACCGTCTCGCCACCGGCGGCCATCAGGCCATAGAACGTCAGTTGGCTCAGCCACGAGTGCGCCACCCACGGCTGCGAGGCTGTCCACAAAAACAGGGTGTGTTGCGGGACTTGGTGCTGTTCCCAAATCCAGCGCCCGACAGCGGCGTGCGCCCAAAAATCGTCGCCCGCGCGCAGCGGACGCCAGGCGTAAACCGCGCACAACAGCGCTAACAACGGCCAGTAGAGCCGGGGCAGCCAGGCCGCGCCATCCCGCCCGGCGGCGCCTGGCGCGGGGCCAGGGGGCGGTAGTGCAGCAGGGGCGAGATCAGGCATGGCGTGCGTATTCATGGCTCCAGCGGCGTCAATTCAGGGGCGTCATTCAGGGGCGTCACATTTCCGGCACACGATAAATCGTCGCACCATCCCGGTCGTAGATTTTGGTCAAATTCAGGGTTTGCGCGGGCGATGGCGCCGACGCCCCGCCCTGCACCCCGCTTTGCACCCCGCCCTGCACCCCGCCTTGCACCTGGCGCAGCAATTTTTCGCGGGAGCCTTCGAGCACATAGCCGATGTGCGCTTCGTGCAGCAGGGCGTGGGCCTGGGCGAGCGGCATCCGGCCACTGAAAAACGCCCCGGCGATGCCAAGCTTGGTTTTGGCGTCCAGCGTATAGGCCCAGTGGCCGGCGTAGACGGGCAAGCCGGTCAGGCGCGGCACATAGCTGCCCACGAACGGCAGGCACAGCACGGCCCGTGCTTTGTCCGACGGCGGCAAGCTGTCGAGAAAGCGCAGCGCGGCGGCGTCGGATTGGGACAGGTAAATTGGTGCGCGGACACTGAACACATCCCTTTCGGGCCGGTGCGCGTCCGCGAGGCGCCACACGATGAATTGCAGCGGAGACAGACTCATGGCGGCCCAGACGCCCCCGGCCAGCAGCCAGCGTGCGGGCCGCCACGGCAGCCGTTGGCACAGCCACACCAGGCCCACCGCCGCCAGAAAGCAGAGTGGCAAGTGGACGCCTTCAATCATTTTGCGGGCGAACGAGAGCGGCGCATAGATCAACGCCAGCGGCACCAGCGCCCACCACACCATCAGCCGTGCCTCGCTCAGCCGTGCCTCGCTGCGCCAACTCTGCACCGCGCCGATGACGGCCAGTGGCACTAACAACCCGTAGGACAGTAGCACGTCGCCCAGCGGCGGCGCGCCGGCTTCGGCTTGCAACGCGCCGCTGAACTCGCTGCCGCGCAACGCCAACCCCTGCCAGGCCACCGGCGCCAGCGCGCCTATGCTAATGAGCAGCAACGCCGGCCAGCGCAACCCGGCGTAGGCCGCCGGCGCCGCATTGGGGGCGTTGGGGGTGCCACGCCTCAGCGCCGTCCAGAGCAGCAGCGTGGCCAGGAGCGGCGGCACATCGTAGGGGTGAACGTTGCCCAGCAGCAGCGCTACCACGCTGGCGCCCAGCGCCGGACGCAGGCTCGTCCGCAGACAGGCCGCGCGCGCCGCCCGCAGCGCCAGGCCGTAAATCAGCGGCAGGCCAGCCGTGGCCGCGATGAACAGCGGAAACAGCAACGCCGAGGTCACAGTGAACGCTTCGGGCATCATCGGAAAGGCGCGCGGCCCCGCTAGCGGCGACATGGCCGCCGGACGATCCATCCAGGCGTGTCCGGCCAGTTGGTGCGGGAACAAGTCCGCCAGCCAGCCCGCGCCCCCGGCAAAGGCCGCCAACGCCAGGGCCAGCAGCCGCACGCGCCGATCCGGCGTCAGCAGGGCGCACAAATCGCTGAACCACACCAGCGCCAGCGCGGCGAACAGCAGGCGCAAGGCATGGTAAACCACGATGAGCGGCGTCCGCGTCAGCGCCGCCAGCGCGCCGGCGAGCCAGCAAAATAGATTGGTAAACGGCAGGTGCCAGGATGACGGCGCGTCCAGCCCTTCGGTCGTGAACAAGTTGCGAAAGAAAAAATGTCCCTGCGCGGCTTGCCTGGCCCACGCCAGGTGCACGTTCTGGTCGTCGGCGTTGAAGAGCAGGCCCCCGTATTCGTGCCCCGGCGGCGGCGTCCACGCCAGCCACAGGTAGGGCCAGGCGACGAAGAGCAACAGCACGCCGATGATCGCCCAGCGCCAACGACGCTCGCCCGGAGACAGCGCGGGTGCGGCAGGCGGCCCGGCGGCAAGCGGCTCGGCGGCAGGCGACGCCGGGCGCGGCGCGGAGGCGGGACGGAGCATAAGCTACATTCTAACCTGTCCGCCCGTGCCAGGCGGTGTTGCCGCAGACGAGGCTGGGTATAATAAAGCCAAATGCGTCCCCGCATAAAAACCTGATCGGCCAAGCCCTGAGTCGCGGCTCAGGGCTTTTGCGCATGAGGCCACCATGATTGTGTCGCATCAAATCGCCCTTGTGACGGGCGCCAGCCGATGATAGCAACGGGCGGGTTAAAGAGGTTACCAGGATGCACAAGCCCAAAATTGGCCCGCTCTGGCAAGTGGCGTTGGCGCTGTTGGGGCTGACGCTGCTGATGTTTGGCGATGTGCTCTTTTCGCCCCGCCCGCTGGTGCTCTCCAAGCAGGGCGAAGACCTTTTCTACTACTTCGTCGGGGCCAGGGGCTTTGGCTTTGGCCAGCTTCGCCAGGGCCATCTGGCGCTGTGGAACCCGCACGTTTTTTCCGGCACGCCGTTTTTCGGCAATTTCCAGTCGGCGCTGCTCTATCCGCCCAACTGGACTTATCTGCTGCTGCCGCTCGACAAGGCCATCGACTGCGACATTGCGCTGCACCTCTTGGTGGCCGGGCTGGGGACGAGCCTGTGGGCGGCGCGGCGCGGCCTGCACCCCCTGGCCTGCCTGGTGGCCGGAACGCTGGCGATGTTCGGCGGCCCCTATTTTTTGAAGGTCTATGCCGGGCACCTCACGGCCCTGTGCGCCATGGCCTGGACGCCGCTGGTGTTTCTGGCCCTTGATGGAATGTGGGAGGAAGCCACGCGACGCGGTGCGGTGCGCTGGTGGCTGCTGGGCGTGGGCGCGGTGGCGATGCAGGCTTTGGCCGGGCATCCGCAGACGGTTTTCAACACCGGCGTGGCGGCCATCGTTTATACGGCGCTGCTGCTGGTCGGCGGCGGCCAGCGGCGGCGCCTGGCCGCCGGGGTGGTGGGGATGTATGCCGGCGGCGCGGCACTGGCGGCGGTGCAAATCCTGACCGGCCTGCAAGTGGCCGCTGAGACGACGCGCAGCGGCGGCGTGCCCTATGAATTCGCCGCCATGTTCTCGCTGCCGCCGGAAAACTTGCTGACGCTGCTGGCGCCCGGACTCTTCGGCGATCTCACGCACTGCCCCTACTGGGGCCGCTGGTATCTGTGGGAGATGTCGCTCTTCATGGGCGTGAGCGGCCTGTCCCTGGCGGCCTACGGCGCGCTGTGCGGCGGTGCGGCGCGGCGTTGGTCGCCGGGCATGGTCGCGCTGCTGTTGCTGTTGGCCCTGGCCGCCTACACGCCGCTGTTTGGCCTGCTCTACGCCGTCGTGCCGGGCTTCGACCACTTTCGCGGCCACTCGAAATTCATCGTCCAGGCCGGTTTTTTCCTGGCGCTGCTGGCCGGCATCGGCTGCGACAACCTGCTGCGCGAGGCACGCCACACCCGAACGCTACGCTGGCTGGCTGCGCTCGCGCTGGCCCTTGGAGTCATCGCGGTAGGGCTGGGCCTGTGCATCCAAAGCTCCGCCGCCGTGGGGGCGGCTGGCCCCTGGGGCCGCCTGATGACGGACATGGCGGCAACGAACGAATCCTATGTCCGGCTGGCCCAGGCCCAAGACCCGCAATTCATCCAGCAGGCCGGACGTGGCGCCGCACAGGCATGGCTCTGTTGCGGTGCCACCTGCCTGCTGCTGGGCGGACTGTGGTGGCTGCGGCAAACTACCATCCGGGCGGCCTACGGCATGGCCGGGTTGGCGCTGCTGGAAGTCTTCGTCTTCGCCCGTGCGACCCGGCCCACGTTCGATCTGGCGGCGGCGCGGCAGCCGGCAGTGCGGCAGTTTCTGGCGGAGCATCCCGGCGACTACCGCATCCTGCAACTGAACAATCTCTACAGCGACCCGCACAACGAGGCCCAATATCTCTGGGGCTACGATCCGGTGGCGCTGCGCCGCTATGCCGAATTCATGGCCTGGACGCAGGGGCAAAACCCCGACAACGCGGCGGACGAAGTGATTTTTCGCAGCGCTCCCCCGCTCTACCGGATGCTGCGCCTGGGCTACGTGTTCACGCCGGATGGCGCGGTGGGCCAGGCGGCGGCCCCGCCTTTGCCCCGGCTGCAACTGGTGCGGCGGTGGACGTTGGCCCAGGGCCGCGACCACATCTTCGCGCTGCTGGGTGATCCGGCCTTCGATCCGCGCCGCCAGGTGATTCTGGAAACCCCGCCGGTGCCGGAGCCGGTGCAGACCAGCCAGCGCGGCGCGGTGCGTCTGGTGCAGGCGACGACCGACGCGCTGGAAGTCGAAGCCATCCTGCCGCAACCGGCGATTTTGCTGGTCACGGACGCCTACAGCACGGGCTGGCGGGCGGTGGCCTTGCCCGGCAGCGTGCAGCGGCAATACCAGCTTTTGCCCGCCGACTATGTGCTGCGCGCCGTGCCGCTGGACGCCGGGCACCACTACCTGCGCCTCGAATATGCGCCGTCCGGCTTTCGCATTGGGCGGTGGATTTCGCTGGTGTCGCTGGCGGTCTACCTGTCCCTGTTCATTTGGCACATGACTCACGCCAAACGGCGCCGTGTGCCGGAGAGGATGCCATGCGACGACACTACCTCATCGCCCTGCTGCCGGCCATCGTGACGCTGGCCGTATTCTGGACGCTGCCACAGGCGGATTTCATCTCCTGGGACGATGATATCAATGTCTACCAGAATCCCTACCTCCATCCGCCCACAGTCGACAACGTTTTCCAACTGTGGCGTCAGCCCTACGAGCGCTTCTACGTGCCTCTCAGTTACACCGTGTGGGCGATGCTAGCCCACGCTGCGCTGCTGCCCGCGCCCCGGCTGAACACCGATGCCAGCCTGATCGTTTTCGACCCGCGCGTTTTCCATACCGCCAATCTGGCGCTGCACGTGCTCAACGTGCTGCTGGTGTTCGGCCTGTTGCGCTTTTTGCTGCGCCAGGCCCTGCGGCGGGACAACCCCGAGCTGGCGGCAGCCGATCAGGACGCGGTGGTCTCTGACCGGGTGGCTGCTGACTGGGTGGCCGCTGATTGGGCGGCTGCCGCCGGTGCGGCGCTCTTTGGCGTGCACCCGGTGCAAGTCGAAGCCGTGGCCTGGGTTTCCGAAATGCGCGGCCTATTGAGCGGCTGCCTGGCGCTGCTGGCGCTCTGGCAATATGCGATCTACGCCACCTCTGACGCCATATATGATAATCGCCCACGCTGGCGACGCGGCCTGGGCTATGGCCTGGCGACGCTCTGCTTCGGACTGGCGCTGCTGGCCAAACCCAGTGCCGTGGCCGTGCCGCTGATCGCCTGGGTTTTGGAGCGCTGGGCGCTGCACCGGCCCGCCCAACGCTCCGGTGGCCAGGCGGCGCGGCGGCTGCTGGCCTGGTTCGCCCTGGCGTTGGTTTGGACGGTCGTCATCAAAAAAGCCCAGCCACTCGACGCCGGGGTGATGGTGGCGCCGCTCTGGGAACGCCCGTTGGTGGCCGGCGATGCGCTGGCGTTCTATCTGTCCAAGTTAGTGCTGCCGCTACACCTGGCACCCGAATATGGGCGCACGCCGCAGACCGTGCTGCACTGGCCGGGTTGGGGCTATCTGACGTGGCTGGCGCCCGCCGCGTTGGCCTGGGGGCTGTGGCGCATGGGCCGCCGCGCCGCCTGGACGTTAGACTCGACGCTGCAGTGGCCGTGGGCGGCAGCCGGAGTCTTCGTGGCCGGACTGCTGCCCGTGTTGGGTCTGACGCCGTTCATTTTTCAAATCTTTTCCACCGTGGCCGACCGCTATCTTTATCTGGCGATGCTGGGGCCGGCGCTGGGCCTGGCCGGCGCCCTGGCGCGATGGCACAGCCGGGCGGTGCAAGGCGCCGTCGTGCTGGTCTTGTTCCTGCTCGGCTGCACCGCCGCGTTTCAAACGCTGCACTGGTTCAACAGCCTGACGCTTTTTGGGCACACCCTGGAGGTCAACCCGCGCAGTTGGGTGACGCACAACAATCTGGGCAACACCCTGCGCCGGCGGGGCGACCTGGAAGGCGCCATGAACCATTATGTGCAAGCCTTCCGCATCAAGCCGGACTATGCGCTGGCACACTACAATCTCGGCGTCGCGCTGGCCAAGCAGGGGCAAAGCAAAGCTGCCATCGCCCAGTATGAAGCGACGCTCGCCATCGACCCGACCTATTTCGAGGCGCACAACAATCTGGGCGTCCAATTGGAGGACCAGGGACGGCGCGACGAGGCCATCACCCACTACCGGCAGGCGCTGCAAATCAAGCCCGATTATGCGCGCGCCCATCTCAACCTGGCCATCGCGCTGGCGCCAACGGGCCACCTTGCGCCGGCGGGCCGCCTCGCCGAGGCCGAAAAGCACTATCGCACGGCGCTCCAACTGCGTCCCGATTGGGCCGAGGCGCACTATTATTGGGGCCAGTCCTTGCGCCAGGCCGGACATGGCGACGAGGCCATGGCCCACTACCAGGCGGCGTTGGAGCTAGATCAGGACTATGCCCCGGCGCGCACTGCTCTGGAGCAGGTGCGGCAAGAGAAGCGGCTCCCGGAGCAGCGCCACCCGCACCCCAAAACGACCCCCAAAACCGATCACAGATAGGCGCTGGGGACGCCTGGCGGGCGTCTGGATGGTGCAAAGTTTGGCGCTTGATGAAACCTATTTGCCTGTGTGCATAGTGATGTGGACGGCACCATCTGGGAGCGACGTTAGCGGAGAAGCGGCGCCGGCAGAAACACAAAAAAGCCCCGGGGCCGGTTCCCGGGGCTTTTGGTTCAAGTGGAACGACTGCAAGTTCAGGACTTGCACCGCCAGGACTATTGATAGTCCCAGCTAAAGCTGCTGGTGGTCGCGCCGGTGGTGATTTTGCCCGAGCGGAGCCACTTCACGTGACCGTCAGCAAACAGGTAGTTGGCTCCATCCAGGTGGCGCACGTTGGCCGTCGGGTTGCCCGAATTCTCTTCCGACCGCGTGCAGTTGTAGCCAGCGTTGCCACGGTTGCCGCAGGAAGCAGTGCCGGCTGGCGAGGCGGCGCCATCGGCACCGAGCACGCTGTTGGAAATGTTGCTGAAGGCCGACTCGTTCAGACCGCCGGGGGTCTGGCCGACCACGTTGTTGTAGTAATAATCGGTATAGCCGGCGTTGGTCGGGTCCGTGCTGGGCGCGTTGGTCTCGCTGGGGCACTGGTAGATTTGGGTGCTCTTCAGGTAGGACTGAATGTTTTCCGCCCAGCCGGTGCCGGTGCCGCCGCCGCCAACGGACAGCGGATACTTCTCATCGTAGTCCTGGATATACTGCTTGAAACCCAGGCCGATCTGCTTCTCGTTGCTCTGGCAGGAGCTGCGCCGGGCGTTTTCACGGGCGCGGGCAAAAACAGGGAAGAGAATGGCCGCGAGAATCGCGATGATCGCTATCACGACCAAAAGTTCGATCAGGGTGAACCCTGATGCAGGGGTGAAGCCGCGACGTGCGCTTTTCACCGAAGTGCTGTCTTTCATGGTGAATCTCCTTGTGATCTCTGTCGCTGAAAATCCGGCCAGCAGCAGGGTGTTAAGTCATTATCGCCGATACGGTTGGTGCTGTCAAGGGGCCAATTTGAAAATTTTTAGACAGGATTTTTCCGGCCCGGCGTGAGCAGTCCACCACCCGGCGCAGCGAATTATTCTCTGAACGGTGCAAAGGCAGTGCCAGCGTTCCAGGTCCAGCACATCGGTGGGCGCCACAGCAGGAGAGGTGCAAACGGGGAATTCGAGCAGGAAACTCAATCGGGATGGCCGGATTTGAACCGACGACCTTCTGACCCCCAGTCAGACGCGCTACCAAGCTGCGCCACATCCCGAAGCCGAACCGCGTTGAAGTCGGTCGAAGCCGGACAACGCATCATTAATGTATAGCGGGTTTTCCCACCTGGCGTCAAGCGTCCGGCTGCGCACCGGGCCTGACGCCGGGCATGGCATTGGGCCTGGCACCGGGCCAGCGCAGACGCCGGGTGGCCATGGCCCCCAACGCCGCCAGACCGCACAGTGAGACGAATAGGGCGAAGCGGTAGGTTTGTGGCTCATAGACGACTTCGACTTGCGCCTGGCCACGCGGCACGACGACGCCGCGAAAGAGGAAATTGGCCGGCTCCAGTGCGGCGGGACGACCGTTGACCCAGGCCCGCCAGCCGGGATACCAGGCCTCGCCCTGCACCAGCACCGACGGCGCCGTGGCTTGCGTCCGCACCGTCATGGCGTTGGTGTGGCGCGTCCAATCGAGCACGGCCTCGTCCCTCATTAAAGGCGTGTTGGCGACTTCCCCAAAAGCGCCAGGCGCGACCACGACCGGGCGGGCGTTGGCCGCGAAGGGCCGGGGGGCCAGACGCACCAGCTCCGGCAGTTGGAGCGCTGCGGGGAGCGCGATGAGGTGGCGCGTCAGGTAGAGGCGCGGCCAGGCGCCCTCGCGCTCCCATAGCTGCCATTCGCCGGCCTGCGCGGCCAGCGCGGCTTCGCCTAACCGGCTGGCGGTAGCGTCCCGCGCCAGGGTCAGGGTGTGCGTCACACCGGCCACGCGCAAGAGCGGCGCGTGGTGCACCGGCTGATAGTGCGGCGTCCAGAACCGAAAGCCTTCCATGGCGCCGGCAAACTCAAAATAGCGCCGTCCGTTGAGCGGGTCGTAGCCGTTGAAGAGATCGATGCCCGAGGCCATGCCACCGCCAATCGCGGCAGCGTAGAGATTGGTGTCCCAGCGTTGTCCGGCCTGGTAGAGCGAGGTCAATTCCGCAGGCCAGGCGACCAGGCGGCGAAACTGCTCCGGCGGCACCAGCTTGGCGCTGTGCCAGAAGCCCAGCAGCACATCCAGCACCAGCACCAGCGCCAACATCCGCTCGGCGCGGCGCCGCCGGGGCGTGGTCGAGGCGTGTAGCCAACTGCGGCAAAAAGTTGCCGCCAGGGCACACAGCACCGCTCCGGCCAGCGCCGCCAGCAATGCAGCCAGGCGCAGTTGCGCCGCGACGAGCCAGCGGGACACGCCCACGTCGCCGCGCATGTTCCACTGAGCGGTTTGCGTCCACAGCGGTGCATTGGGCGCCGTGAGCGCCACGCCCAGGGCCAGCGCCAGGCACAGCCCCGCCATTACGCACAGCACCGGCATGAGTAGGCGTCCGATGCGACGGCGTTCCTCCCCGGCTTCGGGATGGGTGGCGCGGTGCAGGGCATCGAACGAAAAGCCGGCCAGCAGGGCGGCGCCAAACACCCACAGCTCTAGCCAGCGCACCGGCACGCGCATCATGCGAAAGGGCGGTAGCGCCGCGAAGAGCCAACCGTAGACCGGCGTGTGCCGGCCCAGCGCCAGAATCGCCGTCAGCAGCAGGAGCCATTGCAAAGTGAAAATCTTCGATTTTAAATTGGAAATTTTAGATGCCACGAGCCAGGGCGCCAGCAGGGCCAGCAGCAGCGCGGGCAAGCCGATGGAAGCGGCTTCTTCGGGCGCCTCGGCGAGGCCGGCGCTCCACTGCAAATCGGCGTTGCCGCCGAAAAAATCGGGCAGCAGCAGCCGTGCGAAGGTGCGCCAGGTGCCTGAGATCACCACCGCGGCCTGGTAGGTCAGGCCGCCGCCGTGCACCGAAAAGCTGCCGGCCTCGCGCAGCGGCAGCAGCACCACCGCCGCTAAACTGGCGGCCAGCGCACCCGCCGCCAACGCCAAGCCCGGCCAGTTCGCCGGGAAGCGTCGTCCCGCCAGCCGCCAGGCCACGAGCAAGCCCAGGCACAACGTGGCACTCAACAACACCACGGGCGGCGAGCCGCTGTGAATTTGCAGCGCGACCAACACCGCCAGCAGCCAGGCGTAGCGACGGTCGCCCCGGCGCAGCGTGAGCAGCAGCGCCCACGCCTCCCACGGCAGGTAGGCCCGCGCCGCGTGCCAGGTGAGGTGCCCGGCGTAGAGGTGCCCTGACACCGCACCACTCAGGGCGAAGACGGCAGCCGTTAGCCAGGCCGCAGTGCGACTGAGGCCCAGCGCCCGCGCCAGCCCGTAGGCGCCCCAGGCCAGCACCACGTTGTGCGCCAGCGCATCAAGGGGCATCGCCACGCGCACCGGTAAAATCCAATAGAGGACGTTGGGCGGATACAAAATGGCCGTCTGCCCGTTGCTCATGAAGGGCAGGCCGCAAAACATGTGCGGGTTCCACAGCGGCAGCTCGCCGCGCGCCAGCGCTTGCCGCGTGAACTCGCGCCACGGCCCGAAGGCCGCCAGCGCGTCGTCGCCAAAGGGCCAGGCGCCCAGCAGCGTCTCGATCAGTGGCGGCAGGTGCGCCAGCAGGCACAGCAAGGCCAGTCCGGCCAGCGCCCGCTGGCGGCGTCGCAGCGCGCGGCGCGCGGTCGGCGTCAGCGTGATGGTCGGCATCGTGAGAAGTCGTGCGGCAGTTTATCAGTCCCCTTCTGCTCAGCCCACTGCTGCTCAGCCCACCGTCGCAGGGGGCGGGCGGTGTGGCCAGCGGTGAAGTAGAATCAATCTTGCGGCCTTGCCCCACTACTGCTCAAGGAATGACTGCCATGAAGCCCCGTCCGTGGTTGGTGCCACTCCTCTTGCTATCCGGTCTCACGCTGCACACTTGCCCCGCGCCGGCCCTCGATCTCTATGTCGCGACCAACGGCAGCGATGCCGATGCAGGCACCAAAGACAAGCCCTTCGCGTCGCTGGAACGGGCGCGCGACGAGCTGCGCAAGCTCAAGGCGGCAGGACAACTCAACGGCGCCGCGACGGTGCAGGTGCGCGGCGGGTTCTATCCGCTGGCCAGGCCGCTCGCGCTGACGGCCCAGGATGGCGGCGACGCCAATGCGCCCATCGTCTATCGCGCGGCTCCGGGCGAGCGGGTGACGCTGGTCGGCGGGCAGGAGATCACCGGCTTTAAGCCGTGGCGGGGCGAGATTCTCCAGTGCGACGTTAAGGCGCTGGGGTTGGACACGCTCAAGCCGGTCTCCATGGATCGCTACACCGGCGATGTGCCGGGCTTTGAATTGTTCTTCGATGGCCGGCGCATGGATTTGGCGCGCTGGCCCAACCACATTGCCGGCCATCTGCGCGACGGCGAGTGGGCCTACACCGCCGCCGTGCCCCAGGCGGGCAGCCTCACGCAGTTCAACTATTTCGGCGACCGGCCCAGAAACTGGGCGCGCCCGGCGGAAGCCCAAGTCCACATTTTCGCCCACTGGGATTGGTTCGACCAATACGTCGGCGTCAAGTCTATCGACGCCGCCAAACGCGAAATCACACTCGCCACGCCCACCAGCTACGATCTCCAACCGGGCCGCCGCTACTACGTGCGCAACGTCTTCGAGGAGCTGGACGCGCCGGGCGAATGGTATCTCGACCGCGCGGCGGGCGTGCTCTATTTCTGGCCGCCCAAACCGCTGGCGCAGGGCAAAGTCTTCGTCTCGCGGCTGGAAAACATCGTCACGCTCAACGGCACGCGCTACGTCACGCTGCGCGGCTTCACCCTGGAAGGCTGTCGCGGCACGGCGGTGACGGTCGTCGGCGGCGACCATAACCGCATCGCCGGCTGCACCATTCGCAACACCGGCGCCACCGCCATCGCCATCAACGGCGGCACCGAAAACGGCGCGCTCGGCAACGACATCTACGAGACCGGGCGCGGCGGCATCAGCGTTTCCGGCGGTGACCGCAAGACGCTGGTGCCCGCGGGCAACTATGCCGACAACAATCACATCCACCACTTCGGGCGTGTGCTCAAGTGCTACCAATCGGCGGTGTCGGCCAACGGCGTGGGCAACCGCCTCACGCACAACCTCATCCACGACGCGCCGCACATGGCGGTGGGCGTGAGCGGCAACGATCATGTGGTGGAGTTCAACGAAGTCTATCGCGTCTGCCTCGAAGGCTCCGACAACGGCGCCTTTTACACCGGGCGCGATTGGACGTTTCGCGGCAACGAGGTGCGCTACAACAGCATCCACGACGTTTACGGCTACGGCTTCGACAAGTTCGACACCGCGCAGGGCGTGATTCAATATCACTCGCCGCACGCCGCCCAGGGAATTTATCTGGACGATGCGGTGAGCAGCTTCCACGTCCACGGCAATGTGCTCTACCGCGTCGGCGACATGATGGTGCAACTGGGCGGCGGGCGTGACCACGTCATCGAAAACAACATCTTCGTCGACGGCCATCCGGCGATTGGCGTCGATAATCGCTGGACCAAGTTCTGGGAAGGCACGATCCTGCAGGAGCGCCTCAAGGCGATGCCCTACCAGACGCCGCCGTGGAGCGAGCGCTACCCCGAACTCGCCAAACCGATGCGCAACTTCAAATGGCCCGAAGGCAACAAGCTCCGGCGCAACATCTCGGCGACCGTGACGCCGCGTCCCGGCTTCGTGGCGTTTCGCTACACCATTCCCTCGGACGCCGTCGAAATCGACGAGAACTTGGTCTGGAACGGCGGCCAGACGGTGCTGATCACCGCCAATTTTCTGGACAAGGAGAAGCCGGGCAACATCCCGTGGGACAAGTGGCAGGCCACCGGCTTCGACCGGAACGGCCTCGACGCCGACCCCAAATTCGTCGATCCGGCGCACGACAACTACCAACTGCGCGACGATTCCCCGGCCTACCAGTTGGGCTTCGAGAGAATCCCCATGGAGAAAATCGGCCTCTATCAGGACGAGCTGCGCGCCTCGTGGCCGGTGCCCGTGCCCCGGCCCGGCGGCGTCATCGAAAAAGTTGTGGACACCTTCCCCATGCCCGGTTGGACGCCGCCTCCGGCGCGCAACACCGCCGCCTTCAGCGTGCCCCGCGCCACCGCGCCGCTAACTATCGATGGCGCCGTCACCCCGGCGGAGTGGGGTGGTCTGGTGCCGGCCAAAGCCATGACTCTGGCCCAAAACATCGACGCCTCGCCCGCCGCTCCGCCGAGCCAGGCGTGGCTGGCCTGGGACGACGCCAATCTTTATGTAGCGGTGCGCAACACCGTCAACGCCGGCCAGCCGCTGCGCCCCGGCGCGACGTGGGGCCGGGACGACGCCGTGGAAATCGCGCTGCGCAACCCGGCGGGCAGCGCGGCGGGCCAGGCGGCGCCGATTTTCGTGCTGCGCGGCTATCCCAACGGCCACTTCGAGAGCAGCCCCGAAGCCGGCGCGCCCGAAACGGCGGTGCGCGCGGCCGGCGACGCCGCCAAATTCGCCGCCAAGATCATCGACGCGGCCCATTGGGACGCCGAATGGCAAATCCCCTTTGCCGCGCTGGGCATCGATCCGGCGCGGCACACCCGCTTCGAGTTCAATCTGACCGCGCGCAAAACCGCCGACGACCTGTGGCTGATGTGGCGCGGCACCAGTGGTAGTAGCTGGCAGGTGGACAAGGCCGGCACGATTGCTCTGGCGCGGTGAGGCCGCGCCGCCTGGCGTCCAATCACTTCGTCGAGATTGGCACGAAAACCGCGCGCAGAAGCACTGCCGCGCGGTTTTTGTTCATGGCCGCACGGGTTTTTCGCCCCCAGGCCCAGAGTCGAAGTGACTCCACGGGTCACAACCCGAAGAAGGTGCGCTTATGGACTTCTGGGTCAAGCTGTTCGACACCTCCGGCTTCATGCCGCGCCGCATTTGCGGCATCTGGCCGCCGGGCCTCGTGCTGTTGCACAACCTCTCCGATTTTTTCATCTGGACCGCCTATTTGGCCCTTCCGGTGGTGCTGGTGGCTTTTGCCTACCGACGGAGACACGAACTGCCGTTTCACCAGGTGTTCTGGCTGTTCGGCCTGTTCATTCTGGCCTGTGGCACCACGCACCTGATGGACATCGTGTTGTTCTACTGGCCGGCCTACCGTCTATCGGGCCTGATTAAGCTCATTACGGCGGCGGCGAGCTGGGGCACGGTGTTGGCGCTGATTCCGGTGGTGCCGCGCGCCCTGGCGATGCGCTCACCCGAAGTCTTGCAGCGCGAGATCGAAGAGCGCCAAAAGGCCGAGGCACAGGTGCGCCAGCTCAACGCGGAGCTGGAAAGCCGCGTCCAGCAACGCACGGCGGAGCTGGAAACTGCCAACACGGCGCTGGCCGAGGCCAACTCCGCCCTCGAAGCGGCGGCGCAGGCCAAAGACGAGCTGCTGGCGCGCGAAGGCCAGGCCCGCGCCGAGGCGGAGGCCGCCAACCGCACCAAAGACGAATTTTTGGCCGTGCTCTCGCACGAGCTGCGCACCCCGGTGACGGCGATCCAGGGCTGGGCGTGGCTGCTCCACACCGGCAAATTGGATGAGGCCGCCGCCGACAAGGCGTTGGAAACCATCATGCGCAACGCGCAGACGCAAACCCGGTTGATCGAAGACATTTTGGACATGTCACGCACCATCACCGGCAAGATGCGCATCGAGTCGCGCCCCGTGGAGCTGACGCCGCTGGTGCGCACCGCGCTCGAAGCCATCGCGCCCGCTGCCGCCGCCAAAGCGATCAGCGTCGAAGCCCATCTCGCCCAAGACGCCGGCCTGATCACGGGCGACGCCGACCGCTTACAGCAGGTGGTCTGGAACCTGTTGTCCAACGCCATCAAATTCACGCCGCGCGGCGGGCAGGTCACGGTCAACGTGCAGCGCGCCGGTTCGATGGTCGAAATCGTCATCGCCGACAACGGACAGGGCATCGCACCGGGGCTGCTGCCCCACATCTTCGAGCTGTTCCGCCAGGGCGATAGCTCCAACACCCGCACCTACGGCGGGCTGGGGCTGGGTCTGTCCATCGTGCGCCATCTGACCGAGCTGCACGGCGGCACAGTGCGCGCCACCAGTGCCGGGCCGGGCCAGGGTTCGACCTTTACAGTCGCGCTGCCGATACGCGCCCTGCAAGGCGAGCCACTCCCGGCGCCCGGCGCGGCGACCTCCGACGTGCCGCTGACTGGCGCCCCGGTGCAGTCCAGCACGCTGGCGGGCCTGCGCGCCCTGGTGGTGGACGATGAAGCCGAGGCGCGCGAGCTGGTGGCGGCGGTCTTGAACCTGCACGGCGCCCAGTCCCACACCGCCACCTCGGCCCGCCAGGCATTGGACGAGGTCCAGCAATGGCAGCCGGATGTGCTGGTTTCCGACATCGGCATGCCGGGCGAAAACGGCTATCATCTGATCGAGCGGGTGCGCGCCCTCCCCCACCCCCTGGGAGAGCTACCGGCGCTGGCCTTGACGGCTTATGCCGCCGCCAGCGACCGGGAACGCGCCCTGGCAGCGGGCTTCAACGCCCATCTGGCCAAACCGGCCGTGCCCGATGTGATGGTGGCCGTCGTCGCGCGGCTCTGTGGCCGGCTGTCGTAGCGGCTAGGTTCGTAGTAGGCGTCCTGCCCGAAGGGCGCCCGGCGCCGTGTGAACGCGCCTCACGGCGCTACTCCAAACCCAGCTTATCCTTGCGGCTGGCGGGCGAGGTGGCGGCACTGGGCCGGGGTCATAGTGTAGGCGCGCTTGAATAGACGCGAAAAATGCGCCGCATCGCCGCTGCCGGTGCGCTCGGCGATGGCGGCAACGGTCAAGTCGGTGGTTTCCAGCAGACGCCGCGCCGTTTCCAGACGGTAGCGCAGCAGATAGTCGCGCGGCGCCATTCCCAGCCAGCGCGCAAAGTTGCGGCGAAACTGCGCCGGGCTGAAACCGGCGGCACGAGCCAGCTCGCCAGCGCCCAGGTGCGGCTGCTCCTGCACACGGCGCAGCGTAGCCTCCAACCAGGACGGAAGCTGGGCGCGGGCCTGTTGCAGCAGATCGGAATGCCCCAGCATCCGCCCGCATAGCCCGACCACGGCGCGGCTCAAACCGGCTTCGATGAGCGCGGCGGCGTCTGCGTCGTCTTGGCGCTCCACCACCAGTTGGCGCAGCCACGCTTCCAGCAGGGCGCGCCCATCGGGCGCGGGCCGCCACTGCGCGGGCGCCAGCGGGCGCAGCGGATCGAGATGGCCGTGCAGCGTGGCGCGCAGCCCCACCGCCAACCACTCGCCACCCTGGGGCGTCCACAGTCGACGGCGCCCGCCCGGCGGCGAGAGCAATGCCTCGCCCGCCGCGACGCTCCATACGCCGGCTTCGGTCTCCACCACGACGCTCCCGGCCAGCAACAGCCGCAGCGCGTAGACTGGCAGCGCCACGTCGCTCTGCTCGCGCCCGGCCTCCCAGCGATGGTGCACCGCCCACGCCAGACGCACTTCCAGCCAGTTTTCCAAGCCTCGCTCCATGCCCGCTCCTTTCAGGCATCCACGCGTCTTTTACCAACGAAGACGATTGACTCATCCCGCGTTATAAGACAAGGCCGCACCAGGAAAATGTCGGCACGGCCTTGCTGTTTGGGGCGTGATAAACTGCGCGGCATGACACGCAGCAACCTTTTCAACCTCAAAAACCAGACTGCCGTCGTAATCGGCGGCACGGGCGCCCTGGGCGGCGGGATGGCCGAAGCCCTGGCCGACGCCGGAGCCAACGTGGCTATCATCGGGCGTAGCGCCGAACGCGGCGCCGAGCGCGTGGGACGCATCGAAGCCGCCGGTGGCGCGGCCATGTTCGCGCCCGCCGACGCGCTCAGCCGCGACGACTTGAGCCAGGCGCGCGACGCGATTGTAGCGCGCTTTGGCAGCATCGACGTGCTGGTCAACGCCGCCGGCGGCAACCGGCCCGCCGCGACGCTGCCACCGGGCGCCGAGTTTGCCGATCTTGATCTCGACGCCTGGCGCGAAGTCTTCGACCTCAATCTGGTCGGCGGCGTGCTGCTACCCTGCCAGATCTTTGGCCAAACCATGCTGGCGGCGCGGCGCGGCAGCATTATCAACATCGCCTCAATGTCGGGCATGATCCCGCTGTCGCGCGTGGTGGGCTACTCAGCGTCCAAGGCAGCGGTGCTCAACCTGACCAAGTTTTTGGCGCGCGAGTGGGCCACGCGCGGCGTGCGCGTCAACGCGATTAGCCCCGGCTTCTTCCCCGCCGACCAAAACCGCGCCCTTTTGTTCAAGGACGACGGCAGCTACACCGAGCGCGGCCAGCAGATCATCGGCCACACCCCGATGGCGCGCTTCGGCAAAGCCGAAGAGCTTTCGGGCGCCGTGGTCTGGCTCGCCTCCGAACCGGCCTCGGGCTTCGTGACCGGCCAGAACATCGTCGTCGACGGCGGCTTTTCGTCGGTGACGATTTGAACAAGGATAGCGAGCAGCCATATAGCGGGAAACCCTCTTCTCCGATGGAACCCATGCCAAAAAACGATCTCCCAAATTTGGCGCTACGCGATACCCTGCCAGGTATGCAAGATCATGCTCAGGCAACCGGGCACGGCCTTCATGAATGGCGCGGTCACACCCGGCAGGGTATCGCATGGGAAGTTCACAGGGGCGATGTGCAGCAAGTCTTGCAGGAGTTGACCGCCAACCAATTTCATTGCGTCATTACGTCACCTCCCTACTATTGGCAGCGCGACTACAAAGTCGCCGGTCAAATTGGGCAGGAAAAGACGAGTCCCACTTATGTGACAAAAATCGCAGATGTGATGGATGGCGTGCGCCGTGTCATGACCAATGATGGGTTACTTTTTCTCAATCTCGGTGACACCTATTACTCGGCTAAAGGCCAGCCAAAGGGTAACGACCGTAAAAACGGTGCACGCCGGTTTGGGTTGCGAGCGGTGGATGCCAGCGGATTAGGCGTGCCGCGAAAAACCAGCATAGGCATTCCCTGGCGGGTCGCCCTCGAAATGATTTCACGCGGTTGGACTTTGCGCTGTCCCATTGTCTGGCGTAGAGGAGGTTGCTTACCAGAACCGACCGCCAAAGACCGTCCCTGGCGCACCTATGAAATGGTTTTCATGTTCAGCAAGACACCACGTTACTTCTTCGACCGGTCGAAATTGGGTGAGGAGGAGGACGTTTGGACAATCTCCGAACGTCCGAAAGGCTCAAATGGGCTACACTCAGCGGCGTTTCCAGAACAGTTAGTTGAAAAATGCCTGCGCGTTGGGTGTCCTGAAGGTGGGCATGTCCTCGATCCATTCGCCGGCACAGGAACCGTATTGCGCGTCGCCGTGAATTCCGGGCGACCCGCTACAGGCATTGACCTCAGCCAACGTTTTTGCGAATACATGGGCAAGAGCCTTGACGCTTTGTGAGCATCGCCATGTTTCTTAGCACCGCACAAATTGCGCAATCACTCAACCGGCTGGACGTAGTTCACCCTTTTTTGGGATGTCCTTTTTGGCTTTCAAGAAAGCTGGCATACCAGTCGGTGACACCAAAGAAGTCGTCTTTAGCCAGATAGCGGATGATATTCTTCACCGGCATTATCATCCCAGTTCGACTTATCCCGGCTTCTACAATCCGTTTCACACTTCCGACCCAGAGAACCGTTGGACGAGCCATCGTTACGGCAGCACCTCTCTGCAGCGCATCACGACAGACACCTTCGCTGACGCGCTACTCCATCCTAAAAAATCCAGTGAATGGGGCTGGAAGGAAGATTACCTCGCAAAACTTGAAACCCACTTAGACAGTGGCTTGATTCCCGCTTTCGACTTGGCAGTGTGGCTGTTTCGCATGGAATCGTGGCCTACGGGCACAACACGCGAAACAGTGCGCTATCGGCTATTGGCAGAGTATGACCTCACTCCAAAGGAATGGGCGACGCTGTTCGATCTTTCGTTACATCCCGAAGTCCCCAATTGGCTCTCGGAAACGGTGGTTACGGAAGCCGAACTCCTCAAAATTATCGGACGACCTCCAGGCGCGGCCCCGGAGGAAGGGGCCGCGTTGCGCCTTTTGGAACTCTATGAAATTGGTCCGGCGGAACACTTTGTCTATGAACCAGCGGACCGGCTTAACATCATCACTGGCGATAACAGTCTGGGCAAGACCTTTCTGCTGGAATGTAGTTGGTGGGCGCTAACGCGAGAGTGGCTAAGCGGACAAACGGCCTTACCACGTGAGAACATCGGGAAAAATACACCGAGTATCGGCTTTACTGTAACTGTCAAGGGCGATAGAGAAGGCAAAGAATATACAGCGGAGTCCGCCTCCACCTACGACTGGTTACAGCAGACATGGATCCTTCCAAAGAAAAGAGCGGCGGTTCCGGGATTAGTCATTTATGGACGTTTTGATGGGTCTTTTGCTGTGTGGGATCCTGCTAGGCAGTGGGTGTTCAGTCAAAAACCACTTTTTGAGCGTTCCCCCAGTCACTTGTTCTTTAGCCCTGAGAATGTATGGACTGGTTTGAAAGTGGGAGATGAGGGTGAATGGCTTTGCAGTGGTCTATTGCGCGACTGGGTGATGTGGCAGATCGGCGGCGCACGCTACGAAGACCGATGGCAATTACTCACGGCCTGCTTGAAGAAACTCTCCCCTTCGAATGAGTCGTTACAGCCGGGGGAGCCGATGAAGCTACCGTTGAGGGAAACGGAGATGCCGACTATTGCCATGCCATATGGCCGCGTTCCGGTTCGCCATGCTTCAGCGGGAGTGCAACGGGCTGTCGCGCTGGCCTATATTCTGGTCTGGTCATGGTTCAAGCACCTAGAAAACAGCGCCGCAATTCGCCGTGAACCGCAGCGGCGATTGGTGCTATTGATAGATGAGGTAGAAGCCCATCTTCATCCCCACTGGCAGCGTGTCATCGTGCCGTCTCTGATGGAAGTGTTGTCCCTAATCTCACCAGAAGTCATGCCCCAAGTTCATTTAGCGACACACTCGCCGTTGGTCATGGCTTCGGCGGAAACGATCTTCGATGAAGACAAGGATGATTTGCACCATCTGCGCTTGGACGGCAACGAGGTTCGGCTGGAAGAACTTCCTTTCAACAAGCGCGGACGGGCCGATTATTGGCTAATGTCCCCAGTATTCGGACTTGGAGAGCCTCGCTCCATGGAAGCCGAAAAAGCTATTGAGGATGCCAAGAATTTGCAGTTGGCCGACAAGGCATCGCCGGATGCGGTGCGCAGAGTTCACAACCGATTGGTGCATTATCTGGCTCAAGATGATGCATTCTGGCCACGCTGGACATTTTTCGCCAGACAGCATGGAGTGGATGTATGATCCACGTTCAATGGCAAGCTGAACCGCCTCTCTTCGATGCCCTTGTCCGGCAACCCGGCGAAAAGCTTCTACGTGAGAATCCTGTCCCTACTGACAAACAGTGGAATAGCAAAAAGTTTGCCCTGTGGAGGAAGGTGCTGCGCGATTTGCATGATGCCTATGGTGGCATCTGTGCCTATAGCTGTCATTGGATTCCTTACGATACTGGGGCAAAAACCGTCGAGCACTTCAAGCCGAAGGTGAGATATCCTCAAGATGCCTATGAGTGGGACAATTACCGCCTTGTATGTAACGCGCTCAACGGACGCAAGAGCGACCGGGACACCCTTGACCCTTTCGAGATTTCAGACGGTTGGTTTATCATTGACTTCCCCTCATTGTTGGTCAAATCTGCTCCCGGCTTGCCGGACGATCTAAAGAATCAAGTCATTGCAACCCGCGATATTCTCGGACTCAACGATGAGGCCACGTGTCTGAAGAACAGAAATGAGTTTGTCTGGTGCTATTGCAAACGCCAAATCACCTTTGCTCACCTTGAACGACAGGCTCCATTCCTTGCCAAAGAATTGGTGCGACAAGGACTAACAGACACAATTCAAGAGATCATGGGCTACCCATGAATCGGCATCTTTGAATACAAAGAATACAAATGGCCAAAGTCGCTTTCGGGTAAAATATTCGTTCGGCACCCGAACACATCCCACCCTCCAGCGACAGGTGCGATTCTACTTCTACTCGCTTCCGTGCGCTGCCAGTGGTGGCAAACTATGAACCGCAACGACATCGTGCAACAGGCCGCCATACTGCCACAGCGACCTTACGCGATTACCGTTGAAGCTGACTAATGCGGCGGCAAGCTGTGCTATGTGGCTGCGCATCCTGAACTGCCCGGTTGCATAGCGCAGGGCGTGACGCCCAGCGAAGCCGTCGCCAGTCTCGCCGAGGCGCGCGAGCTTTACATTGCCGGGTTGCTGGAATTCGGCCAAGACGTGCCGCAACCTTAAGTCCCGGAACGCCTGTTGGAATTGGCCGCAGCCTGAAACGCCTGCTGATTGAGGTAGCGCATGAAATGTGGTCTTCGAGGCATCGTGGTGGCGCTGTGGAGCACGGCGCTGTGCGGCGCGGCGTTGCTGGCCTCCATCAATCCGGCAGTGGCGGCGCCAGAGCCGGCGCATAGCGCCGGCGATTTTGTGGATCGCATCGGCGTCGCCACGCATTGGGGCTATCCCGATACGCCCTATGGCTATGCCTATGAGCAGGTCAAAAAGCTGCTGGGCGAAAGCGGCATCCGCCACGTGCGAGACGGCTATCACGCGCGGCTCAAAGACCTCTACCAAACCCACGGCATCAAAGCCACGCTGATTTATGGGCCGCAGTGGAAGAGCATGGACGCCATCGTCGCCAACCTCAAGGACAACCTCGACCTGGTGGACATGGTCGAAGGCCCCAACGAGGTGGACATCTTCGCCTCCAGCGCCAACTGGCAGGGCAAAACGTTTCCTGCCGGCCCCATTGCCTTTCAAAACGAGCTTTATGCCGCCATCAAAGGCGATCCGGCCACCCAACGTCTGGGCGTCATCGCGCTGTCCACGGCCCGCATGGATTCCAATCTCAAGTTGGCGCCGCTCAAAAGCCTCGACTACACAGTGATGCACTCCTACGCCGGCGGCGGGCCACCGGAGGGCAGTCTGGAAGGCGGCTACGTTTCCAACATCCTCAACGCGGGGCGCATTCTGGGCCAGGGCGCGGTGCTCAAGCCCATTGTGGTGACCGAAAGCGGCTACCACTTTCCAGCACATTGGGATCCTAAGCTTAGAATTCCACGTGGACAAGTTGTCGC
>JADMIO011618437.1_pt1 | contig 27614 bp, 19 predicted proteins | sample 8958161 | NCBI WGS metagenome assembly JADMIO01 (sample SAMN16585339, study PRJNA669376) | soil metagenome | isolation source: Crop rotation soil | place: USA: Cullars Rotation, Alabama | collected 2011
CCGCCACTGTTTGTTTTCAACTACTCCGTCGGTGCGATCCATGAAGACGCCGAATCGGACGTGGCGCGCCGGATCGAACAATGGCACGAAGCCCATCGCGAGGGCCGCATCGACCTCATCGGCCACAGCGCTGGCTGCGGCGTTGTGCTTGGCGCGGTGCCCCGTCTCAAGGATGCGCGCGTGAACAACATTATTCTTCTGGCCCCTTCGGTTTCGCCGGGATATGACCTGACGCCCACGCTGCTGCACATGGATGGGAAGTTGCATAACTTCTACAGCGAGCTCGACACCGTTGCCCTGAGCTGGCGAACCGGAAACTTTGGCACGTACGACGGTGTGAAGAGCAAGGCTGCGGGAAACGCTGGCTTCACCAGATCCTATCCCGCCAGCAAAGTCGTCCAGCACCCCTATGACCCAAAGTGGAATGAGCTTGGTCACGATGGCGGGCATTTCACGGTTCGATCCAAACGTTTTGCTGAGGCGGTTATCGCGCCCCTGCTCCAGCCGTGACGCGCTGGCCGTCATACGCCAACTGCAACGACTGCGGCAGATTCTCATTCGTCTGCGCATGTCCCAGGGCGTGGGCGATGTGCGTGAAGAGCGTCTGCTTGGCGCCGATGAACTGAGCGGCCGCAACGGCCTCCTCGAGTGAGAAATGCGTCGTGTGCTTCTTGTGCTGAAGAGCATCCAGCACCAGCACATCCAAGCCTCCCAGCAGCTTGAACGACTCCTCGGGGATCAGGCTCACGTCCGTACAATAGGCAAGATTGCCGATGCGGAAACCCAGAACCGGCATGTCGCCATGAAAAAGCGGGATAGGCGTCCACGTGAGCCCACCAATCTCGAATGGGCCGGTAATCGGTCGCTTGATCAGATGTGGCCGAAACACTTTTAGCTCCGGCGCGGGCTCCTTGAAGGCGTAGCCGAAACATCGATCCAAGACCTCGATCGTAGGCCCGTCGGCCCACACATCCAGCGGCGCCTGACGCAGCGCGTTGAATCGGCGGACATCATCCAATCCCATGATGTGGTCCGCATGGGCATGCGTGTAAACGATCGCATCCACTTTGTTGATGCCATTTCGGATGCATTGCAGGCGCAGCTCGGGCGTGGTGTCCACAAGCACTCTGATGCCGTCGTAGGAAATCAAGACGCTTGGCCGGTCGCGCCGGTCGCGCGGGTCGGTGCTGGTACAGACCGGACAATGACATCCGATCATCGGTACCCCGGCGCTGGTACCCGTTCCAAGAAAAAGCAGCTCAACTTGCGGCATCTGTAAAGGTTATAGGGCATCAGCAGGGCAAAGAAAACACGGTTCGATTCGCCGCCACGCCCTTCCGAGGCGAGTGCGATTCCGCGCACTGTCTCTTGCCACGGACCACGGCAGCGCCAAAATGCCCGGCTGCTTGACGCCCCCTTTTGCGTCTCGTCCCCAACGGCTTGCTTAGAGGCAATTCACCCTGCGATCCAACGTGACCTTGGGCCCGCCGATGGACCTGCTCGCTAGCAAGGGTTCGCAGTCGGCCGATTCAATTCAAGCCTGTTGATCGCCAGTGACCGCCAATTTCGACCGCGACTGCGCTCCGGGTACAATCCCCCCATGGCTACCGGTCTTGTAAGCGGGACTGTAAACCTGACTGTCGGCGGAAAGCCGCTGCAGTTGGAGTTTTCGGTCCCAGCCGGGCGGGTGAGTGCGCGCTCGATGCTTCCGCTGTTTCGGTCGCTAACCGACGCCTTTGTAAACATGGGCGAGGAACACGCGCGGACCCGAGGGCTGACCGTGTCGTGCAAAAAAGGATGCGGAGCTTGTTGCCGGCAGCTCGTGCCGATCACGGAAATCGAAGCGATTGAGCTTCGGCAGATGGTACAGGAAATGCCCGAGCCACGGCGCGCGGAGATTCTTCGCCGGTTTCAGCAGGCGCGGGAGAAACTTCAGAGCGCCGGCCTGCTCGAAAAGCTTGAACATCCGGAACAGATCACGGCGCCTGAGATCATTCCATTCGGATTGCAGTATTTCAGTCAGGGAATTCCGTGCCCATTCCTGGAGGAGGAATCATGCTCGATCCATCTTCAGCGGCCGCTGGCGTGCCGGGAGTATCAGGTGGTCTCGCCCGCTGAGTTTTGTGCCCGGCCGCAGGATGAGAAGGTCCAGGGGATCGAAATGCTGGCAGAGGTGTCGCGGGTGGTCCGATTGATCCACGCCGACAAGGCCACGCCGCCCAATCGGTGGGTCCCGCTAATCCTCGCCCTCGAATGGGCGGACGCTCATCCAAACGAAACCCCGGACCGTCTGGGGACGGAATGGACAGATGAATTGTTCATCAACTTGCGAAAGCATGCGGTTAAGCCAGCGGGGGAACCGAGCTGAGCGTCGCAGGCCTGGATCTCGTTCGTAGCATCTAGCGCCCCCCCGAAAACGATTCATCCCAGCCCTCTTCCCAGGGAGAGGGGCAATATCCGAGCGACCCGTTATGCGGCGTCTTCGTGTTCTTCTTCCAAAGGTTGAGGCATTGGCGTAGGGCTGCCGGCCTCGGCAGTTCCGTTGAGGCCCATTTCTTCCAGGAGCTTGGCGGGAACCTCGCCGGTGTTCTTGCACTTGGGGTAGCCGCTGCAGCCGAGGAAAAAGCCCCGGCGGCCTTTGCGGATGGTCATCGGCTTGCCGCAGTCGTCGCAATCGATGTCGGTGGTCATCTTTGGCGGCAGACCGACCGGGGCGGGCATGTCGCCGAACTGCGCGGAGACCTTCGCCGCAATCTCGGCGGCTTTGGCGCCGCCTTCCTTGAGCGCGGGGATCAGGGTGTCAACATACTCCTTAACCTTCCCTTCAAGCTTGGCGACCTGTTTGGTCGCGCGGCACTTGGGGAACGCGCTACACCCGAGGAACGGGCCGCGCTTGCTGTCGCGGAGGATCATGGGGCTGCCGCACTTCTCACAAGGGACAGTTGTCTTGATCTTCACCTTGGGTGGAAGCGGCTTGCCTTCCTTGTCGAGGTTGATGATCGTCTCGCAACTCGGCTTTCCGTTCTCATCCTTGATGGAGTAACCGGTGCAGCCGAGGAATTCGCCGAAGCGCCCGCGGCGCTTGTTCATTTCGCGGCCGCAGTTGGGGCAGACGATGTCGCTCTTCTCGATCAGCTTGGGCTTGCCCGTCTGATCAACCGGCTGGGTCGTCGCACACTCGCGATCGCTGCATGCCAGAAAAAAGCCGTTCTTGCTGATGCGGTAGAGCATCTCCTTGCCGCACTTGGGGCACTTATACGGAGACGAAGCTCCGCCGGCATGTTCAATTTTGCCGAGCGCGCCGTCGACCACCAGGTGGAACGGGCCGTAGAAGTCCTGAAGCAACTTAACCCAGTCGAGATGCTGCTCTTCGATCTTGTCGAGCTTCAATTCCATGCCGGCCGTAAAGCCCACATCCATGACTTCCGGGAACGCTTGCACGAGCTTGTCGGTGACGACCTTGCCGAGCATGGTCGCGTAGAAGCGGCGATCCTGCTGCATCACGTATTCACGGTCCTGAATCGTGGTAATGATGCTGGCATAAGTGCTCGGCCGACCGATGCCCAGACGCTCGAGCTCCTTCACCAGGCTCGCTTCGCTGAAGCGCGGCGGCGGCTGGGTAAAGTGCTGCGTAGGAGACAGCTCCATCGGATACACTTGGGTGCCCTGGCTGAGTTCCGGAAGGAGCTGGTCCTCGCTGCTCATGCCCGCAACCCGCATGAAGCCGTCGAAGACGAGCTTGCGGCCGGTCGCCTTGAAGACGGCATCTCCCTGCCTGGTCGGCGCGGAAATCATCACGGTCGTCTGATCGAACTCGGCCGGAGGCATCTGGCAGGCGATGAAACGGTTCCAAATCAGTTGATAAAGCCTGGACTCATCGGTCGAAAGTTTGGCGTGCGCATCAGCCGGCGTGAAACCCGCATCAGTCGGACGGATCGCCTCGTGCGCTTCCTGAGCGCTCTTGTTGGAGCTGGAATAGTAGTTGGCCTTTTCGGGCAGATATCTGGGCCCAAAGGTATCGCCGATATACGAGCGGGCCATCGCCAGAGCGTCGGCGGACAGATTGGTGCTGTCCGTACGCATGTACGTGATGTACCCGCCTTCGTAGAGCGTCTGCGCGGCGCGCATCGTTTTTTGTGCGCCAAAGCTCAACCGGCTGGACGCGCCCTGCTGAAGCGTGCTTGTGATGAATGGCGCGGGTGGCTTGCTGGTGGTGCGCTTCTTTTCAATGCCCCTGACGGTGAACGGCGGACATTTCCCAAGCTTGCCGGTGTACGTGGTGAGGTTCCTGGCCAGCCCCTTGGCATCGGGATCTTCGGTATTCTTTTCTTCCTCGACGACGAAGCCGAGCAACTCGGCGGCAAGGCGGGCATCGGCCTTGTTCGTTGCGTCGAACTTCCTGCCCGCCAGTTCGACCAGCTCGGCCCCAAAGGCGTCGTGCTCGGAGAGCCACCTTTCTCGCTCAATTTTGGTTCGCTCGCCGTTGCCGGTGTTGGTAAGAAAGTCCATCCACTGGCGCGACAGCGCCGCGCAGCTCGCGCCATCGGTGGCCGCGAAGATGGCGCCGATTTTCCAGTATTCGGCCGGCATGAACGCTTCGATCTCGCGCTCGCGCTCGACAACCAGCCTCACCGCCACGCTCTGCACGCGACCGGCGCTAAGCCCCCGAGCGACCTTCCGCCACAGCAGCGGGGAAATCTCATACCCGACTATACGGTCGAGGATGCGCCGCGCCTGTTGCGCGTTGACGCGGTCGATGTCGATCGGGTGTGGGTTTTTGAATGCTTTCTGGATCTCGGCCTTGGTGATGGCATTAAAGATTACGCGTTTAACCCGGGCATCAGGGATTCCCAAGGCCTGTTGGAGATGCCATGCGATGGCCTCGCCTTCACGATCCAAGTCGGTTGCCAGGTAGATTTCCGGCGCGTCCTTCGCCAGCTTTCGGAGTTCGCTGACGATTTTCCCCTTGCCCCGCTCTTCGATCAGGACGTACTCGGGGACGAATGTCTTGAGATCCACGCCCATTCCCTTGGACGGGAGATCGCGCACATGTCCCATCGACGCCTTCACGATAAAGCCGTCACCCAGGTATTTGTTGATCGTCTTCGCCTTGGCGGGCGATTCCACGATCACGAGGTTTTTTCCATTCTTCTTGGCCATATCCATCCGTGGGAGCACAACATCCCGCAATGCTGATCCGTCGGTCGTATCGACCTCCGGGCGGCAAATCTTGACGACTTGCGCTAAGAATTTCCCCCATAAGGGGTGTGGAAGTCTTGTGTGTCTGGAGACCCAAGTCAAGCTCGGTGTCGCCTGCGCGTCTGTGAGCCCATACGGAATCACTTAGTTTGGGTTCAGAGATTCACGCTGGCACCAATAAGCACAACTCAAGCTGACATCAACAGTTACGATCGACTGTCAAAAAAGCCCACGGCTTTTGGCCGTGGGCTTGGAAATTAACGTCGGCAATTTCTTATGTGCCTGCCTGCGGGACAGGTTCTGGTGCCGGAGGGGGCGGCGCGGCCCGAATGGCGGATGGAGCCACTCGCGGCTCAACCTCCTCGACCGGCAAAGGCTCTGCCAGATGCTTGATCCGCAGATTCAGGTGCGGATTGAAAGCGGTTCCCGCCGGGATCAGGTGGCCGAGGATCACGTTCTCCTTCAGGCCGAGCAGATGATCCACAGCACCCGCCAGCGCGGCCTCTGTGAGCACCTTGGTCGTTTCCTGGAACGATGCCGCACTGATGAACGACTCGCTCTGGAGGCTGGCCTTGGTGATGCCAAGCAACAGCGTCTTGGCGCGGGCGGGCTTGGGCTTTTTACCCTTGGCCGGCTCTTTGCCTGCCGCTTCAGCGGCTTCATTGGCTTCCTTCAACTCAGCCTTGGTCACAACCTGGGCCTTCTTGAAGTTCGTGCCGCCCGGCTCTTCGATCTTCATGCTGTGGGTCAGAGCATCGTTGCCCTGGCGGAACCTGAACTTGTCGACGACTTCACCAGGCAAGAACTTGGAATCGCCGGGATCCTCGACCTTCACCTTGCGGAGCATCTGGTTGAGGATGATCTCAATGTGCTTGTCGCTGATCTTCACGCCCTGACTGCGATAAACGTTCTGCACCTCGTTGAGCAGGTACTGGTAGAGCGCTTCCTCACCGTTGATGCGAAGGATGTCGTGTGGAATGCGCGGACCGCGGATAAGCGGCTCGCCGGCTTCAACGAAGTCGCCGGTGTGCACCTGCAACTCCTTGTCCTGCGGCACGTGGTGTTCACGTTCCATGCCCGCCTCGGATTTGACGTTGATCGTCATCTTGCCGCGGCGCTTGTCGGAACGAAGCTCGACGCTGCCGGAGATTTCCGCCAGCACGGCCGGGTCCTTGGGTTTGCGGGCCTCAAAGATTTCCGTCACGCGCGGCAGACCGCCGGTGATGTCCTGCGTGCCGGCTGATTCGCGCGGCTGGCGAGCAAGCATGTGACCGGCTTCGATCTTCTGACCGTTTGTGACTTCGATACGCGCCTTGGCGGGCAGATAGTGGAAGTCGAGGATCTTGCCATCCGAGCCTTCGATGGTGATGCGCGGATGGCGCTCACCCTTGTGCTCGATGACCACCAGCTTGGCCTCGCCGCCGCCGGCGCCGCGCTTCTCTTCTTCCAGACGGGCGGTTTCGCCTTCCTCGATATCCTCATAGCGGACGGTACCAGCTTTTTCAGCAAGAATGGGCGTGATGTGCGGGTCCCACACCACAAGCTGCTGACGCGGCTTGACCTTTTCGCCATCGGTCGCAATCACCGATGCCCCGTACGGCACCTTGTAACGTTCAAGCTCGCGGCCCTTGGCGTCTTCGATCACGATTTCGCCGTTGCGCTTCAACGCCACCAGGCGCTTGTTCCCCTCAGCGTCGGTCACGGTGACGGCATTGACGTCGTGGTGCTTGACCACGCCGGCATTCACGGACTTGATGTCGTTCTCGATCAGGGCGCCGGTGGCGACGCCGCCGGTGTGGAACGTACGCATGGTGAGCTGCGTACCGGGCTCGCCGATCGACTGGGCCGCGATAATACCGACGGCCAGGCCTTCCTCGACGACGCGGTTGGTGCTCATGTCCACGCCATAGCAGCGGGCACAGATGCCGCGCGGGCTTTCGCACGTGAGCGGGCTGCGAACGCGGATGCTCTCAAGCTTCAATTCCTTGAGCTTGTCGGCGATTTCGTTGGTGATGATCTGGTTTTCCTCAACGATCGTCTCGTCGGTGATCGGGTTACGGATCGTATCACGGGCCGTGCGCCCGATGATCAGGTCCTTAAGCTCGACTTCGACGGTTTCACCCTTGTAGATCGTGGTCTTGGTCACGCCGTTGACGGTGTGACACTCGATCTCGTTGATGATGACGTTCTGCGCCACATCGGCGAGCTTTCGCGTCAGGTAACCCGAGTCGGCGGTCTTCAGCGCCGTGTCGGCCAGTCCCTTGCGGGCGCCGTGGGTCGAGCTGAAGTACTCGAGCACCGACAAACCTTCGCGGAAGTTGGATTTGATCGGTGTTTCGATGATTTCGCCCGACGGCTTGGCCATCAAACCGCGCATGCCGCCAAGCTGGCGAATCTGGTCGACGTTGCCTCGGGCGCCAGAGATTGCCATCATCGCGATCGGGTTGAGATATCGCAGAATGCCGGCCGTGCCCGCGGGGACGGGCTTGCCGTCGGCGTCGCGATAGTCCTTCTGAATCGTCGTCATCAGGTCTTCAGTGACCTGCTTACGGGCGTGGCCCCAGACGTCGATCAACTGGCTGTAGCGTTCCTGGCCGGTGATGGCGCCGATCTTGAAATTCTTCTCGATCTTGTCGGCCTTACGCTGGCCTTCATCCAGGATGTTCTGCTTGCTGTCGGGGGAGCGAATATCGGTAATTCCAAAGCTGAGTGCCGCCAGCGTGCTGCGCTTGAACCCGAGGGCCTTCATGTCATCCAGCAGGTTGATTGTCGCCGGGCGGCCAAGCTTGGCGTAGGTATCGGCGATGACGCGGCTGGAGCCCTTGGCGGTCAGAGCGTAGTTGTAGAACGGCATCTCCTTCGGAAGGATGTCGTTGAAAATGCAGCGGCCCACCGTCGTAAGGATCACCTGGCTACGGAAGGTGCCGGGGCGCGGCTTGGACGCGTAATCGGACTTCAGGCGCTTGCGGTGCTCTTCCAGATGCTTCCACGCCGCCTCTTCGATCGGCATTTCGCCGCTCTTGTCGTCGGGAACCACTTCAGTGCGGTCGGCCAGACGCACAAAAATCCGCGTGTGCATGGCGATCTTGCCGACCTGGTATGCCATCAGCGCTTCGGCGACATTATTGAACAGCTTGAATTCGCCCTTGTCACCTTCACGCTCGGACGTGATGTAGAACGTCCCGAGCACGATGTCCTGCGACGGCGTGATGATCGGCGAACCGTTGGCTGGCGAGAAAATGTTGTTCGGCGCCAGCATGAGCACATGGGCTTCGGTTTGTGCCTCGATGGAAAGCGGCAGATGGACGGCCATCTGGTCGCCGTCAAAGTCGGCATTGAAGCCTTTGCACACCAGGGGATGGATCTTGATGGCGTTGCCTTCAACGAGCACGGGCTCAAAAGCCTGGATGCCCATGCGGTGCAGCGTCGGAGCGCGATTCAGCATGACGGGATGCTGGTAAATCACCTCTTCGAGAATATCCCACACCTCAGGATCGCGGCGTTCGAGCATCTTCTTGGCGGACTTGATCGTGTCAGCCAACCCATGCTCCTTGAGCTTGCGGATGATGAATGGCTGATAGAGTTCCAGCGCAATTTTCTTGGGCAGGCCGCACTGATGCAGCTTGAGTTCCGGGCCGACCACGATGACCGAGCGGGCGGAGTAGTCCACGCGCTTGCCGAGCAGGTTCTCACGGAAACGCCCCTGCTTGCCCTTGATCATATCGGTCAGGGACTTCAGCGGGCGATTGGACGAACCCAGTACGGGGCGGCGGCACCGGCCGTTATCGAACAGCGCATCGACCGCCTGCTGAAGCATGCGCTTTTCGTTGCGAATGATGACTTCGGGCGCGTTGAGGTCAACCAGCTTCTTCAAGCGGTTGTTGCGGTTGATGATGCGGCGATACAAATCGTTCAGATCGCTGGTCGCGAAATTGCCGCTTTCCAGCAGCACCAGGGGGCGCAGGTCCGGCGGAATGACCGGGATCACGTCCATGACCATCCATTCCGACTTGTTTTCGGAATTACGGATGGCCTCGATCATCTTCAGGCGCTTGGTCAGGTCCTTGATCTTCTGCTTGGAGTTGGTCTTCTCGATGTCGGCGCGGACCTTCACCTGCTCGGTATTCAGGTCAAGCAAACCGAGCAGCTTCTTGATGGCCTCGGCGCCCATCTCGGCTTCAAATTCATCGCCATACTTTTCGTAGGCGGCGCGGTACTCCTCTTCAGTGAGGAGCTGCTTCTTTTTCAGGGGTGTCTTGCCCGGATCGGTGATGACGTAATCCTGGAAGTAGACGATCTTTTCGATGTCGCTGGTCTTCATGTCCAGCAGCGCGCCAAGGCGGCTGGGGAGAGCCTTGAAGAACCAGATATGCACAATGGGCGCAGCCAGATTGATGTGGCCCATGCGTTTGCGGCGGACGCGGCTATGCGTCACCTTCACGCCGCAACGGTCGCAGATGATGCCCTTGTACTTGGTGCCCTTGTACTTGCCGCAGGAGCATTCCCAGTCCCGCTCGGGACCGAAAATGCGCTCGCAGAACAAGCCATCCTTTTCCGCGCGATACGTGCGGTAATTGATGGTCTCGGGCTTCTTCACCTCGCCAAACGACCAGGAACGAATATCGTTCGGGCTGGCGAGCTGAATGCGAACTGAACCGTAATCGTTAATTCGATCGTAGACCATTTCAGCCATGATCGTTCTCTTTCTTTGCTTCCACGGGCGTCTGTCCCGTGAGTTTCACTTCAAAACCGCATCACGAATTCAAAACAGCAATGTCATGATGCCTTACGTCTCGGCCGGCGATGGACGTCATTTTCCTCGATCGTTGCAATCTGGCTTAGCCGCAAATGAGCAATTCGGTCTGAGTGCGGGAGGCAATACACGAGTTGCGACTGCCCAATTGCCAGGAGTTCGGAGTTCTCCACGACGTAAGATTCGCCGCTGGTCATCACCACACGAAATGGCACAAACGGATCACGCTTGCGCAGATCGCGAATCGTGTGAAGAACACCCAAATCCTCTTCGGCAGCCATTACGACACGCTCCAAATCATGAGTCACCAGAAGCCAACTCACATCAGATCCTCATCCTCTGTCGTCGCCGCACCCTTCTTCTTTTCGAGCTGGATATTCAATCCCAGCCCGCGGATTTCGTTGCAGAGCACGTCGAAGCTGACCGGTGTCCCGGCTTCCAGGGTGTTGGTCCCCTTGACCATGCTCTCGTAAATCTTCGTGCGACCTTCGACGTCGTCGCTCTTGACCGTGAGCAGTTCCTGAAGGACATAAGAAGCGCCGTAGGCTTCCAGGCCCCACACTTCCATCTCACCAAACCGCTGGCCGCCCGTGCGGGCCTTGCCGCCCAGGGGTTGCTGGGTGATGAGTGAATAGGGTCCGGTCGCGCGGGCATGGATCTTGTCGTCGACCAGGTGGTGCAGCTTCATCATATAGAGGAAACCGACCGTCGTTCGCTGCTCGAACGCCTCGCCCGTGCGGCCGTCGTAGAGCTGTACTTTGCCGCCGTAGGGCATGATGGCGTCCATACCGTGCTCGCCCATGCCGACCGTTTGCGACTTGCGGTCTTTACGGCGCTGGCGGATGGCATCGTTGGCCTCCTCGACACACTTGAAGATCTCGTCTTCCGTGGCGCCGTCGAACACGGGTGTGACGGCCTGCTGCCCGAGCACCATCATGGCCCAGCCAAGATGCGTCTCGAGGATCTGACCGACGTTCATGCGGCTGGGCACGCCCAACGGGTTGAGCAGGATGTGCACCGGCGTGCCGTCCTCGAGGAACGGCATGTCTTCCTCGGGAACGATACGGGCGATGACGCCCTTGTTGCCGTGCCGGCCGGCCATCTTGTCACCAACGGACAACTGCCGCTTGGTGGCAACGTAGACCTTGACCATTTCCAGCACGCCGCTGGGCAGTTCGTCGCCGCGCTTCATGTGCTCGGCGCGACGGACGCGTTCCTTGAGGACCGCCTGCACGCGCGGCCAGAACCGGGAGAACGTGTTGTCCGCCTGCTCGCGCGACTCCTTGGAACCCTTGATCCACGTCCCACTGAACGTCTCGATCTGCTCCATCAATACGTCGGAGTTTTCAGAGGCGCCGACCTTCTGACGCGTGTTGGGGTCGACCAACTGCTGGCCGGTCACTTCGTTGATCTCGCCCACCATCTGCTTGAAGATGGCGATGGCGCGAAGGTTCATGTCCTTTTCAAACTTGTCGATTTCCTTCTTGAGTTGCTTCTTCTGCTCGTCGCTCATGTGCATGCGCCGGCTGAAGCGCTGCGTATTGATGACCACGCCTTCCTCGCCGGCGGGCATCTCGAGCGAATCGTTCTTCACGTCTTCGCCGGCCCGGCCAAAGATCGCGTGCAGGAGCTTTTCCTCCGGCGTGAGTTCGCTCTTGGACTTGGGAGCGATCTTGCCCACCAGGATGTCTCCCGGCCCGACGCGCGTGCCCACGCGCACAATGCCCGCCTCGTCCAGATTGGCCAGCGCCCTCTCTGAAACGTTGGGAATATCGCGCGTGAATTCTTCGCGACCCAGCTTGGTCTCGCGAATTTCCACGTCGTATTCCTCGATGTGGATCGACGTGAAGATGTCTTCCTTCACCAGCTTCTGGCTGATGACGATGGCGTCTTCAAAGTTGTACCCGTCGAACGTCATGAACGCGACGAGCACGTTGCGACCCAGGGCGAGTTCGCCATGCAGCGTAGCAGCGCCATCAGCAATGACCTGCCCCTTCTTGACGCGCTGGCCCTTCTTGATGACCGGCTTCTGATTGAGGCAGGTGCGTTCGTTGAGGCCGACAAACTTGCGAAGCTCGTACTCATCGGCATTGTCAATAAGGATGCGACTGGCGTCGACGTAGGTGACAACGCCCGCCCGCTCGGCGCGAACGACCATGCCGCTGTTCTGGGCGACGGCGCGTTCCATGCCGGTCGAGACGACGGCCGGATCAACCCGGAGCAGCGGCACCGCCTGCCGCTGCATGTTCGAACCCATCAATGCGCGGTTGGCGTCGTCATGTTCAAGGAACGGGATCAGCGCCGCCGAGACGGAGACCGTCTGGCGCGGGCTGATGTCGATGTACTGAACTTCCTTGCTCGGCACCGTGGCCAGGTCGCCCTGCACGCGCGCCAGCACCGTGCCGCGCCTCAGGTGACCGTCTTTTTCCACAACGTCCGGCGGCGCGAGGATGCTCTTCATCTCTTCGTCGGCCCGCAGGTACTTGTGGTCGCCGTTGACCTTGCCATCCTTGACCACGCGGTAGGGCGTGATGAGGAAGCCGTATTCGTCGATGTCGGAATAGATCGACAGGGACGCGATCAACCCAATGTTGGTGCCTTCCGGCGTTTCGATCGGGCAAATTCGGCCATAGTGCGAAATATGCACGTCGCGCACTTCGAAGCCCGCCCGCTTGCGGTTCAGGCCACCCGGCCCGAGGGCCGACAAGCGGCGCTCGTGGGTAAGCTGCGAAAGTGGGTTGGTTTGGTCCACGACCTGTGACAGTTCGCCTCGACCGAAGAAGAAATCGATGCTGCTCGAGATCGACTTGCTGTTGACCAGCTCGGAGATCTTGCCCAACTCGTTGGGGTCCTTGAGGCTCATGCGCTCCTGCACGGTGCGCTTGAGCTTGAGGAATCCCTTGCGCATTTCCTCGGCCGCCAGTTCATCGATCGTGCGCAGGCGGCGGTTGCCCAGATGGTCGATGTCGTCCACGTAGCCTTCACCGCTACGGAGCTTGAACATGTACTTCAGCGAATTGATCATGTCTTCGCTGCGGAGCGTCATGACGCTCTCGGGGACGTTCTGGTCGAACTTCCGGTTGATGCGGAAGCGTCCGACTCGGCCAAGGCGATAGCGATTTTCGTCGAAGAACTTTTCTTCAAAGAGCGTCTTGGCCTTGTCGAGTTGCGGCGGGTTGCCCGGGCGAAGCCGCGCGTAGATCTTCATCAGCGCGTTTTCGTGGCTTTCCGAGGTGTCTTCAGCCAGCGTATTGAGGATGAGCGGATCGCTCACTTTGGTGACCACGTCCAGCGACTTCATTCCTGAAGCCTGGATCTTGGGCAAAGCTTCAGCGAGCTGCGAACCGGACTTCACCAGCACTTCGCCGCTCTCGGCATCGATCACCGGCGCAACGGCGTAGTAAGTGGACTGGAGCTGCCCCACCTTGATGGTCTCAATGGTGTAGAACTCCTTGATGATGGCTTCGGTCGAGGAGTGCTTTTCATCCAGAGCACGGAGGAAGGTGGTCGCGGGGATCTTGCTCGACTGGTCGATGCGGACCGCCAGCGCGTCCTTCTTGGTGACCGAGCATTCGATCCAGCTTCCGCGCTCGGGAATGACCCGGCAGCCGTGCAGCGGACGGTCGCCTTCCTGCACTTCGACGAGGAAGTCCACGCCTGGCGAACGGTGAAGCTGGTTCACGATCACGCGCTCAGCGCCATTGATGATGAACTCACCGCCGCCGATCATGATCGGGATCTCGCCAACGTAGATCGAGTCCTCCATCACCTCGTCCTTGTCCTTGCGGACAAGGCGCACCTTGATCCGGAAGGGCATTCCGTAGGTGAGGCGCAGGGCCCGACATTCGTCGGTCGTGTACCTCGGCTCGGAGAGCTCATAGCTGATGTACTCAAGCTTGAGGTTCCCATCGTAACTTTCGATGGGGAACACCTCGCGCAAGAGAGCCTCGAGTCCTTCATTCTTGCGCTTGGTGACATCGGTTTCCTTTTGGAGAAACCGATGATAAGCCGCAATCTGGACGTCGATCAGGTTCGGGATCGGCAGCGCATCGCCGCGCTTGCTGAAGTCGCGCACCTCATGCACTCGCATGGGAGGTCCTTTTCCGTAAGAGGGAAATACTGTTTCGAAGGAAATTGTTCTGAGCGGGCGGCCACATCGCCGCCGTTTTGTCGATCCCCGGGGTGCTGATTCCCAGCACCGCGAGTATCATCCGTCAATCCGTCACCCCCGGGTCCGCGAAAAGTCGATAAGAATAGCCGCTGTGCAAATGCCAAGCGGCTTTTTCCCGAAGCGTGTCCTAAAGGCCGCTCCGGGGCGTATCGCTAAAATCTCTGTCGTCCTCTGGAACATTCCTCACAAATGGAATGCTCCTGCGCAATGAAAACAGTCCAAGACACTTCCTCTTCTTAAAGGAACGTGCTCAGACTTTCTGGCGGACATTGTTCGATAAACTTCGTCAATTCTGACTGATATAGCCTATTCACGCTTTGCTTGGATGTCAACAGCGGCCCCAAAGGGCGAGCCAAGCCGGCTATCCGTTGATACCCGTGATCCGAACCTCGGTATAGCGCTGCCGGTGACCAATCTTGCGATGGTAACCCTTGCGGCGCTTATACTTCTGGATATCGATCTTCGGTCCGTGGGCCTCGCCCAGCACCTCTGCCGACACCGTCGCGCCTGCCAGCATCGGGGTTCCAATCTTGGGCGAACCCTCGCCTGCAACCAGCAACACCCTGTCAAAGGTGATGGTCTTCTGATCTTCAGTCACCTGCCGATCGATCCTGATCCGATCGCCGCTGGTTACTTTGAATTGTGTTCCACTGTCTTCAATAATAGCGTACATGGCAATACTCCGGGCCGATAAGGGCGTCGCATTGTGGCCAAGCGGCTGCGAATGTCAAGCTTGCGGAAAAGTATCGTGAAATAGCCATGCGTCCCCTCCCCGCCTTGACGAGATTCACTCACGCCTCATAATCCACCGCACGCATTCAGTTGAGTGCAGAGGAGACGCATGGATCAACTAAGACCGGAGCTGATCCCCAACCCGGCCGTCCGACGTCTGAGCCTTTACCTCCGCCAGCTTGAAGTCTTCAAGCGGGCCGACCGCCGGACCATCTCCAGTAAGCAACTTGGTGAGAGCCTCGGTCTGACGGACGCCCAAGTCCGCAAGGACTTAGCCTACTTCGGGCAGTTTGGTCACCCCGGCATCGGGTATCGCGTTGATGATCTGATCTCCCAAGTCAAGCACGTCCTGGGCACGGACAAAACATGGAACGTCCTGCTCGTCGGGGCGGGCAACCTCGGCCGCGCATTAATGGCCTACAAGGGATTCGTCGCCAAGGGGTTCAACCTTGCTGCCGTCTTCGACAATGATCCCGCCCTGGTGGGAAAAAAGCTCGGCGCATTCACCGTGCAGCCCCTGACGGAGTTGGAAGAGACGATCCGCACGAAAGCGGTTCGCCTTGCCATCATGGCGGTCCCGGCGGACGTGGCACAGGACGTTGCCGACAAGCTGGTCTCTGCCGGCGTGCGCGGGTTGCTCAATTTCGCGCCCGTCTCGCTGCAGCTTCCGCCTGAGATTGCCATCAACGCGGTGGACCTGGCCGTCTCACTTGAGCAGCTTTCCTTTCAGGTCAACGTCCAGCCGATGTCACCCAATCCGTGAGCCGCCTCCATGCGCTGGACTCGCACCCTCATTCCGACCTCCAAGGATGACCCCGCCGATGCCCAGATCATCAGCCACAAGCTCATGCTCCGCGCTGGGCTCATCCGCCAGCTCACCGCCGGTGTATACGACTTCCTGCCTTTGGGATTGCGCAGCCTCCAGAAAGCCGCCGTCATCGTGCGCGAAGAGATGAACACCATCGGCTGCTCGGAAGTGCTCTTGCCCGCGCTCCAGCCGCTGGACTTGTGGCGGCAGACCGGGCGCGATGTCAGCTACGGGGAAAACCTCTTCAAGGTGAAAGATCGGCATGGCCGATCGCTCGTGCTGGGGCCAACGCACGAAGAAGTCATCACCGAGCTCGTGCGGGCCTGCGTCGATTCGTACAAGCAGTTGCCGCTGTCGCTTTATCAGATCCAAACCAAATTCCGGGATGAATACCGCCCGCGCTTCGGACTGCTGCGCGTGCGGGAATTCCTCATGAAGGATGCGTACAGCTTTCACCCATCGCCTGAAAGTCTGGATCAGACCTACGCCGATTTCTATCGCGCTTATGAGCGAATCTTCACGCGCTGCGGGCTCCCCTACCACTCCGCCGAAGCCGAACCTGGTCCGATTGGTGGTGGTGCATCGCATGAATTCATCGTTCTCTCCGAAGCCGGCGAAGATACAGTCGTCACCAGCGACAAAGGCAACTACACCGCCAACCTCGAGCGCGCCCAGACCGGCTCGCGCGCCTGGACCTTCGCAGGCGAGCCGACCGCCGACCTGCTGAAAGTGCACACCCCGAATCTCCCTGGGATCGACGACGTTGCGACATTCCTAAAGGTCAAACCGAAGCACATGCTGAAAACACTGGTTTTCCGGGTTGCCGATCCAGCACCAAAGGACCGCCCGGAGAATCTGGCCCATCCGCGATGGCTCGTCGCGGTCGTTCGCGGCGATCATGATGTCAACGAATCCAAGCTTGCCCGCGCCGCGCGAGAGCATTTCCATATCGAACTTTTCGCACTTGAAGACACGCCCGACGTTCGCGCCCAATGGGCCATCGGTTTTGTCGCGCCCGATGCGGCCGCGCGAAACATCGAAGCCGTCCTGCTGGTCGATCCCGACGCCGCGCAGGGCGGCTTCTGGGTCAGCGGCGCTAATGAGCCCGACTATCACGTCAAGCATTTCAACTGGTTCCGCGAATGCGGCGACAAGCTGGCGGACCCGCGCAAGGTTGTCGTCGCCGACATCCGTAACGCCATCGAAGGCGACCCATCGCCCAAAGAAGACGGCGGCAAGCTGAAACTGTCGCGCGGCATCGAGATCGGCCACGTCTTCAAGCTCGGCACGAAATACTCGGAAGCTCTGGGCGCGACCTATCTGGACGACAAGAGCGCCGCCCACCCGTTGATCATGGGCTGCTACGGCATCGGCATCGGCCGCCTGCTCATCGCCGCCATCGAATCCCACCACGACGACCGCGGCATCATCTGGCCAGCCGCGCTGGCCCCCTACCGGGTTGTCCTGACCCCCATCAAATATGACGGCGAAGTCAAACGCGTAACCGACAAGCTGTATGATGAATTCAACGCCGCCGGCATCGACACCATCCTGGATGATCGCGACGCGAGACCCGGCGTGAAATTCGCCGACGCGGATTTGATCGGGTTTCCGATAAGGATCAATATTGGGGAACGAGGGTTGAAGGAGCGAGCGGTCGAACTCAAACTTCGGCGCTCGTCAGAAACCCGCATGGCATCGCTGACTGAGGTGGTACAATCAGTGAAACAGCGGCTTGGTCAAGATTGACACAGAAACCCCCGATTCTTCCGTACGCACGAACCAGGGTTTCGCCCCTTGATGAAATCACCTGCGCGTATCGTGTCCAGTTGAAACCTCCGACAGCCTGGCCTCAGGTTCTGATTATTTCGATGGGTCTGTTGCTCGTTGCCGGCTTCCTGATTTCTTGCGGAGTTGCCGCGGTAGAAAGCGCAAGAAACGCCACCAGTTCGAGGAGGTCTGTGACTTCGCTCCTCCCCATCATGATGACCGTCGCCGCGGTTTGCGTTGCAACCGTCTGGTGGTTGGTTCGAGAGCTGCAATCCTTAAGACGCTCGGCCATGCGCCCGATCACACTCGCGATCCAAGACAGGCAGTTGCATATTGATGATCCGGCTCAAAGCTCGGCGTCGGTCATTTCGTGCCCACCCGGTACGATCAAATCGATCGTCGCCAGGAAGGTGGGCACAAATCTGGCCTTTCAATTTGCATGGGAACTGCGGGTGGATCGCGGAATCTCGAATTCTCTGACGATCCGATTTATCGAAAGCGATTTCATGGCTGTGGAGGTTATGATGCTTCAGATCCATGAACTTCTTGCGCTGAAATGAGTTCGCCAGCCCATGCCAAAACTAATTCTGATCAAACACGCCTCCCCTGAAGTCGTCCCGGGAGTTCCGTCGGAGGAGTGGCATCTTTCGGAGCGCGGCCGCGCGAGTTGTGCGGTGCTGGCGGAGAAACTTCGGCCGTATGGACTGACCGCTCTCGTTTCCAGCGAAGAACCCAAGGCCGCCGAGACGGCGGAGCTTATCGCCACAGTGCTGGCCATCCCTCACCGCACGGCGGCCGATCTTCACGAGCATGATCGGTCTAATGTCCCGCACATGCGGTCGAGTGAGTTCATCTCGACCATGGAGCTGTTTTTTCGCAGGCCGGACGAGCTGGTGCTTGGCCGCGAGACGGCCCGGCAGGCGGAAGAGCGCATCAGCGATGCAATTGATGATGTGTTGAAACAGTTTCCCGAGAAGACGCTGGGCATCGTTACGCACGGCACGGTGCTGGCGCTGTTTCTCGCGATGCACAGCGATCGGCCGCCATTCGCCCTCTGGCGCGAGCTGGGGTTGCCGTCGTTTGCTGTCCTGGACCTGCCGAGTTTTCGGGTGATCGAGATCGCCGCGAAAGTTCAACTGTAGTGGTCGCCGTCTCGGCGACTTGCTCAGCCGCCGGGACGGCGGCCGCTACAGGGAAGTCCGATCACGCCGCGTGGTTCGTGTTGAGCACCTTGCAAATCTGCACCGTCGCCTTGCTTCGGTTCAATGTATAAAAGTGAACTCCGTCCACGCCGTGGAACAGCAGGTCTTGGCATTGCCGCGTTGCGTATTCGATCCCGGCGGCCGCGACGGCTTCGGGATCGGCTTCCAGGCTTTCCAGCTTCAGCAGCAGCGGGTGCGGAATCTTCGCGCCGATCATCGAGACAAATCGTTTGATCTGCCCGACGTTTTGGATCGGCATGATCCCCGCCAGGATTGGAACTTTAATTCCCATCGCCTGCGCGGCCTCGCGGAAGCGATAGAAGTCAGCGTTGTCGAAGTAGAGTTGGGTAATGACGAAACTGGCGCCGTTGTCCACCTTGCGCTTGAGGTTTTCAAGATCGCGCGTCCGGTTGAGGCATTGCGGGTGTCCCTCCGGATACCCCGCCACGCCGATGCAGAAATCGTGTTTCGACTTGACGCATTTCACGAGCTGGTCGGCATACTGGAAGCCGCCTTCCGTCGGCACGAATGAGCCTTGCCCTTGCGGCGGATCGCCGCGCAACGCAAGGACGTTGCGAATTCCGCCGTTCCAAAGATCATCAAGCACTTTGCCGATTTCGTCAGCCGTGTGCCCCACGCACGTCAGGTGAGCCATCGACCGGATGCCGATCTCGCGCTGAATGCGTTCGACCAAATCCACGGTTTTCTGACGGGTGGACCCACCCGCGCCATAGGTCACGGAAACGTAGCTCGGCCTAAGCGGGCGAAGGTCCTCAATGGTCTGGTAAAGCTGCGTAAATCCCGCCTCATTCTTAGGTGGGAAAAACTCAAAGGAGATGGTTGGCTTGCCCTTGCCCAGGATTTCGTCGATCCGCATAACCCAGATTTATAGACACGATCCATCGCGAATGAAAGCCTGCGCACCAGGCGGAATAACAGCAGAGGAGTAACCGCAGAGCAGAGAATCGGATGGGCAGAGGAAGAAGCCGGGACCGGACTCTCAAAGACCGTCCTCGTTTAGCCCGCGAGCTCGCGGTTTTGAGGACAACTGAGTTCGTGTATCCCCGAACAAGGCGCCAGAAAGTCCGCCCGCGCCGCGATCGCCCTTCAGCGGCCTGGCGGCTAAACAAGGACGGGTTCAGCGGGATCACGATCGTCCCAATAGTCATCCTTGCCGCTGCCTCCCCCGTTCGGTGTTGCGGGCCCGGACCGGTGCTTATGTCTGCGCCGGGGGCGCGGATGCCCCGCCGCCGCTGCGGAGGGCTTTGATGCGCTTCTGCACGTCACGGTAGTTGAAGTCCCATTGCGCTAATTGGCTGTAGCCTCTGATCGCCTGGGGGATCTCTTTTTGTGCTTCGAGGGAGCGGGCAAACCAATAATACATCTCCTTGCTCTTGGCGTCGCCCTTCACCTGGTATTCGTCAATCAGCGTGCGGAAGGTGTCGACCGCCTCATCGACGAACTCTGCGTCGAGGAAAGCCTTGCCCAGAAGCGTGCTGGCGTCGATTTTGACCTTGGGGTCCTGCCTGGAGGTTTGCAGCAGCGGAATGGCCTCGCCGTGCCGTTCGAGAATGAGCATTCGCTTGGCCATCTCGAACTTCAAGCCCAAATCAGTTGGGTAAGCATCCGACCAGAGCGTGATTTCCTTGAGTTCTTCCTCGGCCTTGTCGCGGATGAACTGGCGGTACTCGTCCTTCACGGCTTGGTCGTTGGGATTTTTGTTGAGCTTTTCGCGAAGCGCGCGTTCGGCGCGGATGAGCTGGGCGATCTTGATTTTGCCCGCCTGCTGACGGAATCGGAACTGCTTGGATCGCTCGAAGGCCCCGAGCAGGATTTCGATGGCGCGATTTTCGTGGGCTGCGTTTTCCGTCCGGGCCAGCGCCTCGGCGAGCTTGGTGATTTTGCCGGGCTCGTCAGGCTGGGCTTTCCACTGGGCCTCGGCCTCGGCGATGGCGCGGGACATGACATCGTCATCGCGCGTGGTCATGTCGTTTTCCATCAACTGCCGCTGCGAATCCATGTTCTTTACGCTGGTGCGGAAGCTGCCGCCGCCTTCGTAATTGCCGCGGGTCATGGTGAGCTGGGCGCTGAGGTTTTTCAACTCGCCGGGAAGATCGGGATCGTTGGGCTTGAGCGAAACCGCCGCCTGCGCCGCGTCGATGGCCAGATCAAATCGGTTGAGCGCTTTATAGGTATCTTTCAGGGCGACGAAAATCTTAAAATTGGGCTTGCCGCCATCGGTGTTGGCCCGGAAGAGGATCGGACCCATCCAGAGCACCGTATCGAAAAAGCCAGCCTTGTAAGCGTTTTGCATCAGCGCGAGCATGTGATCCGTGTTACCGGGGTCGAAGGCGAGCAGCTTCTCGGAATTGAGCATGTTCTGCTTGTCGTCGCCGCCCTTGAGCTTCCATCGCTCGGTCATGCCCATGGCTTTGCCGCCGCTGGCCTTGCGGCGGAGGGAAATGTCGCGCAAAGTTTGGTGGGCTTCGACGGCGTCGGGGTCGATGCTCAAGCCCTGGATGAACATTTCGATGGCGTAGTCATATTGCCCCGTTCCGGCCACCGTCGAGCCGCGGTCAAAAAAGGTTTTGGCCTTTTTGCGATCTTCTTCGGGAACGTCGCGATAACCCTGGGGAGTGTCAGGCACAGTCTATATTCCTAGATCAGAAATCCCAGCCGCCCCTGTCTGCGGCGCACGGTGCGCCCGAGCAGGTTCGTCATGATGCAACCGTTTCACGGCCCATAGCTTACAACCAAGGCCATGTAAATCCAACTTCTTGAACGTGTCAACCAGTTGATCTACGCTCTGACCCTACTATTCTAGCATGGAATAGGGTGAATTGACGGTTGCGGATGCCAGGCGAACTCAAAATCATCAAATGGCCGGACCCACGCTTGAAGAAGACCAGCGTGGCGGTGAAGGAGTTCACGCCCGCGCTGCGCGCCTTGGCGGAGCGGATGCTCGAGCTGATGCGCGAGGCCCACGGCGTGGGACTGGCCGCGCCGCAGGTGGGGCAGAACATCCGCATGTTCGTGATGAATCCCACCGGCCAGCCCGACGACGACCGGATCTACATCAATCCCGTCCTGTCCGATCCCGAGGGCGACGAAGCGAGCGAGGAAGGCTGCCTGAGCCTGCCGGGCATTAATGCGCAGATTGACCGCAACCGGACGATCCGCATGCAGGCCCAGGATCTGGAAGGCAACCGGATCGAAGAGTTGCAGACGGGGTTTGTGGCGCGGGTCTGGCAGCATGAGTACGATCATTTAAACGGCGTGATGATCATCGACCGCATGGGGCTGGGTGATCGGTTGAAGTACCGAAAGGTGCTTCGCGAGATGGAAGATGATTATGCTGTCGCGCATCCTGCGCCGCCGCCGCCCAAATCCAAGGTCGTTGCGCGAACCAAGCCTAAAGGCTCAAGATCGAAATGAAGATTGTCTTCGTCGGTAGCGGTGAGTTTGGAGCGCCGACGTTCATCGCGCTGATGAAGGCCGGGCACGAAATTGCCCTGGTGGTTACCCAACCCGATCGGCCCGCGGGGCGCGGGCGACATCTCACGCCGACTCCGATTGCAAAATTGGCGACTGGGCACAATCTTCCGTTGCTGCGGACGGCCGATGTCAACGTCGAAACGCTTCCCGAAGCTGATCTGCTGGTGGTCGTCGCATTCGGCCAGAAGATTTCGCCGCAACAGGTGAGCCACGCTCGTCTGGGTGCGATCAACCTGCACGGCTCGCGGCTGCCCAAATTCCGCGGCGCTGCCCCCGTCAACGCGGCGATTCTTGCCGGGGAAACGATCAGCGGCAATTCAGTGATACGCCTGGCCGAGCGGATGGACGCCGGCGCAGTCCTTGGGCAATCGAGCCTTTCCATCGGCGAATTGGAAACCGCCGGGGAGTTGCACGACCGGCTGGCCGCGGAGGGCGCGGGATTGATGCTCGATGTGATCGCTCAATTGGAGCACGGCGCCGTGCGCGAGTTGCCGCAGGACGAATCGGCCGCGTCACGGGCGCACAAACTATCGCGCGAATCAGCGCACCTCGACTGGACGCGCTCTGCCGATGAGATCGCACGCCAGATCAGGGGGATGTATCCGTGGCCGGGGTGCCATGTGCGATTGCTCGATGAGACGGGGAAAGAGATCGTTCGTGCGACACTGGTGCGAGCGCGCGGGGTTGAAGGATCGGGCCCGGCGTCCACCCTCCTCGCGCAAGGCACGGTCGCCGCCTCATCCGGCGCGGTGGAGATTATCGAGATTCAGCCCGAGGGCAAGCGCCCGATGGCGCTGGCTGCCTTCCGCAATGGCCACCCGTGGCGCGCGGGCATGCGGTTGGAATCGCGATAGCCATTAGTCATTCGCTTCAGGTCTGCACGGCTTGATAGACCTGCCCGCTCCGCGGCGTGCCGGGTTCGGGCTTGGCAACGTCCTTGAAATCGCCTCGGAGCGCCTTCAAGGCAAACCGTTCCTGATTGATCTCATCTGCCGTCCGCACGCCAAACCGGCGAAGCACCGGCAGCGGGGGACACCACCCTTGCAGCGCGTGCTGCATGAAGAATCCCTGCACAGCCAGTGAGAGCAGCAGCCATTTTTTGTTCCGCGTGAGACTCAGGAAGATTCCCGAAAGCGTCAACGATGATGCCGCCGTCTCCAGCGTGCGCTCGATGTCCCACTCGCCGTCCAGGTCCCGCAGACGCTCGTCAATCTTGTCGAGATGTTGAGCGTAATACGCGATGGATTTCTCGGTTTCTCGTTTGATCCTGCCTTCGCTGGCACTGGCGATCGCCTCTTTCCTGCCTGGCGCGGCGGGGCTTTGTTCCAAATGCTTTCTTTTTGCCGATTTGGCGGTCATGGAGTCAGCTCCTTTAACCCCACTTTTCCCGGAAGATCATAGGCGGATGAGCGCACCGCCCGCCCGGTTATCGGACTTGCCCTGATGTGCGCGCGGGCGAAATCCTCCACCCCCGCCGCAGCCCGCTTGACCTGGCCCGCCCCTTGGCGACATTCGGTAACGCGACATTCAGTCGCCGGAGCTTCTATGTCGTCTGGACGCGATTACGCACTTGCTCAACTCGATCGCCTCCCGCTGCCGGGTTGGAAAGAGAAACTCATGCGCCACAAGGTCGCGACGCCGGCCGATCCGCGCGATCTTGCGCTGGCGGAAAGAATCATTGCCGGTGTGTTGAAGAACCTGGGGTTGCTGAATCATCTGATCGATCATTTCGCCACCCATCCCGGGCGCATTGACCCGTTGGTCCGCAAGATCCTGGCGATCGCGGTGTATCAGGTCCGCTTCCTGACGCGCGTGCCCGCCTCTGCTGCGGTGGATGAAGCGGTCGAGCAAACGCGGCGCTTTGGCCGGCCCCACGCCGCCGCGTTTGTCAATGCATTGCTGCGGCGCGCCGTATCGCAACCTGATGTCCCCCTGCCCGATCCAGCCAACGATCCGCTGAAATACGCCCAACTCGTGCTTTCACATCCCTCAGATCTCTTCAAGAGATGGGTGGCGATGCTCGATGTGGAGCGCGCGATCGCGATTTGTGAACACAACAACCGCGAGCCCCCGACGCTCGTCCGGCTGTTCAAAGGCACGTCGCCCAAAGCACTCGAGGCCGAAGGCATCACACTCACTCCGCACGAGCAGCATGGGATTCTCGTCGTCGAGGGCGCCAGGCGTGCGACATTCGCCTCCTGGGCCGCGCGCGGTCTGGCGCAGGTGCAGGATGCTACCGCCGCGGGAATTGCCGAGCACCTCGACCTTCAACCGGGTCAGGATGTTCTGGATCGTTGCGCGGGCTTGGGGACCAAGACGCTTCAAATTCATGACATCCTCGCCAATACCGGCTGGCTCATGGCGGTCGATCCATCCCAGGATCGCTGCAAGGCGCTGCGCCAGCTTTTGGCGGATCGCAAAATTGAAAATATCGCCGTCGTGCCCACGCCGATGCTGCGGGATGTCCCTCAGGTCAAGAAGCCCGCGTTTGATCGAATTCTCGTTGATGTCCCATGCAGCAACAGCGGCGTCCTGGCGCGCCGCCCGGAGGCGAGGTACACCCAAACCGAGGCGGCACTAGCGTCTCTGTCCAAGCTTCAGGACCAGATCATGGACGACACGGCCGGCTATCTCCGCGGGGGCGGGCGGTTGGTTTACAGCACGTGCAGCATCTGGCCGGAAGAGAACGAGCAGCGCGTCCAGAGGTTCCTTGAGGCCCATCGCGATTATGAGCAGATCGAGTCACGACTGACGCTCCCGAGCATGGATCCGGACCCGGCCCGTTATCATGACGGTGGATTCTTTGCCGCGCTACAGAAGCGCTGAGGGATGCGGTAATGCACCCCCGCCACATTGGCCGATGAAATGGTTGATGGAATGGGCGATCGTCATTGGCTGTGTCCTGGGCGGATGGTCGATGCTTCGCCTCATTGGCGGCGAACGGCAGCGGCAATTGGCCGAGCGCAGCATCACATCAAGTGCAGCTCAAACCAAGCCGCAAGAGCAGCTTGAGAGCATTCCCGAACTCAAGTAAGCCATTTCCAAAGCAGAGAATAAATTGACCGGTCACAGGGGCACCGCTACACTGGACAGGTTGAACAATTCAGTCGAGCGACCCACCTTTCAGGCGAGGTGCCATGTGAGCAAGAACGGTTCCTGTTCGTATCAAGGGGTTTACATCGCGGCTCTGGGTCTGTCCCTGGCGATGGTGGCCGCGGGAACCTATGCGCTGGTCACCGCCGGCATATGGGCGATGCTCGCCGCCGGCGGAGCGAGCGTTATCTTCGTGCTGATCGCCTGGGCGCTCACGGCCCAGCTCGTTTCCTTCCGCCAAATCAGCAAGACCCACGCCGATCAACTGCAATCCTCCCTCAAGGAGCGCTTCGAGGAATTCTCCATCCTGCTCAATCTCATCAGCGAACAACAGCTCCTCAGCGATCGCGCCAAGGCGGTCGCCTTCCGCGAAAAGGACAGCGACGCCCTTCGCCGCGCCATCCAGGACGAAATTCTCAGGCAGAACTGGGAACTGGCCATGACGCTGGCCAACGAAATGGAAGAGAGCTTTGGCTACAAGCAGGAAGCCGCCCGCCTGCGAGCCGAGATCAACGAGCGTCATCAGGAAGTGGTCCGCAAGCAGATCGCCGAGGCCGTCGGCGTGATCGACCGTCACTCGCGCGGCGAAGCGTGGGATGAAGCCCTCATCGAAGCCCAGCGCGTCGCCAAGAGCTTCCCCGACAATACTCAAGCCATCGCGCTGCCGTCTGAGGTTGAGAAACGCCGCGAGACCCACAAAAAGCAGCTCATCCAAAGCTGGAACGACGCGGTGACGCGCCACGATGTGGACGGCGGCATCGAGATCCTCAAGCGGCTGGATGGCTATCTCACTCCCGCCGAAGCCGAGGCGTATCAGGAGAGCGCCCGCGGCATTTTCAAGGAAAAGATCGGCATTCTGCGGACCCAGTTCTCGACGGCCGTCCAGGAACACCGCTGGGCCGAGGCGCTGCGGCTGGCCGACACCATCACAACCGACTTCCCCAACTCGCAAATGGCCAAGGAAGTGCGCGAGATGATGGACACGCTGCGTTCCCGCGCCGCTGGACTAGAGCCAGCGCCGGTCTAGGACGGAAACGTCCGCTCTGAAAATTCCGAGACACGAGAGGGAGACACAAAGGCACGAAGGAGACAAAGGAATCACAAAGAAAATGCTCGGGACGGATTTCAACCCTTCCTCGCTTCTTCGTGTTTTCTTTGTCTCCTTCGTGCCTTCGTGTCTCTTCCAATGCCGAACTGAACGAATACTTCCCGTTTAGAGCCCGCGAATTTCAGATTTGAGATTTCTCAGGGTTTGAATTCTCCCATCCATGCCCTCCATCGCAGTCATCGGCGCCGGCCCGGCGGGTTCGATCGCTTCGCTGATCCTGGCGCGCGCGGGCATCAACGTCACCCTCATTGAACAGCACCGTTTCCCACGCGATAAAGTTTGTGGCGAGTGCGTCAGCGCGCTGGGGATCGAGGTGCTCAAGCGACACGGGCTGGATGCAGCGGTGCTGCAACACCAGCCGGCGATGCTCGATCGCGCCACCATTCACAGCACCGATGGAGACTGCGCCGAATTTTCGCTCAGCCGATCGATGTGGGGGATCTCCCGCCGGGTTTTCGATCAGCTCCTGCTTGATGCAGCGCGCGTCGCCGGCATCCGCGTGCTTCAACCGGCACGATGCGAGTCAATCGAGCCCGGCCCGCGCCCACGCTTGACCGTTCGTCTGATCGAATCCAACACCCTCGAGGCGATCCAACCTGATTGGGCCATCATCGCCGACGGCAAATCCGCGCTGATCCCAGCCCCGCGTGGTTCAACACGCGACTTTGGGCTGAAGGCACATTTCACCGGCGTTACCGCCCCGGCGGATGCGATTGGCCTCTACGGTGTGCATGGCCACTACGGGGGCGTCGCTCCGATCGAAGCGGGCCTTTGGAATATCGCGTTCAGTGTTCCGCACACGCGACTGAAGGCCAATGCTGCAACGGTGACACACCTCGATGACCTGTTTGCCAACATCGTCTGGGAAAACGCGCCGTTGAACCACCAGCTGCGCCGCGCCCGCCGCGTGAGCGACTGGCTCGTCTCCCCCCTGCCGCGATTTCCGGTCGCGCGCGAATGGCCACAGAACATCATCCCCATCGGCAATGCCGCCGCCGCCATCGAGCCGATTGGCGGCGAGGGCATGGGCCTGGCCATGCGCAGCGCCGAACTGGCGGCGGGTGCAATTGTGGAATCCCATCGATCCGGAACAGAGCTGGATGTCAGTGGACTACGCCGTGAATATCGAAAGCTCTGGGCGCTACGAAGTTTCGCCTGCCGCGCCGGCGCGAAGATCATCTCATCACCCTCTCTGGCTCGACTCTTGATCCCCTTCGCAGCCGACATCGAAGGCCCGGCCGCCCTCACCTTGCGGCTCATCGGCAAATGATGCGGCGGCTCAA
>JADMIO011124176.1_pt1 | contig 27611 bp, 21 predicted proteins | sample 8958161 | NCBI WGS metagenome assembly JADMIO01 (sample SAMN16585339, study PRJNA669376) | soil metagenome | isolation source: Crop rotation soil | place: USA: Cullars Rotation, Alabama | collected 2011
GGCCCCGCCGCGGTGATTGCCGCGCAGAACGCCATCCAGAGCCACGCGACGTCGAACGTCTCGTCGATCACCCAGAAAGCCGTGGTGGCTGCGCTCACGGGATCGCAGGAGCCGGTCTCGCTCATGCTGAACGAGTACCGGAAGCGGCGCGACAACCTGCACCAGTGGCTCACGGCCGATCCGCGGATCCGCTGCACGAAGCCTGGCGGCGCCTTCTACCTGTTCCCGGATGTGAGCGATTTCCTGTCCCCCGACGGGTTCAAGACGACCACCGATTTCGCGCAGGCGCTCCTCGACGAGTCGCGCGTCGCGGTGACGCCGGGCGAAGCGTTCGACGCGCCCGGCTTCCTGCGCCTGTCGTACGCCACGTCGATGGAGAGCCTGCGGGAGGGAAGCGCCCGGCTTCTGGAGTTTGCGGCCAGGCACGCGCCCCAGGCGCAGCCGGTCCGCTGAATGTCGAAGGTCGTCGCCATCATCGGCGCGTCGAGCCATCGGGAGAAGTTCGGAAATCGGGCGGTCCGCGCGTTCAGCCGCCAGGGGTACACGGTGATCCCCATCAACCCGCACGAAGCCGAGATCGAGGGCCTCAAGGCCTACGGCTCGGTTCTCGACGTGCCGGGGCCCATCGACATGGCATCGTTCTACGTGCCGCCCGAGATTGGCGAACAGGTCATCGGCGAAGTGGCGCGCAAGCAGATCCCCGAGGTGTGGCTGAATCCCGGCTCCCAGAGCGACGCGCTCATCGCGAAGGCCCGGAGCCTGTCGATCCGTCCGATTGTCGCGTGCAGCATTGTCGCCGTGGGACAGAATCCCTACGCTTTGTAGTCAACCTACTTCCTCCCTGAACGTCCATGCCAAGCCATCACAAGCGCCAGGGGCCGCGCGCCGCGAACGGCGCCCCTTCGCCCGACGTGCCGCCCGTCCCGGAAAGCCCCGTCGCGGTCGAGGCGCCGCAGCCGCCCCAGGCCCCGCAGCCGCCGCAGCCGCGCGTCGAGACGCTGAAGATCACCGACCTCAAGGATCTCAGCATCCAGAAGCTCACGCACATCGCCAAGGAGAAGAGCGTCGCCGGCGCGACCGGGATGCGGAAGCAGGACCTGATCTTCCAGATCCTGAAGGCGCAGACCGAGCAGAGCGGCTTCATCTTCTCCGAAGGGGTGCTCGAGGTGCTGCCCGACGGGTTCGGCTTCCTGCGCGCGCCCGATTACAACTACCTTCCGGGCCCCGACGACATCTACGTCTCGCCCTCGCAGATCAGAAAATTCGACCTCCAGACCGGGGACACCGTCTCCGGACAGATCCGCGCCCCGAAAGAAGGCGAGCGGTACTTCGCGCTGATCAAGGTCGAAGCGGTGAACTTCGAGGCGCCCGATCAGGCGCGCGAGAAGCTGTTCTTCGAGAACCTCACGCCGCTGTATCCGCAGGAGCGGCTGAAACTCGAGACCGCGGCCGAGAACCTTGCCGGGCGCGTCATGGATCTCATGACGCCGATCGGCAAGGGGCAGCGCGGCCTCATCGTCGCCCCGCCGCGGACCGGCAAGACGATGCTGCTGCAGAGCATCGCGCAGTCGGTCTCCGCCAACCATCCCGAGGTGTACCTGATCGTGCTGCTCATCGACGAGCGGCCCGAAGAGGTCACCGACATGCAGCGTTCCGTCGATGGCGAGGTCATCTCCTCGACGTTCGACGAGCCGGCCCAGCGCCACGTGCAGGTCGCCGAGATGGTGATCGAGAAGGCCAAGCGGCTCGTCGAGCACAAGAAGGACGTCCTCATCCTCCTCGACTCGATCACGCGCCTGGCGCGCGCCTACAACACCGTCATTCCTCCGTCCGGCAAGGTCCTCTCGGGCGGCCTCGACTCCAACGCACTGCAGAAGCCGAAGCGGTTCTTCGGCGCCGCGCGCAACATCGAGGAGGGCGGGTCGCTCACGATCATGGCCACGGCGCTGATCGACACCGGATCGCGCATGGACGACGTGATCTTCGAGGAGTTCAAGGGCACCGGCAACATGGAGATCCACCTCGATCGCAAGCTGGTGGACAAGCGCGTGTTCCCGGCTATCGACATCCAGAAGAGCGGCACGCGCAAGGAGGAGCTCCTGCTGCCGCGCGAGGACCTCAATCGGATCTGGGTGCTGCGGAAGGTCCTCCATCCCTTGTCGCCGGTCGAAGCCATGGAGCTGCTGCTCGACAAGATGGGGAAGACGCGCTCGAACGCCGATTTCCTCGCCGCGATGCAGAAAATGGGATAGCCCGGATGGCAATCATCAAGGTCAGGCAGAACGGGCCGTACCTCGTGGAGGGCGACGATGTGACCGTCGTCGACTGGAATGGCACCGCGTACCGGCTCGACAAGCGTCCGTTCGCGCTCTGCCGCTGCGGTCATTCGGGCAGGAAGCCGTTCTGCGACGGAACCCACCGCCACGTCGGATTTCAGGCCGCGGAACCCGCGGTCGCCGACGGCGGTCCCGCGTAAGCGCCGGCCGGCGCGATTTCCCCTGTGTCAGCTCGGGCGCGCGTCCGAGAGGACCGCGTCGTTGAGCAGCTGCCGGAGCTCGTCCCCCTCCATCACCTCGATGTCCAGCAGCCGCCTCGTGATCGATTCGAGCTTGTGCCGGTTGTCGGTGAGCACGCGGCGCGCCGTGTTGTGGGCGTCGGTCAGGATCCGCTTGATCTCGGCGTCGATCACCTGCGCCGTCTCCTCGCCGTAGAGTCCGCGCTCCTGCGCGAAGGGGATGTCCAGGAAGCGCGCCCGCTTGTTGCCGTCGTAGTTGATCGCGCCAATCGAATCGCTCATCCCGAACTCGGTCACCATCGCCCGGGCAATGTCGGTCGCGCGCTGCAGGTCGTTCTGGGCGCCGGTCGAGATCTCGCCGAGCGCAATTTCCTCCGCCGTCCGGCCCGCCAGCAGCACCGCGAGCTGGTTCAGGAGATCGCGGCGGGTCATCAGGTAGCGATCCTCGAGAGGGAGCTGCATCGTGTAGCCGAGCGCGCCGAAGCCGCGCTGCACGATCGAGATCTTGTGCACCGGGTCGAGACCGGGCAGGACCGTTGCGACAATCGCGTGGCCCGACTCGTGGTAGGCGACGATCTCGCGCTCCTTCGTGCTCATCACGCGTTTCTTCTCGAGCCCGGCAATCAGGCGGTCGATGGCCGCGTCGAAGTCCCGCGGTCCGACGGCGGTCTTGTCGTTGCGCGCCGCGAGCAGGGCCGCCTCGTTCACGAGGTTGGCGAGATCGGCGCCCGCAAAGCCGGCCGTGCGCGCCGCGATGACCCTCAGATCGACGTCGGCGGACGTCTTCACCGTCTTCGTGTGAATGCGCAGGATCTCCTCGCGGCCCTTGATGTCCGGCTTGTCCACCAGCACCTGTCGATCGAAGCGGCCGGGACGCAGCAGCGCCGGGTCGAGAACTTCGGGCCGGTTCGTGGCGGCCATGATGATGACGCCCTTGCGCGAGTCGAACCCGTCCATCTCCGCGAGCAGCTGGTTGAGCGTCTGCTCGCGTTCCTCGTGGCTGCCGACGGGGCTCTGCACGCGCGCCTTCCCGAGCGCGTCGAGCTCGTCGATGAACACGATGCACGGCGCCTTGGCCTCGGCCTGCTGGAAGAGATCGCGGATGCGCGCCGCGCCGACGCCCACGAACATCTCCACGAATTCAGAACCGCTCAGGCTGAAGAACGGCACGTGCGCCTCGCCGGCCACGGCGCGCGCGAGCAGCGTCTTGCCGGTGCCTGGAGGTCCGACGAGCAGGACGCCCTTCGGGATCCGGCCGCCGAGGTTCGTGTATTTCTTCGGGTTCTTCAGGAACTCGACGATCTCCTTCAGCTCTTCCTCGGCCTCGTCGACGCCGGCGACGTCCGTGAACCGGACCTTGACCTCGTCTTCCGCGTACGCCTTGGCGCGGCTCCGCGCAAACGACATCACGCCGCCTTCGGCGCCGCTCATGCGCCGGAAGAAAAAGCCCCAGATGGCGACGAAGAAGAGGAGTGGGATGATCCAGCCGAGCAGCTCCGGCAGCCAGCGGTTGACCGCTTCGCCGCTGTACTTCACGCCGTTGCCCTCGAGCTCCTCGGTGAGCTTCGGGTCGTCGACGCGCGTGACGGTGAACTGCTTCGACTGCCGCGGATCGTCGGCAGCGGGCTGCTTGAGCGTGCCGCTGATCAGCTGGTCGCCGATCTTGACCTCTTCAATCGCGCCGCTCTTCACGAGCGCCTTGAAGTCGCTGTACGGAAGCGCGCGGCCGGTCGGGGCGAGGTAGTAAGTCTGGGCGAGGCCGAGCAACAGCAGCAGGATGAGCCCGTACCAGAGCGAGGACGCGGGGCGGCCGCCAAATGTCCGCTGGCGGCGGTCGGCGCCGCGGGGTTTCAAGCGAGGTTGACGGTTCGTCGTAGCCATGAATTGGTGCAGGCGGACGCGCAATCACGACATGGTGCGATTGCCCGAGCCTCCGCCCTTCCTGTCCATTATGCCTGCACCGACTCCTGCTTTTCGAATTTGAGAGCGCCCCCGCCCGCATCCGCCACGACCGTGTCGCCTTCGGTGAAGTCCCCCTCGAGCACGCGCAGCGCGAGCGGATCGAGCACGCGCCGCTGGATGGTCCGCTTGAGCGGGCGCGCGCCGAACGCCGGATCGTACCCCTCGCGGACAATCAGGTCCTTTGCCGCGTCGGTGAGCCGCACGTGGATCTTGCGCTCCTCGAGCCGCTTCATCAGCCCGGCCACCTGGATGTCGACGATCTGCTTCAGGTGATCGCGATCGAGCGCGTGGAACACCACGATGTCGTCGATGCGGTTGAGGAACTCCGGCCTGAAGTGCGAGCGAAGCGCAACCGTCGGGTCCGGCTCGCCGGTCCCGATGTTCGACGTCATGACGACGACCGTGTTCTTGAAGTCGACGGTTCGTCCTTTGCCGTCCGTGAGCCTTCCGTCGTCGAGCAGCTGCAGCAGGACGTTCAGGACCTCCACGTGCGCCTTTTCGATCTCGTCGAGAAGCACCACGGAATACGGGCGGCGGCGCACCGCTTCGGTCAGCTGGCCTGCCTCCTCGTAGCCGACGTACCCCGGAGGCGCGCCGATCATGCGGGACACCGTGTGTTTCTCCTGGTATTCCGACATGTCGACGCGGATCATCGCCTGCTCGTCGTCGAACAGGAACTCGGCGAGCGCGCGGGCCAGCTCCGTCTTGCCGACACCCGTCGGGCCGAGGAAGAGGAAGCTGCCGAGCGGACGGTTCGGATCCTGGAGCCCCGCACGGGCGCGCCGGATCGCGTTCGACACCGCGCGGATTGCCTCGTCCTGCCCGATGACGCGGCGGTGCAGCCGATCCTCCATGTGAATGAGCTTCTGGACTTCGCTTTCCATCAGCTTGCTGACCGGGATGTGCGTCCACTTGCTGACCACCTCGGCGATGTCTTCCTCGTCGACTTCGAGCTTCAACATGCGCGACGGTCCCGCCTGCGCGCCCGATTCCTGCTGCTGAATCTGTTTCTCGAGCTCGGGGATGCGGGCGTATTTCAGCTCAGACGCCTTCGCATAGTCGCCCTGGCGTTCGGCGTCCTTCAGCGCGTTGTGCACGTCTTCGAGCTGCTTCTTGAGGTCGGCGGTCCCGTAAATCGCCGCCTTCTCGCGTTCCCACTGCGCATGCAGGCGGTTCTGTTCCTCCTTGAGATCCGCCAGCTCCTTCTCGAGCTTCTGCAGGCGCTCCTGCGAGGCCTTGTCCTTCTCCTTGCGCAGCGCTTCGCGCTCGATTTCGAGCTGCATGACGCGCCTGCGCACCTCGTCGAGCTCCGCGGGCAGCGAGTCGATTTCCATCCGCAGTTTCGACGCCGCCTCGTCCACGAGGTCGATGGCCTTGTCGGGAAGGAAACGATCGGCGATGTACCGGTGCGACAGCACGGCCGCGGCGACCAGGGCCGAGTCCTTCAGCTTCACCTTGTGATGAACTTCGTACCGCTCACGCAGCCCGCGGAGGATGCTGATCGTGTCTTCGACCGTCGGCTCGCCGACCAGGACCGGCTGGAAGCGGCGTTCAAGCGCTGCGTCCTTCTCGATGTGCTTCCGGTATTCGTCGAGCGTCGTCGCGCCGATCGTGTGGAGCTCGCCGCGGGCCAGCATCGGCTTGAGCATCTGCGAGGCGTCCATGGCGCCCTCGGCGGCGCCGGCGCCGACGACGGTGTGCAGTTCGTCGATGAACAGGATGATGCGGCCCTGCGAGTCGCCGATTTCCTTGAGGACCGCCTTCAGGCGCTCCTCGAACTCGCCGCGATACTTCGCTCCGGCGACGAGCGCGCCCATGTCGAGTGCAAAGACGGTCTTGTCCTTGATGCCCTCGGGAACGTCCTTGTCGACGATCCGGCGGGCGAGACCCTCGACGATTGCGGTCTTGCCGACGCCCGGTTCTCCGATGAGCACCGGGTTGTTCTTGGTGCGGCGGGAGAGCACCTGAATGACGCGGCGGATCTCTTCGTCGCGGCCGATGACGGGATCCAGCCTGCCTTTGCGCGCAAGCTCCGTCAGGTCCCGCCCGTATCGCTCGAGCGCCTGATAGGTGGCTTCGGGGTTCTGGCTCGTCACGCGTTGGGAGCCGCGAACGCTGGTGAGCGCGGCGTAGATCCTGTCGCGCGTCAGCCCGCGCTCGTTCAGCAGCCGCGCCGCCGGCGACCGGCCGGTTTCCGAGGCGAGGGCCACGAGGAGATGCTCCGTGCTGGTGTACTCGTCCTTGAGCCGGGCCGCCTCGGCCTCGGCGAACTCCGCGACCACGCGCAGCCGCGGAGAGAGGCCTGGCTGGGCGCCGCCGTAGGCCTGCGGGATCTTCGACAGCAGCTCGCGGGCCTCGCGTGCGAGCGCCGCGGGGTCGACGTTCATCTTCCGCAGCACTTCGGGAACGATCCCCTCCGGCTGCTCGACGAGCGTCACCAGCAGGTCCTCCGGTTCGACCTGTGCGCGGCTGGACTGCTCGGCGAGCCGCTGCGCGGCGAGCACCGCTTCCTGTGCCTTCTCGGTGTACTTGTTGATGTTCATGACTGCTTCTCGATTTCCGCCAGCGCCTCGAAGTGCCGCCGCTGCGCTGCGCTCAATTCCCGCGGGAGCTGGACGTCGACGGTCGCGTAGAGATCGCCCGTCTCGTCGGGCCTGTTCACCGTCGGCATCCCATGTCCCTTCAACCGGAACACCTGTGCGTTCTGCGTCGTCGGCGGGATCTTGAGCCGCAGCGACTTGCCGCCGAGCGTCTGCACTTCCGCTTCGCCGCCGAGCACGGCGGTCGTCAACGGGACGGCCACCTTCGTGTGAAGATCCTTGCCCTTGCGCTCGAACCTGGCGTGAGGGGCAAGCCGAATCCTGAGGTAGAGATCGCCCGCCTTCGCGCCGGCGGACCCTTGCTCGCCCTCGCCGGCAATCCGCACCCGCGAGCCTTCGCTCACGCCGGCGGGGATCCGGACGTCGACCGTGCGCGCCTGGCCGTCATGGGTAATCGACAACCGCCGGGTCGTGCCCTGGAACGCGTCTTCGAGCCCCAGCTCGATCTCCTGTTCGAAGTCGCGGCCCGGTCTGTGGGGCCGCGCACGCCGCGACCGGCCCCTCGCATCGGCCCCCGCTGAGGGATCGCGGCCGGCGCCGCCGAAGAACGTGTGGAAGAAGTCGGAGAACGGGTCGTCGCCGCCGCCGAACATCTCCTGGAATTCCTCGGGGCTCATCGTGCGCGTCGTCCCGCCGGCCCCGCCGAAGTTGAAGTTCCAGGAACCTGCCTGCGGACCGCCGGGAGAGCCGCCCTGCGGGCCCGCCTGCTCGTACATGCGCCAGTTGGCCCCCAGCTCGTCGTACTTCTTCCGCTTTTCGGGATCGCCGAGCACCTCGTAGGCTTCGTTGATCTCCTTGAAGCGCTGCTCGGCCGCCTTGTCGCCCGGGTTCACGTCAGGGTGGTGCTTGCGCGCGAGCTTGCGGTACGCCTGCTTGACCTCCTTGTCGGTCGCGGTTTTCGCCACCCCGAGCGTGCCGTAGTAGTCCTTGTACTCCACGGTCAATCCATTCCCAGGAGGCGCAGGACCTGGTCCAGCTCCTGCGTGAGACGCCGCGTTTCGCGCGAGGAGAGCTCCTCCCGCATGAGCGGACGCATGCGCTGCACGACTTCCGCAATCGACAGCAGACGCTGCACACCTGCCAGGTTGATGCCGGCGTCGTCCACCAGGTGCTTGATGATCCGGACGCGTTCCAGTTCACCGCGCGAGTAGAGACGCATGCTGCCGACCGACCGGTTCGGCTGGACCAGCCCGAGCCGCTCGTACTTGCGGAGCGTCTGCGGGTGCATGCCGAGCATTCGCGCCGCCACGCTGATCAGAAATAGTTCGTTGTCGCTCGTCATCCGGAACCCTGCGCCGATCTAAATATAGGTCTTGACACGAGTCGTGTCAACTTTGACGGATATACTGGACCGTGCGTGGACTTCGCGGCGCTGTTTGCAGACGTGCACTGGTCCGACTTCGTCACCGTCGGGCTGCTCGTCGTGCTCGAAGGGCTCCTGAGCGCGGACAACGCGATGGTGCTCGCCGTGCTCGTCCTCGGTCTCCCCAAGAGCGAACAGCGGAAGGCGCTGCGCTACGGCATCCTCGGCGCGTTTGCCTTCCGCGCGATGGCGACGCTTCTCGCGGCGTACCTCATCAGCCTCGGCTGGGTGAAGCTCGTTGGAGCGGCCTACCTCTTTTACCTGACCGTTCACCATTTTCTGCAGAAAGGCGGTCAGGAAGCGCGGCACACGCCGCCCAAGGCGACCCCAATGCTCGGATTGTCGGCGTTCTGGGCGACGGTGACGAAGGTGGAGCTCACCGACATCGTGTTCGCCATCGACTCGATCCTGGTCGCGGTCGCGATGTCGCCGAAGCTGTGGGTCATCCTCGCCGGCGGCATCCTCGGCATCGTGATGATGCGGCTCGTGATTGGTCGCCTTCTTGCTATCGTCGAGCGGTACCCGCCGCTGGTGGACGGCGCGTTCGTGATCATCGCGTGGGTCGGATTCAAGCTGTTGATCGAGTACCTGCACACGGAACACATCATTGCGTTCGAGATACCCAAATGGCTGTCGCTGGGACTCATCGTGGTGATCTTCGGAGTCTCCTTTCTCTACGCGCGCCGCGCCGAGCGGCTCGCGCCCAGTACGGCGAACGCGGCCGCCGAGGCGCTCCTGACGGAAGAACAGGACGAGTGAGGGCATCGTCATGCGGCGCCTGCTGAACTGGGCCGCCGTATCGTTGCTCGTCGTTGTCGTCATCGCCGCCGGCGGCATGACATGGGCGATGACCCATTACGCCGCGGCAGTGAAGGGGCTGGCGCGCGGCGTCGGGGATACGGTGTTCCTGTCGGCCGACGGGAAGCCCTGGTTCCGGCTCGACGAGGAACGCCACGACGTCGCGCTCGCGGACATCGCGCCCGATCTCCAGCACGCCGTCGTCGCCGTCGAGGACCGCCGCTTCTACTACCACCCCGGGATTGATCCGATCGGCGTGATGCGGGCGGTCGTCCGGGACATCCAGGCCGGCGGCCGCGCGGAGGGCGCCAGCACCCTCACGCAGCAGCTCGCGCGCACGCTGTTTCTCTCCAACGCGCGCACGTTCGCGCGGAAAGCGCGGGAGGCTTCTCTCGCGCTCCTCATGGAGTTCGAGCTCACGAAGCCGCAGATTCTGGAGCTCTATCTGAACCGCGTCTATCTGAGCGCGGGCGTGTACGGCGTCGAGACGATGTGCGAGCACCTCTTTCGGAAGCCGGCCAGTCGCGTGACCCTCCCGGAGGCGGCGCTCGTGGCAGGGCTCATTCGAGCGCCCTCGGCGCTGTCCCCGTGGTCGAACTACGATGCCGCGCTCGAGCGAAGCCACGTCGTGCTCGCGCGCATGCGTGAGGAGAAGTTCATCACCGCGGATCAGGAAGCGGCGGCGCGCAAAGTACGGCCCGCCATCCAGCCGTACCGGCAGTCGCGGGAAGGCGCGAGCGGGTGGGCGAAGGATTACCTGCGCCAGCAGTTCCGGAACGTGTTCGGGGGGGATCATCCGCCCGACTGGCGCGTGCGGACGACGTTCGACCGCACCCTGCAGGCGGCGGCCGAGAGCGCGGTGGCTTCGGGGCTCAAGCGTTTGAACAAGCCCGGACTGCAATCCGCGCTCGTCGCCATCAACCCGGCCAACGGCGACGTCCTGGCGATGGTCGGCGGGGCCGACTACTTCACGAGCACGTTCAACCGGGTCACGCGCAGCAGGCGGCAGCCGGGGTCTGCGTTCAAACCAATCCTGTACGCAGCCGCGCTGTCGCACGGATACTCGCCGGTCTCCGTGCTCTCAGGGCTCTCGCGGACGTCAGCCCCCGGCGATCCCGAATGGGTGCCGAGGAACGCGGGCACCGAGCAGGAAGACAGGCTGACGTTGCGGGAGGCGCTCCTCGAGTCGAACAACGCCGCCGCGGCAGTCCTCCAGCAGCAGGTGACGTCGACCGCAGTGCTCACCGTTGCCGGCAACGCGGGGCTGAAGGACCTCCCCAATGTCCCCTCGCTCGCGCTTGGAACGGGGGAGGTCACGCCGCTCGATCTGACCGCCGCTTACGCCATTTTCCCCGCCGGCGGCGTGCGCTCTGCGCCGCGCGGCATCACGTCGGTGCTCGACGCGGACGCCACAGAGGTGTACGCACAGCCAATCGACCAGACGCGCGTGATTTCCGAGCAGGTCGCGTTTCAGATGGTCAGCATGCTTCGCGACGTGATCGATCGCGGAACCGGCAGCGCGGCGCGCACCCTCGGCGTCGCTGGGCCGGTCGGCGGCAAGACCGGCACGACCGACGACTACAAGGACGCCTGGTTCATCGGTTTCTCACGCGCCGTTGTCGTCGGCGTCTGGGTCGGATTCGATCAGCCGGCCGCCATCGGCAGGGAGGCGTATGCCGCGCGGGTTGCGCTGCCGATCTGGGCGGACTTCATGAAGCGGGCCGCCCGGCAGGCTCCGCCGGCCCAGTTCGTCACGCCTCCGGGCATTGAAGGCGTGGAGCTGTGCCGCGTTTCGTACAAGCGTCCGGTTCGCGACTGCCCGGTCTACGTCGAGTACTTCAAGGACGGCGATCAGATTCCGTCCGAAAGCTGTCCGATTCACGAGGGGACCTTGAAGGAGCGCGCGGCGCGCGCCGTGGGCGGGTTCCTCAGAACGCTTGGCGGGAAGCTCGCGGGGATCTTCGGCAGCCGGCGCTGAAAATCGTCAGCGCGCCTCGCGTGTCTCCGGAGGCGCTGATCTAGCCGCGCTCCTTCATCCGCCTGAGCGCGCGGCGGTCCCGCTTGTCCGGCGCGCGCGGCGGCGTGATGGCCGCGCGGTACATCCGTTCGGCCCGCCGCATCTCGATTTCCTCCGGTGTCGGCGGCGGCGTCAGATCCTCATAGAGCAGCCGTGCGTCGGCCTTTGCAACATGGCGGTCGGCAATGCCCCGGACGACGATCCGCTGCTTGCGGCCGAACGGCCGGCCGATTTCAATCTCGTCGCCCGAGCGGACCAGCCGGTGCGGCTTGGCGGCTGCGCCATTCACGGCAATGCGACCGCTCTTGCAGGCCTGCTGCGCCTCGGAGCGCGTCTTGAACAGGCACGCGACGTCGAGCCAGATGTCGAGTCGTGCCGTATCGATCAGTGGGCCGGGATCATCCACGGGAACACGTACGCCTGCAACATCACGATGATACCCATCATGGCCGCCAGAATCAGGCTGTGCCAGAACACGAAGCGAAGGATCCGGCCCTCCTGCCCGAGCTGGTGCGTCGATGCCGTGGCGACGACGATGCTCTGCGCGTCGATCATCTTGCCCATCACGCCGCCGGTGCTGTTGGCGGTGGTGATGAGGACCGGATTGAGCCCGAGCTGCTGCGCGGTGATCTTCTGCAGGCTGCCGAAGAGCACGTTGGAGCTCGTGTCGGAGCCCGTGAGCGCCACGCCGAGCCATCCGAGCATGGCCGCGAAGAACGGGTAAAGGCGGCCTGTCTTTGTGAAGGCGAGACCGAGCGTCGCGTCGGTCCCGCCGTATCGCGTGACGTAGCCGAGGGCCATCATGACCGAAATCGTGATGAGCGGGTTTCGCATGCGCCGGAACGTCATCCCGGCAATCGCGACAACCTGCCGCGGCGGCACACGGAGGTAGAACGCCGTGAGGAGCGCAGCGATGAGGATCCCGCTTCCCGTCGCCGACAGGTAGTTCAGATTGAACCGGGCCGCCTCCGCGCGGACGTTGCGGTACGCGGCGTCGTCGACCCGCGCTCGATCGACCGCCGCCGGTTCGACGGGAAACTCGCGAAACACGTACCGGTGGAGCAGCGGCACGTCCCAGGTCGGGGAGAGCGCCATGTTGACCGACGGCGTTCTGCCGGCGCGGTACTCCGCCATGGCTTTCGGTCCGCCGTTGAGCAGCGCCTTCACCGGCAGCAGTCCCCACAACGTCACCACGACGCTCAGGATGACCCAGGGCGTCCACGCGCGAACGAGGGCCGGGCGGGCCGGCATCGCCAGCTTGTGTGCCGGCTCTGCGCCGGGAAACTCGAAGACCTCGCGCGGCTGCCAGACCCGGCAGAAGACCGCCAGCCCGATCAGCGAAGCGAGGCCGCCCGCGATGTCGACCAGCTCGGGGCCGACGTAGTTGCTCCACAGGAACTGGACGGCCGCGAACACGCCACCGCAGACGGCCACAGCGGGAAATACGCCCCGCAGTCCTTTCCACCCGCTCATCGTGGCGACGAGCCACGCCGGGATGATCAGCGATACGAACGGCAGCTGCCGGCCGGCCATCTGGCTGAGCGACTGGACGGGAAGGCCCGTGACGCTCGCGAGCGTGAGGATTGGCGTTCCGATGGCGCCAAATGCCACCGGCGCCGTGTTGGCGATGAGCGCCAGGCCGGCCGAATAGAGCGGGGAGAATCCCAGTCCCATCATCAGCGCCGAACAGATGGCGATTGGCGTGCCGAATCCACAGGCGCCCTCGATGAACGCGCCGAACGAGAACGCGATCAGCAGAGCCTGAATGCGCCGATCGCTCGAGAGGTTCGCGACCGACGCCTTGACCACGTCGAACTGGCCGGTCTCGACGGTCAGGTTGTACAGGAAGACGGCGCTCACCACGATCCAGCCAATCGGCAGCAGGCCGTACGCCGCGCCGTAGACCGCCGTCGACAGCGCAAGCGGCACCGGCATGCCGAAGACGGCAATCGAGATGGCGAGAGCCGACGACAGCCCGATCAGCGCTGCGACATGCGCACGGATTTCGAGCACGCCCAGCGCGACGAGCAGCAGCACGATTGGCAGCGCCGCCGCAGCGGTACTGAGCCACGGGCTGCCGAGCGGGTCATAGATCTGAATCCACGGCATGTTCGGCAAGCCTCCGGCGCAACAGTCCCTGGACGGGGAGCGCCTCGAATTCCGCGAATGGTGGGCACCGGGAAGGTCAGCGAGCCGGCGAATTATATCCGACGTCGCGTCCGATGCTGCGCCCGGGGACCGGCGTTCACGAAGCGTGCGCCGCGTGTCGTGGGGCAGTCCTACCTGTTCACGAGCGCGTATCGCGCGCCGATCCTGGTTGGCCGCTGCGTAGCTTTGTCACCTTTGTGCTCGCGATTGTCGGCGTCTACGTCCTGGCGCTCGTGATCAACCTGCTGGCGGCGACGTTCGGCGGTGAGAAGAAAAGGCCGGTTCTGATCAAGACCCCGAAAGAGCGCGCCGCTGCGCACACCGCCGCCGTCGTCGTTTGCCGCATCGCGCTCTCGATCGCCGGAACGCGGTGGGCGTCACCGTCGTCGGTGTCGCCGCAATCCGGGCGGGGATTGGGATCTTCGACGGGGTGAAACGCACAGGCAAAAGGCGCGCTTAGAAGAGCGTAAAGAACAGGAGGGCCGAGAGAGCGGGGAACGAGCACCGCACGGAGGGGAGGGCCGCGCTCCATGCAACGGGACGCGCGTATTGTTCCCGACACGCAATCGTGCAAAAGCAGACGCTTCGGCCGGCCTCGATTGCGGCCGACCGAAGCGCCGTCGTACGTCTAGACGGCCGGGCGATCCTTGTCGACCTGGTCCTGGCGTCTCATGAAGTCGTCGACCTCCTGCTGGGCGCGATCGCGCGCGTAGCCGTACCGCTCCTGAACGGCGCCCACGAGCTTTTCCGTATTGCCTTCAACTCTGGAGAGATCATCGTCCGTAAGCTTGCCCCACTGAGACTTGATTTCGCCTGTCAGCTGTCGCCATTTTCCCTGGAGCACATCAGTGTTCATGGTCTCATCCTTTCGCACGGATGAAGTGCAACGCGTGTGCCGGATGGGCATTCGCGTCGCGGCCAGCCGAGCCGTATCGTGATCCGGAACTGATCGTTCGTCCGTTCTTGCGATTGCCCCGGTGTGCCATGCCGCGACGCGGTCTGCGTTCATCGCCGGAGGCACGGGGTGATGCGTGGAATTCGTTCGTCGAGCGGCATCGACGACGGGAGGCTTTGCGCGGGAGGTCTTTCACCCAAGCGGTGTCGCGCTGTCGCCGGGATGATAGACGAACGGCGCGGAGCTGCCGCGCGCGAACGCCTTCGAGCCTTCATCCGGAAAGAGCGGAACGGCGGTCCCGAAGATCCGTGTCTCGAACGACCCTTCCACGCTGCCCGCGGGAAGGAGAATGAGCCTGGCGGAGGATGCCTTGCCGGCCGCACAGCCAATCGCGAGCTGATCCGCGATCAGGCTCAGGAGCACGTCATCCTCGACGCTCGATTCGAGCGCCACCATGTCGAGCCCCACCGAGCAGACCGCGCTCAGCGCCAGCAGATGCTGCAGCGTGAGGCGCCGGTCGCGCGCCGCACGGTCGAGGACGGTGTCCTCCGACACGGAGAGGAACGCGCGGGACAGGGCGAGGCCCCGCGTCGTCCCGAGCAGCGCGCCGCGCCTGATGACGTTGTTCAGCACGGAGAGAACAGCCAGCGCCCCGGTCTGGGTTGGTGACGCGCCCAGGCGCTCGAGCAGGTGGCCGACGCTGCTGGACGGCCCATGGGGCCGCGGGACCAGGCTGAAATCGAGCGCCACGACCTGAAGACCCGTGTGCTGCTCGATTGCGGTTGCGACGCCATCCGCTCTGACCGCTTCGTCGCGCACCGCCTGCGTGAGGCGCTCGGCGGCGAGGTCAATCGGCAGGCCAGGCTCGGCCGCCGCAATCAACCGGTCGAGGCACCCCACGCCAATCGAGACGCTGCAGGCGTCTTCCCCGGGTTCCCTGTACGCCAGCGGCATGAACGGCGAGGCGGGGACGACGTTCGCGGTCACCGCGAACTTGGCGAAGGCGTCGAGCCGGCGGGTTTCGGGCTGCCGCCTTTCCATCGTCCGCAGGGCGTCGACACAGGCGCGCAGTCCGTGAAGATCCAGTCCGGCACCCGTTTGGGCCACATTGAGAAAGCCGCAGACGCGGTCCGTCGCCAGCAGCGCCTCGGCAAACGCGGCCGCCAGGATTGCCGCCGGACGGCGGCCGAGCGTCGAGCCACAGAACCCGCCGATGAACTCTGCGTCGTGCCGCACGGCCATGCCGTCCATCGCGTCGGCCACCGCAAGATAGTCAGCCGGCGACCAGCCTTCCGCCGCGTGTACCACGGGCGTCGTGGCGATTCGGAGAGACTCGAATCGGACTTCGGCGCCGACCGCAGCCCGGGCCCGCTCGACGAGCGGCATGACGGCGTCGAGCCGTCCATTCACGCGGTCAATCCACTCCGGCGCGGCGCAGCGGGCGGTGCCCGGGTCGATCAACACCGCAATCGTCCTGAACAGCGCGGGCGCCACGGCCATCAATTCTGTTTGGCGTTCTTCGTGACGAGCAGCGATGTGGTGTTGGTGAAATCGCCCCACTCGGCCATGTCGCGCCGGACCGCGCGGTGAAAGCGATCCCGGATCATGTGGTGGTGCGATTCGACGGTGCTGGAGGAGGAAATGAAGAAGAGGTCGGACTCGCCGGTGAGGATCCCGACGGTCGTGATGTTCACCTTGCTCGTGTCATTTCCGTCGTCCTTCGCGACCTCCTGGATCTTGGTGAACACGGTCTCCACCGTGTTGGGAGGACACGAGAGGAGGACCAGGTGGCGGAACGGCCGGATGCGGCTCTCTTCGGTTTCGTCGAAGGAATCGCGCCAGAACCGCTGCGGAAAGATCATGCGTGAGTCGACGCCCCTGATGAGGCCTGAATGGCCGCGGCGCAGCTCGGTGACGAAATCGACGAACGCCCTCACGTCGGGCGCGGTGTACAAGAGGAAGTTGTCGAACGGGCCCCACACCACCCCGGTTTCGATGATGTCGACGCCCCATTTCTCCCTGCTGCCCTTGCTCAGGACCTGCAGCTTCGCCAGCAGTTCCTCCTGCATCCCGAACTTGCAGTTGATCAGGCTGAGCCACGGAACGACCGCGTCCAGGCGCTGCTGCCTGACCGTCTCCCGCTTGCGGACCATCACCGTATCGAGCGCGCTCGCGACGCGCTGCAGCCCGCTCCCATCCTTCAGGTCGTCGATCGAGAAGTCGTCGACCGACGTGATCCCGCTCAAGTCGGACGGCAGGCGCGGCTCCTGATCCCGGTTCTTCAGGCGCAACATGATGACGCGATTGGGGCCCAGGATCCCCCACGCCAACCCGAGCTCGAAGATCACGTTCCCGCTGGGGACACGGTAGCTCTCGCGGTTGTCGGCGCTCTCGACCGTCTGGGTCGCGTCGGGCGTCAGGATGACGATGACGAAGTCGGCCTGCTGAACGCGCCGGGTCACGACCTCGGAATAGTGGGTGGACATTTCCGTCGAGAACGCGTCCTTCCAGTGCGTGACCGCATAGCCGATTCGATCGAGCGCCAGCTCCAGCGCCAGCGCCGATTCACGCGACAGGTACGACGAGCAGAAGAAAACGCTCGGGCGGGAGGACGTGATCTGAGGAGGTGTCGCCATGGTCTCCTACGCGTTGACCGACGGGGCCGGCACCGCGCCGGTCGATGAGAGAGTGATGTCCGGATATAGCGGGTGATTCCCGAGAAGATCCTGCACGCGCCGGCGCGCCTGATCGCGGATGGTGGCGGACACCGCTCCCTGGGGATCGATGTCGCTCTTCAACACCACCTTGATGATCTCCGCAATCTCGCGCATCTCGGTTGTCGTCATTCCGAGGGTCGTGACCGCGGCCGTGCCCAGGCGCAGGCCGCTCGTCACGAGCGGAGGCCGCGGATCGTTTGGAATCTGGTTCCGGTTGAGCGTGATCCCGCAGTCTCTCAGCGCCGTTTCCGCCTGGCTGCCCGAGTAGCCGGACGGAGTGATGTCCAGCATGACGAGATGGTTGTCGGTGCCGCCGGTGACCACACGGATGGCCTCGTCGCCGACCGCGGCGGCCAGCGCGCGCGCATTGTCCACGATGCGGTGCGCGTACTCCTTGAACTCCGGCCGGAGCGCCTCGGTGAAACAGATGGCCTTCGCCGCCATGACATGGGGCAGCGGCCCTCCCAGCACCAGCGGGCAGCCGCGGTCGACGAACTTCGCGTACTCCTTCGTGCAGAGCACGAGGCCTCCCCGGGGCCCTCTGAGCGTCTTGTGGGTCGTGCTGGTGATCACGTCGGCGTACGGCGCGGGGTCCTCGTGGTCCTCGAAGACCTTGCCGGCCACGAGTCCCGCGAAATGCGCCATGTCGACGACGAGCGTCGCCGCCGGCTTGCACGAGTCGGCGATGTCGCGGAGGCGCGCGAAGTCGAGACGCCGGGGATACGCGGAGTACCCGGCAAGCAGGATGAGCGGGTTCAGCTCGCGCGCCCGGGTGGCGAGCTTGTCGTAGTCGATCAGCCCGGTGGTCGGATCGACCGAGTAGCTGTGAGGCTCGAACAGCCACGCGGAAACGTTCGCGCGATACCCGTGTGTGAGATGACCGCCGGAGCTGAGGCTGAGACCCAGAAGCTTCTGGTTGAGGAGCTCCCGGCGGATTGGATCCCACGTCTCGGTCGGCGCGGCAACGAGCTTGTTCGTGTGGATGACGTCCTTGTCGTTGGCGAGGCCGACCGCGCGCAGTTGCGGCATCTCGATGCGGCGCTGCAGCACGGCGAGGTACGCCACGAGGTTGGCATCGGCCCCGCTGTGAGGCTGAACGTACGCGTGATCGACGTTGAAGAGCCTGCGCGCCAGGTCGATCGCGAGCCGCTCGATCTCGTTGACGTTGCGGCAGCCCGCGTAGAACCGGCCATCCTTGTCCGGAGCGCCGTCTGGCGGCCGCTCGCCGGGTACACCCTCCGCGTACTTGTCGGTCAGGAGATTGCCCATCGCGAGCTGCACGGCCGGCGAGGAGAAGTTTTCGCTTGCGATGAGTTTCAGGTTGGTCCGCTGATCGTCGAGCTCCCTGAGGATGAATGACGCAATCTCCGGCGAGACGGCCGAGACCGTCTGGAGGGCCGCCTGGTACGCGAGGAATGCCGTGGTCGGTTTCTGTGAATTGGTCATGGATTCAGGCTGACGATTATAGTCTCCGGCCCCGGCCGCCCGCGTCCCGTTGCGACAGGTCGCCGGTGCCGCACGCTCCGCGGATATCATCTTCTGCGGAGGCTCGTGTTTTTCATGGGAATGCCGGCTATGCGCGGGACGCATCGCGTCGATGCGGCGCGCTGTACGCCCGTCGCGAAGGACCGCGGCGTTGGCTAGGCCGCGGGCCGCGCCGGGACGGCGCCCGCGCAATCCCCCGCCGGCGCGGCGAGTCATCCGGTTCTGACGCGCTCGACGCGCGCCCTCGTCTACGGGATGTGCCTCTGTTCGGGCGCGAGCGCGCTGACCTACGAGGTGCTGTGGACGCGACAGCTCACCCTCACTGCGGGAGCAACCGCGCCTGCCGTGAGCACCGTGCTCGCCGTGTTCATGGGAGGCCTTGCGCTCGGCGCGAGGATCTTCGGCCCGGTCGCCGATCGCGCCAGGCGTCTCCTTCGCTGGTACGGTGCGCTGGAGCTCGGCATCGGCGCGTTCGCGCTGCTCCAGCCCGCGCTGCTCGCGTGGACCGGCCGGCTGTACCTGGGCATCGTGCAGCAAGCAGGGCCGCAAGGATCGAGCCTGCTCGGCCTGCGCGTGGCGCTTGCCGCATTGCTCCTCCTCGTCCCCACGGTGCTGATGGGCGGTACGCTGCCCATCCTCGTGCGCGTCGTCTCGCGGGAGGAGAGCCGGTTCGGACACGACCTCGGGACGCTCTACGCCATCAACCTTGCCGGGGCCGTAATCGGCAGCGGGATGACGGGCTTCGTGCTGATCCGCTACCTCGGACTCCACGGCACGCTCGTGGCCGCGGTCGTGACGAGCGTGGCCATCGGCTGCACCGCGCTCGTCCTCTCCGCGCGTGTGGACGATCGCACGCAGGCCGCGTCCGGATCCGACGTCGATACCGCGTCCGTCCGGCCGTTCGTCACCGCCTCGCCGCTGCCGGCGCTCCTCTGGATGGTCGTCGGGCTCTCGGGTTTCCTGACGATGGCCTATCAGGTGGCGTGGACGCGCATGCTGGTGTTTTCGTTCGACAGCACGATCTATTCGTTCACGCTCACGCTCGTCGTCTTCCTCGCGGGTCTCGCGCTCGGCAGTGTGCTGTTCGCCAGACTCGATCGGCGGGTCGGGAGCACGACGGCGCTCATGGCCGCAAATTTCATCGCGGCAGCGAGTGCGCTTGCGCTGGCGCCGATTGCCGCTCACTTGCGCGGCTGGATCGACGCGCTCTCGGCGCAGTGGGGCTACACCGCGCGAATGCAGCTTGCGGGCACGGCTGCCGGCAACATCGCGGTCATGCTGCTGCCGGCGACGCTCATGGGGATTGTCTTTCCCCTCGCGACGCGCGCGCTCATTCAGAACCTGGGGACTTCCGGAAAGCGCCTCGGGAACGCATATTGGGTCAACACCGTTGGATCGATTGCCGGCGCGCTGTTGACCGGGTTCGTGCTCGTGCCCCTCCTGTCCGTGAAAAACTGCCTTCTCGCTCTCGCGGGAATCCAGACGCTGCTGGCGCTCGGCCTGCTGCCGTGGACGCGCCTGTCCAGGCGTGCCGCGGCATTCTCGGGAGTGGGAGGCGCCGCCGTCGTCTTGATCCTCGGCGCAAACTTCCTGCGGCTGCTGCCCGGACCGAATCCGTTCGACTGGCTGCCGTCAGTCGAGGGGATAGCGCCCGTCATCGAAGCGCACAAGGACGATGCGGCCGCGTCGGTCACGGTGGTCCGGGACCCGGAGGGCGACCGGAGTCTGCGCATCAACGGGTTCGTCGCCGCCGCCGACTCGAAGCTCGCCGGCTACATGCCGATGATGAGCCATCTGCCGATGCTGCTGCGAGGCGCCGGCGCGCAGCGGGTGCTGGTGATCTGCTTCGGCACCGGATCGACCGCCGGCGCGGCGCTGCTTCACCCGGACGCAAAGGTCGACGTCGTCGAGATCAACCCCACCGTCCTCAGATACGCATCCTGGTTCGATCGCGCCAACCATCAGGTTTACAGGAACCCGCGCGCGAAGCTGATCGTGGACGACGGCCGGAACTATCTGGCCGCCACGCGCGAACGGTACGACGTCATCACGTCCGAACCGATGCCGCCCACGCACGCCGGTGTGGTGAACCTCTATTCGCGGGAATACTACGCGCTCGCGCGGGAAAGGCTGAAGGACGGTGGCCTGCTCGTCCAGTGGCTTCCGTTCCACCTCGTGACGTTCGACGAATCCCAATCGATCCTGCGGACCGTGCAGGATGTCTTCCCCGACACGACCGTCTGGCTCCATTCCACCACCGGGCTCATCGTCGCGCGCAAGGGCGCACCCGTCTCGCTCGACTGGGCTGCCGTGTCGAAGGCGTTCGACGTGCCCGACCTCGCGCAGGACCTGAAACGGCTGCAGGTTTCGTCGCCGGCGGAACTGGCGCAGTTGTTCGCGCTGGGGCCGGCCGCCGTCCGCGACCTCGCCGGAGACGCGGCGGTGATCACAGACGATCGTCCCTCGCTCGAGTTCCATCCGCCCCGCCACCGGTTACCGCTCGTGTTCGGCGGACACACGGCCGATTCCGCGCGGATGATGCTCGAGATCTACGCGAGGTGGGGGAGCGATGGACCGCCAATCGAGAACCTGCCGGCGGGGGAAGGACCGCGGCTGGCACAAATGCGCCGCGTGCGCAATGCGGTGCTGGTCGGGATCCTGTCGCTCGATCTCGGGCGAGGCGACCAGGCGGAATCGGCGTTCACCGAAGCGCTCCGTCTCGCGTCCACCGCGGAGGACCGGGCGCTCTCTCTCTACAACCTCGCCGCGGTCCAGGAAGCGAGAGGGAATCGGCGCGAGGCGTTGTCCTTCGCCGCCAGGGCGCTCGAGCAGGCGCCCGGCAGCCAGTCGATCCGCGACCTCGTGGCGCGGCTGCAGGCGCCCGCCGAGTCGGGCGACCGCCGGTAGGCCCGCTATGGCTTCGCACGCTTCATGAGCGTGCGAGCGGCGTAACGCTCAACTGCGGATCCAGATGTTCATGAGGGAGCACGGGACCTTCGAGAGCACGGGACTTGGGATACGGTCCGCGCAGGATGGTCCGCACCTTCGTTCGCACCTTCTTGCGCAACGCGCGACATGAGCACCGGAGGAATCGAATAGACGGACCGCAATGTTGCGACCTGCCTCCTGGCCATGCGAAGCCGAAGGTTGCCGCGCGCACCGTCGGACACGATCCAGACGAGGACGTGCGGCCCCGCCCGATTTCGATACAGTGCGCAACGCCGAGGCTACACGAGCGGCTTCCCGGACACGCGCGTGTCGTGCACGTCGAAGGGGGACGCGCGTGGGATCTGTCGCGCCGATGACGTCGATCTTCTTGCAGAGAACGCTCCGCTCATCGCGGAGATGACAGGCATGCATCCTGCCCCAGCGGCAGTTGAGGTGAAGATCAATGGCCAAATCGGATCGTCGTCGACAGACAAGCAAGCCCACTCACAAAGGGAGCACGCGGCCAACCGTCAGCGGTCCAGCTGAACCCGGTCCCATTGCGTCGCCTGACGATCTCGCTGAAAAAATTGCGGGCACGCAAGAGCTGGCCGCTGCCGTGACGTTCAACATGAACAAGCCGCTCGAGTACGACCGCGCCGCGGCGACGTCGCCGCCGCCCGGCATTCCAACCCTTGCCGACGATCCGCTGGTGGGCTCGAGCACCGTCACCGAAAAGCATGGCTCCGAGAAGGTGGGCAGCGGCGGCGCCGTCGTCGGCGTGAACAACACCATCCGGCCGCTCGACCGCGTGCGCGCGGACGGCACGAACCGCGTCCTGACGACGAACCAGGGCGTCCCGGTTGCCAACAACCAGGATTCGCTCAAGGCGGGACTGCGCGGGCCGACGCTGCTCGAGGACTTCATCCTTCGCGAGAAGATCACGCATTTCGACCACGAGCGCATCCCGGAGCGCATCGTCCACGCGCGAGGCTCGGCCGCTCACGGCTACTTCGAGTGCTACGAGTCGCTGGCCGCCTACACGCGCGCCTCGCTGTTCTCGGAGGCGGGGAAGCAGACGCCGGTCTTCGTGCGGTTCTCGACGGTGATCGGCGAGCGGGGCTCCACGGACACGGCGCGCGACGTTCGGGGCTTCGCGGTGAAGTTCTACACGGACGAGGGCAACTGGGATCTGGTCGGCAACAACATCCCGATCTTCTTCATCCAGGACGCGATGAAATTTCCCGACCTCGTGCACGCGGCCAAGCCGGAGCCGCATTTCGCCATGCCGCAGGCCGCCACGGCGCACGACACGTTCTGGGACTTCGCGTCGCTGATGCCCGAGATCACCGCGATGCTGATGTGGGCGATGTCCGACCGCGCAATCCCCCGCAGCTACCGGATGATGCAGGGATTCGGCGTGCACACGTTCCGCTTCGTCAACGCCGAGGGGCAGTCGCAGTTCGTGAAATTCCACTGGTCGCCGCGGGCGGGCACCCATTCGCTCGTCTGGGACGAAGCGGTGAAGATATCGGGCGCCGATTCCGATTTCCATCGCCGCGATCTCTGGGAGGCCATCGAGTCGGGCGCGTATCCGGAATACGAGCTCGGCGTCCAGATGTTCTCGGAAGAAGAGGCGGAGGGCTTCACGTTCGACATCCTCGACCCGACGAAGATCGTGCCCGAGGAGCTCGTCCCCGTCACGCCAATCGGGAAGATGGTCCTCAATCGGAACCCCGACAACTTCTTCGCCGAGACCGAGCAGGTCGCGTTCTGCGCGGCCCACATCGTGCCGGGCATCGACTTCACGAACGATCCGCTGCTCGCGGGCCGGATCCATTCCTACGTGGACACCCAGATCTCGCGGCTGGGCGGGCCGAACTTTCACGAGATCCCAATCAACGCGCCAGTCGCGCAGGTCCACAACAACCAGCGTGAGGGGATGCACCGGCAGGCGATTCACCGCGGACGCGTGGCGTACGAGCCGAATTCGCTCGCCGGCGGCTGTCCGTTCCAGGCCGGCGCGGCGGGATTCGTGTCGTTTCCGAAGCCGATGGACAACGATGCGGACAAGGTGCGCGGCAAGCCGGAGCGGTTCGCCGATCACTACACGCAGGCGACGCTCTTCTGGAACAGTCAGACGCCCGTGGAGCGACAGCACATCATCAACGCGTTCCGGTTCGAGTTGTCGCGGGTCCAGACACCCGCAATTCGCGAGCGCATGGTCTCCGGGTTGATGAACGTGGACATGGAGCTGGCGCAGTCGGTTGCGTCCGGCCTCGGCATCGAGGAGCTCCCCGAACCGATGCCGAAAGTGATGCGGAAGGCCGTCGCGCCGGAAGTGACGAAGTCGCCGGCGCTCTCGCTGCTGTCGCGCCCCGGCGATGGCGGCATCGGCGGCCGCCGTGTCGCGCTGCTCGTCGCCGACGGAGTGGACGCCGAGCCCCTGCGCGCGCTCGCCGATCGGCTGAGCGCCGCGGGCGCGGTTCCACGGTATGTCGCCCCGACACTCGGGCGTGTCAGGCCTGCCGCCGGTGAACCGCTCGAGGCGGACGTCAGCGTCGAAGCAATGCCGTCGGTGTTGTACGACGCCGTCGTGATCCCCGATGGGTCCGATGCCGTCGCTCAGCTGGCCGCCGACGGCCGCGTGATCGAGTTCGTCAAGGATCAATACCGCCACTGCAAGCCAATCCTCGTCCTCGGCGCAGGGGCAGCTCTCCTGGAGCACGCGAAGATCCCGATCACTCTCAGCCCCGATCACGCGGATCCGGGGATTCTCGTGCTGGACAAGCCGGGGGATTCAGTCGGCGACGCGTTTCTGAAGGCGCTGGCGCAGCACCGGTTTTTCGAGCGGGAGACCAATCCGCCGTTGGTGTAACAGCGCGCTGGCCACGGCGAGGTTGTCATGCACGTATTCGCCGAGACACGGCGCCAACCGCGGACGTGGTTGGCACCCGTCTTGATATTCATGGGGCAGAACGGAGCCGGGCAAGCGGATTGTCCCGGATGCTCAGGGAGGCTCTATGAAGATGATTGCTGCGTGTCTCGCGGCGATGGTGGCCGTCGGTCTCGAGTGCGCTGCACAGGACACTCGAGCCGCCGGATCCACCGCGCCGATTGTCGTCACCGGCTGCATCAATCGCCAGATGCAAACGGGTTCTCTGGCGAGCAACGCGGGCGTTCCTCCGGCTACGCCGTCGACCGCGCCGGTGCTTGCGAACAGCAGTGAACCGACGAACAGCTTCGTTTTGAATGGCGTTCCGCCGCCGGACGCCGACAAGCCGGGTGCTGAAGGCGCCAAGGCGCCGGCGCCGCCCACGTCATATGCGCTCGACGGCAAGCCGGAGCAGTTCGAGCCGCACAACGGACATCACGTCGAAATCACCGGCACGATTTCCGGCGAGGATCCGGCACAGGGCTCACCCGAGACGAAGAGCAACGTGAAGCACCTGCGGGTGAGCGCCATCCGCATGCTGAGCGCGACCTGCCCGAAGCCTGCCGATGCAGCGAAGCCTGCTGCAGACGCGCCCAAGTAACGATCTGCAAGATGCGCGTGACACGATGGACGGTTTCGCCGTCCATCGTGTCATCGCCTTCCGATTTGTTCGAAGCAGTATGCGATTAGATGGTGCGTTGCGGGCGGCGCGCGGCTGAATGCGTGACGCGCCGCACTCTGCGCTGATAGGACGCCTGCTTACGCTGCCGGAAGCTTCAGCACCTGTCCCGGCTTGATCTTGTCCGGATCGCTCAGCTGATCCTTGTTCAGATCGAAGATCTTCATGTACGCGCTGGCGCTGCCAAGCTGCGCCTTGGCAATCCCGCTCAGTGTATCGCCAGGCTGCACCGTGTAGGTTTTGGGTGCCGCTTGAGGAGGCGCAGCCGCCTTGGCTGAGGCAGCAGGTGCAGGAGCCGCAGCCGCCGCCGCGCCTCCGCTCACCTCGATATCGGCCATGATGTCGTTGCGCCACGTCGGAATGGTCTTGATCGCGTTCCAGATCTCGTTTTTCTCAGCCTCGCTTCCAACAGTGCCCTTGAACACCAGCTTGCCGTCGCGCTCGTCGATCGTCCCGTGAAACTTGCCTTGCGAGATCTGCAGCGCGTAGGCGTACATACCTTTCAGCGACATCGTCACACCTCCAGAAATTCAGGGGACTCGGCGCTGCTGCAAGACATGATCCCGGCTTGCCACGGGATGTCGTGAGGCTGACGCCCCGACGGCTTGCCGCCGCAGCACGCCCTGCATGAAGGAGCAGCACGCCCTGTATGAAGGAAAGGATTATTTGACGCGAGGCACGAGGAACACGGACGGTGAGCGACGCGGACGGTTGGCGGGACCGCATCGCTCACCCCGGGGCGCGGCTGCGTACGGAGGGTCAGGTCGTCGGGTTGAACGTCGTGCCGTTCCACACCCATTCGAGGCGGCTGACGAACACGCTGCCGTTCACGAGGCCCGGGTCGTAGAGCAGGTTCAACTCGTCGCCGAGCTTCGTCGAGCCGGCGACGAGTCCCGTTACATTCGTAAAACGAGACCACGCGTTGTCGACGATGGACGAGGGTTGTGAGGGCGGCGCCGCCGGATAGAAACCGCCCGCCGCAAGAAGGGGAGCAATCGGCACGTACTGCGCCGAGGCGGCAGAGACCGGCGTGCACGACGTCGCGTCGCATTGAAGTGCGTCCCAGTTCGCCGGAGTGACGGGAACGGTACCAGGAGCGAGCACCCGTGACATGGGGACGAACGGGTCTGTGGTCCCCTGCGCTCGGGCGAGGACGATCGGATCGACCGCCGGGTCGTTCCTCGCCGCGCCGGGGACGATGTTCAGGACGCGACCGAGAAACGGCAGCGCATCGTCGGGCGCCACCGCTCCGGGGAGTGCCTGCGGGAGCGACGCGGGTGCAGACATCAGCGGAAGCGTGCCCCCTTGCGCGTGCAGCGCCGCGAGCGACTGCTGGAGCGCCGGTCCGAAGTCCGATCGGACGGCTACGGTCAGCGGGATGAGCGACTGAGAGGGTCCCTCCGGCCGATCGTTTGGAAGCGTCACCATGCTCAGGACAGGTGCCGCGCCGACCCACCCGAGCGGCGGGTTCGGTCCGGCGACTCCGAGGATGCCGGCGAGCGCCTGCGAGCGCATCTCCGGCTGTCCGAGCTTGCCGAGCAGGTTCATGTACCCGCCTATCTCGGTGATGTTCCTCGGCGCGGGCACACGCGACGGGATGACGTCGCCCTGCAGCGCGAGCCGCCGCAGCAGAATCTGCTGCGCCTGCCACAGTTCGGGCGAGTTGGCCGTTCGAACGATGTCGACCAGCGCGGCGACGGCATCAGCGGCGGGAGAACCAACGGGAATCGGATCGTCAGCCATGATTCTGTCCTCGTCTTTCGAATGCTTGCTCGGTTCGTCGGAGCGTGCGGCGCGTTACGCGTCGCCGCCCCCGGATCCTCCGGACTCACCGCCCGACCCGCCAGATTCTCCGGAGCTCCCTGAATTGCCGGAGTCGCCTGAATCCTCCGAGTCGCTGCTGCCCGAGCCTTCCGTCCCGTAGACCGCGCTCGCGGCGGACGCCCCGGCGTTCTTGTTGTTTCCGTAGACCCCGCCGAGGATGTTCCCGATGGTGGCCATCGCCTGCGCGCTCAACTGCTTGGTCGTCTCGAGGGCGTCGTGCCGCGCCTCGCCGGCCCTCCGCTGGTTTCCGAGGATCAGCTCCGAGAGCGCCTCCGCGTTGGTCAATGAAGCCACGTCGAAACCCCGCTGCTGCGCGGCCGCCTGGGCCAGCGCCGTCAGCAGCGTGCCGTCGCCCCCTGGCGCCGTCGGATTCGCGTTGATGTTGTTGATGAGCGGCGCCACGCCCGTCAGTGCGCTCGGCGCCTGCAGCGACTGCGTCGTCTGCTTCTCGGTCGGCAGCGTCACGTCGGAGATGATTGGCGCGCTGTCGGACGGAGAATCCTGCCAGTTCCAGAATCGGGTGAGGTCGATCTTCTCCGCCGACGGGCAGTTTCCGAGAACCGCCTCGCCCAGCACGCCGCGTGTGGGCAGCGCGATGAGCGACTTCGGCGGCGCGAAGCCATTCTCGTGGAACTCCATCAGCGTGTTCTGGACGTCCGCGCTTGTGATGTCCATCGAATCGGCCACGGATCTTCTTTCCAGCACATTGGGATCCTAAGCTTAGAATTCCACGTGGACAAGTTGTCGC
>JADMIO011507081.1_pt1 | contig 27610 bp, 28 predicted proteins | sample 8958161 | NCBI WGS metagenome assembly JADMIO01 (sample SAMN16585339, study PRJNA669376) | soil metagenome | isolation source: Crop rotation soil | place: USA: Cullars Rotation, Alabama | collected 2011
TTCGGGGATCGAGCGGGGGATCGATCGCGGGGACATCCTGCTGGGAATCGTGGTGCCGCGGAATTACTCGGAGGAGTTGGGAGCGGGGCGGGATGCGCAGGTGCAGTTGCTGCTCGATGGGAGCGACTCGAATACGGCGGCGATTGTGCTCGGGTATGCGGAGAGTGTGGTGCGCGGGTATTCGGGGCAGATTCGGGCGAAGGCGATGAACCGGCGCGGCGGGGAACGAACGACGCCGCCGATCGATGCGCGGCTGCGGGTCTGGTACAACAGCTCGCTCGAATCGAAGAACTACGTGGTGCCGGGGCTGATCGCGGTGATTTTGCAGATCATCGCGGCGCTGCTGACGTCGTTGACGATCGCGCGGGAGTGGGAGATGGGAACGATGGAGCAACTGCTCTCGACGCCGCTGCGGCCGGTGGAGATCGTATTCGGAAAGATGCTGGCGTACTTCGTGGTGGGGGTGGCGGACGCGACGGTGGCGCTGCTGGTGGGGCTGTTCGTGTTCGGGGTGCCGCTGCGGGGGAGCGTGGCGGTGCTGGCGGTGTCAACGTGCACGTTCCTGTTCGGCGCGCTGTTCTGGGGGATCTTTGTGTCGGCGGTGGCGAAGACGCAGGTGCAGGCGTACCAGATGGGGATTCTGAGCTCGTTCCTGCCGGCGTTTCTGTTGTCGGGATTCGTGTACGCGACGGAGACGATGCCGCCGGTGATCCAGGTGATCACGCACATTATTCCGGCGCGGTACGTGGTGACGATCATGAAGGGCGTGTTTCTGAAGGGGGTCGGGCTGGAGGTGTTGTGGCCCGAGCTGGGGTTCCTGGCGTTGTACGCGGCGATCATTTTTCTGCTGGCGACGCGCAAGATGAACCAGAAGCTGGTGTAGACGATGTGGGAACGAATTCGAACGATGCTGCGGAAGGAGTTCATCCAGGCGCTGCGGGAGCCGCGCATGCGCGTGATGCTGTTTGTGCCGCCGATGGTGCAGTTGCTGGTGTTCGGATTCGCGGTGAACCTGGATGTGGACCATACGCGGATCGCCTGGATGGACATGGATCGGACACCGCTGAGCCGAGAGCTGCGGTCGCGGTTCGAGGGGTCGGGCCGTTTCGACGTGGTGTTACAGCCGGAGAGCGAAGAGGACGTGCAGCGGACGCTCGACCGCGGGCTGGCGCAGGCGGTAGTGCGGGTGCTGCCGAATTTCCAGAGGGACGTGGCGCGCGGGCGTCCGACGGAAGTGCAGGTGTTAGTGGATGGGACTAACTCCAATACGGCGTCGTTGGTGGCCAGTTATGCGGGGTCGATTGTGGCGGAGTTTGCCGGGGCGGTGACGGCGGAGCGGCAGAATGTGCGGGTGCTGGCGCGGAGTCCGGCGGGTCCGGTGAGCGCGGCGGCGCCGCAGGTGGTGGCGCGGTCGCGGGTGTGGTTCAATCCCGACTTGTACAGCCGCAATTACTTTGTGCCGGGGGTCGTGGCGAACATCATCATGATGGTGACGCTGATGCTGACGGTGATGGCGATCGTGCGGGAGAAGGAGATCGGGACGATGGAGCAGTTGATGGTGACGCCGATCCGGCCGATCGAGTTGATGCTGGGGAAGACGCTGCCGTTCGCGCTGGTGGGGCTGGTGGATGTGGCGCTGATCACGGCTGCGTCGCTGCTGGTGTTCCATGTGCCGTTCCGTGGGAGCGCGGCGCTGCTGTTCTTCTGCTCGACGCTGTTCCTGATGACGTCGCTGGGGGTGGGGCTGTTCGTGTCGACGATTTCGCAGACGCAGCAGCAGGCGATGATGATGAATTTCTTCTTTTCGACGCCGGCGTTCATGTTGAGCGGGTTTGCGTTTCCGATACGGAATATGCCGGAGGCGGTGCAGTGGCTGACGTATTTGAACCCTTTGCGGTACTTCATTGAGATTGTGCGGGGGATCTTTTTGAAGGGGGTGGGGGTTTCGGTGTTGTGGCCGCAGATGGTTTGTCTGGCGGTGTATGGGGTGGTGGTGCTGGGGTTGAGCGCGGTGCGGTTCCAGAAGAAGTTGGATTAGAGCGCGCTACGGCCAGAAGGTGAACACCTGATTCGTCGGATCAGTTGTCGGCAGCCTGTCTCGTCCGGCTGTGTGTCAGGTACGAGGCGACGTCAGCGTGGCGAGTTTTTGCCTGCCGCAATATTGCGCCGCCCAGATCGCGTCCCCACGAACGTCTCTGCGCACCGGGAAAGCGAATCGGCGGAATAAAACGCTCTTCGGATTGCATATCCTCCCCGGAGAACATGCGTTCATGCGACGTTTCATTTTGTGTACGGCCCTTGCGCTGGCCGCCGCAGCGGAGCGGACGCCCAGCCGAATCGAAACGGAGGTCCGACACGAACTCGTCATGCTGCCGTACTACGGCATCTTTGACGATCTCGCGTTCCGGGTGGACGGGACCAGAGTCCAGCTATTCGGCGCTGTCACCCGGCCGGCGCTGAAGGTGGACGCCGAGCGCGCCGTGAAGCGCATCGAGGGAGTCGCAGCCGTGGAAAGCCCCATTCAGGTCCTGCCGCTTTCGCCCGAAGATGACCGTATTCGTCTAGCGGCGTATCGCGCGATCTATGGCCAGGCCGCCTTGGCGCGATACTCTCTCCAGGCGGTCCCGAGCATTCACATCGTCGTGAAGAACGGTCACGTTACCCTGCGGGGAGTGGTGGACAGTTTAGTGGACAAGAACATCGCAAACATCCAAACGCATACCGTCGCGGGTGTGTTTACCGTTACGAATGAGCTGGAAATCCAGGGGCACGATAAGAGGAACCAACCATGACGCACGAAGAACTTCGGCTGGAAGACGCGCGCACCAAGCGGGCGCATTGGCAGAGGTGGGGCCCCTATCTGAGCGAACGAGCCTGGGGCACCGTCCGCGAGGACTACAGTCCAAACGGCACAGCGTGGGAGTATTGCTCGCACGACCATGCCCGCTCGCGGGCGTACCGCTGGAATGAAGATGGCATTGCCGGGATCTCGGATCGACACCAGTACCTCTGCTTCGCCGTGGCGTTGTGGAACGGCCGCGACGCAATCCTGAAAGAGCGGCTCTTCGGGCTGACCGGCAACGAGGGCAATCATGGCGAGGACGTCAAGGAGTGTTACTACTATCTCGACAGCACGCCGACGCACTCGTACATGAAGTATCTCTACAAGTACCCGCAAGCCCCGTTTCCCTACGCGCAACTCGTCGAGGAGAACCAGCGCCGCGACCGCCACGCGCCCGAATACGAATTGGCCGACACGGGCGTGTTCGCCGGGAACCGCTACTTCGACGTGACGGTCGAATATGCCAAAGCGACACCGGAGGACATCCTGGTTCGCATCTCCGTGACGAACCATGGTCCCGAGGCGGCGCCGCTCGACGTGCTGCCGGCGGTCTGGTTCCGCAATACGTGGTCTTGGGGAAACGATGAGGGACCGCGGCCCGTGCTGCGCGCCGGCGGTTCTGGAATCGACATCGAGCACTACGCGCTAGGCCATCGCCGACTGGAGTGCGAGGGCGCGGACGAGCTGCTCTTCACCGAGAACGAATCCAATCAGCAGCGGCTGTTCGGCGCCCCGAACCGGACGCCGTATGTGAAGGACGGCATCAACGACTACGTAGTCCACGGCGCGGCGTCCGCGATCAATCCCGAGCGCGCCGGCACGAAGGCGGCTGCGCTGTACCGGCTGACGGTCGGGCCGGGCGAGACGCGAACGGTCCGCCTCCGCTTCGGCCGGTCCGCGATCGGCGCCGTCGACTTCGAACGGACCTTCGCCGACCGCATCCGGGAGGCCGACGCGTTTTACGGCACCCTTATCCCGGCCGACCTCACCCCCGACGCGAAGACAGTCATGCGCCAGGCATTCGCCGGGATGCTGTGGTCGAAACAGTTCTATCACTACGTGGTCCGCGACTGGCTGAAGGGCGATCCCGCGGGTCCGCCGCCTCCTTCCGAGCGCGTACACGGGCGCAACTCGCAGTGGGGGCACCTGTACAACGCGGACGTGATCTCAATGCCGGACAAGTGGGAGTATCCCTGGTATGCGGCCTGGGACCTCGCGTTCCATTGTGTCCCGCTGGCGATCGTGGATAGCGAGTTCGCTAAGCAGCAGCTCATTTTGATGACGCGCGAATGGTACATGCACCCGAACGGGCAGCTCCCCGCGTACGAATGGGCCTTCGGCGATGTGAATCCACCCGTGCATGCCTGGGCTGCGTGGCGCGTGTACAAGATCGAGAAGAAGCGCCGCGGGGTCGGTGACCGGGTCTTCCTCGCGCGCGTCTTCCAGAAGCTGATGCTGAACTTCACCTGGTGGGTAAACCGGAAGGACAGCGAAGGCCGCAACATCTTTCAGGGCGGCTTTCTCGGGCTTGACAATATCGGCTGCTTCGACCGCAGCGCGCCTCTTCCAACAGGCGGCTTCATCGAACAGGCAGACGGCACCGGCTGGATGGCCATGTACTGCCTGAATCTGATGGCGATCGCGATGGAACTCGCCGACGACGACCAGGCCTATGAGGACGTGGCCAGCAAGTTCTGGGAACACTTCCTCTACATTGCCACCGCCATGAGCCACCTCGGCGGCAGGGGCGTCGAGATGTGGAATGAGGAGGACGGCTTCTTCTACGACGTCCTGCGCCTGCCCGATAACGCGCATGTTCCGCTCAAGGTCCGCTCGATGGTCGGACTCGTGCCGCTATTCGCCGTGGAAACGCTCGAGCCGGCGATGTGCGAGAAGCTCGAAGGCTTCTCGCGGCGGATGAACTGGTTCATCGAACATCGCCAAGACCTCACGCACAACGTCGCCTGCATGCAGTCGCCCGGCGCCGGCCAGCGGCGGCTGCTATCGATCGTGGACGCGGAGCAGTTGCGCCGGATTTTGCGCGTCATGCTCGATGAGCGGGAGTTTCTTTCGCCGTACGGCATCCGCGCCGTCTCCCGGATCCACCACGAACATCCATATGTCTTCCGTGCAAATGGCGCGGACTACCGCGTCGATTACGAGCCTGGCGAATCGTCCACTGGCCTGTTCGGAGGCAACTCCAACTGGCGCGGACCCGTCTGGTTCCCGGTCAACTTTCTACTGGTCGAATCGCTGCAGAAGTTCCACCATTATTTCGGCGACGAGTTCCGGGTCGAATGCCCGACCGGGTCGGGAAACTGGATGACGCTGTGGGAGGTCGCGGCCGAGATCTCGAAGCGCATGACAAGGATTTTCCTCAAGGACGAAAGCGGCCGCCGTCCCGTCCATGGCGCCAACACGCTCTACCGCGACGATCCGCATTGGCAGGACCTCGTCCTGTTCTACGAGTACTTCCACGGCGACACCGGGGCCGGCGTCGGGGCGAGTCATCAGACCGGCTGGACGGGCCTGGTGGCGAAACTGTTGCAGCAGAGCGGCGATCGCGTGGAGAGCGACATCGAAGCCGTCGAGCAGGCGGTGGCATCTTGACCCGCGAATGGCTGGAGACAAACGGTGTCGGCGGCTTCGCGTCGTCCACGGAAACCGGGATGAACACCCGGCGATACCACGGCCTGCTCGTCGCGGCGACGCATCCGCCGGTCGGACGCATGGTGCTGCTTTCGAAGTTCGAAGAAGCGATCACGGTCGGCGAGCGGCGGTACGAGCTCGGCGTCAATCGCTATCCGGGCGCTACACACCCGCGCGGAGACCGTTACCTGAAGGCGTTCCGGCGCGAGCCCTGCGCGACTTTCGTGTACGATCTCGACGGTGTCGAAGTCACGAAGTCCGTGTACATGGTCTACGGCGAGAACGCTACGGTCGTGCGGTACTCGGCCACCGCCCCATGCACGATCGAACTGAAGCCGCTGATCGCTTTTCGCGACTATCATTCGACCGCGCATGAGAATGGCGCGATCAACCAGGCGATCGAGATCGGGCCCGGCATGGTGAAGTGCTCGCCATACCAGGGCTGCCCCGATCTGTACCTGGCCCACGACGGCGCGGAGGCACGGGCCACCGGCGAGTGGTACCGGAACTTCGAGTACACGCAGGAAGAGGAGCGCGGGCTCGACTTCCGGGAGGATCTATTCAACCCGACGATCCTCGTCTTTCACGACAGCGCCACGGTGGTGGTCTCGACGATGGGACGGAGCGTCGCCGATGTGCCGCCGCCCCGGATACCCCCGCAAGCGGCGGAAGATCCGTTCCACCGCGCGCTGCTTCGAGCCGCCGACCAGTTCATCGTCGGGCGCGGCGAGGGCAAGACGATCGTCGCGGGCTATCACTGGTTCTCCGACTGGGGGCGGGACACGATGATCGCGCTTCCCGGCCTCACGCTGGCGACCGGCCGCTTCGACGAGGCCCGTGGGATTCTACGCGCCTTTGCCGCGAGCGTGGACCGCGGCATGCTGCCCAACCGCTTCCCCGACGCGGGCGAAACGCCCGAATACAATACGGTGGACGCGACCCTCTGGTTCTTCGAAGCGATCCGCGCCTACGTTGCCGCTACGGGCGACGTCGAGTTCGTGCGAGCGGAACTGCTCGATGTGCTCGGCGAAATCGTCGCGTGGCACGAAGCCGGCACGCGCTTCGGCATTCGCGTGGATTCCGACGGCCTGCTACTCGCGGGCGAGCCCGGCGTCCAACTCACCTGGATGGACTCGAAGATCGGCGACTGGGTGGTCACGCCTCGTCACGGCAAGCCTGTGGAGATTCAGGCGCTCTGGTACAACGCCCTCCGCACAATGCAGGATCTGACCGGCCATGCGCATTACGCGGAGCTGGCGAATCGCGCGAAGGCGAGCTTCGTTCGTCAGTTCTGGAACGAGTCCTCCGGCTGCCTGTACGACGTGGTTCTCGGCGACGAGCGCGACGGCGCTATCCGGCCAAACCAGATCCTGGCGGTGAGCCTGTTTCACTCCATGATCCCGGCTGAGATGGCTGCCCGAGTGTTGGACACGGTGGAACGCCATCTGCTGACGCCCTATGGCCTTCGCAGCCTTTCGCCTTCCGATCCACGGTACAAAGGTCGTTACGAGGGCGACTCTGTCGGCCGCGACAGTGCGTATCATCAGGGGACCGTTTGGCCATGGCTGATCGGGCCCTTCGTGACCGCGTACCGCAGAGTTCACGGCCACTCGCCCGATTGGAGCGGCGCGTTTCGCCGTTTCCTTCAGGAAGATGGCGGCGGGCAGATTCCCGAGGTGTTCGACGGCGACGCGCCGCATCGGCCCGGCGGATGCTTTGCCCAAGCATGGAGCGTCGCCGAGCTGCTGCGCTGCCTGGTGGAGGAGAATCAGGCAGCGAGCCGCCGGGCCGCCAGCGCGCCCGGCTGATCGCCCAGCAGCGTTTGTCCGCAAACCATCGCCAGCAGCAGGATCACCACCACCACTCCGGGCAGATGGCCGGCTGCCCCCGCCAGGCCGGCCATTGCGACCGATAGCCCGACCTGACCCGCCACTTGCCTTCGCGTCGCGCCCGACGTACCGCCGATCGCCGCAATCGAAGAAGTGAGGACCGCACAACCCGCGCACAGCAGCCACGTCTCGCCGGCTTCCTGCGCAATGGCGCGCTCGAACCCGACGCCCGCCACCGCGATTCCGAGGAACATCGGCAGGTGCGCGTACTGCCAAAGGTCGAAGCTGCGATGGCGGCGCTCCGCCGCGCCGGCCACGTCGAAGTACCACCACCGCAGGACGAATGCGAACGCCATCCCGGCAAACGCGGTCGAAGCGGCCGGCAGGCTCCACCCCCTCCTGGCTCTCGATGCCGCGCATTACGGCGGCGATGAATTCGCCCAGCAGGATAATCGTGAAGAGGCCGAAGCGCTCGGGATAATGGGACGCGTCCGGCGGAAAACGCCTGGTGTGCGAGGCCGCGAGCCACGGCGTCGCGAAATCGATGGCGAGGGCGAACGCCCATAGCCAGTACCGCACAGGCGGCTCGAGCAGCGCCGAGACCAACCAGATCACCGCGGCGATACCGAAGCCCGTGGCGTACCGCGTCGTCAATCCGCGCGTTTCGCGAACACGCCGCGCGCGCAGGTACTGAGCCACGAGCACGATCCGCATCCCCGCATACGCCGCGCCGAAGCCGGCTGACGACCGGCTGTCCAACGCGTCCTTGGCATTCGCCGCCATAACAGCGGCGATGAAACATTGAAGTAGCACGAGGAGGCGATTCGGCAGATCGTCATGGTCGAACCGCGTGACATAGGCGGTGTGCCCGCTCCACGCCCACCAGATGAGGACAAAGAGAAAGGCGTAGCGGAACAGTCCGGCGAGTGTGTACTCCTTGACCAGCGGTTCGCCGACTTGCGCCACGGCGGCGACGAAGATCAGGTCGAAAAACAACTCCATCCAGGTCACACGGCGGTGATTGTGAGGATCGGGCGCCCAGAGTCGGGGAGCGTGAAACAGTTGCTTCATCATCGCCCCTATAGGACGCGGGCGCGCGCCCGTATTCCCTAAGCGGGGGTCTTCAGCAGCAGATTCCGAACGGAAGGCGCGAGCGCCGACGCGACCTCGAGATTCGCGCTCCGCTTCATATCGGAGACGATGTACGCGAAGAACTGTCCCGCTTCGAATCCGGCGACCTGGAAACGTCCCGCCGCCGATTGGTAGACCGGAATCCCGCCATGCGTTGCCGTGGGAGAGAGTCCCGCGAACGATTCGCCATCCTGCTTGCGCGCGATGACGAGCGAGAGCAGATTTCCGCCGTTCTCCAGCGTCAGGTGGACGTAGCGGCGGTTCTGGTAGCCGCAATGATGCGCCATGACAATCCGGTACCCATCCGGAATCGCGGCCGAGACCGCCGGTAGCAGGCCCTGGTACGACGGTCCGAGTTCCTTTTCCATCTCGGAGATGCTGGGTGCGGTCTTGGCCTTCTTGCGGAAAAAGGCGCAATGGACGTGGTCGCCGAGCCCGACTTTCAGCACGGACGCCATGCGGGAAGAGATCTTCTCAATGTACGCGTTCTGCGTGGGACGGTCGCCGATGGCCGGCAACTTCTCGGGGAGGAAGGCGACCCAGGCGACGGCGGCGAACGCGAGCGCCGCACTGGCAGCCGCGGGCCAGCGCCACGCGGCCCACGCGGAGGCCTTGCGCGTATCTTGAGCTCGAATTGCCTCGCGAATCCTGGCCGGCAGCTCGACGGGCATGGACTCGGCCCGCACCGCGCTCTTCAGCCGGCCGCGAAGCGCGGACCGCGCCTCGGCCTCTGCCGAACATCCGCGACAGCTTTCCAGGTGCCGCAGCAGCTCGTGGTTGGTCTCCACAAGGAGCTCGTTGCTGATGTACGAGTCGAGGTACTTGCGAGCCTTGTCGCAGGCGCTCTCGCCAAATGTTACACGGTTCATGCGCTCTTACCTTCCCCTTTGGCCTTGCCGATCCCGTACGACTCTGCCATTCCGGCGAGCCGCTCCCGCAGCATCCGGCGTCCGCGGCTCAGGCGGGACATCACAGTCCCGATCGGCACGCCGAGAATTCCGGCCGCGTCCTTGTATGAAAACTCTTCGACATCCACCAGCAGCACGGCTGCGCGGTAGTCCTGCGAAACCTCGGCGAGCGCCGCGAGAATCTCCTCGTCGGTGATGTGCTCCGGGATCGGCGGACCTGGACCGGCCGCCTGGTCGAGCACATCGTCGGGCTCCTTAACCATCCGGCTGTGCATCCATTTCCGCCGGTAGTGGTGCAGCGTATGGAACAGGATCTTGAAGAGCCAGGCGCGGCAGTTGGTCCCCGGCTGAAATTGCCCGAAGGACTTCCAGGCTTGCAGGTACACGTCCTGGACCACGTCGTCGGCTCCCGATCCGGCGCCGAGAAGGCGCGCCGCCGTTCGATAGATGTCGTTCAGAAACGGCATGGCGGCGGCTTCGAATTCGTCGGTGCGCGGCCTGTGCGAGAAGAACATCCTGGTCGTGAATCCCGGTACCCCGATAGTTTATTCCCGGAATATCAAAGTTTTTTAGCTTGCCCGAAATGCAGGCGGTCCGGACGTGGAATGAACCACTTACCGCCGGTTTTCCGCCTGCATCAAGGCGCCTCGGCCCTTATTTATGGAGCGCCGGCCAGTTCTTCCCGGCTTGATCGAGGTACTTCGGGACGTCCTGCGACCAGGTCTTTTTGACGCCCTGGCTGTAGTTCAAGTACAGCTTACCGCCGAGGACGGTCCAGGCTTCGGGGTCAATGGGCGCGGTGTGATTCTGGCTGACCCCGTAAGCGCAGTACCCGCCGAATTGCGGCGCGTACTTTTCGGGCGACTTAGCGAACTCGTCGCGATGCGCGGCGCTGGCGAACTGCCACGTGGCGCCATTCCATTGATGGATGAAGGTGGGCGAGCCTTTCACGGGCTTGCTGTCTGTGAAATACGCGACGGGATCGTAGCCCTTGATCGCGATGCCGCTCGAGTTCTTATTGACCGGGTCGGCGGGGGACGCCGCGAACGCCGGCAAAACGGAAATTCCGATAGCGAGAAGAATACGTCTGGTGATCTGCATGAATCCCAAATCCCTTGACGCCCCCGGAATATTCCCTGGAATAATGCGCCCCCGGCGCCGCATTCAGAAAGCGCAAGGAGTGAACGAAAGTGGAGCGATTAAGAGGAAAGAACGTGCTGATCACGGGCGCATCGTCGGGCATTGGCCAGGCGATCGCGGTGCGCTTTGCGCGCGAAGGCGCGAATGTCGCGATCAATTATCGGAGCGGCGCCGAGCAGGCGCAGGCGACGCAGGTGTTGGCGAAGGCGGCCCGCTCGAACGGCCATGGCCACGAGATCATCGTCCAGGCGGACGTCTCCCGGGAGGACGAAGTGAAGGCGATGATCGCGAAGACCATCGAGGCCTTCGGGCGGCTCGACGTCCTGGTGAATAACGCCGGCATTCAGAAGGCGGCGCCCAGCCATGAGATCGACACGGCGGATTTCGACCGGGTCCTCTCCGTGAACCTGCGCGGACCGTTCCTCTGTTCGAGAGAGGCGATCCGGCACTACCTCTCGCGGCCCGGAGGCGGCGTGATCCTCAACAACTCGAGTGTTCACGAAGTGATCCCGAAACCGAAGTACCTGCCGTACTCGATGAGCAAGGGCGGGATGGAGAACCTGACGAAGTCGCTCGCGCTGGAGTATGCCGATCGCGGCATCCGCGTGAACGCCGTCGGACCGGGCGCGGTAGTGACGCCGATCAATAAGGCTTGGATCGACAACCCGAAGGCCCGTGGCGAGGTCGAGAGCCATATTCCGATCGGGCATGCGGCCGATGCAGACGAGATCGCGTCCGTCTTCGCATTCCTGGCGTCCGACGAGTCGTCGTACGTCACGGGACAGACGATCTTTGCGTGCGGCGGCTTGACCCTGTATCCGGAATTTCGCGTGGCGTGGTCCTCGGGGGAATAACATGAGCGCACTCGAAGGAAGAATCGCAATCGTCACCGGCGCCAAGGGCGGCCTGGGCACATTCGTCACGGAAGCGTTCCTCGCGGCAGGCGCGCACGTCGTCGGCGTTTCCCGTTCGATCCAGGCCAGCGACTTCTCGCATCCCGATTTCGCGGCGTTTCCGGCCGAACTGTCGAGCGGCGACGCGGCGCGCAAGGTTGTGGACGGCGTCGTCGAGCGCTTCGGCCGCGTGGATATCCTGGCGCACGTCATGGGCGGATTCGCCGGCGGCCAGAGTGTCGCCGATACCGGCGACGCCGTATTCGAGAACATGCTCGACCTGAATTACCGGGCGGCATTCTATATCGCTCGGGCGGTCCTGCCGCAGATGCGCACGCAGGGCGGGGGGCGAATACTCGCGGTGGCCAGCCGCCAGGCTGTCGAACCGGCCGCGATGGTAGGAGCGTATAGCGCGTCGAAGGCGGCGCTGGTCGCGCTCATCCGGACGATCGCGCTCGAAAACAAAGACCGGTGTATCTCGGCGAACACCGTGCTGCCGGGGACCATGGACACGCCCCGCAATCCGGGGCCGCAGTTCGTCCAGCCTGCCCAGGTGGCGGCGATGCTCGTGCATCTGGCATCCGACGCGGCGGCGCAGGTGACGGGCGCGGCGATTCCGATCTACGGGAGTCAGGTGTGATCTGGGTGGCGGCGGCGTATGCGGCAGTGGGCGTGGTATTTGCTGCCGTGTTCGCGGTGTGGGGAGTCGCACGCGTGGACCCGGCGGCGAAGGGCGCCCCCCTGGGATTCCGCCTGCTGATTCTGCCCGGCTGCGCCGCTTTGTGGCCGTTGCTGCTGCGGCGGTGGATGAGGGCAAAATGACACGCCCGTTGCGGCGCGCGCATCTGGGGATCTGGCTTGTGCTGACGCTGCTTCTATACACCCTCTTCGCGGCGGGACTGGCGGCGCGGCGCGAGCCTGCGCCAAGGAATCGGAACTTGCATTGGGAGCAGTATCGATGAGTGTCACTTACCAGGCGGTCGGGTGGAACCGCGCGAAGAAGGTATATGACGGCGTGCTGGCGGGAGGGTTGGCAGTGTACCTGGGCGTGTTCGCCGGAATCGGGTCGCTGGCGCATCCGAACGCCACCGCCGAGACGTTACTGATCCGGGGGCTCGGGACGGCAGCGCTCCTGCTGCTGCACGTGATTCTCTCGATAGGCCCGCTTTGCCGGCTCGATCGGAGATTCCTGCCGCTGCTCTATAACCGCCGTCATTTGGGCGTCACGATGTTCTTCCTGGCGCTGGCGCATGGCGTTTTCTCGCTGGTACAGTTCCACGCGCTCGGCGACGTCAGCCCGGTCCGAAGCCTGTTAACCGCCAATACGCGCTACGGCAGTGTTGCCGACTTCCCCTTTCAGTCACTCGGGTTTTTTGCGCTGCTGATTCTGTTCCTGATGGCCGCGACGAGTCACGACTTCTGGCTGCACAATCTGACGGCGCCGGTCTGGAAACGGCTGCACATGCTCGTATACGTCGCGTATGGCCTGCTGGTCGCGCACGTTGTCCTCGGAGCGCTACAGCAGGAGACAAGCCCCGTGCCGGCCGTTGTGCTCGGGATCGGGATGACGATCGTCGTCGCGCTCCACCTCACGGCCGGGTTGATCGAGTTTCGAAAGGACGCGTATGTTGTGGCGTGCGACCTCGCCGCGATCCCGGAGAATCGCGCCGCCGTTGTGTCGTGCGGCGGAGAACGGGTGGCGGTGTTCCGGTATGGAGGGCGCGTCTCCGCGATATCGAATGTGTGCCGACACCAGGGCGGGCCGCTCGGCGAGGGCGAGATCGTCGACGGCTGCGTGACCTGCCCCTGGCACGGTTATCAGTACCTGCCCGACACGGGCGCGTCGCCGCCGCCGTTTACCGAGAAGGTCGCGACCTATCGGACGAAGATCGTCGGGACGCGGGTGTTTGTTGACCCGATGCCGCTGCCGCCGGGCACGCGCGTGCTGCCTTCGGAGATTCCTCATGCCTGAGTTTTATGTCGGCTACCGGACGATTCCGCCCGCCCTGAAGCGCTTTGCGCGGCGGGTGGTGACGGCGCTCGGCGTCCTGGCAGCAGCGGTCGGGATCGCGCTGGCGCTCGCGCAAGAACCGTTCGCCGCGAGTTCCTTCGCGTTCCACGACTACCGCGATTTCGAGGGCGTGTTAATCGCTACCCCGTACCCCGCGCTGCTCGTGCCGGACGGCTCGCCCTGGCTGCTGGTGGGCGGCGGCAAGCATGGATTTGCGGCGCCTGCCGGACTGGGCGGCCGAAAGGTCCGCATAAGGGGTGAGCGCATTCAATACGGGGCCGACCGCGCCATTGAAGTCCAGCAACTGGTGGACACCGGTCTCGGCGAACTGCCCGCGGCGGTAGACCTCGGCCGCGCGGAGCTGACCGGCGAAATCGTCGACACGAAGTGCTATTTCGGGGTGATGAACCCCGGCCGGGGTAAGGTCCACCGGGACTGCGCCGCGCGATGCCTCAGTGGCGGCATTCCCCCCGCGCTGCTGGTGCGCGACGCCTCGGGCGCAACCCGCACAGTGCTGATCGCTAACTGGCGGCGCGACCTGCTCGACCACGTCGCCGAGCCCGTGACGCTGCGCGGCAGGCTGGCAAACTCTTCCGGCCGCCTCATTCTCTACACGGAGTAACCAAATGTTTGACGCAGTTCTTCCCCGGCTAGTCCCCTTTCCCCTTCCCGGAGCGCTTCGCGGCGCGGTCATGCGGCTGCTTGGCCTGGACGAAATCGGCCGCGTCTACGAGGAGCTTCGCTCGATGCCTGGCGAGTCGATCGCCGAGCGCCTGCTGGAGTTCCTCTCGGTGCGACCCGCCGTGGAGGATGTGGACCTCCTGCGAGTCCCGCGGTCGGGTCCCGCCATCGTCACGGCCAATCATCCGTTCGGAATTCTGGAAGGAGCGGTGCTCGCGAGCCTGTTACGGCGGATCCGATCGGATGTCCGCTTCCTGGCGAATGGGATGCTGACGGCAATTCCCGAGTTGCGCGACCTCGTGATCCCGGTGGACCCGATGTCGGGACGTTCGGCGGCTGCGGGCAACGGCAACGGACTCCGCCGCTCGCTGGAGCACCTGGAGGCCGGCGGCATGCTCGTGATCTTCCCCGCCGGTGAAGTGTCGCACTTGCGCTGGGGACATCGCGGGGTCACCGACCCGGAATGGAATCCCGCGGTGGCTCGAATGGTCGGAATTGCGGGACGGAGGGGAGTTTCCGTGCCAGTCGTGCCTGCGTTCATCGCGGGAGCGAATGGCACGGTGTTCCAGGCTGCGGGCCTGGTCCATCCGAAGCTGCGAACGGCACTGCTCGGCAGGGAACTGCTGAACAAGCACGGCCGCCGCATCGAGGTGCGCATCGGCACTCCGGTGGCTGCCGGGAGACTGCTCGCGATCCCGACTGCGCGCGAGCAGGTGGACTACCTTCGCTGGCGCACATACCTGCTCGGACACCGCGAACGCTTCAAGCCGCTTACTTCCCAGCCGCTGCGCAGGAATGCGGGCGCCGGCTCCGTGCCGATCGCGCGAGCCGTAGATCCCGACTTGCTCGCATCCGAGACTGCCGCGCTCGCGCCGCTCCTCCGCTCGGGCGATCTTGAGGTTTATGTGGCCACCGCGGCGGAGATCCCGAACACGCTGATCGAGCTGGGCCGGCTGCGCGAGATCACTTTCCGCGCGGCGGGCGAAGGCACGGGCAAATCGCTCGACCTCGACCGCTTCGACGATCGTTATCTGCATCTCTTCGTTTGGAACGCCCCGCGTCGCGAAGTAGTCGGCGCATATCGCCTGGCCCCTACGGACCGGCCGCTTTACACCGAGACTCTGTTCCATTACGGTCCCGAGTTTCTCAATCGTCTCGGCCCTGCCGTCGAGTTGGGCAGATCTTTCATTCGCGCCGAATATCAGAAGGGGTTCGCGCCGCTGCTCCTGTTGTGGAAAGGCATTGGCGTGTTCATCGGACGCAATCCGCGGTACAAGATCTTGTTCGGGCCGGTCAGTATCAGCAACCAGTACGCTACGATTTCGCGGGAGCTGATGGTCGGCTTCCTGGAGAAATACGCGATGCTGCGCGGGTGGACCGGGATGGTCCGCGCGCGGATGCCGTTTCCGCGGCGAATGGACAGCGCGGGCCTGCCGAGCGCCGGAGTGGACGTGGACGACCTCTCCGCGATTCTCGGGGACGTGGAACAGAAAGAGACCGGCGTTCCGGTCTTGTTGCGCCAATACCTGCGGCTCGGCGGCAAACTACTAGGCTTCAACGTGGACCCCAAGTTCGCGAATGCGCTCGACGGCCTGATCCTGGTGGACCTCACCAAGACGGAACCCAAGCTACTCGAACGCTATCTCGGCAAGGCCGAGGCGGCGAAATTTCTCGCATATCAGAAAGGACGACATGGAACATACGAAAGCATTTGTCTGGACAAGCCGGGCGCTGCGGCTGATCGTAGCCGTGATTCTGTTGCAGACGCTCTTCTTTAAATTCACGGCGGCGAGGGAATCGGTGTACATCTTCTCGACGCTCGGGATGGAACCGTGGGGGCGGATCGGGTCGGGGATATTCGAGCTGGTCGCGTCGGTGCTCCTCTTGCTCCCCGGCACGATCCCTTATGGCGCGGCGATGGCCATGGCAGCGACCGGCGGCGCGATCCTGTTTCACGTGACGAAGCTCGGCGTGGCGCTGCCGGCGGTCGGCGACCATGGCGAGTTGTTCGCGCTGGCGGTTGTCGTGGTGATGTGCTCGGCGGCAGTGTTGCTGATGTACCGGCAGGAGCTACCGCTGGTCGGCAAGGCTGCTTAGATAGGACGAGCCCCGCCTCCCCTTTTGCGGGGCGGCGGGGCTTTGTCTAAGTGGGCTGCGATTATTTCGAAACGGGCGCCATGGCGGCCGGCTTCTGCGCGACGGACTTCTTCGCGACTTTGTTGTGCTTCTTGGCCTTCACGGCGGGCTTGGTGTGGGCCGCGGCAGCAGCCGGGCGCGGGGTGGCCGGGGTCTGCGCGGCGACTTCACGGGGGGAGCGATAAAGGTTGGATGAAAGCGCCAGGCGGGCGAAGTCTCGAACGCCCATCGGCCGCGTGCCGCAGGCGCGATTCGCAGCGCCGATCTCGAATGCCAATCGCCACTGGCGGCGCATCACCCGGTACGCCTCCCAAACGCTGATGGCCGGGTCGTATATGTGTGTCGCTTCCGCCGAGACGCCGTTGAGTTCGAGCACCTGAAATCGCCCGGCCCGGAAGTCCTCGATGGACGGCGTGCGCAGATCGAAGCGTCCAAAGTAGAAGCCGGGATGCGACTTGGCGACCGCGTCCACGGCCGCGAGCAATTCGGGCGTTTGGTGGCGCTGTCCGTCGAGGAAGATGGCGCCCCGGCAGTGTGAGCCGATCTCGACCAGTCGGACGCGCTCGCCAAGCACGGGCACTCGCTCGGGATCGCATTTTAAATACACCTGCGCGATCGAAGCGGCCCGGCGGTCGTTGAAGACCAGGTCGCGCAACGAGCTCCGGCCGTCGCCAATCACCTCAGGGAAACGCTTCTCGGTAATGGAAAAAATGTGGCCGGCGGATTCGTGCGGCCGGCGGTAGTAGAAGACTCCGAACTCGAGGCCCCCGACGTACCGCTGGATAATCGTGTCGCGTGTGGCAGTCGCGAGGTAGCGATCGACATCGCCAGGGGAGTGCGCGATCGTCACGCCGGTCCCGCGCTCACCGACGTCGGGCTTGAGTACGACCGGAAACTCATCGACGTGAATCGACTCGCCTGGCCGGACCACTTGGAACGTAGGCACGCGGCTCAGTTGGGAGAGGATCGCCGATTTCGATTCCCCCACGAACCCGCCCGACGGAATTCCCGGATTGGCCGCCGTGAACAGCGTCAATGAACGGTGCTTGACGGCAAGGCACATTAGATACGGAATCAAGGGCAGATAGGCGAGCCAGGGCGGCCAGAATTCCCAGCGCCATGCGCGGAGCCTCCGGCTGAGCGACTTCCGCCCGTGCCAGCACGCGAGCGCCGCGGCCAGCGCGAACGGCGCGCCTGGAAGACTGCGCCCAAGTAGCGCCGCGCTCCCAACCAGGAGCGGCGTCCACAGCAATGCCGCCAGCAGGAAGTACGAATTGAATGTCCAAAACCGGGCTTTCAGGATACCTGCCGCGAGGTAAGTGGGAAGCCGGAGGCCCGGGGTGAAACGGCTGAGCAGCACGACGGCGGCGCCCCGCTCTGCCATCCATTGCGAGGCGCGGTCAAGCCGCTCCTGGCGGACTAGGCGTCGCGCAACCGGTCCGGCGGCGAGCCTCCCCGCGAAGTACAGCAGCAGGTCGCCGAAGTAAATCCCGGTGGCACAGGCGAGGATTCCAGGCAGCAGTCCGATTTGCCCGCTTGCGATGAGGGCGCCGGTAGCGATGCAGGTGAGGTCTTCACTCGCGAACGTCGCGAGCGCGATGGCGATGAGTTGTCCCATGCTGGTCCCCGGATCAGGCGGCCAACGCACAAGGCGCGGCCGGAAGGTAGCGAAAGCGGATCTCGTCTTCCGTGACGCTCACCCAACTGAAGCTCACGGTCTCAGCGTCCGGGCGGTGCATGCAGGGCGCGTGTGCCCCCGACGACCCTGCGTGGCTGCGGTGGAAGCGGCGGAGCGATTCGACATCGTCTGGCTGAATGCGGTGAAACTCTCGGACGCGCTCCCGGCGGACCGCCTCCGCCTCATACGACGACGACGTCAGCGGACTGAGCGCCTCGGTGTCAGTGGAAGCGCGCCTCCCGTCCCAGCAGCTAACCATCGCAGGGCTACCGGGCTCCAGCATCAGAAGCGTGAACGGCGCGTACGCGGTGAGATCGAGCTGGGCGAAGAGGAACGAGCAGTCGTCGACGGAGCGCGCCCAGATCAGTTCAGGAATCACCAGGCCGCGGCTCCGCTCGCCACGGCCCGGTCCGCCATTCAACAGACAGAGACCGAGTCCGTGGTCGTTGACCCCAATCCACGTTCCGCCGAAGTCGCCGTCGACCGGAGCGAGATAACGTGCGCCGCCGCGGTCGGCCCACCGGGGCGGTCCGGCGATGGCCCGGGTCCGCTTCTCGTCGCGGTTACAGAGAAGGTGATAGCCACCCGATTGGTATAGCCAGCTCACAGTGCACATCACGCCGCCTCCGACGCCTGTGCCAAATAGCGAAGGGTCGAGGGCGCCGTGCCGAACTCGGGGTCGGTTTCGAGACCGTGCAGGCGCAGGATCATGGCAATTAGCGCGAAGTGGTGAACGGTGTGGCTGCTGAGGACCTGGAGTTCGCGGCTGACCGACGAGTCCATGAAGGGCCGCGTCACACCGGGAGGCGCAGCCTCCATCTTGACCCAGACGATCCGTTCGCACCGCAGATCGCGCGAGCTCTGGAGCGCGTTGACGATGCTGTACAGCGCGGCTTCCGCGGCCGTGCGCGAGCGCTCGACGGCGATGTCCCGGGGCCTGGCGTCATAGTCTATGTGCGACGATTCCAACCCACGCAGGAATGACTGATAGAACTCGATGATATGGCGCAGGTGCCCGCCGACCCGATGGGGTTCCATGCCGGCGGGAGACGTTGCATAGGTCCGGCCGTCGAGTCTGTCGAGCAGTTCGAGCGCCTGCCGGAGCCAGCCAATATTCAACTCGATCAGAGGGTGCAAGGGGTTCATACGCTGGAACATCCGCCGGAGCCGCGGGAATATTCCAGGGAATAATCCGGCGGAGGCGCGTCTTCTAGCGGGCATGAAAGCGACAGAAGCGCTCCGGGCGCACTGGCCGGAATACTTGATGGAAGCAGCGGCGCTGGGGACATTCATGGTGTCGGCGTGCGCGTTCGGCGTCTGGCTGCCGCGTGTACTGGATGGCGCTTTCGCTCAACGGCTGGCAGGCGGAATCGCGATGGGTCTTACCGCGATCGCAATCATGCACTCCCCCTGGGGCAAACGGTCGGGAGCGCACATGAATCCCGCCGTCACGCTGTCGTTCTGGTGGCTGGGGAAGATCGCCGGCTGGGACGCTGTCTTCTACATCATGGGACAGATTGCCGGTGGCGCCGGCGGCGTGGCGCTCGCAAGTTTCCTCATCGGTCCGGCCGTGGCGGATGCCCATTACGTCGCGACGGTGCCCGGGCCTCAGGGCTCGTGGGCCGCGTTCGCCGGAGAGTTCACGATCTCGTGCCTGATGCTCTCGACTGTCCTGCACGTTGCCAATTCGCGGCGTTGGACGCGCTTCACGCCGTGGGTGGCCGGCTCTCTGGTGGCGACCTTCATCACCTTCGAATCCCCGATTTCCGGAATGAGTATGAATCCCGCGCGGACGTTCGGGTCGGCGCTGTCGGCGGGTGTCTGGACGAGTTTCTGGGTCTACGTTGTCGCGCCGCCACTGGCTATGCTGGCGGCGGCGCGCTGGTATCGCGGCGGAGTCTTCTGCGCGAAGTTTCACCATTACAACCACCAGCGGTGCATCTTCCGCTGCAATTACGGAGCAATACGGAATGAATAGCGATCGACATTACGACGTGATCATCATCGGCACGGGCGCAGGCGGCGGAACGCTGGCCCGCAGGCTCGCGCCGACGGGCAAGCGCGTCCTCCTGCTCGAGCGCGGCGACTACGTCCGCCGCGAGAAAGATAACTGGAGCACCCGCGCCGTCAACGTCGAGGGGAAATACCAGACGAAGGAAGTCTGGCACGACGGCGACGGCAACCCGCTGCATCCACACACCAATTACTGCGTCGGGGGCAACACGAAATTTTACGGCGCGGCGCTCTTTCGGCTGCGGCGGGAGGACTTCTGCCCGGTTCGGCACCACGGCGGGATTTCGCCCGCCTGGCCGATCTCGTACGACGAGCTCGAACTCTACTACACGCAAGCCGAACACCTGTATCACGTCCACGGCGAGCGCGGCGAGGACCCGACCGATCCGCCGGCGAGCGGACCCTATCCGCACCCGGCGGTCAGTCACGAGCCACGTATCCAAGCGCTTGCAGACGATTTCGCGGCGGCCGGGCTGCGGCCGTTCCATACGCCGCTCGGGGTGCAACTCGATGAGCGCAACCCGCACGCCAGCAAGTGCATCCGGTGCAGCACCTGTGACGGCTTCCCGTGCCTGGTGTATGCAAAATCGGATGCGCAGGTGCTCGGGGTGGACCCGGCGCTCGAATATCCAAACGTCGGGCTGATGACGAATGCCTATGTGGAGCGACTCGTCACCGGCGCGTCCGGACGCGGGGTCACCGGCGTGGTGGTACGGCAGAATGGCGCGACGGCGACGTTCTCAGCGGATATCGTCGTGGTCTCGTGCGGAGCAATCAATTCCGCAGCGCTACTTCTCCGGTCGGCGAACGATCGCCATCCGAACGGCCTGGCAAACGGGTCGGACGTCGTCGGGCGGCACTATATGGGCCACATCAACTCCGTTCTGATGGCGGTGTCGAAGTGCCCGAACCCGACCACGTTCCAGAAGACGCTTTCCGTCAACGACTTCTACTTCGGCGATGACGACTGGCAAAATCCGATGGGCCACATTTCGTTCGTCGGCAAGTTCGACGGCGTCACTTTGAGCGCCGGCGCCCCGGCAATCGCCCCTGGCTTTACGCTCGACCTGATGGCGCAACATTCGCTGGACTTCTGGCTGACGTCCGAGGACCTGCCCGATCCCGAGAACCGGGTCACGCTGGACCGCGACGGCAACATCGTCATGAGTTACACGCCGAATAACCAAGAGGGCCACACGCGTCTCACAGCTCGCTTGAAGGAGCTCATGAAGCGTCAGACCCACTGCGCGATTCACGGCCACGATTGTCACCAGGGCCTCTTCTCGCGCAATCTCTTCATCGGCCAACGCATTCCACTGGCGGGGGTCGCGCACCAGAACGGGACCATCCGATTCGGCGCGAACCCGAGAACCTCTGCGCTCGACCGCAATTGCAAAGCGCATGAACTCGACAATCTGTACGTGGTGGACGGCAGCTTCTTCCCCTCGAGTGGGGCCGTCAATCCGGCGCTGACCATTATGGCGAATGCGCTCCGCGTCGGTGACCACCTGATGGAGAGGCTGTCATGATCCGCCGCTTCACTCTTCTTCTATTCGCGGCGTGCGCGCTGGTGTTCGCGGGCGACCACCGGCTGGTGCGCGCGGTCGATTCGATCGGCATCACGGTGTCCGACCTCGACCGCTCGGTGGATTTCTATTCGAAGGTCCTGCACTTCGAGAAGATCTCCGAGACCGAGGTCGACGGCGACTCTTACGAACATCTGACCGGCGTCTTTGGCCTGCGGATGCGGATCGCCCGCATGAAGCTCGGCGACGAGGCCATCGAGCTGACGGAGTTCCTGGCGCCGCGCGGCCGGCCCGCGCCGGTGGATGCGCGCAGCAACGACCGGTGGTTCCAGCACATCGCGATCATCGTGAGCGACATGGACGCCGCCTACGCCGCGTTGCGCGCGCACAAGGTCCAGCATGCGTCATCTGGTCCGCAAGTGCTGCCGCCGTGGAATCCGAACGCGGGCGGCATCCGCGCCTTCTACTTCAAGGATCCGGACGGACATCCGCTCGAAATCCTGTGGTTCCCGGCCGGCAAGGGCGCGGCGAAGTGGCACAGGGCCGGTGACCGCCTGTTTCTGGGAATAGATCACACCGCGATCGTCATTACAGACACAGAGGCCAGCCTGAAGTTCTACCGCGACCGTCTCGGCATGGAAGTCGCCGGCGAGAGCGAAAATTACGGACCCGAGCAGGAGCGCCTTAATAGCGTATTCGGCGCCCGACTGCGGATTACGGCGCTGCGAGCCGCGTCCGGACCTGGAATCGAGTTCCTCGAGTACCTGGCCCCGCGCGACGGCCGTCCCTATCCGCCGGAGGAGAAGGCTAATGACCTGATCCACTGGCAGACGCGATTTCTGGGCCTCAGCGCCGCCGAAACCTCGAAATCGCTAACAGCGCCCCTCGTCGAACTGCCGGACGGCAGGGCGGGGTTCCGGAAAGCAGTCACCTTCCGCGACCCGGATGGCCATGCCATTCAGGTGGTGGAGCAGTAAACGTCAACGATTCACAAAAGGAGAACACCTAAATGAAACTCAATCGCGTACTGTCCGCTTTCGCCGTGGCCACACTGATGCTCACGGCTCACTCTTTCGCCGCCAAACTGGACGTCCACACGTCGTCCAAGTTCGAAGGTCCGAAGGCCAACACCGGAACCGTCATGCACTCGGTCGTCAACGGCAAGAGCATGCTGAAGGTCTCCGACGACTTCAAGGTGCCCGACACGCCCGCCCCGACGTGGCGCGTGATCGACAACAAGGGCAACGTCTACACGCTCGAGGCTTTCAAGATCAAGAGCACGCTCGGCGGCAACGCCGAGAAGCGCGAAGTTGTGGTTCCCGCGTACGTTCCGAACATCGTGAAGGTGCAGGTCTACTGCGCGTGGGCCGAAGTAGTGCTCGGCGAGGCGAGCTTCTCGTCAGCCGTCAAGTAAACCGGCGCGCATTTCTTCCCTTACGGGCGCGGCTTCGGCCGCGCCCTTTTTTACGTTTGGACGTGGAATAAAAGGCGACCCAAACATCCTTTTCAAGCGTATGCAAGCATCACAAGCATTCGGTTGGGGCAATGAGCCGGGACCCGCGCCCGCGATGAGCGGGGCCTTCTCGAACCGGTCCGTTAGCGATCGTTTCGAGAGCGAGGCGATGCCGCACCTCAACGACATCTTCCGCACTGCTCTCCGCGTCACCGGCGACCGCGCGGCGGCCGAGGATGTAATCCAGGAGGTTTATCTCCAGGCTTGGCGGTCGTTCGAACGCTTCGAATCGGGCACCAACTGCCGCGCGTGGTTATACAAGATCCTGTTCCACTGCGCCAGCCATCAACGCCGCAGGTGGTTCCGCTTCCCCCTCCTGAAAGAGACGGAGGAGTTCCTCGAAGCCAACCTGACGCAGCCCGAGTCCGTGTCACAGCACCTCTCCGATGAGGACATCCTTGCCGCGCTCGATGGCGTCTCGCAGGACTATCGCTCGGTGGTGCTGTTGGTGGATGTGGAGGAGTTCGCATACAAGGAAGTCGCCGAAATCCTCGGGATCCCGATCGGCACTGTCATGTCGCGCCTCAGCCGGGGGCGCGCGATGCTGCGCAAGCGGCTCATGGGAGTAGCGCGATCGTACGGGATTTTGAAGGACGCAGGCCAAGGCAAATGACTATGAAGAATCTCAGTTTCGATGAGTGGGCCTGCAAGAACACGCAGGCCAAACTGGACGGGTATATCGACGACGAATTGCTCGTCGAGACGAACCTCGAACTGGCGCAACACTTCGCGCGCTGCCCATCGTGCGCTCGGGAGGCGGGAATGCGGAGAGAGGTCCGCGCCCAGGTCAAGGCGGCGGTTCGGCTGGCGCCAGTCCCCGAGGGTTTGGAGTCGCGCCTCCGCGACCGGCTCCGCAAGACCGGCAGCGCCCGGTCCGCGCCTTGGGGGCTGATGTCGATCGCAGCGGCGGTGGTGCTGTGCTTCGCCTCCTGGTTCACATATGAGGCGTCCGTGCTGCGGATCGGCGTCGGGGATCACGCGCACTGCGCAGTGGTCCGGCAGGGGTTTCTGAAACCAGTTGGACAGGACAAGCTGTCCGCCGGATACAAACCGCTGCTGGCCATTGCGCGCCTGCACATGCCCGCCGGCACGCATCTGACCGTCGCGCATGAGTGCACGTTCCAGGGACGGAAGTTCATACACGTCACATTCAAGGACGACAGGCGGCTGGTCTCGCTAATCGTGACCCGCGAGAGCGCGTGGCAGCGCTTGCCAGGCGGTCCATACACGGCCAAATTACAAGGCTTTCAAACGGCGGCGTTCGAAACGGGCGGCTATCTGGTCTACACCGTTTCGGACCTCTCGAAAGAGGACAATCGGCGCATTCTGGCGGCGATGGAACCGGCGATCCGGCATGCGCTCAACAAGGGAGAGAAGACATGAAGACGAACGCAATAGCCGCTGCGGTATTAGCTGCGGCATACGGGATCGGCGCTCACGCCGCCGAACTGACGCAACGCAACACCCTGACCCTGGACGGCGCGCAGCGAGCCATCGCGGCCCGCAGTCGCCCAGGCCCACAAGAACAAAGCCGGCGGCGTAATCGCCGTGGTCGACGATGGGGGCAATCTGATGGCGCTGGAACGCGTCGATGGCACTCTTGCCGCCGGAGCGAACATCTCGATAGGCAAGGCTCGTACCGCGGCGCTGTTCCAGAAGCCGACGCGCGTTTTCGAGGGAATTATCGGCAAGGGCCGGACGGCCATGGTCGCGCTGAATGACTTCACGCCGCTCCAGGGCGGAGTGCCCATCGTGATCGATGGCCAGATCGTCGGCGCGGTTGGGGTCAGCGGCGCCGCCAGCGCGCAGCAGGATGAAGAACTCGCGCTGACTGCCGCCGCCGCGGTGACCGGCACTCCCGCCGCAGTAACCTACTTCGACGCGGCGACCGTCCGCGCCGGGTTCGACAGCCTCCACGGCCCCGTGCTTCCGCGAGCGCGTCGGCAACCTTGCCAATCTCGAGCATCGCCATCCCTTTGAGCACTCGGGAGCCCTCCTCCCAACCGCTTAGCGTCAAATCTCAGCAATTTTTCGAATCTACGCGAACGAGGCCGTCGGCCGCTCGGACCGTCCCTTCCACGATGCTAGCGCGCCGGTTCGGCCACGAGCCGCCGATTCTGTCCTTTTCGTGTGCACAACCCCAGCGCTGGACGCTCTACTGCGCATTAGCGCCTGCAGTCATCCGTATTGGGGATAGCGATACGGGTTTCTGGGGAAATACACTGAGTATGGGGGAAGTTCGCGAACCAATGCCGGATCTCGCTGGAATTCGAAAGAGCCGCGGAATACCTCTGACGGATATCGCGGCGGCGACCAGAATCAACCTCCGGTATCTTGCAGCAATCGAACAAGGCGAGATTCACAAGCTGCCAGGCCTGATCTACACGAGAAGCTATGTCCGGCAGTACGCCAGAGCGATCGATTACGACGAAGACGATCTGCTGGCGAGATTCGGGCTGGCGCCTGAAGAGGAGCACGGTGTCAGCGGCGCCGCGCTCGGCACTCAGGGACCGTTTGTCCGACTGGCGCGTCTGCTCAGTGCGATGCTAAATCTCGAGTGGAACCGCACACCTGGAGGCACTCGATGAGGCGGGCGATAACTCCGTTATTTCAACGGACGGTCGTCTGCGAAACTGAGCGCATCCGTTGATCTCTCCTGCGTCTCTTCGTTCGCTCTTGCCGGCAAAGCTTGCCTTGAACACCTTAGGCTCAACGACGAGGCCCGCAGTCGTCCAGTATCTGAGTGGACCGGGCGCGCCGCGATCATCAAAGCGGGACGCGAGGAGGCGCATTGTACGGATCAGCCTCTCGGTCGCGGCGGCTGTAGTCCTAATTGGATGGGCCGCATACCACTTCTCACCGCGCCGAATCGAATCTCGACCCGTGATCCTCATCCCTGTGTGGGAGCGCGTAGGCGATCGTGACAGCCTGAGAATGCCCGGGCGTTTCCTCGTCGCGGAAATTGCGGGTTATGACGATGAATTTTTCGCATACCTCATGTTCAGTTATCTTCGGGGCACGCACATGCTCAAGAACCGTGAGGTCCTGTTGACATACAGCCGGGCAGGGACAAAACTCCAATACTCGATTCAGATCCACCTTCCAAATGATCTATTGTCGTCTTTGCAGCTCCTGTGGGAAGCGAAGACACAGCACTTCATCGAAGAGGCATCGTGGCGTTACGTAACGCGGGAGAAGCTCGATCGCTTACGGTCTGAAACACACCTGTTCCAAACAGCCTATAACCTCCCCGCCCGGCGTAACCTGGAGAATCTGACGCGGCGGCAGTTGATAGAGCTTATCCGGCATTTCGTTAGATTTAAGTCTGTAACTGACCCCCGTATCCGAAGGAGAATTGAGCCGATCCCTCATTCGTTGACCTCGATGGAGGCGAACCGGCTTGCCGAAGACGTAGTCACGGTTGCGGAGTTCTACTCGCTGCCACTGGATTTCTTCCTTGGGATTGGGGCCATGGAAAACAACTACATGAACGTGCCGGGAGACCTGCAGCACTCGATCTGGAAGAGCGCGGCGGAGAAGGGTGACGTGATTCTGAAGCGCAAGGCGGGAAAAGTATTGGTAATCAATTCTTCGTCGGGTGTCTGGCAGATCACGCGCGAGACGCTCCGGTATGCACACCGGCTTTACCGGAAAGATAACCACGATTACCATCTCTTACCCGCGCGCCTTCGGCCGGCCAGAGAATTGGACCTCACCTCTGTAGACCCGGCGACTCTCACCACGTACGCCGGCCTGCTGTTTCGTGACTTGCTTGACCGTTGTCAAGGCGACGTTCCTAACGCGGTGGGAGCCTACAATGGCGGGCTCGGTAACCCAAATCCGCATTACGCAGAGGGAGTTCGGGTCGTTGCCGAGTATGCGCGGCGGGTATTAGAGCACGCCGCGATCCTGAACGGCCCGGCTGCGGGACGGCAGTTTATGTCGGCGGGTGAGTGAGGACGGGCGAACGCGCGCCGCGCTGCTGGCGCCGGGCGCCTGCGCGCTTGGGGATCCACAGCGTGGCCGCGGCGCATGAACAACGCCCAGCACCGCGCCGCGCCGTTTGCTCCTCTGATGGCAGCAGGAGTCGCCGCGGTCCGCTGTCGTCGAGTGTGATCGAGACTGGCGGGCCTTGATGCCACTTCGAGTGCCGTCAGGGCGGGCTTCGTTTGCCGGATGCCGCCATCCGGAAAACCCATTAGATTCGGTCGCGCCCCTGCGTCTGCGCACACAGTCAGGCCTACATAGGATGGCGGCATCGAACAGCATTGCCGATGATTGGAACAGATGGCTATATTTCCTGAGCGGCAGGCAGGAATCGGATTGGCGACCTCCACTGAGAGTTGGGATGTCTTGCCTATCGGCTTGTGCATCGTCGATCATGGGCTCGAAGTTATCCAGGTCAATGACTCCATGAAACAGATTCTCTCCTCGTTCGAGTTGAATTTGCCACTGCCGATCGATCTTCTGGACCGGCAATTTGCCGCATCCGTGACACCGGTTGTCGCACGCGTGCTCCAGTCGAAACGCTCGGAGGAAAACGTGGAAGCGGTCCTCCATCGTGGCACGGATGCGCGGCATCTGCTGGTGACCGCATTTCCATTAGAACGAAACGGCCGATCGACCGTAGGACTGGCGGTCCGGGACATTACTTCGTTCA
>JADMIO011251683.1_pt1 | contig 27605 bp, 15 predicted proteins | sample 8958161 | NCBI WGS metagenome assembly JADMIO01 (sample SAMN16585339, study PRJNA669376) | soil metagenome | isolation source: Crop rotation soil | place: USA: Cullars Rotation, Alabama | collected 2011
CGCGACAACTTGTCCACGTGGAATTCTAAGCTTAGGATCCCAATGTGCTGGAAAGATCAAACTTTAGTGAAACTGAAAAAGGAAGTGTTTCCCCAAGGTATTCCTCAACCTATGCTGGCTAAATTAAGTACCCAGGTAATAGACAATAAGGATTGGATCTACGAAATAAAATATGATGGTTACCGTGTAACGGCAAAGATCAATAAAGGCAAAGTTGAAATGTTCTCGCGCAATGGCAATAGCTTTAATAAGATCTATGAAAGCATTGGTGAAGAATTAAAAACAATTGAGGAAGATGTTATACTTGATGGTGAGGTAGTGATTGAAAACACCAAAGGCCTCAGCGATTTCCAGTTATTGCAGAATTATAATACAACCCGTAAAGGCACCTTAAAGTATTTTATTTTTGATATGCTTTATCTCAATGGTCATGATATTACAGATTTTCCACTGATCAAAAGGAAAGAACTATTGGATGAACTTTTCAAAAACTATAAATTCAAAAATATCATTAACTCCATTTATCAAACCGGGAATGGTAAAGCATTTTTCGAAAAACTTGAAAAGAAAGGTTTTGAGGGAATGATAGCAAAAGACGGAGAAGGCATTTACCTGCCAGGAAAAAGAAGTGATACATGGCTGAAGGTGAAAACCATAATGATGCAGGAAGCTTTGATCTGTGGATATACCTTACCGCAAAAAAGCAGGAAATATTTCGGCTCATTGATATTGGGCCTGCACAAAGGTAAAGGCTTAAAATATATTGGTAATTGCGGCACAGGGTTTACTGATGCCTCCCTTAAAGAATTGCATACTGATTTTGAAAAACTAAAAACAACCGTTTGCCCTTTCGATGAAAAACCGAAGATGTTTGGTATGAAAGGCAAACCTGTCTGGCTTAAACCCATACTGGTTTGTAATGTAAAATTTCTTGAATGGACAAACGATGAACATATGCGAAATCCTGTGTTTATGGGATTAAGATTGGATAAGGAAGCCGATGAGGTAGTAAACGAAAGTAAACCCGTAGGTAAAAATAAGACTTCGATCATGGAGAAGGAAAAGATCCTCAAAATATCCGGTCATAAAGTAAAATGCACCAACCTTGATAAAGTTTACTGGCCGGGAGATGGATATACAAAAGGTGATCTGATTATATATTATCAACGTATCAGTAAATATATTCTTCCCTATTTAAAAAACAGGCCGCAATCTTTGAACAGGCACCCTAACGGAATTGCAGGTCCAAGTTTTTACCAGAAAGACATGGAAGTAAAACAATTGCCTGATTGGGTTAAGACGGTGAAATTATACTCAAAGTCTAATAAGGCGTATATTGATTATTTGATCTGCAACGATACCGCTACACTTATCTATATGGCCAATCTTGGCTGCATTGAGATCAACCCATGGCATAGCTTACACACTGAACCCGATAAGCCAACTTATATGATGCTTGACCTTGACCCGGGCGAGATTTCATTTGTGGATGTTGTGAATACTGCATTGGTAATTAAAGAGATATGTGATGAAATAAAAATATCATGCCATTGTAAAACAAGCGGGGCAACCGGGCTTCACATTTACATTCCGCTTGGGGCCAAATATACTTATGATGAGGTAAAAACATTTGCAGAACTGATGGCAATACTAACACACCAGAGATTACCCAATACAACCAGTGTTGAACGATCGGTCTCAAAAAGAAAGAACAAAATTTATGTGGATTTTTTACAAAACCGGAAAGGACAAACCATTGCTGCACCTTACAGTGTTCGTCCGCGGGCAGGAGCAACGGTATCTACCCCGTTGCTATGGAAGGAAGTAAACCATAAGTTAACTCCACAAATGTTCAATATAAATAATATTGATACCCGCCTGGCGAAAGTTGGCGACCTGTGGCAACCGGTTTTAAAAAAAGGTGTCGGGTTAATAAAAGCATTAAAAGCTATTGAGAAATTATAAAAAATTTATACCTTTATGATATTCAAAAAGAAAATATATACCATGAAAGCGATGAAAAAAAATTCAGATCATCAAAAAGAACTGGTGCATAAAAGAATTGAAAAACTCGATCCGAACAATAACAAGAACCTGCCTAAAAAGCCCCTTGTTAAACATGGTGAAGAACTGATACACGATGATGGTTTTGAGCACCGGAAAAGTGCTGAAACGGCTAATAAAGTGTGAGCTGGCAATGTGGGTGTATCCCACAGGGTATAAGAATAATTTTCCCTTTCAGTATGTATTTTGAATGCAGTATGATGCAAGTATTTTGCTGTAAAATTCATATATCTTATCGTTTGTTTTAAGTGCCCTATTTTTCAGCAGACATGTTGCTTGAATTTATTTAACTTAGCACTCTAATGATTTTATGAATAAAACCATACCCATGAAATATACTGTCAATAAGAATATCCTTGTAATACTATTACTGTACATTTTTACTAATAGTGCTATTGCCGGAAATTTCACTATAGATATTCAGTCTCCCCATCTTGATAATACCATCATTATCAAAGTAAAAAATTCTTTAAGGGCGGTTTGCCTGACGGACAAGATCAATGAGCCAACCCTTGAAGCCACGTTAAATAATATTGGAGCATTCAGTGTTAGGAAAAAGTTTCCCCTTCATAAAGTTCCCACTGAAACATTCAATAGGTTTGGTGAAAAACTGATTGATATTTCATTGATCTATGAAATAAAAATAAATGGATCAGTGGCGCTTGATAAAGCCATTTCAAATTTATTATCGACCGGTAAACTTGAATATGCACAACCACATTATATTCAACAGGTTTTTTACTCCCCTAATGATCCATCTACCGCATTGCAATATTACCTCGACAAAATTAATGCTTATGAGGCATGGGATATTGAACAAAGTGACACCAATACAGTGATCGGCATTACCGATACAGGTTCGGATATTTTTCATCCGGACCTGGTGAATAATGTAAAATACAATTATTCTGATCCTATAGATGGTTCGGATAATGATACAGACGGATACACTGATAATTTTTACGGTTGGGACCTTGGTGAAAATGATAACCTGCCTCAATGTAATGCCAATTTTCATGGGCTTCATACTACCGGTATCTGCAATGCCACAGTTGACAATTCAATAGGAATTGCAGGCGTTGGATTTAAGGCCAGGTTTTTACCCGTTAAAATTGCCGATGGCGCAGGTATTTTAAATTCATCTTATGAAGGAATAGTTTATGCTGCCGATCACGGTTGTTCAATTATCAACTGCTCCTGGGGCGGCACAGGTGCCGGGCAATACGGCCAGGATATTGTGAATTACGCTACATTCAATAAAAATTGTCTTTTGGTAGTTTCAGCAGGTAATGATGGGAACGCGGTCCTGTTTTATCCTGCATCTTACGAAAATGCATTGAGTATAGCAGCAAGCGACCAGGTGGATCATAAAAAAGCCACCTCCAGCTATGGCACTATGGTAGATGTTTCTGCTCCGGGCGAAGATATTTATTCAACGTGGATCAATGGAAGCTATTTAAGTTCAGGTGGTACTTCCACAGCCGCACCTGTTGTAGCAGGCGCAGCAGCTATCGTGCGCAGCTTTTTTCCTGCCTACAGCCCTTTACAGGTGGGTGAACAATTAAAAGCAACCTGTGATATTATTGACACTATAGGATTTAATCAACCTTATTCAGGCAAACTGGGAAGAGGAAGAATAAATCTTTTCCGTGCGCTTACTGAAACCGATTTACCGTCTATAGTACTTACGCAACATAATGTAACTGATAATAACGATAATGCATTTGTGATAGGTGATACTTTAAGGTTAACAGGAACGTTTACAAATTATCTTGCCAATGATACAGGTGTAACCGTTAATATCTCAACCACATCGCCTTACATTAATATTATTGATAGTGTTATTAACCTTGGTATCATTAATACATTGCAAAGTGTAAATAATAATACAAGTCCATTCACAGCTAAGATATTAACAGGCATTCCGCAAAATACAGATGTAGAATTCAAACTGACGATAACGGACAATGCCGGAAATATTTTTTTGAACTATATTACTGTAGCTGCCAATGTTGATTTTATCAATATCAATATCAATGAAGTGGCAACTACCATCAGCAGTAAAGGCAATATTGGCTATAACGGCAATGGGAACCAGGCAACGCAGGGCCTCGGATTTATTTTTAACGGTAGTAATCTCCTTTGGGAAGCAGGCCTGCTTGTTGGCAATAATTCCACCCAGGTATCAGATAGGGTAAGAGGAATTTCAGGGCTGGATGCGGACTTTAGTGTAGTGAGCAATGTGGCAAGACAAATTCCCGGAACAGTTTCCGAATTTGATGTGAACGGCATTTTTAATGATGATGGTGCCGGAGCGTCAAAACTCCCTGTTAAAGTTTTGCAAAGCAGCTATTGCTGGACAACCCCAGGTAATACAAGGTATGTTATGTTTAAATATCAAATAATAAATACGGGAACTAATCCTTTGGCCACATTGCATGCCGGCATACTTGCTGACTGGGACATCAGTGGTAACTTAAACAAGGCCGATTTTGATGCCGGAAATAACCTTGGGTATTGTTATAGTTCACAAAGTGGAATTTATGCAGGTATAAAGCTGCTTTCAAATACTGCCCCAATAAACAGTTATGCAATAGATAACGTATCAGGTGGGGCCGGTGGAATTGATCCTGTAGGCGGAATAAGTGCCACAGAAAAGTACACTTCATTAACTACCACCAGGGCACATGGAGGAGGAACAGGAAATGGTAATGATGTAATGCACGTGGTGAGCAGCGGGCCGTTTAATCTATTACCTGGTGATACTGCAGAGGTTGCTTTTGCCTTACTTGCGGGCGACAGTTTAGCCGATCTGCAAAGCACAGCCATTGCAGCCCAAAATAAATACGATGGATTTCTTGTAACTAATTATTCAAAACAAAATGATGCCGGTGTATTTTTTGTGTATCCAAATCCGGCCAGCCAGGTAGCTTACGTACGAGTGAATGACCATGAAAATAATAATTTAAACCGGTTTACTATTAGCGATATTTCAGGCAAAATAATTGCAGTTACGCTAACTGCCATATCAAATGGCCTGTACACAATTGATACCCATAATTTAGATAATGGCCTTTACATCATAAATGCAGTAACCGGATCAAAAACATTTACCAATAAATTAATATTGAATAATTGAAACAAGATTTACTGTTTTTACCATGAGTAACTGTTAGGAAATTTTCTATTGATTGTTTTCGAGTCTTTTTGCACCATACTTCGTTATGTTTTTTGAACGTAGTTGCTCCACTATGGCCTTCAAAACATACCTCGTCTGGCACAAAAACTCTTTAAAAAAAATAAAACAAAATTTCCTAACAGTTACTAAGAAAGAATAAAGAAATTGGTTTGTTTGCTCAAATAAAAACACTGTGAATCTCTTTGTTTTCTCAGCGAATCTCTGCGTTAAAAAAATTAAGATCTACCTCTTGGTAACAATCACACGGTTACTATCAAACCTAAATTGCCAAGACCTGTCAAAAATAATATCAAGATACCTGCTGAAAAAGCGCATGCGTAAGTTAAACTGCTTTTCGTTTTCCTCCGGTCTCGATACACCTGAGAACTCTATTAACCTTAGGTGTGGCTTTTGAAGCATGTAATGCTTAATAATATTTACCACGGTTGACATTACCCTGTAGTGTTCTCCTTTATTGGTCTCTACATATTCCTCCCCGTCATATTCATCATTCACTACTCCAAAAACTACGGTAATGTTTAAAGGATTGTCTTTCTTTCTCCCGAACATTACTTCGTAATTAATACCACTTGCCGTTACAAAATGATATACACCCACCTCACCAAAGTCAGGATAATGGATGCTGAAAGGCTTGCTCAGGTACTTTTCCTCCATTTAGAGCCTGTTTAAATTTTATTATTAGAGATTGTTATAGTCATATTTTTTTGCCAGTTTAGGCGTGTTTTGAAGTTGATAGCAGAGCACCTCTCAACAAAAAACACAACGACAAATGGCGAAAAATGGGACATAACAGAATTAATTGGTAAATTTTAAACATGCTCTTAATAATAAAATTTTGTTTCCAGTTTTGTGACATTCATTTTTCTGTCGCTTACAATAATCGTAAAAATATGAATATCAGGAGAAGTTTTTAATTTTTCATCAAAATAGTAAGTCAGCAGGTTTTCTTTATAATCATGCTCCATCAATACCCATTGTCCGTCAATAATTCCTTTATAATATTTTATTCCTGAAAGGTTATCAGATACTCTTACTTTAATGCTCTTAAGTTTGCTCATATCTTTACCTTCCGTAAGGTTTAAAAGCTTTATATTTGGTTTTGTGGTGTCTGCTTTTACAGCAAATTTTCCAAAGCTCCTTACCTTTGTAACCACAAAACCATCTTCAAATTCACCACCTTCTGAAGAAAATTTATTGTCCTCATCAATCGAAACAATAAGCAGTTTATCTTTTAATGCCACAGCTTTTTTAGCAGGCCTGATGGCCAGTGAATATGAGGTGTGCAAAGGAACATAATTAATATGCACCTGGTGAATAGATGAAAGCAACGTACCGGTAACAGGCTCTTTTTTATAAACAAAATTTATATCATCGTATAAAGAGCCCGCGGGTATTGTAAGATTTATATCATCCGTGCGAAAGCTATTGCTTTTATTCCACTTAAAGTAGTTAGCTTCCGCTGAATGATCGGCCTGGCTTTTGCTCTTTACTTTATCACCTTTAAATACAATTTCAAGCACATTACAATTATTAAAAAAATCGCATGTTGTAAAAAGTACCTTATGATTTAATGTGTCATTAATATTTACCCTGCCTTTTTCATTTCCTGTTTCATAAAAGTCTAATTTATTATTTGGCAACAGGTAACAACGCTGAAACTTCTGTTTCTTTTTTTTCATTGTGGCGTAATCAATGTGCGCATTAATATACCTGGTCTTATCAAAAGCAAATACTTTACACTTGTAATCAAAAACAGGCTGGCTATCAACAGTCAATGTATAATTATAAGTACCATTTCTATTATTGCTGTTATTTTCCACATCCGTAGTTACAATCCCAAAGCCTATTTCACCGCTTAACTGCAGCTTTTCACCAATGGCGAGTTTTCCTTTTTTTGTCGGCACCACATCTATCACCTTACTGCTATTTAATCCATTTACCGTGGAAACATCATTTAAAGGATAAACAATAATAGTTTCAATTTCAGGCTTTATGGTGTCCTCAATAGGGAAACCAAAAAAATAAGGGTTAATGATCTCTTCCGTTTTGGCATCCCTGATTTCAAAATGGAGATGTGGTCCTTCCGAACCTCCTGAATTTCCTGACAAAGCTACCTGCCGGCATTGTTTTACCTCCAGCTCATTTTTTTTGGGGAAAAGATCCACTTCAAATGATTCCTGTTCATATTGTTTTATGTGAACATAGCTTGCTATTACACTATCGTAGCTTTGCAAATGCCCGTAAACTGAAACATACCCATTGGGATGTGTAATGTACAAGGCATTGCCATATCCGTAGGCAGAAACCTTTATCCTGGAAATATAACCATCCGCCACGGCCCTCACCACCTTACCTTCTTCACCATTGGTCCTGAAATCGAAACCTGAATGAAAATGGTTGCTTCTTATTTCACCAAAGTTTCCTGCAAGACTTAAAGGAATATCCAGGGGGGGCATAAAATAACCCTGCGGGTAAACCGGCTGGGCAATCAAACCTGCACTTGCAAACAAGTGAAACACAAGGAATAACAAAACTTTTTTAATATTGCACATCTCACGCAAGTTCACCATAAAAAATGGTTCAAAAAGTGAGCCCGCAATTAAATATCAACAAATGGTTTTTAAAATTTGGTTTCAATGTTTCATTAGTATAAATTTGTAAGGCAGGTAAAGCAATAATTGATAAAGTTAACTTGGAACAAAAATTTCAGAGCCTTCAATCTAAAATAGAAAAATTAATACATTTGCATAAAAAGGCAATTGATGATAATTTAAAATTGAAAGCCGTACTGGAATCGTTTCAGCAACAGTTAAATGATCAACATTTGCAGATTGAAGTTCTTAAAAATGAAAAAATTGAATTGATCTCAAGTGTATCTGACCCAATCATCAGCAACAGTGAAACTGTGATGGTGAAGAAAAGCGAGTTTGATGAAATTTTAAAGGATATAGATAAGTGCATAAAAGTGCTGCGGTCGAATTGAGGTAACAGGTAAAAAAGATGAGCACAGAAACCATGACAGTGAGTATTGCGGGAAGGGAATATCCTTTGAAAATGAAACCCGATGAGATCGCTTTGATAAAAAAGGCTGAAGCGGCAATAAGCGAATGTATAAATGTTTATGAAAAGAATTTCGCTGTAAAGGATAAACAGGATATACTGGCCATGTGTCTCCTTAACTTTGCCACCCAGCTGCAACAAAATGCAACAGGTAATGAAAATAAAATAAAATTTGAACAACAATTAGAAGAGACAGAACTTTATCTTACGAAATACCTGAATACCTTAGTTCTTTAAAATAATTAATTAAGATGTGAGTACATCTTAATTTCATAGCATACCCGCATGCTATTCAACTATAACGTTTTTTAAACTCAACAATTTAAAAAATTAGAGGCAAGCTGCAAAAAGGCAAGAGCCAGGCTCCAACACTTCGGTGTACATCCTTTATGGTTTACCATAAAGGCAACAGGTGACGTTCGAACCGGTTTAGCACCTCTAAAGTGTATTTGGGGTTTATTATAACCTTTTGAATAGTATGCGGGTTTTTTTATCCGGAAATTTGAAATAAGTTTGCAACTTAATATAATATACTAACCATTTTAGATGGCCGTATTAAATTTAATATCAACTAAAAAAACAACAACTGATTATGTTAATTATAATTTCTATAATTGCTTTGGTGGTGGGACTGGCGGCAGGATATGCGCTTGCCTCCACCGCCCTGCGTAAAGGCATAGAAGCAAAAAGTGCCCAGCTGATAAAGGATGCTGAGGCCGAAGGAGAGGTGCTGAAAAAAGATAAGATATTGCAGGCAAAAGAAAAATTCCTGCAATTAAAGGCTGAACATGAGACCTTTGTGGCGGAAAAAAACCAGGCTATCCAGGCCAATGAGAACAAGATCAAACAAAAGGAGCAATCGCTGAATTCAAAAATTGAAGATAACCAGCGTAAGCAAAAAGAAGTTGAAAATTTAAAGGACACCTTGCAGGCCCAGCTTGAATCACTCAGCAAAAAGCAGGCTGAAGTGGATAAGGGCCACCGCAGGCAATTGGAACAATTGGAAACCATTGCAGGCCTCAAAGCCGATGAGGCCAAGGCGCAATTGGTAGATGCCTTGCGTGCCGAAGCAAAAACCGCTGCCCTTTCGCATATAAAGGATACAATGGACGAAGCCAAGCTCACTGCAAATAAGGAAGCTAAAAAAATTGTGATCCAGACCATTCAGCGGGTGGCCACTGAGCATGCGGTGGAAAATTCAGTTTCAGTATTTAATATTGAGAATGATGAAATAAAAGGAAGGATCATAGGGCGTGAAGGAAGGAACATCAGGGCTTTGGAAGGTGCTACCGGCATCGAGATCATTGTTGATGACACGCCTGAGGCTATTATCCTTAGCGGTTTCGACCCGGTAAGAAGGGAAATAGCCAGGCTTGCATTACATGTATTGGTTACTGATGGCAGGATCCACCCGGCAAGAATTGAAGAGGTGGTTGAAAAAGTAAAAAAACAGATCGAGGATGAGATAGTGGAAATAGGGAAACGCACCACCATTGATCTTGGTATCCATGGCCTGCACCCGGAACTGATCCGTATGGTGGGAAGGATGAAATACCGTTCTTCTTACGGACAAAACCTGTTGCAACACTCACGCGAGGTAGCTAATTTATGTGCTACCATGGCCACCGAACTGGGACTGAATGTGAAATTAGCCAAGCGTGCGGGCTTATTGCACGATATAGGAAAAGTACCCGATGACGAGCCTGAATTGCCACATGCCATTTTAGGGATGAAGCTGGCGGAAAAATACAAAGAGAATGCAGAGGTATGCAATGCGATTGGTGCGCATCACGATGAGATAGAAATGACCAGCCTTATCTCTCCTATTGTGCAGGTTTGCGATGCCATTAGTGGTGCAAGACCCGGTGCCAGAAGGGAAATTGCAGAATCTTATATCAAACGTTTAAAGGACCTTGAAGCATTGGCCCTCTCCTACCCCGGTGTGCTTAAAACATACGCCATACAGGCCGGCCGCGAATTACGTGTATTGGTAGAAAGTGAAAAGATCACTGATAAAGATGCAGAGCAATTGTCATTTGATATCTCGCAAAAAATTCAAACGGAAATGACCTATCCGGGCCAGATAAAAATTACCGTGATAAGGGAAACAAGAGCAGTTAATTACGCCAAGTAAACATCATAAAATTATCTATTTTTTAGATGCCCCTGCAGAGAACTGTAGGGGCTTTTGCATTTCTTCACTAACCCGCTCTTTTGTGGGCTAAGCTGAAGCAGAGCATTTAAAGGAGGGCTTAGTGCCCTTAAGGCTCAACTTCAGTTTAGTCCACAAATTGGTTGTTTTGTCTTTCTTCACTTAGCCGCCCCTTTAGTAAAAGCTGCTAAAAAGGCACAAATAATATACATCACTAACATATTTAAAGCTTGATTTATTATGCAACAAAAGTCTGCTTTTAATGGTCTGCAATGGTTAATTGGAGGTTATGATAGTTTTAAATTATTGGATTGACGCACCATCCTCACTTGCTACCGCAGGCGGGACGCCTGTGGTTTCATTAAAATTATTTTTTTGAAAATGAGCAGAAGCCAGGTTTCATAACAGGGAAGAAATATATTTTGTAAGTTTCCAACAGTATTTTTTTAACTGTTCTTAAAGTAAAAGCCCCAACAAAAATTTGCCGAGGCTTTTCATCTTTATAGATTACATCAACCTACTCACATAGACTACTAAATGACAATCATGGCCAATTAGTTCTTTTTTACCAATTTAAAAATTTGCGTCAATTTTTCGGATTGAATAGTGCAAACGTAAATACCTGCCGTCAGTTGTCCAATATCAATAATTTCTTTGCCCGAAATATCCAGTTTTTCAATTATCACCTGGCCCTGTACAGAACTTATACTCAGCTTTGCCTTATCCATAATTTTTTTTGAAATAACGTGGACTATATTATTTACTGTTGGATTGGGATACAGTGTCCAGTTTGAATAGTAGTAAGCGTTTTCATTTATTCCGGTTACAAGCTGAATTGTATCGGCCACAGTATTTGTAATAACAGCCTGGTTCCAATCAAACACAATTCCGGCCTTACCATTGATAACGGTTAATGGCGGTAGGCCATCCTTAACTTTCACCGAGTAACTGATGGTACCATTACTTCCTGCAAAATCCGAAGCACTATCAGGAAGGTGAATATTATAGAAGCTGAATTTAAGTACACGGTTCTGATCAATGCTGTATGTTGATGGATGTGATGTACCTAAGAACTGGAAGGTTTGAAGATCCAGGTTGGTATCCAGCGTATCGTAAACAAAAACATTTGTTGCTTGTGCATTACCCGTATTCTGGAAATGGATTGAATAGTTAATTGTAGTTCCGGGTGGTATCATTCCGGCCGGCTCTGCAATCATCTCATTCGGATCCCAGGCACCGGATATCAGTTGATGGAGAATTGCAACATTGTCGGTCGGGTGCGAATCTGTATTGATAGGGCCCACAGCTAAGGTTGAGTTTACATAATTACCAATAATTGCTGATGAATTCAAATCAAGTCCCACAGAAATAGTTCCGAAATCAAAGGGCTGCAGGTTATGAAATGCCCATTTTATAGTTTGCCCGTTCACTGAAATGGGGTTAGGATAAGAACCTAAATACGTGTAAAGAGGATCTAAAACAACTTCAACAGTATCTTGTTCTACCACAGTTCCGTTATTCTGGTAAAATATGTACTGCGGCCAGGAGATCATTGGATTGACATACCAGTTTGGGCTTGTAACGGCCATATCATGCACATTAGGGATGGCATGGAACCCAAAATTCAAACCCCCGCATGATTGCGAAGCCGGTGTACAATTCCATACAGTTGGATAACTTGTCTGGTTCCAGTTTGCCACCTGGCAATCCAATGTATAAGTTTGTGTTGAATCTGTAAAGAAAAAAATATAATCGCCACCGGCATCCGCGGTAACATAATAGTTTCCGGGCATCATGTGTACAATACGATAAGGAATACCCGATTCACCTGCATCGAACAAGCCATTTGAGTTCATATCATTAAAAACCTTGCCTGTAATATAACCTGATCCCGCAAAAGGTGAATTGGGCACTGAGCCAAAAGTGTAGGCGAGCCCTGGGGTAGGGGGCGAAAATATTTTTAAATCCCAGCGATTTGAACCTGCAACACATTGTACACCATTCCATGCAACAGCATGTGATTTCGAAGTATCAGCGGTTGCATTTTCCATATGACAGGTTGGCCCCGCTGCACATGTACCAAGGTAATATGGATCGTTATTATAGCAGTAATGGCATAAAGAGTCGTTCACCACTACCTTAACATCATGATCACCTGTACCTTTCAACCCCGCATTAACTTTAAAAACAGCACCTGCCGGAACATTAAATTGTCCGTAAACAAAACGGATACTGTTGGAGCTTTCATATAGCTGGATCTGAAAATTTACTTCACCGCAAAAACTGCCTAATGAATAATTCAGCCATTGTGCAATAAATACCCGGTTTGGTACTGTGCCCAGTGTCACATATTGCAGGCTCGCATTTCCCAGCGTGTTAACCAATGTAAAGTTTAATGCGGAAATAGTATTATCCGGTGTAGCGCCACTAAGAAGAAGACTATTGCCAATAGCCATTGCATTTGCCGGCAGATGACCAAGTGTAATATAGCCCGATGAAGAAATATTAAGCGTGTCATGAGTAGTGCCGTTAAAGGAAAAGTCGAAACCTATTGGCAGATCATGATAATAAATACTGTTTAGCATGGAACCATTGCAATTATACATGTATGAACCTATTTCAATTCCTGTAATAAGGTGAAAAGTATCCTGGGCAACTGAGAACGGGATATCGGCCACCTTTGGCAAAGCAGAATGGTGAACACCGATATTGACCCCGGAGCAAGCCTGGTTCGATGGATTACAACTAACAGTGCCCGAATTATAATTATTCCAGAAACTAAAATCTGCCGAGGTAAGGGAATAGGTTAACGAAGAATCAGTAAAGAAAAAAGTATAATCACCGTTTCCATCGGTTACAACAAATTTACCACTGTCAGGTAAAATGCTGATCCTGTTATTGGAAACTCCTGGTTCATTAGGATCCAATGATCCATTATTATTAACATCATCAAAAACCTTTCCTGTTATATATCCGAAATTAGCTGGGTTAAACCCGTTAGCAGGACCAAAATTAAACGCTACACCAGGTGTATTCACAAACGCAGGACAAGAGGAAAAAGGTGTGGTGTTAGATGCTGCAGGACCTGCGGTGGTTAAATCACAGCCTGTACTTTCAAGAACAATGTGATCTGAATAACTGTTTCCGTTTAACCCGATATAAGAATACACCGGAACATTAAACAAAGAATCATAAACAAATTTTATACAATTAGATGTTTCATAGAGCCTGATCTGGAAACTTACATCCATCGAACTGCAATTATTAACTGAATAATGCAGCCATTGTATTATACAAACCCTATTTGGGGCTACACCGGTTGTGATGTATTGCAAACTCGAAGTTGGTCTTTGACACTCTAAGGAACCTGAAGCCCATGCAGCAATATTCCTGGTTGATGATGCAAAAAGATTACCGGCATTTCCACTGGAAGTGGGAGCCAGGGAAATAAACCCGCAACGTGCAACTATCATCTCGCTGTATACCCCTCCTGCATAGGAAAAACTGAAACCAATTGGTATGTTGTTATAAACATTCTGAAATATGGGAGGATAGGATTCAAGCGGGGTGCCCGTTATCACGTCAAACGTTTCCTGGGTAACGGAAAAAGGCATAGAACTTACTTGTGCCATAACATTCCCGGAACTCTGAAATAAAAGCGACACCATTGTGATGATAAAGATTAAATTCCTCATTTGCTGTGGTTTTAAGTTTAATAGTTACAAAAATAACAATATTCTAATGAAAAAAGGTAACGCTATATATTACTTAAAAATATACTTCCTTTAGATTTGATGTATAGCATCTTGCCAAAGGCAGCTATCCCGTTTATTTAAAAAGCGATGGTAAATTCTAACATGTCCAAAAGTATATTAAGCAGTAATGCCAAATGTCAATATAAATTAAACCAATCCATATTCCCCTCTTTGTAAGAGGGGCGGGAGATGTGTCAAAAAAACTTGGGCTAATTTATAAATCACATTGGTATAATTACAAATTGATAACAAAGCAAAAGCCCCCTAAGATATCTTAGGAGGCTTTTCATTTAAAATTCAGTTGATCTTCCTAATTCCCGTTTATCACAAACTTCTTCATTAAAGTATTTTGCCCGTTACTGAATTTAGCAAAATAAAGACCTTCTGATGCGGTACCTAAATCAATAGTATAACTGCCTTTAGCCTTGCCTGTAGCTTTAGTTGCAATAATATTGCCTGTGGCATCAAATATTTCTATTGTACCATTAGATATAACATCACCGTTCAATTGTAAAGTTAACTGGTTATTATTGAACTTCCACAAGTATCCATCGGCCTGGTTGGTGGCAATAGCTGTTGCCTGTGATACATGTACATTTACCTGTTGCATGGCATTGCACTGTGCATCATTTGCTGTAGCTGTTACTGTATAGTTGCCTTGTGCATTAAAAGTATGGCTCACATTTGTGCCGCTTACCATTGATGTACCATCACCAAAGTTCCATTGAATGTTTGTGGCAGGTGAAGTTGCGGTAAATGATATAAGCTCATTTACAGCGGTACTATTCTGGCTGGCTGCTATTACAAGGTCAGGACCAACACCTGCATCCACAGTGGCAAAGGTTGATGCTGTATAACCATCTGTATAAGTAACATCTAAACGGTAATTGGCCGGGCTTAAATTTTGAATTGTTCCAATGCCGTTAAAGTTATTTAAACTTGCTGCTATGGTACCATCCTGTTTCACTACTGTTACAGATACTAAGCTTGTAGAAGGATAAACAACATTTAATTTACCATCGCTGCCTGCACAACTTGCTGCCACCGGTGTGATGGTAATAGAGGGCGTAAACCTGATAAAGAACCTGTTATTGACATTACCTGCTGTTAAGTTTGCTGTATAACTGTTCTGGCTGCGTAAATTAATTGTGCTGCCCGTTACATTATCTATAAGATAGATCATAGCTGTAGGATCAAAAGTTGTAAGATCGGTAACTGAAATGGTATGGTTACCATTATGTGCAGCCATTATACCTAATGGTATAAGCTTATCCTGGTTAAATGAACCCATTACATTAATGGCAAGGTCCTTATTACCTGCCGTAGTATAAATGCTGGCTACAGTGCCTGGTGCGGCTAGCATTTTTAACCCATCACGTGCAGCATTGTAATTATCTGTTTCATTGGCATCAAAATATACTACAGTCTGATCCGCAAAACCACCTTCACTTACTTCCACTTTTATTAGATTAGGAACTGCAGGTGAATTATAAAACGATGGGTTAAGGTCAAGGGTGCGGTGCGTATTTGCAGCCTGTATAGCTCCCGATGACACTGCAGTTGCATAAAATGCCTGTGACGAAGATATAATATTACCCACACCCAAGGTGCCAACTGCCGAAACCGCATCGTAAGTACCATAGTTACCGGCATAGGATCCGGTAGTTACAAAAGCCATATAAGTAGCTGATAAATTCGGATTGGAAAGCCTGAAAGCATTCCAGCTTATGGGTGAGGGATAAGGGTTACCTATCAGGTTAAAACCATTATCAGTTTTGGTTACACTATAAGGTATATTACCATTATTTACAGGGCCAAGTACATCCACTACGGTATTGCCCGGTACAATACAGGCAAATCCTTTTAATGGGGTAATAGGATCAGTAGTACCTGTAGCACCAATAAATCCGTATGAGGCATTCACATTTACCACTGTTTCATCATATTCCCATACCGTTGGGAAATTTGCGGCAGGTGGCATACCCGGTACATACACTAAATTATCTACCGCTGCATTAATTGTAAAATCATCACGCCAGCCGCTTGTTGTATTGTTTACAAAAGCTCCTGACACAGGGCTTGATAAATAATGGTAACCACTTGTGGCGCCTATTTTGCGTTCAACAGAAACGTTACCGGTAATAAACCCACCACTTAAACCCGGATCAACCAGGGCAGTGCCCGTTGCAGTAGATCTTAAGGTAAGATTACCACCGGAATTAACACTGCCTGCCACCGTCTTTAATATGCAGGTTACACCTGTTGGACTGGTAACATTAACTGCCAGGGCGGTATTATTAAAATTAACATTGCCAAAGGTTGTCTTACCCGAAATATTCTGAGCAATAGTACCATTGAACTCTACAATTCCATTACAAGTCAATACAGTTGTAGATGTCGCTATTGGCCCAACCGCCCAGCTTCCTTTTACATTCAGGGTAAAACCATTAAGGTCAATGCCCGGAGATGTGTAATAAGGTGCTGTGGTAGTGAATGTAATTCCCCTCACGTTCCCATTTGCTGAGGCTAAACGTGGCTTGGTGACTGTGGAAGGAATAACGGCTGAAATAGTTGCATCAGGAACTGTAAGTGCAGTTGCATCTCCCCCATGCCAGTTGGCAGGATTATTAAAGTTATCATTTGCAGCAGCGGTCCATACCAGCCCGCTTGTTACAGCAACTTTTATATATGTTGCCGAAGGTGTATTACCTGCTGTAGTACTTGCAATACGGATGTAAGCGGTTTGCCCCGGGGTCATACCCGAATAATGAACATACGAATGACTTCCACTTGCACCACCTGAATTACATGCAACAGATGGAGATGTGGTACAGGTACCTCCACCATAATGGATGGAAACCAAAGAACTTTGCACATTAAGATTTGCCACCGCATTTGTGCCCGGTTGTGTTACTACGTGTATTTCTCCGTTAGAAGGCACAATTACCCGGTAGTAAATATCACGTGCAATGGCAGCACAAGGTACCCCGCCACTGGCAGTGGCACCGGTTAAACTATATTGCGTAAATGTAGCCGTTGTACCCGCAGTAATAGCAGAAACAAGATCCGCATCACAAATGGCATTAGTTAATGCAGGGCATACCGAAACTAAAACTGTTGTGGCTCCCGTAGTGCATCCGCTGACAGTATTGGTAGCAGTAACACTATATGTAACTGTACCGAAAGGTACTGTATAAACCTGTAAAGCAGGGGTTCCTAAAGTGTATGGTATAGTAAATGCCGCATCTAAATACAGGTCGCTGGCCGGTGACCACAGGTAGTCGGTACTGGCTTCAGGCGCCACCACAGAAATTAATTGAGATGGGCTTCCGCTACAAATGTTCACCGAGGCTGGAGTTAAGGTAGGGCGTGGCCTCACATCAATTGTAAAAATAGCTGTGGCCACATTACACGTACCGGTAACACTTAAAGTAAGCGTTACAATATTTCCGGCATCCGAACTGTTAGGTGTATAAGTTGGTGTTAAAGTACCCGCACCTGTTAAGCCTCCGAAACCATCACTTGTCCAGTTAATGGTTCCATTTGCGGAGGAGGCCCCGCTAACTATAACAGATCCGTTCTCGCATGAAATAGCTGAACCGCCTGCAGTAGCAATAGCATCAAGCGGGCGGGTAATGGTAACATTATCGCTGCCAATGCACGAACCACTTATTACTACCCACGAAAATACATTTGGCCCCTGGTCTAAACCACTTACAGTAGCAGTAGGTGAATTAACTCCCGGCAAACTGAAAGTACCGTTACCGCTAAATACTGACCATGTTCCTGTTCCTCCTGTAGGAATGGCAGATGCTGCCATCAGTGTGCTGGTGCAGACAGGTGACTGGTTAGGCCCTCCATCAACGGCAAATGTACTATTGAATTCATCAGCCCCGATATCAAAAGGTACGGTTCCTGAAGCCCTGATATCTCCATCATTATCATCAGTTACCAGTGCAATATTCACTGCGGTCCCATCAAAATCGCAATTGGCATCAGTTCTAAGGTGGGGATCAGTAAACGGGGTGATAAATAAAGGTTGCACAGATTTAGAATTAACATCCTGGTTGGTTCCTGCGGGAGCCTGCCATGCGGCTAAATTTAATTTTGAACTACCACCTATGAATCCCAGGTTAAGACCTGTCGGAAACCAATAATCATTATAATTGATATTCAGAAAAACAGTATTTGCAGCCCCGCAATAAACACTGTAATGTTCTGTGCTGTTAGCAGTTTGCTCATTTGAGAATATATTATTCCTTATGTCGAGTGAACCCGCAGTGGTAACGCCACTTGTTACAAGCAATGCGGCAGGCAGGGCACCTGCAACATTAGTGGTTTGATTGGTGTTCATGCGCACAGTATTGTAATAAACTTTATACCCCCCACCCTGGTCTATTACTATACCATTTCCATTGTCCTCAACTGTTGCACCTGCAAAACCTCTTGCAGCTATGTCCCACAAGAAATTACTGTAAACACCAATATTTGCATTGGTTAAGGTAGAGCTTAACCATATGCCGGTTGCGCCATAGCCACCTGCATTGGTACTTTTAATATTACTGATTTTGTTATTTTTAATTACCACTCCACCTGTACCGGTTAAATCAACAGCTATACCGCATACGGAAGCCCCGATGGTTGTACCACCTGAAGTTAAACCTGAAATTGTATTTCCGGATATCGTATTGTTGGAAGCGGCCACACCTGAAGTGATCTCAATTCCTACCGGGTAAGCATCAGCTCCACCCACAAAGGTCAAATTCGAAATTGTATTACCGGAGATAGTTGAATTCACTGTACCGGTTGCAAACCATATTCCCTCATCATATTCTGTTGTTGCCGCATCAAAATTACCGATCGTATTATTACTCACAGTTCCTCCGTCCACTCCCTGGAGGTAAATCCCAATAAAACGGAGCGCATTGGCTCCTGCAGTATTAAGGCTGTTATCGGAAATATTAACCCCGTTACCATTTCCACCTGCTACGGTCGCATTGCAGTACACACCAAATTGTGCTTTCTCCAGGCTGTTATTCTGAATAATAATATTGGTAAAATTACCGGGGTTTCCAAATGTAACACCGCTGGCTATGTAAACTACCTGCGAAAAGTTAATGTTACCGTTAATAAGATTACAGTTCTTAACCACATCATTTGTTATGCTTGCTACAGTTGGATTCTGAATACGTATAACACCATTGGCACCACTGTTTAAAAGGGTAAGATCCCTGCTGGTACTGCCGTTATTGGAACCATCAATTATTACATTGCTTCCCTGTATATGGAACATGGCCGATGTAGGTGCACCTGTTATTGTAGGTGTGGTGGCAGCATTCGGTTTTATGGTTACCGTATTTACCCCGCTCGATCCTGTATAGGCATTTATTGTTATTGGAAATGTTTCCGATCCGTAAGTTGCATCATCCAATAAAAATGTAGTTGCACAACTCACTCCTACACCATTTACCGCCCCAACGGCATTGGTTATTGTATTGAACGGGGAAGGCTGAGCCGATCCCACATGGTAGGTTCCGCACAACTGGTTTATTACGGTGATTGTTCCTGTGATCATATCATTGGCAGGAACAAGATCGCCAGGATAGGCCGAATATGCTTTAATGGTATAAGTTCCCTGTGTGGATAAAACACCTCCGCCAATGGCCGTAAAAGTAACATTGGTAGTGCCTGACAATGGTCCTGTAATTGTTTGTATGTTTGAATAGACAAGAAAATTACCGGGATCATAAATTTCATAATGAACAGGGATACCGGAAGCAGGGATACCTCCATTATTGGTAAACGATGCCTGCGGGCTGAAGACTGAACCCGGTGTATAGTACGCAAGGTTTAACGGAACTAAAAAAGTATTTGCACTCATATCAATGTATGGCGTACCATCATATTCAAATGCACCCATATCAGGAAAATATCCACCACCATTGGCTTGTCCAACCTGCGGGGGAATATATCCCGTACGGATAGCATTGGTAGCATAATCATCTGTTGTAAAGGCCGAAAGATCTGTTCCACCACTTTCCGCATAAGAATTTGATGTGCCTGTGATCTTCAGATAATTTGCTGCTGATCCTGTAATAACATTAGCAAACGGAGATAATTCTGTCTGGCTGTTAACTTCTCTTAAACCGCCAGATAAAACATAAGCTTTAAAAAGCGAAAGTGTTTGTTTGGTATTTGACAAGGCTGTTAATGTACCCTCGCCCCAGATAAGGTTAGCGGTACCGGGTGTTCCTGCATAAAATATATTATTATCCGAAGCTGTTAAATAACTTGCATTCAACGCGAACCGATACATAGCAAGTGAAGGGAACGAGGCTCCCCCGGAAGCTGTCACATTATTTTCAAAAATATTATTATTGATGCGTATGATCGCCAGAGAACTGTTGGCAAACATAGCATAGCTGGACCGCGGACAACTGCCATCAAGATAAACTGTATTGTAGTAAAGATTTGTGGTGTTTGCCACCGTGCTCGATGCACTTATACCTGTAACTGCATTTGTAACAGTGGAGCTGTTGGCATATACTCTTCCGATAATATTATTATATATGTTACTAGTGGTACCGGCTGTGGCCTGGCTCTCAAGTAACCCTATGGCAGATCCTGTGCCGGTGCAGTTAATATCATATATCTTGTTCCTGAAAATATTTTGTGTGGGCCCTGCCGCCACCTGCATGCCTTGTGTCTGAGATACTGTTGCTGAAGAATTAATATTAAACACAGTATTATTTCTTACTGCAAAACTTCCGGTGGTGGTATTGGTACTTACCGCACCACATAAAAGTCCTATTGTTTGTGCGGTGCCGGTAATTGCAGAAATTGAATTATTCGAAATTACGTTTACGTTTCCTGCACCAATATTCATTGGATAAAGCGATCCCGCCCCCGGGTTTACATTACTCACTAAAGAAATATTATTGTTATTTGCGGTTATATTATGGGTACAGCCTATGCCACTACCGGGCAGATAATATATCATGGAACCTATATTGGAAACCTTCATGGTAATATTGGAAAAAACATTACTCGAAACGGTTGAAGTTCCTGTTGTAGCAAGCCCGGCATTATAAATTCCAATAAAATTCACATTGGCAGTAGCATTATTATTGGTGAACTGGGTAGTGGTAAAATTACCACTGATAGTTACCGTAGGTGTCGCATTGCTGCAACCAATAAAAAATCCTAACACCGAAGCAGATGTTTTAACCGTAAGGTCATTAAAATTATTATTTATCATTGCTTCAGAAAGAACGGCAGCAGTAGAACTTATACATTGAAAACTACCTGTGGAAACAGGCACATAATTAACTCCCTGGAAATTATTGCTGTTGATGGTAACAGTGCATGTGGCAGCGCCTGCTGTATTTGCAATACCGGTAAATGTACCGCTGGTAACACTGTTTAAGGTTACAATACCACCTGTTGCATTTCCTAACTGGTTATTACTGAGGGTAACTGAGTTTACTACTGCTCCCTGGTTATTGATCGCATTAAAACCTGCAGTAGTGGCTGTTGATGACATATTGCGGAGAACATTTTCTTTCATTTCCAAAGTGGAACAGGCAGAAACATTAACTATTCCAAAAAAGTTCCCTGTGGTTCCCCCGGCCCAGCTTATGCCGATCACATTATTGGTATCAATGGCAGTAGCGCATGCCGCCCCACCTCCCGTATTAATAATGGCTGCAATTTGCCCTGTAGAACTTGATGTAAGGTTAATTGCACCATTAACCCCTGTTCCGGTACCCAACTGGTTTGAATTAATATTTATGGCCCCGGTTACCACACCTGAATTTGCAATGCCGTTAAACACCCCTACAGTACCTGAATGGGTATTTCCTTTAATGGTATTATTACGGATGTTAAGGATTACGCATGCTGCACTGTTAGTGATCCCTGTAAATGAATTGGTACCGGTTTTGGAATTGTTGATCACCTGGTTGTTTTTTATATTTACGGTTCCGCCTGCAACAGTTGCGCCACTTGTAATGCCCTGGAAAAATGAAGTGTTGGGATTACTGAATGAAATGGTTACATTCTGGATGGTATTATTGGTTAAGTTTACTGTTCCTGCCGGGCAAATAGTTGAAATAGCCAGGAAAGAACCTGTAGCCGCAGCAACCGCACCGCCCAATGTACCGGTTATGGTATTATTATGAACGGTAATAGTAGCCGTACTTAAGAGTGCTGTCCAATTGGTTTGATTAACATTTATAGCTGTAATTGCACCTGCAGCAACAGTAGGATTAGAAGTAATGGCCACATTATTATTGGAAATAGTATTGGTAAAAGTACCTGTTGGCTGCGCCAGGTAGTTCTGCAATATTCCAAACTCACTCACGGCCGGGGTTAAGGCAGTTGCATTGATCACGTTGTACGAACAATTATAACCGCCCTGGTTCACCATACCTATGCAGGTATTATTACCCGTTGTATTCACATAGGCACTAAGACGTGCCAATCCGCCCCAGTTACTAAAAGTATTTGCGGTTACAGCCGATGAACCACCTATGTCATTTCCTGTATCAAAGTTAGCTGCAGTAGAAGCGCCCAAAAAATAAATTCCAAAATTTACATTGCTTATAATGTTAGTGTAAACCTTATTATTTATAAAAGGTCCGGTAGTATTATTTGCAATGTCTGCTGCGGTGGTAACATTGGCGTTTGTAGGTCCGTCAATATGCTCGGCACTACTGTAAATACCAAATGAATTCCCATACAAACGGTTCAGTTGAATGGTGTTTCCCTGTATGGTATTGTTCTGGCATCCATCGGTTGTTGAATTATATACCATTGCAACCGCCCATTCGGTCATATTATTTGTGGCCACAGCAAGAGTTGCATTTGCACCATTTTCATTTAAAACAAATCCGCTAATGGTTATCCAGTCCGCACCTTTTAATTTTATAATGGCATCATTCAAAGCGCCTGATGCCTGTGGATTAAAAGCTGTTACTATATTGCTGTTACCGTTTATCACTACGGGCCTGGCCGCACTGCTGCTTGCCCCTCCGGTAAGAAGTGCAGCGCCCCCGGCACCACCAATCACATAGCCACCGGCAGGGGCTGTTTCGGCCTGGTTTAGATTAATGATAACCCCACCGGCACCTACACCCTGGGTATTAAGATCAGTAATGGCGAGCGCAAGGCTGGCATAGTTTCCCGGGATGGTTTTGGTACCGGTAAGTTGGGCATTTGCAGCAATGGCAAATAAGATCATAAAAAGGAAAACCAGCCTGGCAGATCTTCCTTTATTTGGGGTTATGTTATTTTTCACTGGTGGTGGTATTAACAGGTTTAACTTTTTGATTTTGCTCATTGGTGTTTACAGGTTGATCCCTGTCTAAAGCTATGGCTTTAACACCCGGTTGCACATGGCTGTTTGCTCCTGCTGCTTGTGCATTGTTAACGCCATTGCTTGTGGCATTGCCGTTTGATACCGGCATGGTTTCAGGCGCCAATACAGGTTTCGCGGTTTTACTTCTTTGGCTCACCCCCTGTCCCGGCTTTTCCGCTTTTTTAATGCCATTGTCCTGTGCAAATAACTGCGTGAAAATACCCGCTAAAAGCAGGATCATAAACACGATAACAGATCTTACTTGTTTTTTCTTTTTCATGTTGAATGTTTTAAAAGTTTATAAAAGTTATATTATTAGTAATTCGGTATTATTTGATGTGAGGTGATTGAAACTAACGCATTGTTAATTTTTACTAAATTAAACACTTTAATTACGCTGTACAAAAATATTTGTTAAAGGATTTTTTTGGCCTTGCAAAACTTCCTGTTGATGAGGGAATTTTGAATGTTGAATGGATAATTAGTTCAGTAGTTGGTGAGTTATTAAGTGATCAGGTACTTATTACTTATCAATTATCAATTACTCTAAAAAAGCCCTTGCGAAAGCTGGGCTTTTTTGTGCTTATACAATTTTAATAATCAATCTAAGCGTCACCAGATTAAAATTAAACAAAGTTTTAATCGCTTTCATCCTTTACTTATTGCAATTGCAAAATATTTTTTTTATGTTAGCCATATATGAATCATAAAAAAGAAATGTTTAAAAAACATACTGCTTATGAAGTACAATATTATTCTTGCCGAAGATCATAAAGGTTTTCGCGAAGCAATGATCCATCATTTGCAACGGTTATCGTTTGCAGGAAAAGTGATGCCCGCATCTAACGGAATGGAAGTTCTGGAACTTCTGGCAAAAGATACTTTTGATATAGTGCTTATGGATGTTAGGATGCCGGTAATGGATGGCATTGAATGTACTGCAAAGATTTCTGCATCATACCCAGATGTTAAAGTAATCGCTATGACACAATTTGAGGATTATTATACGGTAAACAGTATGTTTACCAATGGCGCCAAAGGTTATGTTTCAAAATTTGAAGGGATTGATGAAATAAAAACAGCCATAAAAGTGGTGATGAATAATGGCATATATAAAACGGGGAATGTGAAAGAGTTAATGGAAGAGATGGAAAACAAAAAATTGGACCCACATGGCACAGCCCCGTTTTTTAATACACATGAACTGATGATATTTGATTTACTTTCACAGGGCTTAAACACGCATGATATTGGTAATAAGCTAAACCTATCGCACCGCACAGTTGAATGGCATAAGGCCAAAATGATGGAAAAAACCAAAACAAATAATATAGTTACCCTGCTTAATTTTGCCCGCGAACACCGGATAATTACTTAGTTTGGCGATTTGTTGAATGAGGGAATGTTGATTACGAATGAATTCCCTTAGCTGCTCTTGTCATTCTGAGTGTAGCGAACAATCTCATCACAAACAGATGCTTCGTTCCTCAGCATGGCAAGTGGTTATTAATCATTTTTTCTCCACTTCAAAACTATACACTTTATTACCCACCTTTCTTTGTATTGAATATTTGCCCGGTGATAAAGCGCCCAGATTGATCAGTGTTGCTGGCTTTGCAACATCCTCCTTTACTTCAAAAAGCAAATTCTGTTCATCATCAAACACCTTAAAAACATCTTCTCTTTGCCTGTTCATAAATTGTATTTCATAATTAAGGCGACCGCTTACCATTATATCATGTGTGAGTTTATTATCAGTTTCGTGCATATGAATATATGTGGGGTTAAACAATACCACGTTACTTAAAAATTCCACCATGCTGGGTTTTTCCTGCTGGGCGTTTGCAGTTAATGCCCCAAGAAACACGCTAAAAATTAAAATGTATTTTTTCATTATCTTTATTTGTTATTAAACAGGTGCCACAGATTACACAAATTTGCACAGATTCAAATTTTTTAATTCATTTACCCATTATTTTACAATAAATTTTCCGGTGGCTGTTTGCCAGCCAAAAACCAAATTAACCGCATACAACCCACTTCTTAATTTCCCTTCCAACTGCAAATTTTTTACACTGCTTGCCGGTGCCACATATTCACTGTAAACCAACTTCCCATCCGTATCATAAATATACAGCATACCACTTACCGCCTGCTTATTAAAACTAAGACTAAAGTTGCCATTGTTGGGATTAGGCCCAATTCTTAATTCATCATTCTTAATTCTTAACTCAGCACCCACGCTTAACCCCAAAATATCACAAGGGCTGCCCGTTAATGGCCCCAAGCCATAATTTGCATGGTTAGTATATGTTTGGTTATTAAAAGTGGGGATTTTGAAATTAAAATGATTATAACCCACATTCGCTACATAAGGGGCATCAGGGTGATCTATGGTGCAAAAATACCTGCAGCTCCCCACGCTTCCTATATACAATTTTCCATCGTTGCTTAATTCCATCTCGAAATAATGACATGCATAATTGAATACACTATCTACGAATAAAGTATATGTATGTACCAATTGTACATCAGCTGCAGTTAAGGTATTTTGAACCGGCACACGATAAATTTTTTCTGTATTATTAAAGTAAAGGTATTGCCCCTGTGGACTAAAATTACAGCTTGCACCAGCAAAATTACTGTTATCAGGATCAGGTACATGGCTGAGCAAAGAGAGCAAACCTGTACACCTGTCAAATGAAAAAAGCCTTAACCCTGATATATTATCATAAGTAGCAAAGTGACTGCCATCCGGAGAAAATATTGTTCTTGTAACATCATATATTAAAGGTACCCCGGGCACATCATTTTCAAATAACAAAGTAGTATCTGGTGTAAAAAGAAAAGTATAATACTTAATGCTGTTCCATTTTTTAACAAGTACCCACCAGTCTCTGCCATTGCCATGTTTACATCCAATTATTCCTCCAATTTCAATGGTATCACTTAGCAATACCAAGTTTTTTTCGATGACACTGATACTGCTATCCGTATTTATTTTAAATTCGCTCCTCCAGAGATTTAACGGTCCGTAGGTTATATTCTGATAAATTGTAGAATGAAGTATAGTATACCTTGTGCTATCATTAGTGGGCTGAAAAACAAATGAACTCTGGGGAAAATTGTATCCGGACAATATGTGGGAGTTCATGTAAGGAGTCGGGCAGAGACTATCACCATTTAAAACTATATCCCCGTTTTTATTCATCACTGTCCAACCATTAGTGTAAAAAAGCAATTGACCTGTTTTAGATGAAATATTAGCCCCGTTAGTTACAATAATTCTTTGAGTAGAAAAGGAAATGGTATCGCTCCAGGTTATATTGGAAAAAATTTTGGAACCACCATATTCCGGGATTGAACCATCCAGTCCACCTCTCACCGTGTACCTGGCCGGATTATTATTACCCTGCGCAAAAGCAGCGCAGGGTAATAATAAAATACATACTACCTTATTTAATAAGGTTAATTTTAAATGTTTCAGATGCATGATTTAGATAAGTTAGCTCCAGCAGATAAATTCCTTTTTGGAGCAGCGTACAATCAATTACAGGGTTTTGTGCATGGTCAATTACCGATGTCAATGCTGTTCTGCCAGTAATATCCTTTACTGAGCTTCTGTCATTCTGAGTGTAGCGAACAATCTCATAACAAACAGATGCTTCGTTCCTCAGCATGACAAAGTGGTTATTAATCATTTCCTTTTCTCCACTTCAAAACTATACACCTTATTACCCACATTTCTTTGTATTGAATATTTGCCCGGTGATAAAGAGCCCAGATTGATCAGTGTTGCTGGCTTTGCAGCATCCTCCTTTACTTCAAAAAGCAAATTCTGTTCATCATCAAACACCTTAAAAAGATCTTCTCTTTGCCTGTTCATAAATTGTATTTCATAATTAAGGCGGCCGCTTACCATAATATCATGTGTGAGTTTATTATCTGTTTCATGCATATGAATATAGGTAGGGTTAAACAATACCACGTTGCTTAAAAATTCCACCATGCTGGGTT
>JADMIO011096015.1_pt1 | contig 27603 bp, 14 predicted proteins | sample 8958161 | NCBI WGS metagenome assembly JADMIO01 (sample SAMN16585339, study PRJNA669376) | soil metagenome | isolation source: Crop rotation soil | place: USA: Cullars Rotation, Alabama | collected 2011
ATCATCCGTTGAAACGGAGCCGCCGTTCGAGGCGCTCACGGTGCCGTGACCGGTCGATGCCCCTCCGCTCGACAAATCACCTGGGACCGACGCATCGCGCAACCGGAAGAACCGCAGCGCCCCACCGGGCGTCAGTTTGATCTGCTTTCGTCCGACGACAATTGACGTCGCATTGGTTGCTGGCCCCCAGTGGATCGGCGGAGCGAGGTCCCCTGTCGATTCAAGGTGAGCGTCTGCGAAGGCAGCAGGCCAGCTCACCACCGCTTCACTATCGGATCGAGCCACGCTCAAAGCGATTCTATTTGGCGCAGTCACCAGAAACTTAAGAGGCGGGTTCGTGGTGCCGTTCGCGATCACAGCAACGGTCGCGTCGCCCACCGGGGAATTTCCGGGAACAACAACCCCGAGCTTGGATGCAGTTGCGCTCACGATCGCCGCGCTCAAATCGTTGAAAGTAACTTTGTTGCTCACGATTGCCGGACTGAAACCGGCCCCGGAGAGAAACAGGACCGATCCGGGCGGTCCGCTAGCGGGATCCACCGCTGGGACGGCGTTCGTCGCATTCGCGGCAAATCGCAGTGATTTTTGGTTTGAGAGCGGCCGGGGAACGTTCTGCCCGCCGGTTTTTGCGGAGAGAAGCGCAACAAAAAAAAACACAAGGACGTTTTGTTTCATAGCGTGTCTTTAATGGGCGCTGCAATCTTTGCTGAAGTTCTCGCCGCTTCGAACTACGGACGTTTTGGTTGCACGTAATGGCGTTTCGTCGCTTTAAGGAAACCTGGGTTGAGCTGCTCCATCTTACCCTAAAACTCGATTACAGCAACCGAAACAATCGCATCGGATTGATCTCGATCTTGTTGCCCAGCGACTTATGCTCTTTCGGAGTGATAGTGAGTCATGAACCGCAACACAAAACAACGACAGTTTGCCCCGGGTTCACTCGCAAAGGAGGGCTCGCCGCCGGAGAGTGGAACGTATGCGATCATATTGTCGGGTATTCCCAAAGACCAGCCTGCCATCGGCGCTGCCTATTGCGACGGCTCTCCCATCCGGCACAAATCTGACGAAGCTGATCTCATTCGTGGCGGCTTTCCACGAGAAGATCTCCGTTCCCGACGATAGGTCCCATAGTTCGACTGAACCATCCTCCCGGCCGAGAGCTCCGATGGGTTTGATCCCATGAATATCGAACAATGTGTCCATCAAATTGTCCGGAATCAGCGGTTTTGGTGAAACGGTCACCGGTGGCGTTACTCCATCACGGAATTGCCAACAATAAGCTGGCGCGCCAGGGCCGAGCACAAAAGTCCGACTATCCGCGGTAAAGCCAGCAATCAGACTGCCCTGCCGGAGGCGGTGCCGCGCTTCTGCGCCTGCGTCTGGAATGTGCGTTGCCACAAGGAGGGCATACACGCCGAAGTCCGCTGGAGCGCGTCAAGAGGTTAATGGGTTAACTGTGATGTCCAAAGGTACTGCCGCTTGGCTTGCTGAATGTTGGCGCGACTTTACTTGTGAAGGACAATGCTGCCGCCGCCGAGTTCCTGGGCGGAGTAGGAATCGTCGCTGGAACCGAGCTTATTATCGTAAATAATACCGTCCTGGCTGCTCTTGTTCCAAATTTTGATGCGGATCTTGTCATTGCCGTCCGCGCCGTTTATCTGGCCGTCGGTGGCCGTAAGCATGAAACCGTAGTTACCCTGGCCGTTGATCGTTCCGACGCCTTTGTACTTGGCATTAGCTCCGCCGATCACGAGCCATTCATAACTTTTGCTCTTGAAGTTTATATCGCCCGCCCTGAACTGAAATTCAGTGTCGCCGGTTGGAACCGTGGCGCCTTTCTCGTACTTGGAAACGAAGCCGAAGTTTGCCCGACCAATGAGCGCCGGATTCGGAAGGTATGCTCCAGCCGGTGAATTGATCCAACCGCCACCAGTCACAAAGCCACCAGTGGGGTCATAAATAACAACAAATTCATAGATGGCGGTGCTCACACTGCTGCATTGGCCATAGGCGGAAACTATCACGCGGTAAACGCCCGGATGGATATAAGTGTGCTGGATGGAACAGCTCGTGCCGGAGGCGGCGGCGCCATTCACGCTCGTACTGGAGCCGTCGCCCCAAGTAAATAAACAGGTCCGGCTGGCATTACCATCCGCGGCCAAAAACTGAACTGTAACGGCCGCGGCCGTTCCTAACTCCAGCGGCGTGGCGGGCCCGCTAACGCTCTGGATTGCCGGCGCTGTTGAAATAATGTTCAGCCGGGCGCTGCAACTGCTGGAGTGGCCAGAGGCATCATTGACCGTGAGAGTGATCGTGTATGTTCCGCATCCAACAAACGTTCCCGGAGCTGGATCCTGGATGACGAATCCGGGATTGCAAGGGCTGAGACCAGTCACGCCCGCCCTCGGCCGAAAATCGGGAACGGCAGCTTGGTTTTGCGCATTGGCGGACAGTGTCACGTCCGGCGGGCAAGTAATGGCCGGAGGCGGGGGTGCACAGACGGGACCTCGTACAGAGGTGGAGAGAACTCGTGCGATGGCGAGAGCGACGGTCGACGGACCTGTCTGGATCCGGCCAGGAAGGATAATGTTATTCTGTTGGTCCACCGCAACTTCATAAGCCAGCTCGTAGGATGAACCGCAAAAATTAATTGTGACCCGGCCATTATTGCCCAACGTTGAATCGAGAGTGCCGCTTTCAGTAAAACGAAACAACTCATAGTCCGCAGTGCTGCAATCACCAGGAATACAAGTATAGGAATTGCCTGCGACCACGATGCGATTCAAACCGTCGAGAGCCATGGCGGTTGGGAAATCAAATGCCAGACGGACTTTCCCGGCGGAGCCGAAGCTGGAATCCAAAGAACCGTCATCGTTCAGGCGCGCGATGGCGGTTTCGGACGTGGACGAGTCGCGCGTAGAACCTCCGACGACGATTCGGCTGGCGCTGTCCACGTTGATAAACTCGGCGATGTCCTGCCGGTTATCGAAATCGACCCTTACCTTGCCATCGATTCCAAAGGAGCTATCGAACGAACCATTCACCGCAAGCCGATAAATGAAGAAATCGGCGCCGCTTCCTGGCTGATTTTCCACGTAGCCAGCCAGCAAGAGGCGGTCCTGCGCGTCGATGGTTATCGCAACTGGAGCGTAAGAAAAGAAGTAGTTGAATTTACCGGCGTTACCGAAGGTTGCGTCCAGGACACCGTTTGGATTGATACGTATGAGGGAAATACCTGCACCGAGCCCTTGGGCAACGATGCGGTTCTGACTGTCAACGGCGACGAGGCGCGCCTGGATTCCATGAGGTTCAAAAATGGTATCGTCACCTCCGAAATCGACTGTTGTCCACCCGTTGTTTCCAAAGCTGTTATCGGCGGTTCCATCTTGATTCCGACGTCCGATCACCCAGTCCTGACCCGTTCCCGGTTGTGCTGCGTAGCCACCGAGCACGAGCTTGCCGGTACGATCCAGCACCATGGATTGCCCAACGAGTCCGGGAAAGTCAATCGGCATGCTCCCGGCGACGCCGAAAGCGGTGTCGAGAGTGCCGTCAGCTTTATAAGAGAAAAGAGTGAAGCGCCGACCGGAGCTGTCGATGGGCGGAGGGACGCCTACCAGAAACCTGCCGTCGCCGAGCATCACCGCGTGCACACGATTCAGGAGCTGAGGCGGAGCTAGATCGGGAATGGCAGCAACCTCAGTTATTACCTTCCCACAATTGCCGAAGCTTGGGTCGAGCATTTGCTTTGGGAAGGAACAGAGCGCAGGCGCGGTGAGGAACGGCTGAACATCGACGCTGCCTTGCACCAGATCCCCCGAACCGATCGGCTTAGGGCCGCTCGTTGATCCCCAGAAATTATTTTCGGCCAGAAGAACCTGGCCTGAGCCGCCAAGATAACCGGCCGTGCTGTTGCCCGAGATCGTACACCCAGTTACGACAACGCCGATCGGGTTGCTGTGGTTGACTTTAACTCCAACTGTATTGTTAATAAGAGTGCTGCACTCGAGCGTAACATTTTGGGAGAGGATCTCGGCTCCAATGGACCTGTTGGCCACAGTTATTTCGCCCGCCACGGTATGAGTGCAATCGTGCAGCAATAACCCTTTGGTTCCTCCTGCCGGAAGATCCCATCCAGCCGTGTTTTCTCCTGTCCAGGAGAGGTCGAATTCGCTGAGACGCGAATTCACGACATTTTCGGCAAACAGGGCGATACCGGGAATAGACCTTAGGTCGGTTTTGATCTGTGCAGAGCCGGGAAAGGGCGAGCAGATCAGACCATCTATATTGAATAGGTAAATTCCGTTTGCGCTATGGCGAAGGTCATTGCCAATGATTTGGAACTGCGCATCTGCCGTGATAGAAATGGCATAGGATGAGGCAAAAGAAACATTGTTGCCGATGAAGGTGTTGGCGGACCCACCGGCAGAGATGCCAGTTCCGCTGTGGGACAGTTCGTTGTTCTGGAGAAGAGTAGAGTTAGCGAAGAAAAGCTTCACTCCGATCTCTCGGTTAGGAGAATTGACGGTCTCAACGATGCTATGGGCGCACTGATACAGACTGACTCCGATGCCGCTCTGGCCTGAGCCAAACCATGTCAAATCCAGATCACGAAGTTCGTTAGCATCGCTCTGTTCAACTTCCACACCTAAAGTGCGCTGTTTCGCGGTAGTTGCCTTAATCAAGTTTCCACGGCCATGATTAATAAAGATACCTTTACCCGAATTCGCCGCGCCACCCCAAGAAAGATCCAAGCCGCTGAATTCGGAATTACGAACTGTGTCGAGGAACAGCGCGGTTCCCGGAACGGAGCTGACATCGATGCTGACCTGTCCTTCTCCAGCCGCCGGAGAAGCAATAAGTCCGTCAATATTGTAAAGATACAGGCCATGGGCGCTCTGAGCGAAATCGTTACCCGCAATAGCGAATTGCTTGTCTTCATTTATCGCGAGAGCGTACGCCGATGCGAAGGTAAGTTTATTGTTCAGGTAGCTGTTGGCTTTTCCATGGCCGGCGGCGCCTTCGATACAGTGGGAGAAGTCGTTTTCACGAACGGTATTCGAGTCGGAGAAAAAAAGCTGAATTCCAAACTCACGGTTTACCGCGGTAACATTTTCAATTCTATTGCCCGAAGATTGGAAAAGGTTCACACCGATGCCTTTTGGAGCGGGCCCATTCCACGACGCGATGACATTCTCGATCACGCTCGACGTGACCTGTTCCAGGTTAATACCGGCGATTTCGGCGTTAGCAATTGCAATTGCGCGGATCGTGCTGTTCGCGGCATTCAGGAGCGAAAGGCCCTTCCCGGTGGAGGCGGCATCGATGGTAACGAGCGGAACGCCGCCGAAACCTGGTTGCGTGGCGCCATCGATCAGGAGTGACCCTTTAATCGGCGGAAGCGCTGATTGAAGCACGATAGTTTGCGGACCGCCTCCGCCAATGGCGAACTTAATTGTATGAGGACCCGGACTCGCGTTTGCCGCGTTGATGGCTTCGCGCAGGGTTAACTCAGCCGCGTTGATAACTCCATCTCCCGGGTCGGCATTTGAGTTCACGATAAGAATGCCTGGTGAAGCGACAGCACCGCCGAAACGGATATCATCGAACCAAACGAAATCCGCGTCACCGATATCGATGCGGAAGCTTTTGAGGCCATTGGCAGAAGTGATTCCGAAAAACAGATTGCCAAGCTCCGAAGAACCGAGTGTAGCATTCAAATCGATCAGGCCTAAAGATGCGCCCGAAGGATCGAACGCTTCGAAGGTCGTAGTCCCGAAGTTGGGCGGATGCAACCCGCCGATCCATAAGCCCGTTCCGGCGACGGGCGGCGTAAATACTGCCTCGAATCCACCACCGCCGAAACCGACTTGCCCGCTCCCCGCGGTGACAAGAATATTCGGATTCGAAACTACCTCCGGAAAGATCGAAGGAGAGGCAAAGACCGCGGTGGGTGTGCTTCCGGCGAAACCGTTGATATCGATACCGGACGAGATGTACTGTTGATCAATAGGCGTGCCGCTGGAAACAGGTCCACCCGGACTGCTATCGAAATTAATCACGGTTCCGGTGCCATTCTGGGCAATAAATGACGTTTCCGAGGTGTAAATGCTAATTGCCGCCGATGCACGGTTGCTGAAGACCACCAGAAGCATTGCGGTTAAAGGGATAAGGCCAGGATAGTTTCGCATATCTTTTCTGTAAGCGACCCCCTTAATCGCTCAAAAAACATGGATCTTTCAAAAAAACTGCAAACGGAACTTTCTTTTTGGATCGTTTCTGAAATATTCCCGAAATCCACACGATTAAGGGAGCAACACAGCGTTTATGGAGAGGTTATATGTTTTCGTCCTACCTGCTTGCTGGCTGACGCTTCTTTTGCTGGGCTCAGCCTGGCGTGTTGCGGCACAACCAGCCCTGCCGATCGAATGGGAGAACACTTTCGGCGGGAGTGAATTTGATGCCTTCCACGGCTCTATCGCGCTTAGTGATGGGGGCTTTCTCTTGTGCGGGGAAAGTTATTCCGGCGTTTCGGGCAACAAAACGGCTCCTGCTTACGGGCAAGTGGATGCCTGGGTCGTTAGGCTCGATGCCAACGGACAACTTGTTTGGGACAAAACTTTTGGAGGCAGCGGAATTGATACGGCGATGTGCGCGACGGCAACGCCGGACGGAGGATTTCTAGTCGGCGGCTTCTCCGACTCCGGCATCTCTGCCAACAAATCGAGCCGCAATTACGGGAATAACGATTATTGGTTGATAAAGCTCGACGCCACTGGAAAGCGAGTTTGGGACAAGACCTACGGCGGCGGCGGGAACGACGCCATGACTACGATCTATCCTACGGTTGACGGAGGATATCTACTCTTAGGAGGATCTACGTCCGGCATCTCTGGAAACAAGACAAGCCGAAATTACGGGGATTTCGACTTATGGCTGGTCAAAGTTGATGCAGAAGGCAACAAGCTATGGGACAGCTCCTATGGCGGCAGCGGGCGAGATTGGACCGACACGTTGAAGCCCGTGGCCATAGCGCCAGCCGCAGACGGAGGGTTCCTTCTCGGGGGACCGTCCCGGTCCGCTATCTCCGGCAACAAGACGAGCATAAATTATGGTCAGTGGGATTATTGGATCGTGAAGGTTGATGCTAATGGGAACAAGATGTGGGACGCTTCGTACGGCGGGCCTGGGGACGATATCCTTAACGTGATCGCTCCAATGGCCGAGGGAGGCTTTTTTCTAATTGGATGGTCACAAAGCGAGGCCTCCCTGGTGAGAGTGGACGCCGAGGGCAAGAAACTTTGGGAAAGCAACGGCAGTGGAGGTGCCAGTGTTGCCTTGACCGACGACGGTGGTTTCCTGCTGGGCGGCTTACGGGTGCGGGACCCAAACTCTTTCAACCTCGACTTTGATTTTTGGCTGATCAAATTGGATAAGGATGGAGCCTACCAATGGACACAGGATTTTCTGGGGAGCCATTACACGGTCTTCGGAAACGTAGTCCGCGCGGCCGACGGAGGCTTTCTCCTCGGTTTAGAGGGAGATCACGATCAATCACCGGAAATTAAAAGCAGTCCGAACTACGGAAAAGGAGATTTTTGGGTGATCAAGCTGGCCGGCCCACCCCGCCTTGCCATTCAATCGACCACTGTCGGAATGCGCCTCTCCTGGCCGCTCCACGCAGTAGATTATGTGCTGGAAATGAAGGATACCCTCTCCGATCCCGGCGCGGGTAATGATTGGTCGCAGGTTTCCGGACCTTACGAAACAGAAGCGACAGAGATTTCTGTGACATTGAAGAACCCGAGCGGAAATAGGTTTTACCGCCTGCTCAAACCGTAAAACTGAGACGAATTGCTGAAATGGACGCGGATCCGTGCGTTGCGACTCGCCAGAGCCTGATTAACCGGCTTAAAGACTGGCAGGACCAGGAAAGCTGGCGCGAATTCTTTCAAACGTACTGGAAATTGATCTATAGCGTGGCGCTCAAATCGGGCTTGACCGCTTCCGAAGCCGAAGATGTGGTGCAGGAGACAGTTTTAAGCATCGCAAAGACGATGCCTATTTACGAATATGAGCGGGAAAAATGCCGCTTTAAGACGTGGCTGATGCGCATGACGCGCATGCGTATCATCGACCAGTTTCGGAAGCGCGGGCCCGATTTTCCGGCCGGGGTTAGCTCGGAAACCTCGCTGCGAACCGGCGTAATTGAAAAAATAGCCGATCCAGCTCCTCCATTTCTCGACAAAGTATGGGATGAAGAATGGCAGAAGAACCTTGTGGATGCGGCGATGGAGCGGGTGAAACGAAAGGTCAAACCGCAGCATTACCAGATATTTTATCTCGGCGCGGTCAAAGAGATGAAACCGGCGCAAGTCGCACGAACGCTTGGCGTCAACATCGCCCAAGTGTACCTGGTGAAACATCGCGTCGCCGCGGTGATTCGAAAGGAGATTCAGGAGCTGGAGGCCAGTGGCGAAAAGCACAAAGGGCAAAGGCGGTGAAAGTGCTCGCCCGTGAGCAAAACATTCGGCCGATCAAAAAAGCTTTGCATTCGATCTTCGCCATCGTTTCCCATTGCTTTCCTCGGGAACGGGAGTTTGCGAAATATAGCGTCGCGCGCGCGGAGCCGGAGCGGGCGCTTGAGCGACGTCTGCACCGCCGACTGTCGCGACGAAGCCCGGAAAAATCGCGCTGATGTCAATGATCGAAGCCAATGGTGAGAACCCGCCCGTTTCGAACTGCGACGCTCCATCGCGCCTGAGTGCCGAGCGCGAGCAGCGCCTCCTCCTGCGTATGCGGGCAGAGCAGAACAGCGGCTCGCCCGCAATCCCTGTGGCTCGCCCGATCCCGCAAATCCAGGATCACGAGTTACTGCGCCCGATTGGCGGTGGCGCTTACGGCGAAGTGTGGCTGGCCAAAAACGTAGTAGGCACATTTCGCGCCGTGAAAATCGTTTACCGAAATTCCTTTAATGACAGCCGTCCGTACGAGCGTGAATTTCGAGGCATCCAAAATTTCGAGCCGGTCTCCCGTTCTAACGACAACCTGGTAGATATTTTGCAAATTGGTCGAGACGACCCGCAGGGCTATTTCTATTACATAATGGAGCTGGCGGACGACGTCGGGAGCGACGGCCCCAACTGGCAGAATTATATTCCGAAAACGCTTCGGAGCGAAGTCCAACGGCGCGGGCGTTTACCGTTTGATGAATGTTTGCAACTCGCGCTCTCACTCACTTTGGCGCTTGGCCAGTTACATCGGCAGGGACTTATTCATCGGGATATCAAACCTTCAAACATTATTTTTATCGGCGGCGTTCCCAAACTGGCGGACATCGGCCTGGTGACTGATATGGAAGAAGCGCGGTCCTTTGTCGGGACCGAAGGCTTTATTCCGCCGGAAGGGCCTAACTCTCGCCAGGCGGATATATATAGTCTCGGCAAAGTTTTATATGAGATTAGCATGGGCAAAGACCGGCTGGACTTTCCTGAGCCTTTCACTGCTCTCGGCCAAGGCGCGCAATGGAAAGATCTGGAAGAACTCAACGCGGTAATTCTAAAAGCGTGCGCCTCAGTGCCCCACGAGCGTTATCAAACTGCTCAGGAAATGCACGTGGATCTCGCGCTGTTGCAGAGCGGCAAGTCGGTTAAGGGAAAGCGATTGCTGGAAAAACATTTGGCGCGCGCCCGAAAGGCGGCTGTATTGGTCGGGGTCATCGCGGCGCTGGCCACCGCTGCCTACCTCTTCCAACGCCATCAAAACAGAAAGCTTGACGAACTCGCCGAGCGTGGACGGATGCAAAATGCCGAAGCTGCCTTCGAGCGCGGTGATTCGGCCTTTGCGCTCGCGACTTTAGCGGACGTTCTGCGGCGTAATCCGAACAATCGCGTCGCGGCGGAGCGGATTCTTGCCTCACTCACCCAACGCAACTTTCCGAGACTCATGACCAAACCACTCGCCCACGAGGAACGGGTGATCTTGGCCCATTTTGCTCCAGACGGAAAAAAAATCGCTAGTGTCTCGGGCGATTCCGGCGATTACATGTTACATCTTTGGGACGTGGAACGCGGCAACGAAATCATTCCGCCGATTCGGCACGTGGAACCCGTTAATTCGCTCGAGTTTAGTCCGGACGGTCTCAAGATCATTACGGCTTCCGGACATGCGGCGTGGATTTGGGACGCGCAGACCGGGAACCTCGCGCTCCCTGCTTTTAACCATCCTGACCGGGTGGACGTGGCGCGGTTCACTCCAGATGGCGCGCGGATCGTCACGGTAGCCGCGGATGGTAACGTGCGGGTGCTTGAAGTGGAGGCCCGTCCAACATATGCCGCGCTTTTGCACCAGCCTCTAGCCGGCGAACCCGGCGACCCTACAGGTTCGGTGGACTTCAGTCCTGATAGGCAGTTGCTCGCCACCGGCTCTTTCGACGGCGGTGTTCGCCTTTTTGCCCTTGAATCGGCCGAACTGAAGCACTGCTTTAACGAAGATGGCATGGTCTCGCTGGTGCGATTCAGTCCAGACGGCAAGTGGCTCGCCGCGACTATCCAGAGCAATGCGCCGAGTGGGGGTTGGTTTGTTCCCGTCTGGGACATAAAGAGCCGGAAGGTTGTGGCCCGGCTAGCTCACGAAAATCACTTGTACTCGATTGCATTCAGCCCGGATAGTCAGCGTCTGGTCAGCGGAACCGCGAACAACGCCGCACGGGTATGGGACTTGACTTCAGGCCGCCTGCTTTTCGAATTGCCACACAAAGCCAACGTTTATTCCGCTTCCTTCAGCCCAGATGGCCGAACGATCCTCACATCATCTGTGGACGACACGGCTCGTCTTTGGGATGCCGCGACCGGCAAATCAATTTCTGAGCCCATGGTCCACTATCAGCGCGTCATTCACGCTGAATTCAGTCCGTCCGGCGAACAACTTCTGACCGCCAGTTGGGATGGTTCTGTTCGAATTTGGACGGTCCCGCGAAACGCCGGCCCAGTTCAAGTGTTGCGCCATCAAAGCTGGGTCCGCTCGGCGGAATTCGACTCGAGCGGCAGCAACATTCTGATCGCAACAACGGGCATAGTGGAAACGGCGAAAAAGATGAATTCACATAATCCCGGCGAACAACAATCTATCGCTATTTGGAACGCCGCCGATGGAACTTGCGCCGCAAGCATCGCTATTCCAAAAGCCGCTGAATCGCTCACCGCCCAATTCACTGACGCCGGTCCTCTCGCCCTTGTCGCCGCGCCTTCTGTTCGAGGTCGTTCATCACGCGCGTCCATCTGGGACCTCGGAAAAGGCACGCGCCTCGACTCCGAAATTATTCACGACGACGATTTGCTCTGCGCGCGGTTCAGTTCGGATGGCGAAAAAGTCGCGGCCGGTTCAAAAGATGGCAAAGCCCGCGTTTGGGACACTCTCGAAGGGAAACCTCTCACGGCGCCCTTGGCCCATGCCGGAAGAGTAAATTCCGTGCGGTTCAGTCCCGATAATCGCCTTCTCGTCAGCTCTTCCGACGACCATACGGCTCTTCTCTGGAATGCAATCTCAGGTGAGCGCGCCGCGAGGCCCCTCCGGCACGAAGGTCCAGTTTGGTTCGCGCAATTCAACAGGCACGGCGACCGCGTCATAACCAGCTCTTTGGATCACACGGCCCGTGTCTGGTCGGTCACTGGCGCGCTCATTTGCGAACTGAAGCACACGACTGCCATTGTTGAATATGCCGAATTCAGTCCTGACGACCGCTGCGTCATCACGGCTTGCGGTGATGCGCGCGCTCGCCTTTGGAACGCTGACACGGGCGAGCAGATCTACGAACTCCAACACGGGCAATCCGTCGTGTCGGCCCGATTCAGTCCCGACGGCATCCGTATTGTTACAGCCTCTTTCGACGGTTCTGCCCAACTGTGGGACACCGCCACCGGCCTAAAACTCTCCGATCCCTTCCTGCACTCGGATTGGGTTCTCTCGGCCGCCTTCAGCCTTGAGGGCGGATACGTTGTTACCGGCAGCACGGATAATTCCGCGCGCCTCTGGCGTGTCCCTCGTGTAACCGCCGGTATTTCGCGTTTCCTGCCGGACTTGGCGGAGGCCGTCGCCGGTCAGCGCCTAAACGCGAATCACGTCATGGAAAAAGTCTCCTGGGAAGAATACAGTCGGATCAAGCGAATGAAACCCTGAATCGGCGAACAGCATCGTTTTAAGAAGCACATGCGGCAAGGATCTTCGTGCCGTGATTGTTTCTGTTCGATGGGGCCGCACGTCGAGCGGAGAGCTGCCGTCGCCTCGAAGGAGGCAGCGCCGTGGGCGCCATTAAAAGGCCAGCACGGTCGAGGCGAGGCTGATGGCTTTCTCTTTCTCGAAATTTAAAGAGTAGAAAAGCAAAAGTTCTGCACTGCTCCGTTGACAAAACAGATACCCAGTGTCAGTGATGCTGCGAAATTCGAAATTTTCGGCTGCCTTCCTCGCTCCCGGGCGGTTCTTTATCTGCTTGACCTCTGATGGCCCGAGGATTTAACGAGCGAAGACATTCTTGTGTTTGTCTCTGCACGAACGAGCAGATATTCTGCCGTTATGGATCCGGAGCATGATCTTGGCATCTTGCTCGTTCATGGAATCCGCGAACGGCGGCGCGGGAGCACCTTGTTGTCGTTTGGGGATTCTCTGGTGGCAGTAGCGCGAGAATGGATCGAAGGTAGGAAAGGCGGTCGTGTCGATATTAGTTCTGCCGAACTAGTGCTACACGACTTGAAGGCAAGATTCCCGCACATGCGTGTCTAGATTTCCGTTTTAGTGATTCAGAGGACAGGTCGCAGACGTCGAAGTGGATGCTTGCCGAGAACTGGTGGTCACGGGAATTTCATACGCCAACCTTTCTGCAAACTGGCTGGCCATGCAGGATTGCTTGTCGGTCTGGATGACTGACACTGGGAGAACTGACACGCTAGATCCGGCTTGCGGAAGCTTTTTGGTCCTTAATCCAACGGTCGATTTTTTGTTCGAGAAGTTTTAAGGGCATGCAGCCGGATTCCAGGAGCCGGGCGTGAAATTGGCGAATGTCGAAGCGATCGCCGAGGGCCTTCTCGGCACGCGCACGCAGTTCGAGGATTTTCAGTTGGCCGATTTTGTAGGCGAGGGCCTGGCCGGGATAGACCATGTAACGTTCGATCTCGGGTATGATCTGATCTTCGGCGGCAGCTTCGTGGTCCAACGAGTATTGAATGGCTTGCTCGCGGGTCCAGTTTTTGGCGTGCAGGCCGGTATCGACGACGAGACGCACGGCACGATGCATTTCCATGCTGAGCATCCCGAAGTATTGATACGGGTCCTGGTAAAGCCCCAATTCCTTGCCGAGCGATTCGCAATAAAGTCCCCAACCTTCGCCGAAAGCGGCGTAATCGATCACGCGGCGGAACATGGGCAGGTGATCGTTCTCTCGCTGCAAGGAGAATTGAAAGTGGTGGCCGGGAATGGCTTCGTGCAGGAAGAGCGCTTCGTCCCGAAGGACGTTGTAGGAACGGACGTCTGGAATGGGGACATAAAAAATGCCGGGACGGGCGCCATCGAGCGAGCCGTAGTTCCACTCGGCGGAGGCGGAGGCTTCACGAAACGCTTCGGTGCGGCGAATTTCGAGGGGAGTTCTGGGAGTGAGGCTGAAGAGGCGCTCGACGGAGGGCTGGACTTTGAGGCGGAGGTCCTGGAAATGGGTGATGACCTGTGGCGGGCGGGTGAAAGGCATGAGTTCTTTGCGAGTGCGGAGCTGCGCGAAAAAAGCCTTCAGATCACCCGCGAAACCGACTTGCTCCCGCACCTTGTTCATTTCAGTGAGCAGTCGCGCCACTTCGCGCAAGCCGAGTTGGTGAATTTCTTCCGCGGCCAGGTCGGTGGTCGTAAAATTCTTGATCATAGCGCGGTAGTATTCGGCTCCGCGGGGGATGCCCGAGATGCCAGATGACTCGCGGCTGGCCGGGAGATATTCTTCTTTCAGAAATTTTTCCAACTCGCGAAAAGCGGGAACGATCTTCTTCTCGATGATGGAGGCGTAAGCTTCGGTGAGTCGTGCGCGGTCGGCGTCCGAAAACGTGGCGGGGATTTGTTTGATGGGCGAGTAGTAGAGATGTTCTTCGACCGGCAGTTTCGTCATGGCGGTCATTTGCGGAATGGTTTTTTCGGTGATGACGCGGGGGAGAACGTAACCGGTCTTCATGCCGGAGCGCATGTTTTCAACGGCGGTGTGGCACCACTCTGTAAAGGCGTTGAGGCGTTTCAGCCAATTCTCATAATCGCGGAGGGTGTTGAAGGGCTGCGCGGCAGTGCCGCCGGCCCACTGACCGATTTCGAGGTGCCGCGAAACGAATTGATTGATCGGCAGGAGATGCATCGAGAAATCGAGCTGCTCCAATTGGCGTTCGCATTCCCATTGCAGGATGTCGCAACTTAATTGATCCTCAGCTGATAGCTTGGCGCGGTCGAGGCGACGAGTCGTGATGAGGTATCTCTGGAAAAATGATTTTTCGCGAGCGCGGAATTCGGCGGTGAGATCGTTCGGCAACTGATCATTATAGCGACTATCTCCCGCGTAAGTGGCCTCCATGGGATAGAGCTTTAGGCGCTCCTCGTAGTAATCGGCAAAGATTTTAGCGGGCGTGTGCAGCGGCAATGTGCTTCGCGCATCGTCTTGAGCCTGGAGATGTGGGAACCGCCACGCCAGAAGGTTGACGGCGATGACTAGCGACCAAAGCGACCGCGCCATGTTGAAAAGAGTGAAGTCTGCTGCCCGTTTGATCATGGATGGTTTGCGCCAGTGTGACTAATAAACGCGCGGTGAGCAACGCGCTTTTTAACCTCAAAATGGCGCGCAACCTGAACGAGACCGTGGGTTCCGATACGCCGAATGTGGATCAAGGTGGCGAATGACTACCGATGATTCTGTTGAAACTTCTGTTTTTTGCTTCCTGAAAGAATAGGTGGAAGGGGCCTTTAACGGCGGAGCGTTGGAGAGGGGCCTCACGATCGAAACAAAGAAACCAGCTCTTATGAGATTATTGCGAAACTATCCCGGTATAGCCATGACGTTTACCCGCACGGCGTCAATGCAACTTGCGTTGCTGTTTGCCATCGCCGTGGTTCTGAACATGAGGACAGAGGCTCAACCCATCCTAATTATCGATGATGCGAGCATTTTTGAGGGTAACGAGGGGACAACGGTTCTCAAACTTCCGGTCCGCTTTGTCGGCACGCAAAACACCACCGTAACAGGGCTGGTTTCCGCAATTCCTTTATCCGGTCCTTCTTTTAGTCCCGCGACGGGAGGAGATGCGTGCGGGGTCGCCGGTGTGGACTTCGAGCAATTCGTTAACGTCCCTTTTTCCATTCCGCCCAACACTCCGAACGGTACGCTCAGCGTCAATATCGCTATTTGCGGCGATACGGTCATTGAGCGAGACGAGCAGATTTTGGTCTCTTTTTCGAACGTCTCGGGCGCGGATTGTACGCTCGAAGGGTGCAGCGCCGTCGGCACGATTCTCGATGATGATGGCCCTCCCCGAATTTCGATCAACAACATTTCCGTGAGCACGCTCAAGGGACTCTCCAGAACGGCGACCTTCACCGTTAGCCTGAACCATACGAGCACATCGCCCGTGTCCGTGCATTTTGCCACGCGCGATGGCACCGCCCAGGCTCGCACCCTGTCCACTTTTGGGGGCACCATTGGCGATTATGTTGGCACGAGCGGCACCTTGGTTATCCAGCCCAATACACTTTCGAGCAACATCCCCGTCACCATTTTGGGAACGGGAGGCGGCACTTTCTTCGTGGATTTGTCCAATCCGGTCAACGGCACGATCTTTGATGGAACCGGCCAATGCACGATTCAAATTAAGACGTTGACGGTGGGCGCCTTTGAAGTGACTCCGGATGATGCGCTTGTGCAGGCCGGCGAGACAATAAACTATGCCGTTACATGGACCGTTCCCGCGGGCGAAGTTTGGCGCAACTTGAAGGACCTTGATTTTCGCATCCGCAAAGGCAACGAAATCCCGCTGTTGGTTCACTGGGACGAAGCGGCCAATACGTTTAGCGTTTGCCAAAAGACCGACGAAGGCGGTGGCGTTGGCGCCAAGGGTGAGAACGAGGCGGGGCGTGGCGATCAAGGGGGCGATTCTAACCTCGATTGTATCACCGGAGCGATTCCCGGCAGCCTCGACGTGATCGAAACTCCGTTTGCGCAATTCCGCCTTGCTGAGAGCAGCGTGGTCGGCAGCGGCCCTACTGGCCAGAGCGTAACCTTAAATCTGGCGATTAGCTTCGGAGAGGAAGCCGCCGGCCATTCCTATCGCATCGAGTTGGCCGCTAGCGATGACTTCGGGAACCATGACAATTTTGTCCAGGCCAGCTCCGTCGGTGTGCAAAAAACGGTAGGACATTAAATTTTGGTAGCGAGAGTCATCCCTTTCTAACTTTCGTTGCCGCTTTCAGCTTGCGTTAGCCAGCCTGGTCCAAGGAGTTCAATCGCGCTGCGAAGAGGCGCTTCGGAAAATAAAAAACCGAGGGTTGACAGCCATCGGGGTCTCCTCGGCGTTTTGAAGTTACGGGTGTCACCGAGATGCGAAAATTCAGATCGGCAGGCCAGAGCCTCCCGATGCATATACGGACGCGATAAATACAACGTAAAAGAGTGCTAATCAGGCCGCACTGTAGTATTATTTTTCTGGTCTCTTCAAAGGTTCATTTTCGATGCGGCGAATTTCGAGGAAACGCTGCCGAGTGTTGTCCCGCGCATTGAGGATTATCTGGCCATCAGCAATGATGCACAGGGTGGAGATGTTAAGGTCGGGAGATGATGGGAGATCCATCATTTCGAATTTTCCGAGGAGAGCATCTTTTTCACCGAAGGAGTTGGTGCCGCCGCGGTAAAGCGTTAGGTACGGGCGCGGATCGCTGCTCCAGTATTGGGCGACGACCGGAATCGGTTTGCCGGGCGCAATGAGGATTTTCCGTTCACCATCGAATGTGAGTTTCAGTGCTGCGGCGGTGACTCCATTGGTAATGATGGGTGTGGGGGTTTCGACAACGATCGGTCTGCCGATCTTTTCCGGGGCAATGCGCCAGAGAGCCGTTTCGACCTGTTCTCTGATTGGGCTGTCGCCAACTTTCCCATCGTCGCTGAGCATTTTAACGATTTCCGGAACAACGGATCGGGCGCGTGAACCAAAGTTGCTCAAAGCCAAGAGGGCGTTCCACCGAACATTAATGTTTGTGTCCTTGAGAGCATTGACCATCGCCGGAATAATTACTTTGGGCTCGCCTCCGATATAGTACACGGCGGAGACGGCATAGAAACGGACCTCTGAGTTGGTATGAGTGAAGTCGCGAATGAAGACGGGAACCGCGATTTGCGCTGGCGGGCCAATATCAGCCAGGGACAGAGCGGCACATCTTTGAGAGGCAGGGGAGATGTTTTGTTCGTAAATCCTGATCAGCTCGGGAACAGCGCCGGAGCCGTTTGTGCCAAGCATGCGAAAGGCATACTCTGCCTCCTCGTGAAGAGCTGAGGCGTAGCGATAGTTCTTCTGCGTCCAGCCGCGACGCCGAGCGGTCTCAAATAGTTTGATAAAGAAGTGGGGTTTCTCTTTGGCGCGAACCATTTTGAGGAGCGTGGGAATCGCGTTGGTCCCGACCTGACGGAGGGCTTCGTCAGCTTTTTTCCAACCGGGCGAGTTGTATGGAGGATTGGCAGCGGTTGAGGCAACGTGATGATCCAGCCAACTGCTCAACGCACGGCCTTCGAGAACCGGTTCACGAGCCGAGGCATAGGCATACCACGCGAGGACGCCAAGAATACTCGCCAGGAGAACAACGATTACAGTGGCGAGGCGCCTGCGCATGCGCCAAGGCTACACGGATTTCATCCAGAGACCAGAGTCAGCTTAGGCCAAGTCCACGGGCCAGCGGTGGCTTGGGACAAAGCTCCTTTCGCAATGCGCGAGTGTGGGAGCGAATTGATCGGAGATCTGCTGCCGTAGGTAAGCAGAATTGATCGAACGTCCAACTCCGGTTGCGAGGGGGCCCATTGAAGAGTCCTGCTCTCGCTTCCTGCCTAATACCGCCGTCGAAGTTCTCTGCGCCTCCCCGCCATCCGACCGGCGTTCTCGCCTTCCGACGATTGGATGTGCGCCGGCAACCCTCCTGCGCCGCACCCGGACCCCCACCGCACCGCTCATATTCCAGCCCTGAAACCTTCGACGATACTTTCAGGCGTTCTCTTATGGTCGCAATGATTCACGAGGGGAAAATCCAGGGAGACTGCTTTATGACTACACGACTGCGCATCGCATTCAGCTTCATTACTCTCGTAGCGGCTCTCATCTTTCTGACTTGGACAGAGGTCGAAAAGACCGCGGCTTCTGCCGATTCGACGCCAATCTCGACCGCGAAGGCCAAGATCGATATCAACTCAGCGAGCAAAAGTGAACTGGAGATACAGCTCGGCGTCGGGCCAGCCACAGCGGACGCGATCATCGCCGCCCGCCCCTTCAAATCCGTCGGCGAACTCAAGGACGTGAAGGGAATTGGGGACGCGCCCTTCAAAGACATTTGTCCGCTTGTCACTGTTCGCGCGATCACTCCGATGCCCGCGAAAACGGATGGTTGAATGAGACGTCCGCTTTACGCCGTGTTATGTGCGTCCCTGGCGTTTAACGTTTATCTGCTAACGCGCAATTTAGCGCCGCGGGTTCCTGGGGCCACGGCGGACACAAATCGCGCCGCCGCTTCCCCGCCGGAAGCGCAAAGACAATCCATCTTGCCGCCAACCAATCATGACCAGGTGTCCGCAGTCGTTGCCTAAATCCCTCAGGCATTTCTCATCCATTAGCGGAATTGCCCGTCTCCACAGCGACGTGCGAATCTTGGCTCGTGGTGCGGAAGAAGCGCAAGGTTGCTCTGATCGTGGCGGGAGTCCTTTACGTCATCTTTGGTATCCTTGCCTTCTTCAACATTCCCGGCGGTCATGAGAAGCATCATCATACTTTTGCGCATAACTTCACTCACATCGTGCTCGGCATCGTGTTGCTCAGCATCACATTGAACGTCCGCTCGCGCGCTCGGCAGTGGCTCTGTTTCGGGCTCGCAGTCGGCTATTGGGTGATCGGTGCCTGCGGAGCGCTCGTTCCAAAGACGGCCATGTTGCCGATTGTACCGGGCGTCATAGAGTTTCACGCTCAAGACTATGGTGTGCATTTCGCTACCGGCTGCTTCTTTCTCATGCTTGCGTTTTTTCCGGCGCGCACTCCAAACGACACTAATGTTTAGGCTGCTGCTACTTCCCTGCTGTTCGGCGACACAAACCGCACGTAGGCACCCAAAGCGCGGAACCAACGGTACGGCAAAGCACTCCTGGTGGGGAATGCGGTTCAGTGATCACTGATAAAATTCACTGCGCGATTTAACGAAAGGGAATCGTTGGCGGGACTGCGACACAGCGCAATCCGCCGATTCGAGAGAGAGAACGAATGCGCAATGGAATAACGGAATCGGCTGTATTAAGCACTGGCGGCAGGGCTCGGCTGCCATCCTCGCGGTCGTACGCGTAAACCAGCGACCAGGTAAAAACACCCAAGCCGAAAAAGACCACAACTACACGATCCGCAGGAATACATCGAAAAAGGCTTTAATTCTGGTTGGGGTTGGTTTTATGCTTCCTGCATTCCATGAAAAGAAGCGAGAAAAGGATCCACGCACGCGCTATCACGCGGCGGGAGTTTATTGGGCGGGCCGGTTTGGCGGTTGGAATTATTGGCGGAGCGCCAGCAATTCTGCGCGGGCAGAATCTGAACAACAAATTAAACATCGCGTTCATCGCCTGTGGCGGTCGCGCGAACGCGAGTTTGGGCGAACTCACCATCGTTCCGGGGCAACGCCCAGGCAGAAGGTCACCGGAATCCGGCACGGGATCGCATCCGGACGAGAACGTAGCCGTGCTGTGTGACGTGAACGAGGTGGCGTTGGAGTCCGCATCGAAACGTTATCCGCAGGCGAAAAAATTCAACGACCTTCGACGCGTCTTTGATCGGCCGAATGATTTTGACGCGGTAGTAGTCTCGACCGCCGAACATACCCACGCTTTTGCGACGTATCTAGCGTTGACGCATGGGAAGCATGTTTATTGCGAGAAGCCGCTTGCCTATAATATTTGGGAAACGCGATTGATCCGCGAAACGGCAGCGAAATATCCGAAGCTCTCGACGCAAATGGGGAACCAGGGGCATGCTTCGCCCGCGAGACGGTCGATCCGGGAGATTCTGGATACCGGAGTCATCGGCCCGGTGCATGAGGTTCACGTTTGGGCGGACCGCGCCTGGGGATTGCAGGACGCCGTCTCAGCCGAGAAATTCGACAAACCGCACGGCTTCTACAACGGCCTTCAAATCGTGGACCGCTTCAAGGAGGAGATGCCGATTCCGTCGAACATGCATTGGGATCTTTGGCTCGGCCCCGCGCCAGAGCGGCCCTACCATGCCACCTATTTTCCCGGCCCGCGCTGGTATCGCTGGTGGGATTTCGGCAACGGCACAATGAGTGACCTCGGCAGCCATGACAACGATGTGCCTTACACCGTGCTCGATCTGTGGCGAACGGACGCGAATGGCCGACGAGTATTGGCGCCACTCTCCATTGAAGCCGCTTCGCCCAACGTTCCGGTGCCGCACAAGGAACTTGCGCCGGCCACGTTGATGGCGACCTACCAGTTCGCGGCTGTCGGCGCGCAACCGGCGCTCACGTTGATCTGGCATCAGGGAGACAGCAAGCCGCCCGGTTGGGTGCCCGCGTGGGGGGGACGCTCATGCCTCTTCATCGGCGAACGCGGGATGCTGCTCGGCAACGGCAGATTGCTGCCCGAAGAGAAATTCAAGGATTTCGAGAAGCCGGGTGAGAGGCTGCCCCGCTCGCCGGGACATTGGGTCGAGTGGGTCAACTACGCCAAGGGCGACGGTCGCGCGCCGGGATCAAACTTCCAATACTCGGGTTGGACCACGGAAGCCAATCACCTGGGCAACGTTGCTTATCGGACACACAAGAAAATCGAGTGGGATTACCAGAACCTGCGCGCAAGCAACGCGCCGGAAGCCGCGCCCTTCATCAAGCGACCGGCTTATCGCAAGGGTTGGGACGACATCCTGAAGGCGTAGTTGCGAAAGTGAAAGGAGGTCGCCGCGGTAAGACAAATGTAACGTCTCCAAAGCAGTTGCGCCGAGTCTCTATGCGAGTCTCGGTCTCAGTCTCAAATATGTAGAGACTGGTTCGGGGAAAGGAGTCTCAGTGGAAGTGAGACGAGACTACTTGTTTCGGTTTAGTCTCACGGTTTGGTCCTCAGCAACGCTTAATTAATTCCGAATTTATTTCCCGGTTGACCGCAGCTCTCAGGTGACACATGTTTGTGTAACATGAAGACAGCGTCGATCCGCCAGGTGCGCCACGATTTCAATACGGTTCTTGATTGGATTGACGCGGGCGAACAAGTGGAAATCAGCAAACGTGGAAAGGTCGTCGCACTCCTTTCGCCGCCGCCTCGGGTCAAGGCTCCGCGTTCGCGGAAGCGGCCCGATTTTGCGGCGCGCCTAAAGATCAGAGACGGTGGTCGCGTTATCTCCGCGAGCGTAATCGATGAGATTCTCGCGGACAGCAAAGGTCCGCATTGAAAACCTACGCAGATACAAGCTTTCTCGTCCGCATTTACCTCACGCAATCTGATTCACAGAAGGCCCTCGCGTTCATGCGCGACGCGCGTGACCCACTGCCATTCACACCACTGCACCGGCACGAATTGCGCAATGCTCTGCGTTTGGCGGTGTTTCGCAAGGAAATCGACAGTGAGCGCCGCAATGCCGCATTGACGGACATCGACTCAGACCTGGCGGATGGCATCCTCGCTCATGTGTCTATCCCATGGACCGATGCTTTCCGCGAAGTTGAGCATCTGGGAAAGGCTCATACCGAAACTCTGGGCATTCGCGGTGTGGACCTGTTGCAGGCAGGCATCGCGTTGGCGCTCGGAGCAAAGCGATTTCTCACGTTCGATTTGCGCCAGGTTGAACTCGCCAAGGCGGCGGGTTTGAATGTGAAGTTTTAGCCCATTCAGTTCTTGACCAAAGTCCGACTTTTTCTCTCTTTCTATTCTTCCCGAAACTCACTAATATTCGTGGGAAGTTTCCCCGAAACCAGATAAGGTCACGGGAGTTGAAAGAGGCGATAAAACCGGCGGTCCGCCCCGCCTATCGTCGAGTCTATGATTGCCGTCGAACCGCCGGAAGGATTGGGGCTCACATCTCCCGCAAAATCAATCCAGGCAGAATCATTCAAGTTTGCCTTGTATTGTAATCGAGCTCTCATAGCTGCACCGATGCGCACCTTGAGCGTTACACCATGAGCGCTTGAAAGCGAGATACCGTCAACGCCATCAAAGAGCGCCGGCGGATTGGCCCAAAGCCGCGCTATATTGGAACAAGGAATGTCATTCATCCTGGTAAACTGGCCAGCCACAATGATGTTTCCATCCGGCTGCACGGCGAGAGCGTAAACGGCCGTCGGACCTGCACCGGGCGCGTTTTTCGGCCCGCTGAGTTTATTGAGAAAGGTATCGTCGAGCGTGCCGTTGGTGTTTAGCCGCGCGATCCCGTATCGAAGTGTCCCATTTATGCGCGTAAACTCTCCCCCCAGAATTACTTTGCCGTCAGCTTGTAATGCGACGGCATTCACCTCGTCATTCGCTCCGAGGAGATTGGTAAGAAACCCAGTATCAAGAGTACCATCAGCATTCAGACGTGCGATATTGGTCCGTGACCCGCCGTCCACGCCTGTAAATTTTCCACCCAGCAGAATCTTGCCGTCATTCTGAATTGTGAGAGCGTTGACAATGCCATTCACCCCCGAGGGCGCCATTCGGAATGTGCTATCAAAAGTTCCGTCTTCATTAAGCCGTGTTAAGTTGGTCCGATTGACCCCAGCTACTGAAGTGAAGCCGCCTGCGATGATGATCTTGCCATCGCGTTGCACAGCGATGCTGGAGACGGTAGCAATGATGGAGTCGCGAAAGATATCCGCGAAACCTCTGTCGAGGCTGCCATCGGAGTTTAAGCGAGCCAAACCGTTGCGACGATCTCCATTAGCGCAAATGCTCAGGCCACCAACAAGGAATTTCGAGTTTTTTTGTGGGACAACGGTGCTGACGAAAGAGCCGTTGCATGGGTGGGAGAATCCGCTGTCAATTGAGCCATCCGCGTTGAATCTTGCGATGCCGTTAATTTGGACGCCGCTGATTTTTTCAACGAAACTGCCACCTGCGAGAATCTTGCTGTCACCTTCTATTGCCAACGACGGGAATGTTCCCCCCAAAGCGCTCCGAAAAGTAGCATCCAGACTTCCGTCCGGGTTAAGCCGAGCGGCTCCGCCGGCTCCTCCGACGAGCACTTTTCCATCGCTTTGCAGCGAGGTCGAATAGATCCAAACAGAATCCTCGGCAGGAATCTCGTTCACGAAAGCAGTGTCCAGGGTGCCGTCGGATTTTATGCGCCCAATCTTCTTCCTGGGAACCCGATTAATCGCAAAGAAATCGCCCACGACAATAATCCCACCATCATTTTGCAGTGCTAGAGCGGACGGGCTGCTGCCGGCAACACCTGCAACTTGAAAGCTCGCGTCCGGGGTGCCGTCCGCATTCAACCGAGCGATATTCGTCCGGCTGGCCGGGTTGACCTGGTCGAACTGTCCTCCGATAAGGACCTTGCCGTTCGGCAGCAAAGCAATGGATGTGACCAAGGAGTTAGAAGCGCTAATGCTCGAGGAAACCTTTTGAAAGTCCCGATCCAAGGATCCATCGGCGTTAAGACGCGCGATGTTTTTACGATCCGCTCCGGCGATTGAACTGAAGGCGCCACCGACGATTATTTTGCCATCGGGCTGTAACGCGACTGTATTAATCACGATGTCATCAACGGGCTCCCCGGCGCCGTACTTAAAGTCAGGATCGAGACTCCCATCGGCTGCGAGTCGAGCCAGCGAGGCGCGCGGCTGGCCGCCAACTGATGAAAACACCCCTCCAATTATTATTTTTCCGTCGCTTTGCACGACAAGCGACGCCACCGTTCCGAGGGTTCCGGCGTCGTCGACGCCGGAACCGCCATTTTGGAAAGTTGAATCCAACGTTCCATCCGCGTTGAGCCTTGCAACTGAATTTCGCGTGACGCCGTTTACCTTTGCGAAATGGCCGCCCATGACTATCTTGCCGTCGCTTTCGATGGCTAATGCGTCCACTTCGCCGCCACCGGATGTCGAGTCGTCAGACGTACCGGAAAGGTTATTCTGAAATGCCTGGTCCAAAGTCCCGTCAGGATTAAGGCGAGCGATGCTGTGGCGGATCTTTCCGTTAACCACGATAAAGTAACCACCGATGATGATTTTACCGTCGTCCTGGAGCGCCATCGCATTGACCCAATAATTAGCCCCGGAAAGCCCATTCATGAAACTGGGATCTGTTTTGCCGTCCGGGTTCAGACGGGCAATGGCCCCCCGGAACGCCCCTTGCACGGTAGAGAAATATCCGCCTACAAGTACTCGCCCGTCCGGCTGCACGATCGCGCAACGGATTTCTCCGTCGAATGAACTGTGCGGTGCAAACGAATAATCCAAATCGCCACTCATCGGGAGATTAATTTTTAACTCGGCGGTTGAGCTGGTTGCCGTATCACCTGCGCTCGACACGATTACGGAGTAAAGGCCGGCGTCCGAGAGTTGCGCTAGCGGGAAATACAGATAATCATTCGTCGCTCCGACTATCGCGATACCGTTCTTAGTCCATTGATAAGAGGGTGCTGGTGTTCCCCTGGCTACAAGATCAAGGCATACCGGTTGGTGCAAGACGACCGAACGGCTTGTGGGCTGGTATTTAATAAGGCCGTTTGGAGGGGCAGGGTTTACTGAAACCACCACATCTCGGCTCGTGACCAGCCCTTCGGCATTGGAAACTTCGATCGAATAAAGACCTGCATCGGAATATGCGGCGCTGGGAATCACTAACTGGGAAGCAGTGGCACCCGCGATCGGGACACCATATTTGCGCCAGTGATAAACCAGGGGAGGGGTTCCGTCGGCGATCGCCAGTATCGCGATTGCCTGACCCAGTGCGACGGTTTGATTCTCCGGTGCGACCGTGAGAATCCGCGGCGGGGATGCGCTGACTTGGAGCAGGAGGAGGAACGCAGCGGTTGTTACGAATGCTTTCATTTATTAGCTAGCCAGCTGGCTAAGTCTAAGACGCATTTGGGGAACACTCAGTTTCGGCAGATCATTTGGAGATGCTCGTCGCGTGATTTGACACCGTCAACACCGAATTGTGGACGAGGTTTCAGACCGTCTAGACACGATTCACCTTGCGAGTGTCGACGCGCCCGACCTCCTCGCTCGCAGTTCATTGTAAAATAAAACCGGGAGCATTTTCGATCAGTAAGCAGCAGGTGTGCCTATCCGCGATAGTCCAATTCCGAACGACGCGATGTTTTTGAGTCCGATCCTTCACAGCTCGTTTTTTCAGGGGAATGCACTTGGAATCGAAAACTCTAATTCACCCATCTCGTCCGCATTTCTCGCTCGTGAGATTTCTCTTTTCTCAGACGGAGAAATCTCCTCAGTTTCTCCCTCGGAGCGAGCAGGTCGCATTGGACTATCTCGAAACGACAAAATAGGGCGATCAGATAGGCGTTGTCTATTATCGGGCAGCAATCGGCCATAATCTGTGAAGAATCGAGAAGCTGTAGAGAAAGCTTGACCAGCCATTTTTTCTATCGTGGACTGCTGAGGTTGATTAGACGCATTTCCAACCAAATCTCCCCGTCTTATGAGCCGCTTTTCTGCTTGCCCAAAATCTCTCGCTTGGAATGTCGCGCTTCTGCTCATTCTCCGGATCTTCGTCGCCGCTCGCGCGGGCGAGAGCAACGTAATCGAACAGTTGAACAAGGCTTTGGCCCCGAAGCCGGCTTCATGGGGGGAAGTTCGCGTTGGAACCGCGAGCCGCGTAAACCCAGACCCGCGAACGGCCGCCGCCTTGCAGGCATTCCAACAATTGCTCGGGCCGGCACCAGCCGCAGTTGGGCCGCTTCGCCCCACCGCCTCCGCACCCGCGCCAACTAATGCGATTCAACGTTTGAAAGCGCAAGGCCGTAACATTGAACTTTTCGTTCGACCCGGCAACGGCACCGTGATGCAGCTTCGAGGTGGAATTCTTGAACCCACCGCGCCAACTCCTTCCGGCCAACTCCGAGCCGCGGATGCCGGCGCACCGGAACGAACCGCACGCAATTTCCTGCGCGCGAACCGCGAATTGCTGCGCCTCGACGATCCAGATGCCGAATTGAAGTTGGAATCCGAACAGCGCGACGAAGACGGCGCGCGGCATCTCCGTTTTTCGCAACGTTACAAACAGATTGGCTTGTGGCCAGCCGGGCTGAGCGTTCACCTGGACCGCGACGGCAATGTGACTTCAATGGATGGTGCGTACGTCCCCACGCCAAAGGTTCAGATTGTGCCGACCCTCACTGCACAAGAAGCTGCGGCCCTTGCCACGGGAGCGAAGGGAGCGAACGTCCCAAACGGAACGGCGAGCGATTTTGAGCTCGTCATTTATTCCCCGCTCCACCAATCCGCGCGTCTTGCCTGGAAATTCAAATACTCAACCGACCTGCTTCATTCATGGATGATGCTCATCGATGCCGAAGATGGTCGCGTTCTCAGCCGAGTGACTCAGGTCCTTGATGCTACCGCGCCCGGCTCGGCCAAAGACCTCGGCGGAGTAACCCAGAATCTCAACATCTGGTCCTCCGGCGGCACGTTCTACATGATCGACACGACCAAGCAGAGCTTTAACCCGGCGTTCGATCCAATTAAAGATCCGCATGGCGCGATTTCGATTTTTGATGCGCGGGAAGTCGCGAGCAAAGACCTGAAAACCATCTTTCTGGTGGATTCGACTTCTGCCACCACCTGGCTGCCAGACGCCGTCAGCGCACTTTTCAATTTTTCCAAAACTTACGATTACTACTTCCAGCGACATGCGAGAAACTCGTTGGACGGCAACGGGGGCAACGTCCAGGCCGTCGTCCGAATCTCGCAACTGGATAACGCCTTTTGGAGTGGCGACCAGAAAATGATGTTCTTCGGGAATGTGCGCCCATATCCCCTCGCGCTCGATGTAGTCGGGCACGAACTGACTCACGGCGTCACGCAAAACTCCGCAGACCTGGTTTATGAACTCCAGCCGGGCGCTATGAACGAAGCCTTTTCCGATATCTTTGGCGTGTCAGTCGAATCGTGGGTCAATGGAAAGGTAAACTGGACGATGGGAGAACAGCTCGGAAAAATTTTTCGCGATATGAAAAATCCGGGCTCAATCCAAATCGAAGGACTGAATAAGCCCTACCCTTCAAAAATGGGCGAATTTATCGACCTGCCCAATAGTGATGACGCGGATCACGGTGGCGTACATATCAACAGCAGCATTACTTTCCAGCACAGTGGGATCCGAAGCTTGGAATTCACGTGACTTGAAGTCGCGGC
>JADMIO012791398.1_pt1 | contig 27603 bp, 26 predicted proteins | sample 8958161 | NCBI WGS metagenome assembly JADMIO01 (sample SAMN16585339, study PRJNA669376) | soil metagenome | isolation source: Crop rotation soil | place: USA: Cullars Rotation, Alabama | collected 2011
CTTTCCCCCGTCCTGCCCCTCCCGCCCGTCCTGCCCGTACAATCGCAGAATGGCTCGTTACACCCTCGTTTACGGCGTACGGCTGGTCCCTGAAGGCTCGCTGAAAGATTTCACCGGCGCGTCGCTGAAGCTCGCGGACGGCACCGACGCGCACGTCACGCTGCACACGATCGACGGCACGATTCCACAGCTTCGCCGCGCGATGGATCGAAGTCTCGACGCGTTTTTTGATTTACTGCCCGGAGCGGACGATCAGGACGTTGAGAATTTTGGCAGTTGATCATCTGGTCAGTTTGGCAATTCAAATGACCAAATGACCAGATGACTAATTGATCAAATTCACGCGTTGGAGTTCCGCCACTCTTCGAGCAGCCGCGCGGCGTTGCCCGCCACCGAGTGCAGCGTCGGCGTCCAGCCAAGCGCGCGGGCGCGGGGACTCCTGACGACCTGGTCGAGCGCCATCGCATCCGCGAACGGCCCCATCTTCGACCGCGCTTCCTCGATCGGCACGTAGCGGACGTCGGGCTTGTGCGCGACATGAGGCTTGATGGCCGCGATGATGTCGTTCACCCGCTCGTCGCCCTCGTCGTTGGCGTGGTAAATGCCTGACGCGTCAGGGCTTGCAGCCAGGCGGACATACAAGTCCGCGAGGTCCCGATCGTAGACGAGCGCCCAGCGGTTGTTGCCGTCGCCCACCACCCGCACCAGTCCGTTCGACGCCATCTTCAGCAGATCCCCGACCATGCCGCCGCCGTTGCCGTAGACGACTCCGGGCCGGACGATCATCGTGCGCAGCGATGACGAGGCGGCGTCGAGAATCAGTTGTTCGTGCGCCGGCCGCCACGCCGCGATCGCCGTCGGATTCAGCGGCGCGTCCTCCGCCGCCGGATCCGGCGCGGGCCCGAGCACCCACACGCCCGACGTGTAGATGATGAAGCGCGACGCGGGCGTCGCGGCCGACGCGGTACGCGGACGCTTCGCCGCCGCGATGATCGTGTCGATCGCGGTGCGATCGATTTCCGCCGACTTGCCCGACGGCCGTTCGTACGCGGTGTGGATGTACCCGTCCTGCGCGTCGGCCGCGGCTTTGTACGATTCGGGATCGGAGAGGTTGCCGACGATCGGATGTCCGCCGCGCTTGCCGACACGACGCGCCTTCTCGTTGTCGCGAACAAGCGCGGTGACGTCGTGGCCCGCTTTCACCAGCGCGTCGAGGACTGCGCCGCCGACATATCCGGTGGCGCCTGTGAGGAAGATCCGCATCGGGGGAGCGTATATCATAGCGCGGTCGTGGCCCGCGACACGCTCATCGACGTTTTCCACGACTTCTCTCGCGCCCGCGGCGCGTTTCTCGTCTACGACGACGGGTTCAGGAGCAGATCGTGGACGTACGGCGAAACGTGCGCGCGCGCAATGCATCTCGCCGCGCGCTTCGACGATCTCGGTCTCCGCAAAGGCGATGCCGTCGTTTTCTGGAGCGAAAACCGTCCGGAATGGATTGCGGCTTTCTGGGCGTGTCTCCTTCGCGGCATCGTCGTTGTCCCGATTGACTACAGATCGTCGCAGGACTTTCTGCAGCGCGTCATCCGCATCGTCTCCGCGAAGCTCGTCTGCATCGGTCAGGACGTCGCGCCGCCGCGAGACGCGCCGGATGTTCCAATTTGGAGATTCCACGAGCTCGAGTGGCCCACAACAGCAGCGAGGGCACTCGCCCCAATCGATATTGACCGCAATACCACCGCCGAAATCATCTTCACCTCAGGCGCCACCGCCGACCCGAAAGGCGTGGTGATCACGCACGGCAACGTGCTGGCGAACATCGTCCCCGTCGAACACGAGGTCGTCAAGTATCGGAAGTGGGCGAGGCCATTCGCGCCGATTCGTTTTCTGAATCTGCTGCCGCTCAGCCATATGTTCGGGCAGGCGATGGCCACGTTCGTCCCGCCGATGCTCGGCGGCGTCGTCGTCTTCATGCGGGGGTACAACCCGATCGACATCGTTTCGCAGGTGAAGAAGCGGCGGATCTCGGTCGTCGTCTCCGTGCCGAAGATTCTCGACGTCCTGCGCGAACACGTGCTGCGCATCGCGCCTGAGACTGCCGCGCCCAGCCCCAGGCGTCACTGGGTTCGCCGGTGGTGGCACTTCCGGAAAATCCACCGGACGTTCGGCCTGAAGTTCTGGGCGTTCGTGGTGGGCGCCGCGCCGCTCGACGCGGCGCTCGAGGCGTTCTGGGGAGAGCTTGGCTTCGTCGTCGTGCAGGGGTACGGCCTCACGGAAACCGCGCCGATCGTCAGCCTGAACCATCCGTTCGGAACGAAAAAGGGATCGGTCGGCAAGGCGATGGCCGGCGTCGAGGTGAAAATCGCGTCCGACGGCGAGATTCTCGTACGCGGTGAGAACGTCACGAAGGGCTACTTCAACGCCGCGGAGGAAACGGCCAGAGCTTTTGAAGGCGGCTGGTTTCACACCGGCGACATCGGTGAAGTGGGCCCGGGCGGCGAGCTGTTCATCCGTGGCCGGAAGAAGGAAATGATCGTCACGCCGGAAGGACTGAACGTCTTTCCGGAAGACGTCGAGAAGGTGCTCAACCAGATTCCCGGCGTGAAGGATTCCGCGGTCGTCGGCGACGACCGCGTGCACGCCGTGCTCGTCGTCGATCGCGGGACGGACGTCGACGCCGTCGTGCGTACGGCGAACGGAAAGCTCGACGACCACCAGCGCATTCGACGGGCGGTTGTCTGGCCCGAAGCTGAGCTGCCGCGGACCGAAGGCACGCGCAAGCTGAAGCGCGCAGCCATCCGTGACTGGATGTCGAGCGGCGCGAAGGACGTCGCCGCGCCGGTGTCCGCCGATCCAATTGCCGCGCTGCTCGCGAAGTATTCAGGCCGCTCGGATCTCTCGGCGACGACCACGATCGAGGAACTGGGACTCAGCTCGCTCGAGCGCGTGGAGCTGATGGTCGCGCTCGAAGACACGTTCCACAGGCATCTGGACGAAGCCGCCTTTGCCGGCGCCCGCGATCTCGGCGATCTTCGCGCGGTCGTCGAGCGCGCGGCCGTCACCGAAGCGGCGCCGCCCGAACCCGTGCAGTTCCCGGTGTGGAACCGTTCGTGGCCGGCACGCGCGCTCCGCAACGTCAGCCTTGCGACGTGGCTGCTTCCGCTTGGCCGCATCTTCGCGTGGCTGCGTGTCAGCGGACGCGAGCACCTCGAGACCCTTCAGGGGCCGGTGATCTTCGCCGCGAACCACCAGAGCCATATGGACACGCCGGTGATTCTCACGGCGCTGCCGGCGCGCTGGCGGTATCGCACGGCGACGGCGATGGCGAAGGAGTTCTTCAAGGCGCACTTCTTCCCCGAGCAGTACGGACGCGCGGCGTGGTTCACCAACAGCCTCAACTACTACCTCGCCGCGTTGATGTTCAACGCGTTCCCGCTGCCGCAGCGCGAAGCCGGCGCGCGCCAGACGCTGCAGTACATCGGCGAGCTCATCGCAAACGACTGGTCTGTGCTGATCTTTCCGGAAGGCAAGCGATCGGACGCCGGCGAGATTCAGCGGTTCATGCCCGGCGTCGGCATGATTGCGTCGCGGCTGAACGTTCCGGTCGTGCCCGTGCGAATTGCCGGGCTCGACAAAGTCCTGCATCCCACGTGGCGCATGGCCCGGCCAGGCCGCGTGCACATCTCATTCGGCAAACCCCTGCATCTGACGGGCGACGACTACGAAGCTCTGGCGCGCCGGGTCGAAGCCGCGGTACGCGATTTGGATTAAACCCACCTGAGGTCTCGATGGTCTATTCGAGGGGAGGACAGTAATGAAGACCTTCATTGCTGCGGGTGTCGTCAGTGCTGCTTTACTTGCCGGCGCGTGCGCGAGCGGTCGCGGGTATGTCTACGTGCGGTCGGGGCCGCCGCCCGTGCGCACCGAAGCCGTGCTCGCCTCGCCGGGTCCGGGCTACGTCTGGATCCCGGGGTTCTACCGGTACGAGCGCAACAACTACGTCTGGATCGGCGGCCATTACGAGCGCGCGCCGCGCGCCCGCGCACGCTGGGTCCCCGGACACTGGGAAGAATCGCGCCGGGGCTGGTATTACGTCGAGGGACACTGGCGTTGAGTCGTTTGGTGGCCTGGCGATTTGGTGATAGCCATCGCCAAGTCGCAGAATTGACCGATCCACGGCCGTCTGTGTCACAATTGTCAGCAGAAAGGAACGCTAGGCAATTTGAGCAAGGACGATCTGATCGACATGCAGGGCACCGTCGTGGCGGTGCACTCCGGCGGGCTCTACCGCGTGCAGTGCGACGCCGGCCATGAAGTGCTCGCCCAGTTGAGCGGCCGCATGCGCCGCTTCCGCATCAAGGTGGTTCCAGGCGACCGTGTCACCGTCGGCGTCTCCCCCTACGATCCGGTCCGGGGCATCATCACGTTCCGCGCCCGCTGATTTTGCTCGCCAGCGAAGTTTGAACTCGAACACAGCCGACCGCGCCCGACGCCGCCCACGGCGGCGCGGCAAGCCGTCACATCAGCATTCACACTCGCGCAAGCCGCACGCGCCGCACCACGACCAGTCGTCTGCGTCGCCCGCGCATGCGGGACCTTCGCTCGAACCGTTTCCGGTCGAGACAGCGCCGATTCCGTTCGTGTCGCTCAACCTCGACTCGCGGCTGCTCGAAGGCGTCCGCGACCTCGGCTTCAGCGAGACGCGTCCGATTCAGAGCGCCGTGATCACGCTGTCGCTCGCGGGCAGCGACCTCATCGCGTGCGCCGAAACCGGCAGCGGCAAGACCTGCGCGTTCGTCGTCCCCATGCTGCAGCGCATGCTGAGCGAGACGGGCGGGCACCACCCGAAGTCGCGCGTGCTCGTGCTCGCGCCGACGCGCGAGCTCGCGGTCCAGATCGAGGACGAGATCCACGGGCTGTCGTACCACACGACGCTGACGAGCGCCGCCGTGTACGGCGGCGTCGAGATGGGCGGGCAGGAGCGCGCCCTCAAGGCCGGCGTCGACATCATCGTCGCCACGCCGGGCCGGCTCATCGATCACATGCGGCAGCAGAACGCGGACCTCTCGGCCATCGAGCTGCTCATTCTCGATGAAGCCGACCGCATGATGGACATGGGTTTCTGGCCCGACGTCCGGCGCATCATCGCCGCGCTGCCGTCCAACCGGCAGACGCTCCTCTTCTCGGCGACGATGCCGAACGAGGTGGTGAAGGACGCGCTGGAGATCTGCAAGGAGCCCAAGTACGTGCAGGTCGGCCAGCGGAGCGCGGCGGCGAAGACGATCACGCACGCCAAGGCCGAGGTGGCGCACGGGCACAAGGCCGACTGGCTCATCGACCATCTGAAGAAGCCCGAGGGCCCGGTGCTGATTTTCTCGCGGACGAAGATCGGCGCGGACAAGCTGGCGCGCAGGCTTCAGTCGGCCGGCATCCGATGCGTGGCGCTGCACGCCGACCGGACCATGGATCAGCGGCGTCAGGCGGTCGAAGGATTCCGCGGCGGGCGATACCGCGTGCTCGTCGCCACGGACATCGCCGCACGCGGGCTCGACATCGACGGCATCCATACCGTCATCAACTACGAGGTGCCCGATTCTCCCGACACCTACGTGCATCGCGTAGGACGAACCGGACGATCCGGCGAAGCCGGCCACGCAATTACGCTCGTCGCTCCGGACGAGCATCGCGCTCTGGCTCAGCTAGAAAAGCACGTCGGCGTACATCTACAATAGAAAAGCTTGAATGGCTGATCCGTTATCTCCACCACCCCCGGCGCCCAATACGGCGCCTGCCGAGGTCACGCCGACCTCGGCCGCCGTCGCGCGCTTCAAGTCATGCCGCTGGCGGCGTCCGCCGGAAGACGGCCCGGAGTGCTGCGGCCACCGCGACGTGCTGCCGATGGCAGGCTCGTCCGGCTTCGATCCCGAAGCCTGGTGTCCCGACTGCACGTTCTACAAGCTCCGCCGTACACCGAAAAAGCGCGACCCGAACGACTATCGCTACTAACGGGTTCGGGGTTCGAACTTCTACGTTCTAACTTCTAAGTTCTCAGTTGTAAGTTCGCGCATGGCGAAGCGCGTACAGACCGAGCAGCGCGGCCGACAGCAGGAACAACAACCCTAACGCGATTCCGCTCATCGGAAACAGCAGGAACGACAGCTGCGGCTGCGCATTCAGCAGAAACGCGGCGACAACGGGCACGCCGAATCCCAGGAAAAGCATCACGGTGTGGGCGCGGTGAATCGTTCGCGCAAGCGAATCCGATCGCCGCACCCAGGGGGCAATCAGCCGGTTTCCCGCCGCGGCACCAAGACCGAGGAGAAAGAACGGGACGATGATCACGTCGACGGTGTCGACGGCGAAACCCACGCCTCCGCTTTCTCGAGTCACCTGCGGCGCGACGGTCATCAGCGTCGCGATTGACGACTGCGTCAGCCTCAGCCCGGCGCCTGCGTAGACGAGCGCACCGAACATCGCGACGAGCGTCCGGGCCCTGGGATTCATGAGTGGTTCAATGGTTCAGGGTTCAGGGTTCGTACGGCATATGTGGAAAGCAGCGCGGCTGTCAGCACAAACTGCGCAGCCCAGAACATACCTCTCAACGGCCCCGACACAAGAGCGACTATCGGAAACGAACCCATGGCCACGACGACTGCGATCGTCGCCACGAGCGCGGCAAATCCGGCCGGAATCGCCCACGTATGTACGTGATGCCACGTCTTGATCGTCCCGCCGGCGTTCCGCGCCCACGACGCCAGCAGGCGGTTCACGACGACAGACGCGAGCGCGAACAGCACGTATTCCACGACCATTTCGCTGATGCCGATGCTGACCGCACCCAACCCTGCGCTCTCCGTCGCGGTGAGATTGAAATACAGTCCCGAAGTAGTCGACCACAGAATCCACACGGCGGCGAGGACAAATACGAGCGCCGCGAGGCAAGCGAGAACCGCTCGCAGTTTCGCCATCACACCGAATGGACGGGCTCCGGCGGGTGCACCGACTTGAAGCCGAAGGCGTACGCGGACGGACCGTGCTGCTGCAGATGTGCGAGCCGCTCCTTCGCTTCTTCGATCGTCGGGATGTGGCCGGCGGGAATCCACCACAGCGCCGAGTACGCGCCGTCGAAGTGCTCGAACCACTCGTGACGTCGACGGAAGGCCTCGACGTGCACTGACTTGTACGCGTAGTCCTTCAACGCCTCGACAGATTCCCAGACCGAGAAGTTCACGAGCAGCATCGGGTCGTCGTACGGGAGAGCCAGCGCGGCTCCGCCGTCGTATGACGTAAACCGCCAGACAAATCCGGGACTGCGATCTGCGAGCGCGTTCAGTGCGTCGACCTGCGCGACGAAAGTCGCCATGACGGGACTGTCGAGGGTGCCCTTCATCCGCGCGACGTTCATTTGCGCCAGATGAACCATGAATCGTGAACCGTCAGCCTACTCGGAGAATTCCCTGGCCAGTTCGACCCACTCGCCCTGCGGTGCCAGCTGCTGGTAGGACTTCCAGTGCGGCCGCGCCTCCTGCGACTGGCCCAGCTTCTCGAACGTCACGGCCAGGTAGAAGTGCGCGTCGGCGTAGTACGGGTTGAGGCGCAGCGCCTCGCGGTAGCACGCCTGCGCCTCGGCGAAGCGATTGAGGTCGTGGTAGATGTTGCCGAGGTTGAAGTGCGCCTCGAAAAAGTCCGATTCGAGGCCGATCGCGCGCTCGTAGAGCGCCTGGGCTTCGGCCAGCTCGTCGCGGCCGTAATGGATGTTGGCGAGGTTAATCAGCGCGGCGACGAGATACGGGTCGTGCTCGAGCGCTTTGCGATACGCGGTCGCGGCCTCCTCGACCCTCGCCTCGTCCCCATCGTCGAGCGCCGAGCCTTCGCGGAAGTACGACTCGGCCATCGCCGTGTCGCGGATGACCGAGGCCGACGCATTCGCGAGCTTCGCCGACTTCTCCGCGGAATTCTGCCCCGCCGGCCGGCGGAGCGTGATGATTTTCGCCGGCGTCGCCTCGTGCCGGAAGTCGAACGCCAGCTGCCCGTCGCGCGACGCCGTCAGCGATCGCACGACGCTGCGAAAGACGAGGCCCTGGGCGAGATCGTCGTTCACCTGCTTGAGCGTGGCGACGTCGGAGAAACCGAAGTAGGTGTCCGCGTTCGTCCGCATCTGCGGCCGGACGATGCCGCACTTCACCAGGTACTGGATGTGATCCGATCGCAGCGAGCGGTACCGCACCAGCAGATCGCGTGTCGCCTGGTACTGCTTCTTCAGCGCTTCAGGCGGCTGCACGCCCGCGAGCTTGCAGAAATCGTCTTCGGACAGAATCCGGATCTGTCCGGCCTGCGCAGCGTTCAGTTCTTCGGCCTTCTTCAGCTTCTGACTGCGATCGACCGAGCCAAACCCCTCGTCGCCGACGACGAGCATCGTCGTCTTCGCGGTCACGTCTTCGGCGGTGGCTCCGCCGAGCTGCGCGACGAGCGACGCCGCGTCCTTGCGACCGAGCGAGCTCAGTTTTCCGGTGAAGACGACAAGATGTCCCGCGAGCGGCTGTCGATTCGGTGTGTGTGTCGAAACTACAGGCAAACAGCCTCCGTCCGCCTGCGCGCGTTCGGCGCCCGGCGAGACCGCGGGGGACCGGCCCAATTTGAAGCAGAATGTACCCGCTTGTCAATCAAGATCGTACTTGCAGGCGACATCGGCGGAACCTCGACGCGGCTCGGCGTGTTCGACATCGGTGCGTCGCGGCCGCGGGCGACGGCGACGCGAACGTACGGGACGACGGAGTTGGGCGGCATCAGCGGGATCGTGTCGGACTTTCTCCGCGCGGCCGGCGTCGACGCGCGATCGATCGCCGGCGCGTGCTTCGGCGCCGCGGGTCCGGTCATCGGCGGCGTCGCACAGCTCACGAACTCGCCGGTTCGCGTCGACGCCGCCGCGATTGCCAGGGACGCCGGCCTCGCCCGCGTGTCGCTCATCAACGATCTCGAAGCGCTCGCTTACGCCGTCACCGCGCTGTCGAACGACGAAGTCCACGTGCTGCAAGAAGGAAAAGAAGCCGGGCGCGGCGATCCCGCCGGCGCGATCGCCGTCATTGCCGCCGGCACCGGCCTCGGCGAGGCTGCGCTGCACAACATCGACGGCCGCCGCGTCGCGCGCGCGTCCGAGGGCGGGCGCGCGGACTTCGCCGCCCGCACCGAGCGCGACATCGTCGTCCTGCGCGAGCTGACGCTGAAATACGGCCGCGCGGCGGTCGAACACGTCGTCGCCGGCGTCGGCCTGGTGCACATTCATCAGGCGCTCCATCGCAGCTGCCGCGCGGGGATTGACTTCAGCAGCGCCGGCGCGCCGGCCGCGATAACGGCCACCGCTCTCGGCCGATCGACGCCCTCCTGCCCCGGATGCAGCGTCGCGCTCGACGTGTTCGTCGAAGCCTACGGCGCCGAGGCCGGAAACCTCGCGCTGCGCACGGTCGCAACCGGCGGCGTGTATGTCGGCGGCGGCATCGCGCCGAAGATCCTGCCGGCGCTTTCGAGCGGTCCGTTTCTCTCCGCGTTCCGCGCGAAGGCGCCGTTCACACAAATGCTCGAAGCGATTCCCGTCAAAGTGATCCTGAACGAAGATGCAGGACTCCTGGGCGCAGCAAATTTCTGTTTGTTGTAGTGACACGAGCGAACTCCAGCGACGACTGATACAAAATTCGCGGGGAACAACGCGGCGGCTCTTGCGATATTCTTCTTAGGCTGCATGATCTGGTTCTTCGACAAGGACGGCGAGCGACTGCGCTATGAAATCACGCACGATCGCGCGACCGGGAAGTACCGTGTCATCGTCACGCGGCCCGACGGCTCGGAGTCGATGGAAGAAGTCGATCAGCCGACCGACCTGATCGAACGCTCCGTCCAGCTGATGAACAACCTGCGGACCGAAGGCTGGAAAGTCGGTTAGCTTCCTACAACGGTCCGTGCTCGACTCGCGCAGGTCGAAGCGTCACTGCGTAAGCTTGCCCGCGCGCGACATCAACAAGGCGAGGAGGGCCCCAAGCGGGGTGAACAATACCGCTGTCATGTCTGTCATCTGACGCTGATGCTGAGCGCCGACGGCGGCCGTCTCGACGTTGCCCCCTTCGAGGCGGATCACCAATCGTCGCAGCAGCCGGAGCGCGCACGCACGCTGCCATTGACGGCCGGCCGAGTGACGCGCGCGAAGCCCCGAGCGAAGCGTCCTCGGAGATAGCGGCTAGATCTCGCGAGTCTCGACGAGCGTGAGCGCAAAGCCGCCGGGGTCGTCGATCCATTGTTCGACCATCTTGAATCCGGCCTGCTCGAGCGAGCGCGCGATCTGCGCGGGCGTGTACTTGTAGGAGCTCTCGGTCCAGATCGTCTCTCCGCGCTCGATCACGAAATCACAATTCGCCAGATCGACCGAGACGCGCTGGCGTTCGCGGCTGACGAGGTGCATCTCGACGCGTGAATGCCCGGGGGACCAGACGGCGCGGTGCGCGAAGCCGTCGACGTCGAAGTGGCCGCCAAGCTCGCGGTTGATGCGGACGAGGAGGTTGCGATTGAAGGCGGCGGTGACGCCGAGCGGATCGTCGTAGGCCAGCAGCAGCTCGCGCTCGGGCTTCACGAGGTCTGCGCCGATGAGGAGCATGTCGCCGCTCATCAGACTCGCGCGGATGGCGCGCAGAAACTCGTCCGCGCCCGGACGATCGAAGTTGCCGATGTTGCTGCCGAGAAACAACGCGAGGGCACGGCCGGACCGCGTCTCCGCGGATGCGGCGGCGAGCCCGGCTTCGTACTCCGCTTCGTAGGTCGCGACGTCGACGTTCGGCAGCGACGAGAGCACGTGGCTCGACAGCGCCAGCGCGCTCTCCGAGATGTCCACGAGCCGCAAATCCAGATGCGTCGTCCCCGCGCGTCCGCCCTCGACGAGCGCGACGAGCTTTTCTCCGCTACCCGGCCCGAGCTCGATGATCGTCGTCAACCCAGGCACGCGCGCGAGGATCTCGTGCCCGTGGACGGCGAGCAGCCGCAGCTCCGCGCGTGTCACCCCGTACCACGGCAGCCGGCAGATCGCGTCGAAGAGCGCGGACCCGAGATCGTCGTAGAGGTAGCGCGACGGCAGCTGCCGCGGCTGCTGCAGCATGTAGTACTGCACGTCGCTCGCAAACTGCGCGACGGCGGACGTCCTGCCGGCAGTCCGCGTGATCATCGGACACACCTGAACGTCGCGTACACGTACGGATAACGTGGACGGAACCAGTTCCTGAACGTCGGCCGGATCAGTTCTTTCGCCGTCGCCGGCGACGCGCCTTTCATGACGAAGTGTTCGCCGTCGAAGAAATCCGCCGAGTATTCCGGATACGACACGGACGGACGGAATCCCGGAAACGGCGCGAAGGGCGTCGACGTCCACTCCCAGCCGTTGCCGACGAGATCCTCGACGCCGTAGCGGCTGCGCGTCTGCGGACGCGAGCCGGCGGGCTCGGGATCCCAGCTCGAGAAGTCGCACACTCCGGGCGCCGCGTCGAGCGACGCGCGCTGATACTCGGCTTCGGTCGGCAGGCGCCATCCGCGCCATTGCGCGTACGCCGCCGCTTCCGCCTGGCTGACGTAGACGGGCCACGCGAGCGGCAGCGGGATCAGCTCGAACATGCCGCGCCAGTGCCAGCGTCCGCCCGCCTTCTCCCAGAACAGCGGCGCCGGCGCGCCCGCGTCGACCCACTCGAGATACTGCGCGTTGGTGACGTCGTGTTTCTGAATCGCGAATGCCGGCACGTCGACTTCGTACGACGGCATCTCGTTGTCCCACGCAAACGGGACCGCGGTCGTATCGACGCCGAGCGTCGCGCGCCCTGCCGGGATGTCGATCCACTCCTGCACCGGCGCGGGAGCATCGGTGATCGGTGCGTAGCCCGCGGGACGCGTCTTCTGATCGAACGGAAGCCGATGCCACATGTAGAGCAGCGTCTCCTGATGCATCGCCTCGTGCTCGAGGATCGTGAAGACCGGTTCCGGGCCGGCGGCGTCCTTCGTCAACGCATCGACGACGCGCCGGTCCGCCTCGGCGACAAAGCCCCGAACCGTCTCGCGATCGGGCCACGGATTTGCGGCCGTGCCGCCGCGGCGGGACACCCCGGCTGTCGAGGACTCGTGAGGATCGATTCCTCTGGCGAAAAGCGATTCGAGCTGCGCGTCGATGCTCTCTCCGCCGAGCGCCTTCTTCACGAGCGTGTTGAAGCTGAAGCCCGGCAGGTGGCCGTCGTAGAAGACGACAGGATGACGCAAGTCGATCGGGCGCTCGTAATAGACGTCCGCCGGCAGCATGTCGAACAGCGCGCGCGAACGGTCGCGGTTGCGCCGGTACCACGACACGGCCGCCGCTGTGTCCAAGGGCATCCCTCGATCCTTATCCAAAAGGCACCCCGCAAGGTAAGATGTTTATGAATCCCGTGCACATCACGTTGAACGGCGATCCGTTAGACGTACCGGGGCCGGTGAGCGTGACAGCGCTGCTCGAAACGCTCGAGATCGATGCCCGTCGTGTTGCAGTCGAGCACAACCTGGTCATACTCAAGCGCACGGCCTTCGATCAGACCATCGTCCACGACGGGGATCGCGTCGAAATCGTGAATTTTGTGGGTGGCGGGTAAGGGCGGGGGAATTGTGGCATCTGATCATCTCGTCATTGCAGGCAAGACATTCCAATCGCGGCTCATCATCGGCACGGGCAAGTACCCGTCCAACGCCGTCATGGCGAAAGCGCATGAAGCGTCGGGCGCCGACATGGTCACGGTCGCCGTCCGCCGCGTGAACATCTCCGACAGGACGAAGAAATCCCTGCTCGACTACATCGACACGTCGAAGATGTTCCTGCTGCCGAATACGGCGGGCTGCTACAGCGCGGAGGAAGCCGTGCGCACGGCACGGCTGGGGCGCGAGGCGGGACTGTCCAACTGGGTGAAGCTCGAAGTCATCGGCGACGAGAAGACGCTGTTTCCCGACAACGAACAGCTCCTCGAAGCGACGCGCGTGCTCGTGCGTGAAGGGTTCGTCGTGCTTCCCTACACCACGGACGATCCGATCGTCTGCCGCAAGCTCGAGGACGCGGGCGCGTCGGCCGTCATGCCGCTCGGCGCCCCGATCGGCTCGGGCCTCGGCATCCAGAACCCCAACAACATCCGCATCATCCGCGAATTCTCCCGCGTCCCCGTCATCGTCGACGCCGGCGTCGGGACGGCGTCGGACGCGACGTTCGCGATGGAGCTCGGCGCCGACGCGGTGCTGATGAACACGGCGATCGCCGGCGCGCAGGATCCGGTGGCGATGGCCGAAGCGATGAAGCACGCCGTCCGCGCGGGCCGGCTCGCCTACGGGGCCGGACGCATTCCGCGGAAGCTGTACGCCACCGCCAGCAGCCCCGTCGAAGGACTCGTCGGCCGGTGAGCGCCGACCGCGCCTCGGCGAACCGCGCGTTCGACGAAGCGATCGCGAAGTTCGAAGACGCGCTGTCGAAGCTCGACGCCGCGCTGTCGGCGCCGCCCTCCGGTGAAGAAGCCGCGCACCTGCAGGCGCTCGAGAATCTCGCCGACGCGTCGCCGATGATGAAGCGGCAGAACGCGTTCAACGCGGCGATGGTGAAGGAGATCGGCCATCAGCGCGCGTTCGAGCGCGCGGTCGTCGAGCTGCTGCGCTGCCAGGCGGCCCTCGTCGCATTCCTCAGGACCATCAAGCCCTACGTCGACACCCGCGACTTCGCCGACGTCCTGCGCGCCATCTCGGACGACGACCTCAAGCGATCGGACGCGCTGCTCGCCCGCGATCGGCGGCGCGAGCTCCAGCTCGCGGACGTCGAAAAAGAACTGACGGCGATTCGCGCGCGCCTCGACGAGCTGCGGCGCACCGTAGCCTCGTGATCCGCCGGCCGGGTATCCTCAGGATCCTCCTCAGCGTTCTTCCCACCGCGCTGCTCCTCGCCGCGCTGGCGCACAGCGACACGCCGCTGCTCGCCCGCGTGCTCATCATCGGCATCGCCGGGCTCACGCTGTGGAATCCCGCGGCAGGCCTGCTGGCCACGGCCGCCCTTGCGCCGCTCGGCGCGTTCCTGATCGCGCTCGACGGCGTGCAGTACTTCCGGCTCACCGAGACCATCCTGCTGTCGTTTATTTCGATGTGGCTGCTCAGGCCGTCTGACGCAGACGGCCCCAGATTGCCGCGCTACGCGTGGATAGCCGCGTGGTGGTTTGCGATCCTGCTGGTGAGCCTGTGCGTCGGGCTCTCGCTGCAGCTGACGCGGTACCCCGACGCGCTTCGCATCAGCCTCGAGACGATCGCGCGCCACTACTTCACCTACGGCGATCCGACCGGCTACAGCGACGCCGCCCGCATCCTCGAGGGCTTCGCGCTCGTGGCGGCGACGATGGAGCTGATACGGCGGAGACCGGCGCTCGCGCGATCGCTCCCGGTCGCGCTGGCGGGCTCGGCGATCGCCGCGGCGGCCACGACCGTCTTCCTCTGGTTCGGCATCGGCCCGAAGCAGGTCCTCACGCGTGAAGCCGCGATCGGCTACCGCTTCGCCGCGCACGTCGCCGATCTCAACGCGGCCGGCTCGCATTTCACGATGGTGCTCTGCCTCGCGCTCGGGATCGCGATGCGCGAACGCGGACGGCGGCGGGCGTTCTGGATGTTCGCCGCGGCCGCGTGCGCGTTCGGCCTGTGGATGAGCGCGTCCCGCAGTGCGCTCGCCGCGGCCGGACTCGTGGTTCCCGCAGCATTCCTGTGGTCGAAGACGATCGAGTGGCCGCGACCACGGCGGCTGGCCATTATCGGCGGCGTCCTCGGCGTTCTGCTCGTGTTCGGCGCGGTGCGCGCCGTGCAGATCGAGCGCGATCCCACCTACACGGCGTCGGGCTTCCGGCAGCAGTTCATGATGTCGAGCTTCCGCGTCATCGGCACGCATCCGTACCTCGGCATCGGCCCCGGCCGGTACTACCGCGACTCGCCGAACTTCCTCGCGCCGCAGCTCGCGTGGGCGTACGGCTCGGAGAACGCGCACAACAACTTCCTGCAGGTGACGACCGAGGAAGGGATCATCGGGTTCTTCGTCTATGCGGCGTTCTTCGCGGGCGCGATCGGCCTGGCGTTTCGAGGATTGGCGGTCAACGCGCGAGATTGGCGGCTGCTCGGTGCGACGGCGGGCGTCATCGCCTTCCTCGGCACGTGCCTGATGGGACACCCGCTGCTCGTGCCGGAAGTTGCCGCCGCGTTTTTCGTACAGCTCGCGCTGGCTGCATCCCTTGGCGGATCAAACCTGCTGAACGGTAGCTTGCCAACTGGTAACTTGCCAACTGGTCGTGTCCGCCTTCAGGCGGACGATCAAGGTCCGGCTGAAGCCGGACACTACCTGTGGCGGGTGATCCAACGGTGGTGGGTGATCGCGGCGGGAACGATCGCGTTCGCGATCGTACCGGCGTGGACGCTCGAGAAACCGCTGGTGCCGGTGCATCTCGAGGAAGTGGACGGGATGTATTACGCAGACGAAGGGGCGGCCGAGGATCTGCCGTTTCACTGGACGCGGGAGTACGGGACCGTCTACGTGCCGAATCGGTTCAGGGTGATCGATCTGCCGCTGCGATCGCCGATCGCCGCCGTGACCAAGACGCCGACGCTCGTCGAGATCACGCTCGGCGGAAAAACACTCGTGAACAAGCTCGTCGGCGAGCACTGGACGACGGTCCGCCTGAACCTGCCGTCGCCGGAGCCGCCGCTGCTGTTCAACCGCGTCAGCCTTAAGGTCAACCGCACGGCACGCGTCGCCGATCTCATCCCCGGCTCCACCGACCAGCGCGTCGTCGGCGTCCAGGTCGCCGACTTCAACATCATCGTGGTCGCGTGGGAGTTCGTGCCTAAACCCGCCGTGGTTCCGCAGTAGCCATCACGCTCCACCATGTCAGCCGCTGCGCGCTTTCGGGCGGCCGGCCCGGCAGGACGAACGACCAGACGAAGCCGACGGCGAGCGTCGCCGCCCATCCGAGCGTCGACGGCCACATGAACCCGATGCGGCTGTGATACGCGACGTAGTAGCTCGTGAGCGAGCCGATCACGCCGGCGACGAGGGCGGCGGTGCTGGTGACGCGCCGGCTGAACATCGCGAGGATGTAGATGCCGAAGAGCGGGCCGCTGAACGCGTTGATCAGCTTGTTCGCGATTTCCAGCAGGCTGCCGATTTTCGACACGTTCATCGCGAGAATCGTCCCGAGGATGCCGAAACCGCCCGTCGCGACGCGTGACACGAACACGTCGCGCGCGTCGGCGGCGGCCGTCCTCGCCGTTTCCACGCCGCGAATCATCCGGTTGTAGATGTCAATGACGAGCACCGACGTGCACGAGTTGATCGCCGAGTCCACGCTCGACAGCGACGCCGCCATGATCGACGCGATGACGAGGCCGACGATGCCGGCCGGGAACGTCAGCGACATGAAGTACGGAAGGATCTTGTCGGTCGCGAAATCGGGCGGCAGCGGCCGCGTCTGAAAGAACGCCAGCAGCGCGAGCCCCACGAACGACAGCGCGAACATCCAGATGGCGTCGCCCGCGGCGTTGACGATGAACGCCCGGCGCGCCTCTTCGACCGACCGGGTGGTCTGCAGCCGCTGGACCATGATCTGATCCGAGGTGTACGACGCCATGCGGCCGACGACCATCGCGAACATGATCGCGACGACGTTCATCGGCTGGAAGAAGAACGCCTGGATCGAGCTGAAGTCCGCCGGCGCAATCGCCGACGTCTTCCCCGCCGCCCGTGCAATCGACCAGATGTTGCTGAAGCCGCCGCTGACCGACGCGGCGATCCACACGACCGCCGCCAGCCCGCCGAAGCGCACGCAGAACTGCGCGACGTCGTTCCAGATCACCGCCTCGATGCCGCCGAGCGCCGTATACGCCGTCACGATGACGCCCAGCCCGAGCACCAGGTACGTCACCGGAATGCGATCGCCGGTCGCCGTGCTGATGGCGAGCGACGGCACGTAGATCGCCGTCGCCATCCAGCCGAGGCGCCAGACGATGAAGATCACGGCCGCCAGCGCGCGGACGCGGACGTCGAACCGCGCTTCGAGATATTCGTAGGCGGTGAAGTAGTTCAGCCGGCGATAGAACGGCAGCGTGACCTTCGAGACCCACGGGTACAGGAAGAACCAGGAGCTCGTGCCGATCAGCAGGAACAGCCCGTACTTGATCGTCGCCGACGGCTGCATCAGGTAGTCGATGGCGCTGTCGAGCGCCGCCATCAGCGAGAGGCCGACCGGCAGCCACGCCATCGACTGCTTCGCGAGAAAGTACTCGTCGAGGCTCTTCTGCCGCCGCGAGAAATAGATGCCGACCCCCGCCAGCATCGCGAGATAGAGCACGATGATGACGATGTCGAGCGGGTGCAGGGATGTCTGAATCATGTCGTCGGGATCATGTCAGCGCCACGTATGTCAGCAGAGCGTCCTCCAGCCAGATCATCCAGCGCGCGGACCAGCGGTTTGCCGCGGTGCGGGCGGCCGTTCGATCGAGCGCGATGCCGTTGTTGCCGCGGTTCAGATCGAGCAGGAGGATGCGGTCGGGATCGACTTCCGCGCCGGCGGCCTTCGCCTGGCTGCGGTACTCGAACGTCGCGCTGCCCTCCCGGCCGTTTATCGTCTCACGCACCGAGTCCCCGTCGGCAAACATCGTGACGACGGGGAGCGGGCCGGAAAAGATCGCATCGCCGCGCCGGCGCACGGTGACCGTCGTGCGAAACCGGCCGTCCGCATCGGGCCGGCTGTCGAGCGCGTCGAGGGCATAGTCGAACGTGCCCGACTTCTTCAGCGCTTCGTCGAAGAGCCACGCGAGATTCTGTCCGCTGACACGCGACGCCACCGCGACGAAATCGTCGAGCGACGGCCGCAGGCCTCTGGACGCCGACAGGAACTCCAGGACGATCGCGTCGAACGCCGGGCTGCCGACAAAGCGCTCGAGCGTCCCCAGCGTGAGCAGCGCGCGGTCCGCGCCGCTCATCTGCGGCAGCTGCACGCGAAGATCCCGCGGGACGAACCCGCCGAAATACCGTCCCTCGGCGCGCCCGAAATACGGCGCGTAGTATTTGCGGTCGACGATCTTCGACACGCCGCGCCGCGCGCCGTATTCGATCAGCGCGCCGACAAACGCGGGAGGAAGCCCGCTGAGATCGAGGGCGTGGGAGAAATATTCGCGGCTGACGGCGCGTGCGGCTGCGGTCTCCGGCGCCATGGTCGCCTCCGCCGTCCACCACGGCGTGCGCGCGGGCGCGATGTCGATCGAGAGCGCCGGAAGCGGACCGAGCCATGTGCCGAGGACCAGGAGCGTCGTCCGTACGCCGTCGCGGTACCGCCCGAGATCGCGCTGATGCCCGGCGGGCACGTGCATCGTCACATCGATCTGCGGCAGATCCGATCCCGGTTTGACGGTGCGCCGATCGTCGGACGGCGGGCTGCTGCACGCGCCGATCAGCGCGCACAGCGCTCCGGCCGCCAGCAAACGCACTGGTAAGATAGTCATCGGCTGTGAAGCGGCGGACATTCGTCAAACTCACTGGCTCGGCGGTGCTCGGCTCGGCGCTCGGCCGGCGCGAGCTCTCCGCCGACGGCGGGACGACGCTCTACAACGGGATCCGTCTCGCCGATCCGTGGCCGCCTCGACGGCGCAGCCTCCCGGATCTGCCGGTCACGCCGCCGTACCTGGTCGATCCGCCGGCGGTGATTCCGATCGACGTCGGGCGCCAGTTGTTCGTCGACGACTTCCTGATCGAGCGGACGTCGCTCGTCCGCACGTTCCATCGGGCGGCATACCATCCCGCGAGTCCGATCCTCAAACCCGAGAAGCCGTGGGAGATCCACGACGGGTACGCCGAGCGCACGAAGACGCACGCGAACCCCGCGGCGATGCCGTTCAGCGACGGGGTGTTCTACGACCCGAAGGATCGCGTGTTCAAGATGTGGTACATGGGCGGCTACATCGAGAACACGTGCTACGCGACCTCGGCTGACGGGATTCATTGGGAGCGGCCGGTCCTCGACGTCGTCAAGAACACGAACGTCGTCGTCAACGCCAACCGCGATTCGTCGACCGTGTGGCTCGATCACGACGCGGCCGATCCGATGCAGCGGTTCAAGCTGGCCTACTGGAACGACTACTACCTCGAGCAGTACGTCTCGCCCGACGGCATCCACTGGACCAAGACCGGCAACTCGGGGTTTGCCGGCGATCGCACGACGTTCTTCTACAACCCGTTTCGCAAGATGTGGGCGTTCAGCCTGCGATCGGCGCAGCAGGACGGACCGCGCCACCGGCTGTACTGGGAGACGTCCGATTTCGTTCACGGGACGGGGTGGCAGCGCGGACAGCCGGTGGTCTGGACCGGGTCCGACAAACTCGATCCGAAGCGCTCCGATTACAACGTGCCGCCCGAGCTCTACAACCTGGACTGCGTTGCCTACGAAAGCCTCGTGCTCGGCCTCTTCACGATCTGGCGGGGTGAGCGGACGGAACGGGAGAAACCCAACGACATCTGCGTCGGCTACAGCCGCGACGGTTTTCACTGGGCCCGGCCCGATCGCGACGTCTTCATGGGCGTGTCGGAGCGCTACGGCGACTGGAACTGGGCCAACGTGCAGTCGGCCGGAGGCTGCTGCCTGGTCGTCGGCGACATGCTGTACTTCTACGTGAGCGCGCGCCACGGCTTGAAGGGCACCCAACTGCCCGACGTCTGCTCGACCGGCCTCGCGATTCTCAGACGCGACGGCTTCGTGTCGATGGATCATCCCGGCACCGCGAAAGTCGAGCGGGTTCCGCAGGGACTGGCACCAGGCACGCTGATCACGCGGCCGGTGCGCTTCAGCGGCAGGCATCTGTTCGTCAATGCCGCCGCGGCGTCGGGTGAGCTGCGGGTGGAAATACTCGACGAGGGCGGCAAGACGATCGCGCCGTTCACGAGCGCGGCGTGCGTGCCGGTTCGCGGCGACAAGACGGCCGCACCGGTTGCATGGAACGGCGTGCAGGATTTGGGCATGCTGGCGAACCGTCCCGTGAGATTCAAGTTCCAGATGACGAACGGCTCGCTCTACGCGTTCTGGGTCAGCGCCGATGCGAGCGGTGCGAGCCGCGGGTACGTCGCCGCCGGCGGTCCCGGCTTCACCGGGCCAATCGATATTGTCGGCCGGCGCTGACGCTGACGCCTTCGCGCTACACCCGGCCGCGCATCCAGTAGTAAATCCAGCCCATGTAGTCGTAGATGGCCGCGTTCGAGAGCAGCTGCGAGTCGTCGTTCGGGACGAAGAACGGCGGCGGCTGGACGTGATCCGATCGCAGCAGCGTCACCGAGGGGACGGGATCGAATCCGGCCTTTCGGAACACCGCCAGCGCCCGGCGCATGTGCATCGGCGAGGTGACGATCACGAACTGCCGCACGTGCTGGTTCTCGAGAATCGGCCGGATGGTCCGGGGATGGTCGAAGGTGTCCTTCGCGAGGACGTCGAGCGCGATGTTCGCGGCGGGCACGCCGGCGGCGACAAGGGCATCGGCCATGGGCCGCGATTCCGGCTCCAGCTCGACGCGTTCATCGGCGATTCCGCCCGAAACGATCGCCAGGCGCGCGCCAATCAGCTTGTAGACGCGGGCGCCTTCCAGCACGCGCAGCGTTGACGCCGACGAGAGTTGCGTCAGCACGACGCCGCCGGCGCGAGTCGTCTCCCCGCCACCCGACAGAATCACGACGGTATCCGCGCCACGCGCCTCTTCACGCGTCCGGATCTGCGTGAGACCGCGGGTCAGCGGAAACATGAACAGGCTCGAGCCCATCGGCGTCGTGCCCAGATAAAAGAGGACGAGCGCCGCGACGAGCAGCCGCCACGGCCGGCGCGACGAGGGCCGCCGCCACCACCACACCGCGACGATCGTGAGGACGATCACGACGGTCAGCGGCGCGTCGAGGCGCAGCAGCGCCTTCAGGAACGTGTAGAACTCGGGCAGGATCAGCCCTTGATCTGGTGGATGGTGGCGCCGCGGGACGGCGGCTTCTCGGCGTCGGCGTCGGCGTCGGCGTCCTCGGCCTCGACGAGCGATTCGAGGCCGACGCGCAGGCGGGACAGCTTCACGCCTTTCTCGGAGCAGAGCGTCGTCAGGTTATGTACCCGCTCCTGCGGCATCGACCTGCAGCTGATGACGATGCTGTCGACCGACCGTGAGTTGATCAGCACGGTCAGCGCGGAGAAGCCCCCGAGGACCGAATAGCCCATCACCCGGACGCCGGCCTTGCGCGGGTCGTCGTCGATGAAGCCGATGAGGCGGTTGTCCACGTCCTGGTTCAGCAGCTCGTGGATGACGAGACCGCCGCCGTCGCCGGCGCCGTAGATGGCGACGCGAGTCCCCGAACGGCGCTGGCGCTGCACGAACTCGCCGGCGAGGCGGAACGAGGCACGCGACAGCGTGACGGCAATCAGCACGAGCACCGCGTAAATCGCGAACACGGTCCGCGAGTACGCGAAGTAGTGATAGACGTAGAGGATGAAGAGCTGCGCGCCAATCGCGCCGAGCGCGACGCCCTTGGCAATGCCGATCGAATCCATCATGCCGAAGTGCCGCCAGGCGCCACGGTAAACGCCGACGGCGAAGAACCCGATCATCTGCGCGGCGAGCAGAATCGGGAACGACTGATAGAACGTGTCGAAGTTCTTCGCGAACTCTTCCGGGTCCTCGAACCTGAGCTTGTACGCCGTGTAGTAGCACAGCGATACGAGGCAGCAGTCGAGGAGCACTTCCGCGACGCGGCGCTTGTAGACGAAGTCGACGACGATCGGCGTGACGTTGCCCGACGCGGCCTGCTGATCGTCCTCGTCGTACACGCGGATGCCCGCCAGATAGACGGCGAAGAGCGCCATGGCGACGACGAACGCGAATCCTGCCGCGCCAACCGACCACGACTGGCTCTTGAAGTCGATCGCGATGCCCAGGCCGCCGCCGACCGCCGCGAGCGCCCACAACAGCGCGACGGCCGCGCGCTCGGACAGGCCGATGGCGACCAGCCGGTGGGATGTGTGGTCGCGGCCGCCCTGCGAGGCGCGGCGCCCGAAGAACCAGCGCGACAGCGTGACGAGCGTCGTGTCGAAGATCGGAATCAGCAGCACGAGCACCGGCGCCGCGATGATCGACAGCAGATCGGTGCGGCCGGCGGTCGAGCCCTTCGTGCTCAAGGTCACGGCCGCCAGACTGAAGCCGAGCAGGAGGCTCCCGCTGTCGCCCATGAAGATCGACGCCGGGTGGACGTTGTAGACGAGGAAGCCGGCGACGGCGCCGAGCAGGATCGCGAGATACCGGGCGGCCGCGAACGTGTGCGCGCCGGCGCCGGGCAGCAGGCTGATGAGGAGCGACCCGCCGACGATCATCGCAATGCCGCCGCAGAGCCCGTCCATGTTGTCGAGGAGGTTGAACGCGTTCGTCATGCCGACGACCCACACGAGCGTGAGGATCGTGTCGAGCGTGAACGAGCGGTCGATCCAGTTGAGGCGGTAGCCGAAGAAGAGCAGCGCCGACGCGCCGGCAATCTGCGCGATCAGCTTCGTCGCGGGCTTCAGCGACAGGATGTCGTCGACCAGGCCGACCGTGAACATGAACGCGGCGGCGCCGACCAGGACCGCGAGCTCCCGCTGAACACGGAAGATGACGACGCAGACGAAGAGACTGGCGGCGATCGCCGCGCCGCCGAACATCGCGACGGGCCGCTTGTGCCAGCGGTCCTCGCGCGGCTTCGCGACGCAGCCGAGCCGCGTGGCGATCGCGCGCGCCACGGGCACGAACACGAGCGACAACAGCAGCGCCAGGCCGAACGGCGCCGCGATGGAGCTCGTCAGTTCAAACACGGAAAGACCGCCTGCTCAGGATGATGGGACATGGTAGCACTGCAGCCAGCGTTCGAAACAGACCAGCGTCCACAGCCGGTGTCCCGCGTTGACGCGCCCCAGCTGGTGCGCATCGATGAGCTGTTCCACCGCCCCGCGCTCCAGGTACGGCTTCGACGCCGCTGACGGCCCGAGCAACTGGTCTCGTACGTAGTCCCGGAGTTCGCCTCTGAACCACGCGTCGAGGGGCACGCCGAAGCCGGTCTTCGGCCGCTTGTCGATGTCCGCCGGCACGAGGTCCGAGAATGCGTCCCGCAGAATCGCCTTCGCCCGGCTTCCGTCGAGCTTGAACGGCCCCGGCAGCGACGCCGCGTACTCGGTGAGCCCCGTATCGAGCAGCGGACACCGCGCTTCGAGCGAGTTCGCCATCGAGCAGCGATCGGTCTTCACGAGCAGATCGTCCGGCAGATACGACGCGTAGTTGACGGCGAGGAGACGATTGAGCGGCGACGCGCCGCGCGACGTCTCGACGGCGTTCGAGACGTGCGCGAGCGGATCGACGGGCGGACAGCGGACGAACGAGGTCACGTCCTCCTGGAAAATGCTGTTCCAGCGCACCAGCCGCTCGAGGAGCGGGATGTTCATGAACTTCGCGAACCGGCGCGCGCGCGCAAGGAGATGCCGTTCGTGCGGCGCGTCCGGCAGCAACGACAGGCCGGCCTCGAGGAGCGGGCGGGTGAAGCCCGGCAGGCGATCCGCGGCGAGCGCCGCCGAAAATCTCAGGTAGCCCGCAAACAGCTCGTCGCCGCCGTCGCCCGTCAGGACCACGGTCACGTGCTTCCGGGTCAGCTCGGACACGAGGAACGTCGGTATCGCCGACGAATCGCCGAACGGGCCGTCGTGGTGCCAGATCAACTTGTCGATCAGATCCACGGCCGACGGCTTGACGCGAAACTCGTGATGCTCGGTCTTGAACCTCGCCGCAATGCCGCGCGCCGCCGCCGTCTCGTCGAAGTCGGGCGCGCCGTCGAAGCCAATCGTGAACGTCTTCACCGGTTCGTTCATCAGCCGGCTCATGGTGCCGACGACGATCGTCGAGTCGATCCCGGCGCTCAGAAATGCACCGAGCGGGACGTCGCTGACGAGCCGGCGCTTGACCGCGCCCGTCACCAGCTCGCGGATCTGTTCGCGCGCCGAGGGGCGATCGACCTTCCGCTCCTCTCCCTCCGCCGGAAACCTCAGCTGCCAGTAACGCCGCGACCCGATCCGGCCGCTCGCGTCGACGACGACGACGCCAGCCGGGTCGACCTGCGTGACATTCCGGTAGAACGTTGCCGGGCCGGGCACGTAGCCGTACGTGAAGTACGGCCCGAGCTGCCGCTCGTCGATGCCGGTCTTCACGTCCGGATGCGCGAAGATCGCCTTCATCTCCGAGCCGAACACCAGCCGCGTGCGGTCCTGATAGACGTAGAGCGGCTTCTTGCCTGCGCGATCGCGCGCGAGCACGAGCCGTTTTTCGCGGGCGTCCCAGATCGCGATCGCGAACATCCCGTCGATCTCCTCGACGAACGCCGGGCCCACGTCCTCGTACAGGTGCACGAGAACTTCCGTGTCGCTCTGCGATCGGAACCGGTGGCCGCGCGCGACGAGCTTCGCGCGCAGCGCCTGGAAGTTGTAGATCTCGCCGTTGAACACGACGCGAACCGCGCCGTCCTCGTTGGCCATCGGCTGGCTCGCGAGCGGTGACAGATCGATGATCGCCAGGCGCCTGAACCCCAGCCCCGCGCGGGCGTCGTCGCTCACGAAGACGCCCTTGTCGTCGGGCCCGCGGTGCTCGAGGCGATCGCGCATGGCGGCAATCGTCCCCGCGCTCACGGGCGCGCCGTCGAACGTCAGCTCACCGCAGATGCCGCACACTGAATCGCACCTTGAACAACACGTACATCGCGTCGAATCCGTCGGTCCACCTGATCTTCTTGCCCTCGTCGACGCGGCGAGGGTGATAGCTGATCGGCACTTCGATGATGCGCCGTCCCGCGCGCAGCAGTTTCGCCGTGAGCTCCGGCTCGAAGTCGAAGCCCACGCAGCGCAGGCGGATGCCGTCCAGCACGTGCCGGCGGAAGACCTTGTAGGCGGTCTCCATGTCGGTCAGCCGAGCGCCGAACAACACGTTGGTAAACCACGTGAGCATCCGGTTGCCCAGCCGCGTCCTGAGCGACACGCGCGCCGTCGGCTTCAGGAAACGCGATCCATAGACGACGTCGGTCTGCCCGGCGAGGATCGGCGCGATGAGCGTGCCGTACTCCTGCGGGTCGAGCTCGAGGTCCGCGTCCTGAATGAGGATGACGTCGCCGGTCGCGTAGCGCAGGCCGAGCCGGACCGCCGCGCCCTTGCCGACGTTGATCTGCAGCTCGTGAATCGAGATGCGCGGGTCGGAGTTCCAGGGGCTCTTCGCCATCGCGTCGCGCGTGCCGTCGCTGCTGCCATCGTTGGCGATGATGATTTCCTTCTCGACGCCGGGCAGGTCGACGGACCTCACCCGCTCGACGATCTCGCTGATCGTCTGCTCTTCGTTGTAGACGGGGATGATGATCGAGAGCTTCACCGGTACAATTGATGTTCAAAATGAAGAAAGACGTCCGCCTGAAGGCGGACACTACCGTTACCCTTGCCTGCCTTCTGTCGCTGGCGATCGGGCTGTTCTTCCTGTTCGTCCGCGCGCCGCACCCCTGGGGCTGGAACGGATTCGATCACTACCATGAGCTCGCGCTGGCGCTCGCCTCGGGCCAGCCGTTCCCGACGATGGAAGTGCCGTGGGGATACGCGTACTTCCTCTCGGCGTTCTATCGCCTCTTCGGCGACCGCCCGTGGATTCCGCTCGTCGTTCAGGTCGCACTGAACGCGACGACTCCATTGGTGCTGTTCGTGCTCGCCCGCCGATGGACCGATGAGACGACGGCGGCGGTGGCGGCGCTGCTGCTCGGGGCGTTCTCCTTCAACACCGTCTACGCGTCGACGCAGTCCTCGGACGCGATCTGCACGGTGCTCTTCCTGACGGCGATTCTCGTCTTCATGCGCGGCGTCGACGAGGACCGGCGGCTGTGGTTCGCGGCGGCGGGACTGATCGCCGGCGTCATGTCGCAGTTCCGGCCGAATCTGATCTTGATTCCCGGCGTGCTCGCGGCGTACGCGATCTGGAAGGCGCCGGCACGGCGATCCGTCATGAACGCCGTCGTGCTGCTCGTCTGTGCCTGCGCGACGCTCGCGCCCTGGGTGGTGCGGAACTATCGGCTCACGAAAACCATCGTCCCGACGAGCGTTCACGGCGGTGCGCAGCTGTGGTACGGCTCGCTGCAGGTCGGCCGCTACCTGGACAGCCGCGGCTACAACCCCGGCTCGGTCTTCGAGTCGCCGGCCTTCGAGTACACCAGCCTCGACGGCGTCCCCTTGCTCGTCACCGGCGGCGTCATGACCTGCGCGATCGACGACAAGCACGGCTCGCTGACGCTGTTCTACTGGACTGACTTCGACCCGGTGAAAAAGCGTCTGGCACCGGCGACCCTCAATCCGAAGACCGGGCGATTTACGTTCGGGCTGCCGCCGCCTGAAGGCGACAGCGCGGCCTATTACTACTACTTCGAAGCTGCCTGGGACTCGACGCGAGTCGATACCCCGGCGCTCGGGCCGGACGCACCGTTCGTGTATTTCGTCAGTCAGGATCACCTCGGGGACATGGACCGGTATTCCGATCTGCTGGACATCTTCGACGTCGTCCGGCTGGCGCGTCACGAGGCGTGGGGCGAGCCCGTCGAGGCGGCCGGCGTGCTCGCGCGCGCCGGCATCGTGGACGTCAAAGGCGCCGCGTCACGGCTGGTCAACGTCGAGGCCCACGTCGAGCACGACGAGCAGACCGCGCGAATCCAGCTCGACGGCGGCTCCTCGATCACGATTCCGCGGGCGTGGCGAGGGCGCATTACCGATCTCACGGTCGCCGGGCCGTACGCAGAGGCGCTGATGTACGCCCGCGCGTCGCTGGCCGCGCTGTCCCGTCCGGCGCCTGCGATCACGCGCGAGGACGCCGCGTGCGGCGGAGTCGGCGAGGTCAAAGTCAACGACGCGTTCTACCGCGTGCAGCCGCAGGCGATGCGCCGGTACTCCGCGCTCGCCTTCGACAACATCCGCCGCAACCCGTTCGCGTTCTTCACGGCCTCGCTCTATCGCGCCTATCGCGTCTTCGTCGTCGTCGGCACGACCGACAAGTGGACCAACCAGCAGTTCGCCGGCGCGAGGCTGATCTACGCCGCGGCAACGGTCGCGTCGCTGACGGTCCTCGGCCTCTTCATCGCCGGCATCGTCATCCTCTGGCGGCGGGGCGCGGACATCCTGCTGCCGCTCGCGCTCATTCTCTATGTGCCGCTGACGATCGCGCCGCTGCTCACGAACATGCGGTACTCGGTCACTGTCCAGCCGCTGATGTTTGTTTTCGTTGCTGCAACGCTTGCGGCAGCACGTGATCGCGCAGGTACTCGAACAGCACGTCGGCCTTGACGAGGTTGGTGTTGCCGAACGAATGGCCGCTCCAGCCGGGCATCTGCCGCGGCCGCGTGTGGAGCAGCGCGTCGTGGCTGCTGACGACCGGCGTCTCGGTCCCGATGACTTTGCTTTCCAGCACAGTGGGATCCGAAGCTTGGAATTCACGTGACTTGAAGTCGCGGCC
>JADMIO010972822.1_pt1 | contig 27601 bp, 21 predicted proteins | sample 8958161 | NCBI WGS metagenome assembly JADMIO01 (sample SAMN16585339, study PRJNA669376) | soil metagenome | isolation source: Crop rotation soil | place: USA: Cullars Rotation, Alabama | collected 2011
TGTCGCCGGTGACCGCGCGCGCCTTGTCGACCAGGTCGAGGAACTCGGCGCGATAGCCCCAGCGGTCCTCGCCGATGGCGCCGGCGGCGAGGGCGCGCACGTTGCCCCAGCCGAAAGCGCCGACGTGGCTGCCGCCGCGCAACAGGTCGGCATAGGCGGCGACCGCCGCCGACCAGCGCAGGCGCGGGCTCGCCGCAGCCTGCATCTGCGCGCGCGCCAGCGGCTTCTCGATCAGCCGGCTGGTCTCGGCGCCGGGCTGCTTGTAGCGCAGGCGCAGCAGGCCGAGTTCGTCGGCCTTGCCTCCGGCGGCGAGACTCTTGCCGCCGTAACGCAGCGGATCCACGCTCTGCCCGCCGGAACCCACCAGGGTCAGCTCGTACAGCGCGGTGACGTCGTGGCCCGCGCCGATCTCCCCGGCGTCGACCTGGTCGTTGTTGAAATCCTCGCGGCGCAGCGCGCGATTCTCGTAACCGATCAGGCGGTACTCGGCGACCACGGCAGGATTGAATTCCACCTGGATCTTCACGTCCTGCGCGATGGTGAGCATGGCCGAGGACAGTTCCTCCGACAGCACCTTGTTCGCTTCGCGCAAGGAATCGATGTAGGAGTGGTTGCCGTTGCCCAGGTCGGCCAGGCGCTCGGCCATCGCGTCGTTGTAGTTGCCGGTGCCGAAGCCCAGCGTGGTCAGCGCGATGCCGCTCTTGCGCTGGTCGGAGATCATCGTCTCCAGCGCCTTCTGGTCGAAGGTGCCGACGTTGAAGTCGCCGTCGGTGGCGAGCAGCACGCGGTTGACGCCGTTGCGGATGTAGGCCTGCTTGGCCATCGCATACGCGAGCTGCAGGCCTTCGCCGCCGTTGGTGGAGCCGCCGGACTCGAGCTGGTTGAGCGCGGCGAGGATCGCCGGCTTGTCGGCGCCGGACGTCGGCGGCAGCACCAGGCCGGCGCTGCCGGCGTAGGCGACCATGGTGATGCGGTCCTGCGGGCGCAGCTGCGCGACCAGGCCGGCGAAGGCCTGCTTGAGCAGCGGCAGCTTGTCGGGATCGGTCATCGAGCCGGAGGTGTCGATCAGGAACACCAGGTTCGCGGCGGGGATCTGGCTCTTCTCCACGCGGAAGCCCTGGATGCCGACCTGCAGCAACTGGTGCTTCGCGTTCCAGGGCGCGGGCGCGACTTCCGTGCTCACCAGGAAGGGCACCTCGCGCGTGGCCGGCGCGGGATAGCCGTAGTCGAAGTAGTTGATCATCTCCTCGGCGCGCACCGAATCCTTCGGCGGGCGCTCGCCGGACGCCAGCATGCGGCGCACGTTGCTGTAGCTGCCGGTGTCGACGTCGATGGAGAAGGTGCTGACCGGATCTTCGGCCGCGAGGTGGATCGGGTTGTCCTCGATTTCCTGGTAGTGCTCGGTGTTCTGCTCGGGCATCACCGCGACCGGGCCGTTGTAGCTGTAGACCATGGCCGGCGGCGGGGGCGGTGCGCTCATCGGCGCAGGCATCGGCTGCGCATAGCCCAGCGCGCCGCCCACCGCCGCCTTCTGGCGCATGGTCTTCATCGCTTCGTCGCGGCGGCCGCCGGCGGCATTGGCCGCGGCTTCGGCAGCGAAGGCGGCGTGGTCGGCGGTGGCCTGGGCCGCGGACGCGGGCTCGGCCTCGGTGGGCGCCGGCACGCTGACGGCGCTGACGTCGTCGAGTTCCTGGTCGACGGGCTGGACCGGCGCGATTTCCGCGGCGTTCTTGCCGGTATCGGTGTTGCTCGAAGCTTCCTCGTGCACGGCGGTCTTGTTGCAGGCGCCGACGCTGAGGGTGAGGGCAATCGCAAGGGCAAGCGGGCTGAGGCGCATGGCGGCACTCCGTTGGGGGTCGCCAAGTCAAACGCCCCAGCCCTGCGAACGGGGTTAGCCGGGCGGCTCCCCTTCGACGCGCAGGTGCAGGCGGCCTTCGCCCAGTTGCGCTTCCACGCGCTGGCCGGGGGCGGCATCCGCGGCGCGGCGCAGGATCGCGCCGCCTTCGGCGTCGCGCAGCACGGCGTAACCGCGCGCCAGCGTGGCCAGCGGGCTCACCGTCGCCAGCGTGCGCGCGAGCAGCTCGACGCGCTGCGCACGCTGGTCCAGGCGGCGGCGCATGCCGGTGGCCAGGCGCTGGCCGAGCAGGGCGAGGCGATGGCGGCCGCGTTCCAGGCGCATCTGCGGGCGCAGCGATTGCAGGCGCAGCCCGGCGACGTCGCTGCGTTGCGCGAGCGCGGACAGCCGGCGTTGCATCGCGCGCTCCAGGCGCGCGTGCAATTGCCGCAGGCGCGCCTGCATTTCGCCGGCTTCGGGCACCAGCAGTTCGGCCGCGGCCGAGGGCGTGGGCGCGCGCAGGTCGGCGGCGAAGTCGGAGAGGCTGAAATCGATCTCGTGCCCGACTGCGGACACGACGGGGACGGAGGAGCCGACTATCGCGCGCGCCAGCGCCTCGTCGTTGAACGACCACAGGTCCTCGAGCGAGCCGCCGCCGCGCGTCAGCAGGATCACGTCGTAGCGGCCCGAGGCGGAGGCGCGCTCGAGCATCGTGCGGATTTCCGCCGCCGCGGTGGCGCCCTGCACGGCGACCGGCAGCACGTCCACGTGCAGCAGCGGCCAGCGCCGCGACAGCACGGTGAGCACGTCGCGCACCGCCGCGCCGCGCGCCGAGGTGACCACCGCCAGGTGGCGCGCGAAACGCGGCAGCGGGCGCTTGCGCGCGGCGTCGAACAGTCCTTCCGCGGCCAGGCGCGCCTTCAGTTCCTCGAATGCGCGGCGCAGTTCGCCTTCGCCGCCTTCCTCCATGTGCTCGAGCACGAGCTGGTACTCGCCGCGCGCCTCGTACAGGGTCAGGCGGCCGCGCACCAGCACCTTCATGCCGTTGCGCGGCGCGAAGCGCAGGCGCGAGGCCTGCATGCGGAACATCGCGCAGCGTACCTGCGCGTGCTCGTCCTTCAGGGTGAAGTACAGGTGGCCGGAGGCCGGGCGCGCGAGGTTGCTGATTTCGCCCTCCACCCAGACCTGGGCGAAGGCGCCTTCGAGCAGTTCGCGCGCCAGGGTATTCAGTTGCACCGGGGTGACGACGTGACGACCCGGGCGCTGGAGAAGCTCTGCCATGGCTCCCATTCTACCCGGCACGGCGCGCGGGCCCTGCTAAACTGCCCCCGCGACGCCGAGGGTTCCCATGACGATGTCCGTGCCGTACCGACTGCTGAGCGAGGGCATGCCGCCGCCGCGGAGCGCGGGTTCGTTCAATTTCGCCGCCGATCCGCGCAAGGCCCGGCAATGGGTCGCGGCGCTGCCGCGCGCGAACGCCCTGGCCACGCAGCAAAGCCTCGGCAACGCACTCGACAGCCTGGGCAGCCAGCGCCTGGACGGCGCCACGCGCCTGGGCGTGCTGGAGGAATTGCGGCCGGCGGTCGGCGAATCGATCGGCCTGCTCAAGTCCGAGTACGCCTCCAGCCCGCTGCCGCTCGATGCCAGCCGCGCCAACGCCGCCTACCAGGTGGAATGGTTCCACTGCGCGATGGCGCAGTCCTACCGCAAGGCAGCGGTGGAGATCTGCGCGCCCGAAGGCAGCATCCCTATGCTGCGCGGCGGCACCGTCGCGCTCGCGCTGGCGCGCTCGGCCTGGCATTTCACCCAGGCCCTCGCGGTGGCCTGGCGCCTGTATCGCGCGCCGGCCGACGGCGTCTGGCAGGGCCTGCACCGCGTGCATCGCTTCGCGGTGGAACAGAAGCTGGATACGCGCCAGGTCGCCGATCCGCTCGCCGGCGGCTCGAACGAATTGCGCGTGCTGTACCTGCGCGCGCTGCTCACCGCGGTGACCCATCCGCTCGCGTTCAGCCAGGCCGAGCAGGACCTGCTGTGGCAGGTGACCAGCGAACTGGCCACGCGCAGCGCGCTGTTGCGCATGGAACCGGAGGGCAACGCGCCGCCGGTGCCGGAGGACGCCGACCGCGGACCGGGCAGCATCACGCTCGACGAGCAGCCCACGCGCTGGCTGGACATCTCCGCCTTCGTCGCCGAAGTCGACGCGGCGATCTCGCGGCAGAAGGACGGCTTCTCCAGCCTGATGCCGGCGCGCGGCAACGGCGTGCGCGTGTCGGTCGACATGCTGCTGCGGCTCAAGCGCGCCTTCGGCCTGGCCGCGGCGCGCACGCATGCGCGCCTGCCCGGCGGGCACGTGCTGCGCACCGTGTTCGGGCTGAGCAGCCTGCATTTCTACCTGGCCGGGCAGCGCGATTTCGACGCCTTCCTGCGCCAGGCCACGCAACGCACGGCGCAGGGCCGCCACGAGTGGGCGCACACGCACACTGACGCCTCGCGCGTGCCGATCCACGAAGGCCGCGTGCTCGACCAGAGCCTGGGCGGCTACCGCATGGCCTGGGCGCAGGCGAACCAGATCCGCGCGCGCGTCGGCGAGCTGGTCGGCCTGACGCTGGCCGAGCCGGAAGAGATGCGCCCGGACTGGATGCTCGGCGTGGTGCGCTGGTTGCGCTACGAGGACGATGGCGGCCTGTCGGCCGGCGTCGAGCTGGTGGCGCGGCGCACCGGCGCGATCGGCCTGCGCGTGCACGGCCAGGACGGCTTCGCGCGCGAACCGGTGCGCGCTGTGGAGATGGAATCGCTGGTCGACGAAGGAGAGATCCATTTCCTTGCGCCCAACAGCATGGACACCGGCGCCGCGCGCATCGAAGTGGTGCGCGACATCGCCGAGCGCGGCCTGGTCGACGCGCCGCAGGTCGAGGAAATCCTCGCCGGCATCAACCTGCTGGTGAATGCCGGCGATTACGCGCTGCTGCGGCCCCTGCGCGTGGACCAGGCCAACCCGGTGCCGGAGCAGGCGACCACGTGAGCGAGCCGTCCGGCGCGCCCCGGCGCGCGACTCCCACGGTGCGGGTCGGCAAGGTCGAGGTGGGTTCAAGCCACCCGATCGTGGTGCAGTCGATGACCAATACCGACACCGCCGACGTCGCCGCGACGGTGAAGCAGGTCGCCGACCTGTGGCGCGCGGGCTCCGAGCTGGTGCGCGTCACCGTCAACAATCCGGAGTCGGCCGCCGCGGTGCCGCGCATCGTGGACAAGCTCGCGCTGATGGGCGTGGACGTGCCGATCGTCGGCGACTTCCACTACAACGGCCACCAGCTGCTGGCCGCCGAGCCGGCCTGCGCGCAGGCGCTGGCCAAGTACCGCATCAATCCGGGCAACGTCGGCTTCGGGCGCAAGCGCGACGCGCAGTTCGGCGCGATCGTCGAATTCGCGATCAAGTACGACAAGCCGGTGCGCATCGGCGTGAACTGGGGCTCGCTCGACCAGGTGCTGGCGCAGCAGTTGATGGACGAGAACCACGAGCGCGCCGAGCCCTGGGACGCCGGCCGCGTGCTGCGCGAGGCGCTGGTGCGCTCGGCCATCGACTCGGCGCAGAAGGCCATCGAGATCGGCCTGCCCGAAGACCGAATCATCCTGTCGGCGAAGGTCAGCGGCGTGCAGGAACTGATTGCGGTGTACCGCGACCTCGCCGCGCGCTGCCGCTTCCCGCTGCACCTGGGCCTGACCGAGGCGGGCATGGGCAGCAAGGGCATCGTTGCTTCCACGGCCGCATTGGCGGTGCTGCTGCAGGAAGGCATCGGCGACACCATCCGCATCTCGCTCACGCCCGAGCCGGGCGCCTCGCGCACGCAGGAGGTGATCGTCGCGCAGGAGCTGCTGCAGACCATGGGCCTGCGCGCCTTCACCCCGCTGGTTACCGCCTGCCCGGGTTGCGGCCGCACCACCTCCGAGTTCTTCCAGGAGCTGGCCAAGACCGTGCAGGAACACGTGCGCGAGCGCATGCCGCACTGGAAGATCAGCAACCCCGGGGCCGAGCACCTGACTCTAGCCGTAATGGGCTGCGTGGTGAACGGCCCGGGCGAATCGCGCCATGCGAACATCGGCATCTCGCTGCCGGGAACCGGCGAAGCGCCCAGCGCCCCCGTGTTCATCGACGGCGAGAAGGCGATGACGCTGCGCGGGGAGAACATCGCCGCGGAGTTCGTCACGATCATCGACGAATACGTGGCCAAGACCTATGTCCGGGAAGGAACCTGAGGCAACGGTAGCGAAGCAGGCGGTTGCCGCGACCGGCACCGAGATCAAATACGGATTGCGCTTCGTCAGCCGTGAATCGCTGCGCATCCTGCTGGCCTTCCTGGTCATCCTGGTGCCGCTGTCGGCCTTCGCCGGGCTCGCCGACGAATTGCGCGAGGGCAACGGCTTCTTCTTCGACCAGCCCGTCCTGCTGTTCCTGCACAACCTTGCCTCGCCGGGCATCGATTTCTTCTTCGTCACGGTGTCCAAGCTCGGCTACCAGTACGGCGTGCTGCCCTTCGATGCGCTGGTCGCGGCCTGGCTGGTGTGGAAGCGGCGTTATCGCGACGCGCTGTTCTTCATGCTCGCGGTGGTCGGCTCGCTGCTGGTGAACCTGGGTGCCAAGAACCACTTCACCCGCCTGCGCCCGACGCTGTGGCAGACCATCACGCCCGAGACCACCTACAGCTTCCCGAGCGGACACGCGATGGGCTCGGCCACGCTCGCCACGGCGCTGGTGTTGCTGGCCTGGCCGGGCAAGTGGCGCTGGCGGGTGTCGATCCCGGCGGTCGTGTTCGCGCTGCTGGTCGGCACCTCGCGTGTATACCTGGGCGTGCATTTTCCTTCCGACATCCTGGCCGGCTGGAGCGCGGCCTGCGCGTGGGTGCTGGCGATGCACTGGCTGGTGGCCGCGCGCGCGCCGCCGCCACCGCACCATCCCGACGCGCCGGCGGCGCACGACAACATCCAGGATTCGGGCGTCGCGCAGAAGGCGGTGGCCGAGGGCAAGAAGCCCGCCTGATCTTGCCTGGGCGCGGCCGATGCGCAACGCATGGAAGATCGTCGGCGCGCGCGGACCCACGATCAACGTGAACGGGACCTTGCGGCGAGGCTGGATGTTAGGCCCTTGCTCAGGGACGGCTTCCTAGAGTTCGCGCCTGGGCGCCCGCTTGCGCCAGGAAGGAACGACCGGATGTTGGCAAGGATGCTGGCCTGCTGTGTGCTGCTGTCGACGATGGCGCCGGCGGCGCGCGCGCAGGACGAAAGCCCGGAGAAGGAAGCCTGCCGCCAGGAAGAGCGGGCGCAGGGCAGCGGCGAAGCCGGCGCCAAGATCAAGTGCGCGGTGAAGGCAGTGTTCCAGAGCCGCATCCGCAACAAGCCAGACGAAGACGCGGTGGAGATGACGGTCGGCGCGCCGCCGATGCATGTCGAGGATACCGACACGCCGGGCGACGGCACCTGGGAAATCAACATCGGCATGGAAGCCGAGTGGACGCACGGCGAACATGCCATCGAGGCGCCGACCGCGGACATCAACTACGGCGTCGGCGACCGCGTGCAGCTCACCTACGAGGTGCCCTATGTCTGGTTGCGCGACGACGGCGACGACGACGAGGCGGCGATGCGCGCGCAGGGCGTGGGCGATTCCACGCTCGGCCTGAAGTACCGCTTCTACGACAACGAGGAGCGCGGCCTGTCCTTCGCGCTGTACCCGCAACTGCGCGTGCGCACGCCGGGAGGCAAGCGCGAAGTCTCCGAGGGCGGGACCACCTTCATCCTGCCGCTGGTGCTGACCAGCGAGTTCGAGCACTTTTCGATCTCCGCCGACCTCGGCGTCGAGGCTTCGGACGAGGAGCGCCGCTGGTTCGCCGGTGCCGGCATCGGCTGGCGGCTGGGCGAACGCACCGCGCTGATGGCCGAGCTCGCCGGCGAAGACTTGAACGCGCCCGAGCGTCGCTGGCAGGCCGGCGTAGGCCTGCGCCGCAAGCTGCACGAAGGGCGCTCGCTATCGGCGAGCCTGGGGCGCGACGTGTACGCCGGCGGCGGCGAACCGAAGCACAACCACTTCGTGCTCGCCTACTCGATGGAGTTCGGCGGCAAGTAGACGCCAGGGCGGTGCAGTTCCATCACGCGCTCGGGATGGGCGAGGGCGGTGAAGCCGAATTTTTCGTACAGGCCATGCGCGTCGCGGGTGACCAGCATCAGCCGGCGCAGGCCCTGCAGCTCCGGGTGGCCCAGGAGCGCGGCCACCAGCCTGCGCGACAGGCCCCGTCCGCGATGGTCCTCGAGCACGTAGACGTCGGCCAGGTAGGCGAAGGTGGCGCGGTCGGTCACCACGCGCGCGAAGCCGACCTGCCGGGCGCCGTCGAAGGCGGCCACGCACAGCGAATTCTCGATTGCCTTGCGCAGCACGGCGACCGGAATGTCCCTTGCCCAGTACGAACTCGACAGGAAGGCGTGCGCGGCCGCGAGGTCGAAGCGCGCCGGGTCGAGCGTGATCTCGTAGTCGCTCATCGCAGCTCCAGGGAGTAAAGAGCCTGGTCGGTGTAGGCCGTGCCCTTCTTGACGGCCCGCGGCTCGCTGCCATGCAGGCGGAAGCCGCAGGACTCGTACAGGCGTCGCGCCGCATCGTTGTCGGCGAGCACGGCGAGGATCAGCGATTCGATGCCAGCGGCGCGAGCGTCGTCGATCAGTCGCCGCAGCAAATTCGATGCGATCTTGCCGCCGCGTGCCGAAGTCCTCACGAAGACGCTGCGCACCTCGGCGACGTGGCGACGCGCCTGGCGCCGGAAGCGCACGTAGCGCATGAACCCGAGCAGCGGACCGTCGTCGTCGAAGGCGCCGACGTAATGGATGTCCGGATCTTGCAACTCCGATGCCACTTGCATGAGCGATGTATCGGCGACTTCGCCATAGGTAACCAGGAAGGCCTCCGGCGATTCCTCCAGGCCCAGCAGGCGGCACTGCTGCAGCACCGCGGCGTCCCTGGTCCCGAGCCCGCGGATGATCATTCGATGGTCCGGTTGATGCAGGGACGATGGCCGGAGTCGTCCGCCGCGGCGCGCGCGCGGATGTTGTCGTCCTTGCCGCCGTCGATCCGGTCGGTCACGCAGATCGCCTCCGGTCCGATCCTGGCCACGGCAAGGTACGAGGTCTTCTTGTCCGGATGCTCCGGATCTTCGCTCGCGAGCACGCGCACGATCAGTGCATAGGGCGTGCCGTCTTCGCCGATGCGCCATTCGACGCGCGGTCCCAGGCTGGAAAAATGCCCGGTGACGACGTTGTAGAACTCCAGCGCCGTTTCCTTCCCGTCCGGCGCAACGACGTTGACCGTGGCGCGCATGTCATTCGACAGCGCGAGCAGGGCGTAGCCCGCGGGCCCGTGACAGCTCAGTCCGCCCTCGTCCTCGGGTTCGCCGGAGGCGGCGACCAGCTTGCAGTGCTTCTCCGAGATTTCCGTGTAGACGCTGCGCGAGGTGGCGGCGGTCGACGATCCGCTCTCCGATGCCAGGAACAGACCCACAACCGCGAATGCGTGCAGTTTCATCGCCGTCTCCGTGCCGTGGCGAGTTGCGCGGGAATCGAGTATCCCCCATCGCGAAGCCGCGGCCAATCCGGAACAGGCTAGAGCTGCTGCGTCTCGGGATTGATCTCGGGGTCGGTGACCGCGCGTCGCGCCAGCCGCGCCTCGCGCTGCGCGATGTAGCCGTTCGAGGCGAAGATGATCGCCGCGCCGGCCACGGTCCACCCGGTCACCGATTCGTCGAACAGCAGCCAGCCCAGCACGCCCACCACGATCACCTGGCCGAAGCTGATCGGCGTCAGCAGCGAGGCGTCGGCAAGGCCCAGCGCGCGCGTCCAGCACATGTGCGCGCTGGTGCCGAGGAAGCCGGCCAGCACGATCCACAGCCAGGTGATGCCCACCGGCATCTTCCAGAAGAACAACGCGGGCCCCAGCGACAGCGGCACCCACAGCATGGTCGTCCAAAGCACGATCGCATCGGGCTTTTCGGTGCGCGAGAGGAACTTGATGTTGATCGCGGCGGTGGCGCTCATCAGCGCGGCGAGCACGGCCACCAGCGTGGCCATGCGGAAGTCGTCGGTACCCGGGTGCATCAGCACCAGCACGCCGATGAAGCCGACGATCACCGCGGTCCAGCGCCGGGCGCGCACGACCTCGCCCAGGAAGAACACCGCGCCGATGGTCACGAAGATCGGCGTGGAATAGGAGATGGCGATGGCCTGCGCCAGCGGCAGGTGCGCGATCGCCCAGAAGCCGGACAGCATCGAGACCACGCCGATGCAGCAGCGGAAGAAGTACAGCGGCAGCTTGTTGGTGCGCAGCAGGCCCGGGCCGTGCCTCACCAGCAAGGGCAGGGTGAACACGAAGCCGAACAGGTTGCGGAAGAAGGCGATCTCGAAGGCGTGCAGCTGTTTCGAGGCCAGGCGGATGCACACCGCCATCAGCCCGAACAGGACCGTGCTCGCCGTCATCAGGAGGATGGCCCGGCGCAGCTGCCCGGGCACGTGCGATAGCGCGGCGTTCACGCCGCCCACTGCGCCCCGATGATGCGTGGCTCCGGCTCCAGCAGCACGCCGTAGGCGGCATGCACCGACGACGCGACCTTGCGCGCCAGCTCCAGCAACTGCATGCCGGTGGCGCGGCCGTGGTTGACCAGCACCAGCGAATGCTGCGCGCTGATGCCGGCGTCGCCCTCGCGGTAACTCTTCCAGCCGGCCTGCTCGATCATCCAGGCGGCGGAGAGCTTGCGCTCGGCCGTGTCGTTGCCGAACACCGGCAGGCCCGGGTGGGCTTCGCGCAAGGCTTCGGCCTGCGCCACGGGCACGATCGGGTTCTTGAAGAAGCTGCCGGCGTTGCCGATCAGCGCGGGATTGGGCAGCTTGCGCGTGCGGATGCGGCTGATCGCCTCGGCCACCTGCGAGGCGCGGAAAGGCCCGGCCACGCCCATCGCCGCCAGCTCCTCCTTCACGCCCGCGTAGTCCAGGCGCAGCTCGCGCACGCGCGGCAGGCGGAACTCGACCGCGGTGATGGTCCAGTCTTCCAGGCTGCGCTTGAACATGCTGTCGCGGTAGCCGAACCCGCAGTCGGCGTTGCCGATGCGCTTGAGCTGCTGCGTGCCGCGGTGGTAGGCCTCGACCGTCTCGATGAACTCGCGCACTTCCACGCCATAGGCGCCGATATTCTGGATCGGGCAGGCGCCCACGGTGCCCGGGATCAGCGCCATGTTTTCCAGCCCGCACAGGCCCTTGCCCAGGGTCCAGCGCACGAAGTCGTTCCAGTTCACGCCGGCGTCGGCGCGCACCAGCGCATGCGCGCCGTCGTCCTCGAGGATGCGGGTGCCGGCCATGGCCAGGCACACGACCACGCCGGGGTGGTCGCCGGCGAACAGCAGGTTGCTGCCTTCGCCCAGCACCAGCACCGGGCCCTCGCGCAGCATCGCGTAGTCGAACAGTTCGGACAGCGCCTCGGCGCGGCTGACGTCCGCCATCATCGCGGCGCGCGCCGGCACGCGGAACGTGTTGCGGCCTTCGAGGGAAACGTTTTCGGCGAGCTGGTAGCCGCCGCTCACTTCACGCCCTCGCGCAGGCGCAGCAGGGAGGCGACGCACTCGGGCACGAGCTCCGGCCCGCGGAAGACCATGCCGCTGTAGAACTGCACCAGCTTGGCGCCGGCGGCGATCTTGCCGGCGGCGTCGGCGCCGGAGGTAATGCCGCCAACACCGATGATCGGGATGGAATCGTGCAGGCGCAGGCGCATCTTGCGCAGCGCCGTGGTGGCGCGCTGGTACAGCGGCGCCCCGGACAGGCCGCCGGCTTCGTTCGCCAGCGGATGCCCGGCGATCTCGCTGCGGTCGACGGTGGTGTTGCCCACGATCACGCCGTCGATGCGCGCGCGGTTGAGCACCTCGGCCACGCCGTCCATCTCGGCGTCGCTCATGTCCGGCGAGACCTTCAGCAGCATCGGCGTGCGGTGGCCGTGCACGCTGCCCAGCTCCTCCTGCGCGCCGCGCAGCTCGCCGATGAAGCGGCGCAGCGTCTCCTCTTCCTGCAGGTCGCGCAGGCCGGTGGTATTGGGCGAGGAGATGTTGACGGTGACGTAGTCGGCCAGCGCGAACACGCGCTCGAGGCAGTAGATGTAGTCGGTATGCGCCTTGTCGTTGGGCGTGCCGCGGTTCTTGCCGATGTTGATGCCGAGGATGCCGTTGCGGCGGGCGCGCTCGACATTGCGCACCAGTTCGTCGACGCCGCGGTTGTTGAAGCCCAGGCGGTTGATCACCGCCATGCGCTCGGGGATGCGGAACATGCGCGGCTTCGGGTTGCCTTCCTGCGGCCGCGGCGTGGTGGTGCCGATCTCGACGAAGCCGAAGCCCAGCGACATCAGCGCGTCGATGTACTCGCCGTTCTTGTCCAGGCCGGCCGCGAGGCCCACCGGGTTGGAGAACTCGATGCCGAAGGCCTTGGTGCGCAGCACCGGCGGCTTGGCCGCGACCAGCGGGTTGAGGCCGCTGCGGTACGCGGCCTCGATCGCCTTGAGTGCTAGTCCGTGCGCCTGTTCCGCGTCCAGGCGGAACAGCAGGTGCTTGGCGAGCGAATACACGTGCGGGCTCAGCCCCCGTGCGCGGCGGCGAGCGCGATCAGCGCCGCCAGCCCGCCGAAGAAGACGATCGCGACCACGATCGCCAGCACGATCGACACGACCATGCCCCAGCCCATCACCAGCCCGGCGACCGCCATGCCGTCGCCGCGCGTGCCCGGCTTGCGCCGGATCTCCGCGCGCGCCAGGTGTCCGCACACGATCGCCGCGACCATGCAGATCGGCGTGGGCAGCACCAGGAAGGCGAGCGGCAGCGAGAACCAGGTCAGGATGCCGGACACCAGGCTGGCGATGGCCAGCGCGCTGGTCGGCTGCGCGGTGTCGCCGGCCGGCAGCGGGGGAAGGACTTCGGGCTCGCTCATGGTGGCCGTTCTCAGAAGTCGAACTTGATGCCCTGGGCCAGCGGCAGCGCGTCCGAGTGGTTGATGGTGTTGGTCTGGCGGCGCATGTACACCTTCCACGCATCCGAACCGGATTCGCGGCCGCCGCCGGTTTCCTTCTCGCCGCCGAAGGCGCCGCCGATCTCGGCGCCGGAGGTGCCGATATTGACGTTGGCGATGCCGCAGTCCGAACCGTTCGCGCCCAGGAACTGCTCGGCGTGCTTGAGGCGGTTGGTGAAGATCGACGAGGACAGGCCTTGCGGCACCGCGTTCTGCATGTCGATGGCTTCGTCGAGCGTGGAGAAGGGCATGGCGTACAGGATCGGCGCGAAGGTCTCTTCCTGCACCACTCCATCGGTGTTGTGCAGGCCGGTGATCAGGGTCGGCAGCACGAAGTTGCCCTTGTCGCCGTGGCGCGCGCCGCCGGTGCGGACCGTGCCGCCCGCAGCCTTCGCGCGCTCGATCGCGTGCAGGTACTGCTGCACGGCCGAATCGGAGTTCAACGGGCCCATCAGCGTGGTGGCCTGGGTCGGGTCGCCGATCTTCTTCTCCACCTGCTTGTAGGCGCCGACGAGCTTGTCGACCACTTCCTCGAAGATGCTTTCGTGCACCAGCACGCGGCGGGTGGTGGTGCAGCGCTGGCCGGCGGTGCCGACCGCGCCGAAGACGATGGCGGGAATCGCCAGCTTCAGGTCGGCGCTGTCGTCGACGATGATGCAGTTGTTGCCGCCCAGCTCCAGCAGCGAACGGCCGAGGCGACGCGCCACGCGCTCGCCGACCGCGCGGCCGACCGCGGTCGATCCGGTGAAGGAGATCAGCGGGATGCGCTTGTCGTCGACGAAGGCCTGGGCGAGTTCGGTGCCGGCGTCGTTGAACAGGAAGAAGATGTCCGGGAAGCCGCCGGCGCGCAGCGCTTCGTTGCAGATCTTCATCGACGCGATCGCCGACAACGGGGTCTTCGGCGAGGGCTTCCAGATGGTGATGTCGCCGCACACCGCGGCCAGGAAGCTGTTCCAGGCCCACACCGCGACCGGGAAGTTGAAGGCGGAGATGACGCCGACCAGGCCGATCGGCTGGTACTGCTCGTACATGCGGTGGCCCGGGCGCTCGGAGTGCATGGTCAGGCCGTACAGCTGGCGCGACAGGCCGACCGCGAAGTCGCCGATGTCGATCATTTCCTGCACTTCGCCGTCGCCTTCCGGCTTGATCTTGCCCATCTCCAGCGCGACCAGGGAGCCCAGGGCGTCCTTGTGCGCGCGCAGCGCATCGGCGCACAGGCGGATCGCTTCGCCACGCTTCGGGGCGGGCACGTTGCGCCAGGCCTTGAAGGCGGCCTGCGCGTTGTCCATCAGCTTGTCGTAATCGGCCTGGCTGGAAGCGTGCACGCGGCCGAGCACTTCGCCGGTGCTGGGGTTGAGCGGCTCGATCACGCCGGCGTCGCGGGTGGCGGACCACTCGCCGTTGCCGAGGTAGGTGCCGGATTCGGTTTCGCGCAGGCCGAGCGCGCTCAGGACGGGGTGGATCATCTGCAACTCCGGAAAATTATCGATGTTTCGGGGTGGTCCGGCCGCCGGGCCGCCGCGCCCGCGTACGGGCCGGGGCGTCCGGTAGGGACGGAGGTGGCGACCCCGGCGCGATTCGAACGCACGACCTGCTTCTTAGGAGGAAGCCGCTCTATCCAGCTGAGCTACGGGGCCCTGGTGCGAAATTATCGCAGGAAACGCTCGGCCTTGCCCTTCCCGGCACAGGGATGTGCCGGCGCGGGTAGAATGGCGGGCTTGGCAACCACGGAGGACGCGCCATGCAGTTTTCGATGTATTCCACCGCCCGCGGCAGCGCCCTGCGCGCGCTTTCCAACCTCGACACCATCCTCGACAAGGCCGTGGCCTCGGCCGAGGCGCGCAAGTTCGACCCCGCCGTGTTCCTGGGCGCGCGCCTGGCCCCCGACATGTTCCCGCTGACCCGCCAGGTGCAGATCGCCTGCGATTTCTGCAAGGGCGTGATGGCGCGCCTGGGCGGCGTCGAGAACCCGGCGATGGCCGATACGGAAACCACGTTTGCCGAGCTGAAGGCGCGCATCGCCAAGACCCGCGCCTTCGTGGAATCGGTGGGCGAGGGCGGCTTCGCCGGCGCGGAAACGCGCACGCTGCAGCTCAAGGCCGGCCCGCGCGAGTTCGAGTTGCAGGGCATGCCCTACCTGATCGGCTACGCGCTGCCCAACCTGTACTTCCACATGAGCATGGCCTACGCGATCCTGCGCCATAACGGCGTGGACCTGGGCAAGCAGGACTTCCTCGGGTCAGTCTGATGAGTCCCAGTCGCATTGCCCCGGGCGCGAGCCGGGGCTGGATCATCCCGATCGGTGGTGGCGAGGAGAAGGAGAACGACGCGCGCATCCTGCAGCGCTTCGTCGAGCTCGCGGGCGGCGAGGATGCCGACATCGTCGTCATCCCGACCGCCAGCCGCCTGGCCGACACCGGTGGGCGCTACGAGGCGATTTTCCGCCGCCTGGGCGCGGGCCGGGTGGAAGCGGTCGACTTCGACAGCCGCGCCGAGGCCGAGGACCACGACAAGCTCGAGCGCCTCGGGGACGCCACCGCCATCTTCTTCACCGGCGGCAACCAGCTTTCGCTGTCGACGATCCTTGGCGGCACGCCGGTGGCGCGGCTGGTGCGCGCGCGCAACGCCGACGGCGTGCACGTGGCCGGCACCAGCGCCGGCGCCGCCTTCATCTGCGAGCACATGATCGCCTTCGGCGAGGACGGCGCCACGCCGGTCGCCGGCAGCGCGCGCCTCGCGCCCGGGCTCGGGCTGACCAACCGCGTGATCATCGACCAGCACTTCCGCCAGCGCGACCGCATCGGCCGCCTGCTGACGGCGATGGCCTACAACCCCTTCGCCGTGGGCATCGGCCTGGACGAGGACACGGCTGCCTTCATCCGTCCCGACGACGTGCTGGAAGTCGAGGGCAGCGGCGGCATCACCCTCATCGACGCCAGCGGCATCGAGTTTTCCTCGATGGACATGGTCGACGAGGGCGATCCGGTGTGTATGCTCGGAATCAGGCTGCACCTGCTCGTGGCAGGGGCCAGCTATGACCTGCACAACCGCCGCGCCTCTCCGGGCGCGCTGGCAAGAAAAGGCAAACAGACAGCTTAGGAGACCGCCATGCGCATCCTCGACCGTTCCGTCTACGTAGGCCCGTCGCTGTATGCGCACTTCCCGGTGATCCGGCTGGAGCTGGATCTGGAGGCGCTGGAAGCCTGGCCCTCGGCGAAGCTCGGCGAAGGCTTCATCGGTGGCCTGGTGGAAGCCTTGCCGGGCCTGGCCGAGCACGGCTGTTCCTACCGCGAGCCGGGCGGCTTCCTGCGCCGGCTGCGCGAAGGCGAGGGCACCTGGCTCGGCCACGTGCTCGAGCACGTGGCGATCGAGTTGCAGAACGTCGCCGGCGAGGACGTCACCTTCGGCAAGACGCGCAGCATCGACGACAAGCCGGGCGTGTACTCGGTGGTCTACGAATATGCGCAGCGCGAGGAAGGCATCGAAGCCGGCGAGCTGGCGATGCGCCTGCTGGATTCCTTGCTGCCGCCCGAATTGCGCACGCCGGGCCTGCTGCCCGAGGACTGGGACTGGCCGACGGCGCGCGACGAATTCATCCGCTACGCGCAACGCCGCGCGCTGGGCCCGTCGACGGCTTCGCTGGTGCACGCGGCGGAAGCGCGCGACATTCCCTGGCTGCGCCTGAACAGCCAGTCGCTGGTGCAACTGGGCTACGGCAAGTACCAGCAGCGCATCCAGGCGACGATCACGGGAAAGACCTCGCACATCGCGGTCGAGCTGGCCTCCGACAAGGAGGAGACCAACAAGATCCTCGGCTCGCTCGGCCTGCCCGTGCCCAAGCAGGAGCTGGTGCAGTCGGCCGAAGGCGCTCGCCGCGCCGCGCGCCGCATCGGCTTCCCGGTGGTGACCAAGCCCTACAACGGCAACCACGGCCGCGGCATATCCATCGGCCTGGCCACGGACGAGGAAGTGGTCGCGGGCTTCGAGCGTGCGCGCGAAATTTCCCGTTCGGTGATCGTGGAGACCTTCGTCAGCGGCGACGACCATCGCCTGCTGGTGGTGAACGGCGAGCTGGTCGCGGCCACGCGGCGCACGCCCGGCCACGTGGTCGGCGACGGCGTGCTGACGGTGGCGCAGCTGGTGGAAAAGGTGAACCAGGATCCGCGCCGCGGCGTCGGCCACGAGAAGGTGCTCACGCGCCTGGAGATCGACGCGCAGGCGCTGGGCATGCTGGCCAAGCTGGGCTACGACGAGAACTCGGTGCCGCGCGCGGACGAGCGCGTGTTCCTGCGCTCGACCGCCAACCTGTCCACCGGCGGTACCGCCACCGACGTCACCGACATCATCCATCCCGACAACCGCGACATGGCGGTGCGCGCGATCCGCGCAGTCGGCCTGGACGTGGGCGGCGTGGACTTCCTCAGCGACAACATCGCCGAGAGCTACAAGACCCACGGCGGCGGCATCTGCGAATGCAACGCGGCGCCCGGCTTCCGCATGCACGTGGCGCCCAGCGAAGGCACGCCGCGCGACGCCGCCGGCCCGGTGATCGACATGCTGTTCCCGGCCGGCACGCCCGCGCGCGTGCCGATCGCGGCGGTCACCGGCACCAACGGCAAGACCACGACCTCGCGCATGCTCGCGCACATCACCAAGATGGCCGGCTATACGCCTGGCCTCACCACCACCGACGGCGTCTACATCGACGGCCAGCGCACGGTCGAAGGCGACATGACCGGCCCGGTGGCCACGCGCATGGTGCTGGCCGATCCGCACATCGACATGGCGGTGCTGGAAGTGGCGCGCGGCGGCCTGCTGCGCGCGGGCATGGGCGTGCCCTTCGTCAACGTCGGCGCGGTGCTCAACGTCGCCGCCGACCACCTGGGCATGAAGGGCATCGATACGCTCGAGCAGCTGGCGGAAGTAAAACGCATCATCGTTGAAGTCGCCAAGGACTGCGCCGTCCTGAATGCCGATGACCCCTTGGTGCTGAAGATGGCCGCCTACACCGAGGCGAAGTCGATCTGCTACGTCACCATGAACCCGCAGCACGCGCTGGTGCGAGAGCACATCCGCGCCGGCGGCCGCGCCTGCGCGCTGGAAGCCGGCGTGAACGGGCAGATGATTACCCTTTACGACAAGGGCCAGCACATCCCGCTGCTGTGGACGCACCTGGTGCCGGCGACGATGGAAGGGCGCGCCATGCACAACGTGCAGAACGCGATGGTGGCGGCGGCGATGGCCTTCTCGCTGGGCATCAAGCTCGACGCGATCCGCCAGGGCCTGCGCACCTTCGGCAGCACCTTCTTCCAGGCGCCCGGGCGCATGAACGTGTACGACGAGCACCCCTTCAAGGTGATCTTCGACTACGGCCACAACGCGCACGCGGTGGGCGTGATGGCCGACCTGGCGCAGCGCCTGGACGTGCAGGGGCGGCGGATCGTCGTATTGGCCGGGCCTGGAGACCGCCGCGACGAGGACATCGTCGCGATCGCCGAAGCCGTGGCCGGGCGCTTCGACCACTACATCTGCCGCCGCGACGATTCGCTGCGCGGGCGCGACGGCGACGAGGTGCCGCTGATGATCAAGCGCACGCTGGAGGCGAAGGGCGTGCCGCTGGCCCAGATCAGCGTGATCCCGGACGAGCAGGAAGCGATCGATGCGGCCCTGCGCATGGGTCGCCCCGGCGACCTGCTGCTCGTATTCGCCGACGCGCTGGTGCGCTCGTGGAAGCAGGTGATCAAGTTCCGGCCCGAGGGCGCGCCCGCGCCCCGCCGCGCCGAGCCGGCAGCGCCCGCTGCCGCGCCGGAGCCGGCCTTCGCCGGCGCCGAGGACAGCCTGATCGACATGGAGGGCCTGGTGCGCGACGAGCGCGGCGTGCGCCTCGGCCGCGAGGAGGCCGACTGAGCACCCCGCACGAGGAGCCCGGCTACTTCGACGGCTCGCGGCGGCTGACCGGCCACAACCTGTACTTCGCCGGCACCGGCGCGGTGCTGGAGGTGCCGGCCGCCTCCGCGCAGCAGCTTCAGGGCTGGCGCGAGGGCGTGGAGGCGATGCGCGCCGCGCTCGGCTGGGACGAGCGCACCACCGTGGCCTACGTGCATGGCGACGGCGTGGCGTTGGCGATCGCGGCGCCGCGCGAACGCCTGTTCGCCGCCACCGAATTGAACGAGTGGGCCTGGCAGCGCGCGGCGATGGACGCGCTGCGCCTGCCGTTGCCGATGGCGCCCGGGCATCCGGCGAGCCGGGATTTCGAATCGGCGGAACAAACGCTCCGCAAGCTCGCCGATGGCGAGCGCCGCCCCGCGCTCGATGCGTTGGTGGCGCAGGCGCAGGCGCGCGGCTTGCCGGTGTACGAGGACGACGAGTTCGTCACCGTGGGCGCGGGAAAATTCTCGAAGACATGGGCGCTCGACGCGATCGACGCGCGCGGGCTCGACGCCCTGGCGTCCATTCCCACCGCGCTCGTGACCGGCTCCAACGGCAAGACCACCACCGTGCGCCTGCTCGCGGCGATATGCGCCGAAGCCGGGCGCGTGGCCGGCTACAACTGCACCGACGGCGTGTTCGTCGGCGGCGAGCAACTGGAAAGCGGCGACTGGTCGGGGCCGGCCGGCGCGCGCTGCGTGCTGCGCGACCGGCGCGTGGACGCCGCGATCCTGGAAACCGCACGCGGCGGCCTGCTGCGCCGCGGCCTGGCGGTGCCGAAGGCCGACGCGGCCATCGTCACCAACATCAGCGCCGATCATTTCGGCGAATACGGCATCCATTCCCTCGCCGACCTGGCGCAGGCCAAGCTGGTGGTCGCGCGCGCGCTCGAGCCCGACGGCCTGCTCGTGCTGAACGCCGACGACGCGGAACTGGTCGCGGCGTCGGCGGGCATTCGCCTGCGCACCGGCTGGTTCTCGCTCGACGAGCACAATCCCTTCCTGCTCGCCGCGCGCGCGGACGGCATGCCGGCCTGCGCGCCGCACGCCGGCCGCCTGTGGCTGTGGGACGCGCATGGCGATTTCGACCTGGGCGAGATCGCCGCGATGCCGCTCACGCTCGGCGGCGCGGCGCGCCACAACATCGCCAACGCCGCCGGCGCGGCGCTGGTGGCGCAGGCGCTGGGCATCGCGCCCGCGCACATCGCCTCCGTGCTGGCGCGCTTCGGCGCGCGCCACGGCGACAATCCCGGCCGCCTGCAACACTGGCGGCGCGAAGGCGTCGAGGTGCTGCTCGATTACGCGCACAACCCCGACGGCCTCGGCGCCTTGCTGGCGATCGCGCGCGCGCTCGCGCCCGCCGGCCGGCTCGGCCTGTTGCTCGGGCAGGCCGGCAACCGCGAGGACGAAGCGATTCGCGAACTCGCGCGCACCGCCGCGGCGGCCTCGCCCGAACGCATCGTGCTGAAGGATCTGCCCGACTTCCTGCGCGGGCGCGCGCCCGGCGAAGTGCCGGCCCTGCTCGAGTCGGAGCTGCGCCGCGCCGGCTACGACAATGTGCGCCTGCACACCGAGCTTTCGGAAGTCGAGGCGGCGCTGGGCCTGCTGGAATGGGCGCGCGCCGGCGACGTGGTGGTGCTGCCGGTGCACGGCCGGGACGCGCGCGGGGCGCTGGTGCGGTGGCTTGATTCGGCGGCGCAGGCCGGCTGAGTCGGCCGCCCGCCCGCCCCCCGCTGTCCCCGCTTCCGCCCGGGCCGCGTTGGAGTAAAGTGATTCACCCGCACCGGGAAGTGCGCGAATGGTCCCAGTCTCGGCAAGCGTGGTGGATGCCGTCGTACCTTCCACCACGGGCGAAGACAGCGTGTCGAAGGTCGCGACGGCGACCGCGAGCCAGGCGACTGCGGAGCGCCGGCAGGGTGCGATATTTGCCATCGCGGCGCTCGCCACTTCCGGACGCGAGCTGGAAGGGATGCTCGCGGAAGTGCACCGCCTCGTGCTGGGCCTGCTGCCCGCCGACCTGTTCCTGATCGCGTTGCGCGAACCCGCTTCCGAAGCCGTGCGCGTGGTCGTGTCCACGCCGGCGCCGGCCCCGGATCCCGATCGCGTGGCGCCGGACGAGTCCGATGTCGCCACCACGCTGGCGCGGCTGCTGTCGCGCGAGTCCGGCGCGGTGCGTGGCGACGGGCTCGAACTCGGCCGCCGCTTTCCGGGCCTGGTGCCGCTGGGCATGGAGGAAGGGCAGTGGCTGGCGGCGAGCATCCCGGGCGAGGACGCGCCGCACGGCGCGCTGGTGCTGCATTCGCCGGCCGGCAGCGCGCCCTTCGCTTCGCTCGACCAGGGCTTGCTGGAATTCGTCGCCGGCCAGATCGAAGTCGCGTTGCACCTGAACGCCGAAGACCAGCCGGAAGTTTCCGAGCGCGCCGACGAGCTGATGCAGGAGCTGATCGACCACCGCCGCAGCGAAAAGCTGCAGGCGGCGCTGTTCAGCATCGGCGAGCTGGCCAACGGCGCGGCCACCGGCGAGCGCTTCTACGCCGCCGTGCACGACATCATCGGCGACGTGCTCGATTGCCGGAACCTGTGCGTGGCGCAGCTCGCGCCCAACGGCGACTGGCTCGAGTTCCCGTACTACGTCAACGACCGCGAGCCGATTCCCGCCTCGCACCCGCCCGGGCGCGGCCTGCACGAATGGGTGATCCGCCACCGCGCGCCGCTCAACCTCGACCTGGGCTCGGCCGATTCGCGCGCGCGCGTGGCGCAACTGGTCGCGTCGGGCGAGCTGGTGGACGTGCGCGCGATGCCGGGCGCCTGGCTGGGCGTGCCGCTGGTGCGCGGCAACGAGGTGATCGGTGCGATCTGCGTGCAGAGCTACGCGCCGGACCCGCCCTACGACGAGCGCGACGAGGAGTTCCTCGCCTTCCTCGCCTACCAGGTCGGCAACGCGCTCGAACGCCAGGGCGCCGCCGCCTCGCTGCGCCAGGCCAACGCCAACCTCGAGCAGCGCGTGGCCGACCGCACGCGCCAGCTGCAGAACCAGATGGAGGCGCGCGAGCAGATCGAGCAGCAGCTCAAGCACGAGACGCGGCACGACTTCCTCACCGGCCTGCCCAACCGCGCCTTCCTGTGCGACCGGCTGATGCGCTCGCTGGCGCTGCAGTCGCGCGACACCAGCAAGGCCTTCGCGGTGCTGTTCATGGACCTGGACCGCTTCAAGGTGATCAACGACTCGGTCGGCCACATCGTCGGCGACGGCCTGCTCAAGGAAGTGGGCAAGCGCCTGCAGGGCTGCGTGCGCGCGCCGGACATGGTGGCGCGCCTGGGCGGCGACGAGTTCGCGATCCTGATCGAGGAAGCCAACGGCATACTCGACACCGCGATCAAGGTCGCGCAGCGCATCATCGAGGACCTGCAGGAACCGGTGCTGGTGGACGGCCGCGAGCTGTTCACCTCGGTGAGCATAGGCATCGCGATCAGCGCACCCGAGTACCGCATGGCCGAGGAGATGCTGCGCGACGCCGACATCGCCATGTACCGCGCGAAAGCCAGCGAGACGCAGCGCTTCGAGATCTTCAACGAGGGCCTGCACCTGGAGGCGATCCGCGCACTGGAGACCGAGGGCGACCTGCACCGCGCGATCACGCGGCAGGAATTCGAGCCCTATTTCCAGCAGATCGTGCGCCTGGACACCGGCGCGGTGACCGGCTACGAGTCGCTGCTGCGCTGGAACCATCCCGAGCGCGGCGTGCTCGCGCCCGACGCCTTCCTCGCCATCGCCGAGGCCAGCGGCAGCCTGGAGGCGATCGACTGGCAGATGTTCGACCTCACCTGTGCCGCGATCTCCCGGCTGGTGCGCCCGGGGCAGTACGTGAACCTGAACTTCTCCCCGCGCCATTTCCGCGACCGGAACATGGACCAGCGCCTGCTCTCGCTGTTGCGCGAACACGGCGTGGCGCCCAGCCAGGTGCGCATCGAGGTCACCGAAGGCACCCTGATCGACAATTCCGACCAGGTGGCGGAGATCATCGACCGCCTGCACCAGGCCGGCGTGCTGACTTCGCTGGACGACTTCGGCACCGGCTATTCCTCGCTCGGCTACCTGCACCGCTTCCGCCTGCACGCGGTGAAGATCGACCGCAGCTTCGTCACGCCGCTCAAGCCCGGCGGCGGCGGCGCCAGCGAGGCGGTGGTGAAGGCGATCCTGGCGCTGGCGAAGTCGCAGGGCCTGGATGTGATCGCCGAGGGCGTGGAGACGGTGGTGCAGCGCGACGCGCTGCTCGCGCTCGGCTGCCAGATGGGGCAGGGCTGGCTGTACTCGCGCCCGCAGCCGCTGACCGCCATGCAATCGGTGTGGTGAAACGAAAAACCCCGGCGCGTGGCCGGGGTTTTCGCTGGAATGAGTGGTGGAGCGGAAGGGGATCGAACCCTCGACCTTCGCATTGCGAACGCGACGCTCTCCCAGCTGAGCTACCGCCCCACAGACCGCCATTCTAGCCTGAGGGCAGGGCCGGCTCCAAGCCCGAGCCCTGGATTTCGCTCAGTCGATCACGCCGGCGGCCGGTCCCGCGACCGGCGAGACGAAGGATTCGCTGGAAAATCCGGCTTCCGCGAAGGCCGCGCGCATCGGCCCGGCGGCGGCCGCGGCCTCGGCCTTCGTCTCGAACCAGGCGAACACGCTGGGCCCGGCGCCGGAAATCCCCGCACCCATCGCGCCGGCGGCCAGCGCCGCGGCATGCACCGCCGCGAAGCCCGGGATCAGCGGCGCGCGCCGCGGCTCGACCAGCACGTCGCGCAGGCCCGCGCGCACCAGCGCGGCGTCGCCGCGGAAGCATCCGGCGAGCACGAGGCCGAAGTTGCCGTTCTGCACGACGAAGTCCGCCAGGCGCCAGTCGCCGCGCAGCACCTCGCGCGCGCGCAAGGTCTCCAGCACCTGCGCCGGATGCACGAGCACGCAATGCCATTGCGCCGGCACGGGGATCGGCAGCATGCGCTCGGGCGTCGCCAGCACCAGGCCGCCGAGCAGCATCGGCGCGACGTTGTCGCCGTTGCGCCCGCCACTGGCCAGCGCTTCGCCGGCCAGCGCGTGCGGATACAGCGCCTCGCGCGACAGCGGAGCATCGAGCAGCGCATTCGCCGCCACCAGCGCGGCGACGCAGGAACTGGCCGACCCGCCCATGCCCGAGCCGAGCGCGATGCCCTTGTCCAGTTCGATTTCGAATCCGTGGCGCAGCGCCAGCGAATCGCGCAAGGAAAGCAGCGCGGCGCCGGCGGTGTTGCGCGCCGCCTCCAGCGGAATGCGCGTCTCCACGCCGCGCACCGCCACGATGCGTACTTCCGCCGCTTCGATGCGGCGCACCGTCGCCGTGTCGCCCGCACCGGCCAGGCTATGCCCGAGCAGGTCGAAGCCGACCGCGACATTGCCGACGCCCGCCGGGGCGAAGGCGCGCGCCTGCCGGCTCAAGACGGCACGCTCACGGCAACAGCGGCGCCAGCGCCGGCTCCAGCAGGCTGCGTCGCCAGCCCTGCAGCGCATCCGGCCAGCCGCGGCCTTCGAGCAGGGCCTCGAGATGGCGGCGCGCGCACAACAAGCCCTCGGGGATCCCCAGCGAGGCGGCGAGCGCGGCCACGGCCTCCTGCATGCCGCGCAGGCGCTGCTTGTCGATGGCCTCGGCGGCGCGATTGAGCGGCAACGCGCGCTCTTCCTCGTCGAGCGGCTGCGCGAGCAGCTCGAACAGTTCCTTGCGTGCGCGCCGCGGCGATTTCGGGTTGGCGTCCAGCAGCGCGTTGAAGGCGTGGAATTCCGCGATCGGGCGCCGGCTGAGCTGCACCGCCAGCTCGTTGTCGAGCACCCAGCCCTTGGGCCGGTCGCTGCGCCGCGCCTCGGCGTCGCGCCAGCGCAGCAGCCGGCGCACGCGCGCCTGGCCGGCGGCGTCTAGCGTCTGCGCGCTGCGCACGGCCAGGTGCGGCATCGGGTCGTCGCCGTCGGCGCCGGCGAGCTGCAGGGCGCGCTCGCCGTCGGCCTGCAGCCAGTCCAGGCGGCCGAGCGCGCGCAGCTTCGCGTCGAGCGCGGCATGCAGCTCGTGCAGGTGCAGCACGTCGTCGGCGGCGTACTTCAGTTGCGATTCGCTGAGCGGGCGGCGCAGCCAGTCCGAGCGCGTCTCGCCTTTCTCCAGCGTCACGCCGGTCACCTGCTCGACCAGCTTCTGGTAACCCAGGCCGGCGCCCATGCCCGCCATCGCCGCCGCCACCTGCGTGTCGAACACCGGCGTGGGCAGCGCGTCGCAGCCGCGCAGCAGCGCCTGCAGGTCCTCGCTGGCGCTGTGCATGATCTTCAGCATCGCGCGGTCGAGCAGCAGCGGCTGCAGCGCCTGGGCGACGCCCGGCGCGAGCGGATCCACCAGCAGCACCTCGCCCGGCACGGACAGCTGCACCAGCGCCAGTTGCGGATAGAACGTGCGTTCGCGGATGAACTCGGTGTCCAGTCCCACCCGCGCCTGGCCCTGCCACGCGGAAAGCCGCGCGCGCAGCGCCTCCGGCTCGTCGATCCAATGCTGCATGCGTTTGCTTGCCAAAAGAGGGCAGGTTAGCCTAAGTCCGAATCGCCTGCGGTCGACGGGCGCCGTCTTGCGAACCGAATGGCCCGTCCGCGACACCTGCTGCCCGGCCTCCTTGCCTGCCTGTTGCTCGCCGCCTGTGGCGAGGGCGGCGGCGCGCATGCGCCCTCCGCGCGCCCGAAGCCCGCGCCGGCCCCGGCAAGCGCCAGCGCACCGGCGGCTACGCCGAAAGCGGCGGCGCAACCCTGGCGACCGAATGTTCCGGCGATCGACGCCACGCAGGCCGAGGCGACCTTGCGCCAGGCCGACGAGGCGCTCGAGCGCGGCCAGGTCGACCGCGGCCGCAGCCCCGGCCCGGGCGCGCTCGAGCTGTACCTCGCCGTGCTGGCGGTGGCGCCGCAGGACGCGCGCGCGCGCAGCGGCGTGGAAGCGAGCGTGGACGCGCTGCTGGAACTCGGCCGCCTGGCGATGCGCGCCGGCCGGCTCGACGAGGCCGCGCGCGCCGAGGCGATCGCCAGCGCCGCCGCACCCCGGCATACCGACCTGCCCAACTTCCGCCGCCGCCTGGCGCAGGCGCGCACCGCCCAGCGCGAGTTGCAGCTGGGCGAGCGCGCCGCGCGCGCGGGCGACATCACCTCGCCGGCGCGGCACAGCGCGCTGGACCACCTGCAGCGCGCGCGTTCGGCCTTCCCGGATTTCGCGCCGATCGCCGGCGCGCAATCGCGCTGGAACCGCGTGCTGCTGCAGCGCGCGTGGAACGCGGCGATGAAGGAAGACTTCCCGGCCGCCGATTCCTGGCTGCTGGAATCGGCGCGGCTGGCGCCCGGCGCCACCGAGGCGCGCGTGCTGCGCCTGCAGGTGATCGAGCTGCGCCAGGCGCGCACGCAGGCCGTGCTATCCGCCGGCAACAGTGCGGTCGACACCCTGCAGTTGCAGCGCGCCGACGCCGAGCTCAAGCACGCCGAACGCATCGCCGCGCAGCCGGGCGGGGTGGAGGCGCTGCGCCAGCGAATCCACCTGGCGCGCCACTACGGCCCCTTCCAGCCGAAGCAGGTGTTCAGCGAAGACCTCGTGGTCGGCGGCCATGCGCCGGAAATGGTGGTGGTGCCCTACGGGGCCTTTCGCATGGGCGCGGGCGAGGACGACGCGCAGAAGCAGGAGCAGGAAGCGCCGCAGCACGCGGTGGAGTTCCGCCGCGGCTTCGCCATCGCGCGCAACGAAACCACCGTCGCCGAGTTCGGCCGTTTCGTCGCGGCCACTCACTACCGCAGCACGGCCACGCGGATCGGGCGCTCGACCGTGTACGACGAGAAGGGCGGCGCCTTCGCCGAGCACGAGGGCGTGGACTGGCGGCGCGACCACGTCGGCCGCGTCGCCTCGCCGGCGCTGCCGGTGGTGCACGTGAGCTTCGACGACGCCAGCGCGTACGCGAAGTGGCTGTCGGCGCAGACCGGCCGGCATTACCGGCTGCCCAGCGAAGCGGAGTTCGAGTACGTGCTGCGCGCCGGCGGCGAGGGCACCTATCCGTGGGGCGACGAGGACAGGCCGAAGTCCATCGTTGGCAACCTCGCCGGCGACGGCGACCTGTCCACCGTCTCGCGCCACTGGGGCAACGCCATCCCGGGCTATCGCGATGCCTTCTGGGGACCGGCGCCGGTGCGCAATTTCGCGGCCGAGCGCTTCGGCACCTACGACATGGTCGGCAACGTTTCGGAGTGGACGCAGGACTGCTGGCACGAAAGCTACCAGCGCGCGCCGGCGGACGGTTCGGCCTGGCTCAACCCGGGCTGCCCCTTGCGCACCGTGCGCGGCGCGTCGTGGGCCAGCGCGCTGGAACAGGTGCGCTCGGCGTCGCGCTTGCCGATGGCGCCGGAAACGAGCTCGGCGCGACTGGGCTTCCGCGTGGTGCGCGAGCTTTAGCGCAGCTTGCGGCGGTGCGCGCGCGGCGCCGGCGGACGCGGCGCGTCCTCGGGCTTGTTCTCGGTGGCGCCGGCGGCCAGGCCGCTCTTGATGCCCTGTTGCACGCCCTTCCAGATTTCCATGTTCTTGTCGGCGAGCTGGCTGATCAGCGTCCACGGCGCCTGCACCACGTTGCCGAGCGTGCCGCGGAACTGCGTCTGCTGCTCGCTGAACAACTGGATGCTCTTTTCCAGGTAGCTGCCGACTTTCCAGCACAGTGGGATCCGAAGCTTGGAATTCACGTGACTTGAAGTCGCGGC